>OGQB01000280.1_pt1 | contig 55305 bp, 42 predicted proteins | sample 1553071 | NCBI WGS metagenome assembly OGQB01 (sample SAMEA2580284, study PRJEB22360) | human gut metagenome | biome: human gut; feature: human-associated habitat; material: faeces | place: Denmark | collected 2008/2010
GTTGCCGAAGCAACCGCGCCTCGGCGCGAGAATGTGCCAAGGCACATTCTTTTTTTGAGATGATTAAGCATTTTTCTTTGCTTCTACCTGGATAAATTCAACCTTGCCACATTCACCTGGTACATAGATTTTTTCTGTGATATCTGTTGTTGTGAAGGTCATGAAATCCAAATCCTCACGCTTCCATGCTGTTGCAGGTACATGCATTACTTCTTTTTGAGCAAGTAAGGGAATACTTGTTCCTTCTTTCTGGAAAACAAGAAGGGAGGTACCGCCATCTGCAAAGGATTTCGTTTCTACATGGACAAAGGATCCGCCTTCATATACTTCTTTGCTTTCAATATTTCTCCACTGACCTTCCGGAAGATACAGATCGTATTCCTCTCTGTCAAAGGCGGGCGAAACCAATAAGGAATCTCCCAGCATATACGACAGATTCTGCATCTTTGCCATTGGATCCTTTGGATATTCCATTACCACCGGACGAAGCATCGGAATGCCGAAAAGATGGCTCTGGCAGGCTGTATGATAAAGATATGGAGCAAGACGATGTCTGAAATTGATCCATTCTTTAACGTTTTTCAGGGCCAGATCACCATACTGCCAAGGCTCTCTCGGTGTTTTGCCATGTGCTCTGGATAAGGGCATCCAAAGTCCCATCTGTACAGAGGAAAGATAATCTTCTGTATCAGGGCGCTCCTCATTTCCGGTATAACCGGTATGATAAAATCCGCCCAGATCATACCCCCAGAAGGATACACCGGACATTGCCATGCCAAGGCCGGCCTGAAGGATCGCACTGTGAGTCGCTTTATCACTGGAGGAGTCTCCTGCCCATGCTGCCGGAATCGTATGAGAACCAGCATAACCGCTGCGTCCCCAAAGAAGGGGCAATTCTCCGCGTTTTTCACAGATTTCCTTCATCCATCCGTAAATATTCTTTGCATACAGATAGGTCAGCAGATTATGTCCTTCGTATCCGTTCATTCCATTGTAGAACACAACATCCTTCGGTACTGCTTCAGAAAAATCTGTTTTAATGACAGAAACGCCCATGCGGACGATCTTCTTGATCCGTTCTCCGTACCATTCCAGAAATTCCGGATTTGTAAAGTCAAAGCAGGCACATAAATACTCTGAGTCAGCGGTGGATTTAAACAATGCCGGCTGTCCCTCTTTATTTTTAATAAAGAATCCGCGCTCTGCCAGAGCCTTATATTCCGGTGAATTTTCCTGCAAATAGGGATAGTTCCAAAGACTTAAATGAATATTCTTTTTATTTAATTCCCGGATCATTCCCTCGGGATCAGGAAAGCGTTCGGTATCCCATTCCCATAAACCGGCCATATCCGGCTTCTGCCAGCCATCGATATGGATTACATCAATGCCTACACCAAGCTGTTCCGCCTTATCAACCACATCTTCGATTTCCTTACGGCTCATATAGGAGCATTTGGACATCCAGAAACCAAAAGCCCACTGAGGAATCATAGGGATCTGTCCGGTAAGCTGCAGATACTGCTGTAACAGCTTCTTATAATCCTTACTCTCTTCTGCTAAGAAAATGTAATCCAATACAGGGTCATTACTGCCGATCTGATAACTGATCCATGAGGAAGCACCCATGTCAAAGGACGAACGGGTAAAGGTGTTTAACAAGATGGAATATCCGCGGCTGCTTGTAAAATAGGGATGTCCTTTGTAGGAATCCTCTGAGTTGGTTGACAACGCATCCTTCTGCCAGCATTCGATCCGCTGTCCGCGCTTGTTAAAGTGTGTAAACTTCTCACCAAAGCCCCAGAACATCTCATCGGAAAACAGGACAAACTGCTCGAAGGTGGAAATGCTTTTTCCGGACGCATCTACCTGAAAGCCTGTCGGAAGCTGTTTCCAGCGATTATCTACGTTCGTATCGAAGGCCTGTTCCTTTGTTAACAGTTTTCCATTTTGATATACGGACATTTCCCAGTAATCTTTTTCGAAATGCAGACTTAACTGTTCTGTCTCATATACAAAATAATGTTGGGTCTCGACAAGTTTGGCATTTTTGCTTTCAAATTCGGAAGCAGACGTAGATTCCAGCACGGTCTGTCTGTGACTTTGGGCAGTCAGCTCAGGTACCATAACAAATCGGAATACAGATGGTGTCAAAAATGTGACACAGACCTTTACGGTACGATCCTTCCATGTACGTACTGCAAAATGCAGCCCATCCTCCTGAACACATACGGACTCAATTTTGGTCAGAAAATCATATTCATCCGAAAAAATAGTTCTGCGAACGCCATATTGAGGATTATATTGGGTTTCTGTTTCAGCTGACATATATTGTCCTCCCTGAAATTTTAATATTTTTGTGTCTGCCGCTATACATATTTCCAAATAAAACACATTCTTTTTGGTAATAATGCACAATTGGCAACGTTTCCGATTTCAGTATATCATACCTTTTTACTTTTTAAAATATCTTTTTGATTCTATAAAAAATGAATCAGAAAATGGTTCAAAAAAATAGGATCAGGATCCCCTTTTTTTCTGGAAAAACCTTGCAAACATCGGCATGAGAAGGTATTCTAAACATAGAATAACAGAGCATAGATTTGGGAAAAGTACGAAAGGGAAAGGGAAAGGAAAATAAAAATCAGAAAATTACGATTAAAATTGTTTGCAATTCTGCTGCTTTTTGCAGTCGGAGCAGGAGTTTTGTGGAAGCTGTCAGATAACAGTACCTTTGAAACCACCTTTTATCGCGTGACCTCGGAAAAGATCGGGGAGAATATAAGGGCAGTGGTGTTGGCGGATTTACATAACAACGTATTTGGTCAGGATAACGAACCCCTGGTGTTTAAGATCAGGCAGCTGGAGCCGGACGTCATTTTGATGGCGGGAGACATGATAAATGGAGACGATCCGGATGTTTCAGGAATTTTGGAGCTTTGCGTGAAGCTAAAAGACATTGCGCCAATTTATTACAGTCTTGGAAATAATGAGGGAGTTTTAATGTATTCGCCGGAGGGACCGCAGGTTCCGTTGGATGTTGAGCTGCTGGAAGAGGGCGTTACTGTTTTATACAATAACAGTGTGGATACTGAAATTCGCGGAAATAAGGTCAGCATAGGGGCAGTAACTTCGGAGCCGGCGGATTTTGCAGAAATGTCACAGGAGTTTATTGCAGGCTTTGAACAATCCTCAAATTATAAAATTTTGCTGGCGCATTATCCAACATTGTTCTACGACTGTCTGGCGGATGCAGATATCGATCTTTCTGTTTCCGGACATTTTCATGGCGGGCAGCTGCGTTTGCCGGGCGGGGCAGGACTGTTCCATAAGGGGGATGGTTTCTTCCCGAAATACTGCTATGGAAAATTTGAACTGTCAGGGGGAGAACTGATCGTGAGCCGCGGGCTTGGGAATCATGAAAAGATACCGCGGATCAACAATAAACCGGAACTGGTCGTTATAGATATCAGTCATACATAGGGAGGAAAATTTGTGAATAGGATCAATCTTTTACATTATGTACTGCTTGGCATGCCTGTTGTGCTGTTTTTCTTATCTCTGATTCTTGTGATGGGACAGGGAAAGAAAGATTTTATGGGAATGATAAAGCGCGGCGCTGGTCGGATGAAAAGAAAGCTGGCGCTGGTTCTGGTGCTTTCGCTTTTGTATGGGGCAGCATGGATCGGTCAGGAGCAGCTGCAGGGGGCGATGCAGAGCACTGCGGTGATCGGCTTTAATTATCCGGAAGCATCGAGAGGCCTTACACCGAATAAAACAAGACTGAACGCTTCTGAAATTATTTCCGAAGAAGTGCTGGATCAGGCGATTCAGGATGCCGGAATGAATATCAGTGCGCAGGAGCTTCGGGATTGCCTGACGGTTATGCCGGTAAAGGCGGGAAGTACGATTTCGACGGATACGACCTATATTTCTACAGAATATCTGCTGACCTATACGGCAAATAAAGACACGCTGTTTTTAAATCCGCAGACCGTAGTGGATATGGTGGCTCATGCCTATTACGACAAGTTTATTGCGGATTATACGCGGAAAACGATCGTACTGGAGCCGGATTTTGACGAGCTTGCGGAGCTGGATTATCTGGATATTGATGGCTGGTTTGACGTGCAGACAAAGGCAATCGAGGATTACGCCTGGGCACTGTCTTCGGAAAACAGCACCTATCAGTCTGCAACAACCGGCGAAACGTTTTATTCTATTGCGGAAAAGGCAAAGAATTACCGGGAGGTACAGCTGGAACGCTATAATTCCTACATCCTTACCTACGGTATTGCCAAAAATAAGCCGCAGTACATAGCAAAGCTCAATTACGATAACAAGATCACCAGCATGGATTACCTGAAAAATGTAGCAATCCATGAGATCAATCTGGAGGCGATCGATTTATACGAGCGCGATATGGCAACGGTTGTTTTAGTGCCCAGTGAGGATACAGACGGAAAATATTACATGTCGAGAACAAAGATCGGCGTGGATTATTTTGCAGATGAAGCGGAAACTTCAATGAAGACGGCAGCACAGCAGCAGCTTCAGGTGGAAACCAACAACTATACGATTCAGCAGATGCAGGCGGTCAATGCGTCTGCTGAACAGACCGCGCAGGCGGATAAGATGGTGGAAAGCTTAAAGGCGGAATATCAGGTGCTTTCCGATTTGTTGAAGAATACTCTGAAGGATTATGACAAAGACACCATCAATAACTATATGAGTATTGTTGTCAGCCAGCAGGAAAAAATGGAAAGCAGTGATCTGAAAAAAGTGATTCTTGCAACAGTTGGATTTGCAGTGCTCTTTTGCCTGCTTCTGACAGTATTTCCCTATCGGGAACAGCCTGCAGGCAATGGGAAAGAACGGAAAAATGCGAAGAATGTAAAAGAACTGAAGCGTAAGCGTGCAGAACACAACAGCACAGAGAGGGAGGAGGACACAAAATGAAGCAGTTTCATATAGCAGGCTATCTCAAAAAATATCAGTTCCTGATTGTGATCCTTTCGCTCCTGGCAGGTCTGTTTTTCTATGTGTATATGCAGCGGCAGCAGACATATTCTGCAACTGCGGTGATCAGCTATACGAATGATGGTGCAGAGGATGGATTGGCTCCGGACGGCAGTCAGATCGATGTGTCGGAGATCTATTCTTCTCAGGTTATGTCAAGGGTATTTGAACGGATGGGCCTAAACTATGATGATCATAACCTGGATGAGCTCCGTTCCAGAGTTTCCATCAACGAAATCGTTTCCGAAGAGGATAAGGCAGTTGCGGAGGCAAAAAATGAAGCCGGTGAGACGGTAGAATCTAAGCCGACGAAGTATTATGTTACCTTTACTGCAAAGCGTAATGATTCCGATCAGCCGGAGAAATTTGCAAGACAGGTGCTGGATAACATGCTGGATGTGTATATTCAGACCTATGGTGAAAATCATATCAATACGAGCCTCGCGGCAAATGATATTTCCGATGTCAACGCAAGAGATTATGATTATCTGGAAATGGCAGAGCTTCTGGAAAACTCCATTAACGATGCACTGGAGAGCGTGGAGAACCGATACAATGAAAACAATAATTTCAGAAGCGCGGAAAATGGCTATTCATTTTCTGATCTGTATCAGAAATTCTCCTTTTTGAAGAGCACAGAGGTTTCTAATGTGTTTGCGTATATCCTGAATAATCAGGTGACCAAAAACAGAGAGGCATTGCTTGCAAAATATCAGAATCGAATTGAAAGCTATCATCTGGAAAACAATGCAAGCCAGACAGAGATCGATGCGATCAATGCGGTCATTGATTCTTATGTAACCATGATGCGCGAATCCGGAAACACCGATATCAAAGCGGATTATATTCTGGAGATGGTGCATGATACAGGACAGGAGGATCATTCCAATATCGATCAGACCGTTGAATACGATGTTCTGATGAAGGATTATGTGAACAACCGCAAGGATTTTGAATGGGCACTGATCGACACCGCGTACTGCAAATACATCATGGAGATTTATTCCGGAGAAGCAAGTGTAGGGACGGTTGTGAAGCTGGATGCTCCCGAGACAGATAGTTCAGATGCAGAAAAAGCTGCAGCAGACGAGCAGAGCGACACTGCAGATGCAAAGGATGATGCTGAAGTTCCTGCCGCTCCGACAGGCGTGAAAACAGCTTCTCAGGAGGTCGTAGACAACACTGCTGCGATGCTGGCAGATCTTGTCAGCCAGACAAATGAGCTGTATACCCTGATGGATCAGGTAAATGCAGAATACAATGAGTATGCGGGCGCGGAAAATATCAGCCTGCTGAGCAACATTGTTGTAGTTGCAAACCGTCGGATACTGTTGTATACGGGAATTGTTGTGATCATCTTCCTGTGCATTTTCTGTGCGGCAGCGGTTGTGATCGGACGTCTTGGGGATATTGTGGATTTCTACATGTACAAGGATCGGAAGTACGATCTGCCCAACCGTATTGGCTGTGACAAGTTTATGGAGGGGTATGCAAACCGGCTCGTTCCGCAGCATTTCTGCTGTATTGTATTGCGTGTCTCCAAAATGAAAGAGAAAAACAGCAGATATGGAAGAGAGACGATGGACAACATGCTGTTGAAGTTTAATGAGATGATAAAAGAAATTTTCCCGGTAGGGGAGGATTGTTTTATCGCATTGAACAGTGTTGGACAGTACGTTATTTTTACAAAAAATATGACGAAAGAGCATATGGATGCTTATGTTGGATATCTGGAGCATGAGGCAGCAGAGTATAACGAAGCAGTAGAGTGCAAGATCGAATATGACTGCGGCAGTGTGGAATCTACCAGCTCGGGTGTATACCGGATCAAGCTGCTTTTGATGAATGCGATGCATGGACTGAAACCGGCTCAAACTCTATTCTGCAGGCAGGAGGATCGATGATTGAAGGATAAAAAACAACTTCTGCCAAAGGTCTTATATCTGGTGCTGGCGGCAGGAATGTTCTATTTGATGAAATTTCCGGACAGTGGGATCAAGGTTGGCAAAATAACGATCATGTACTGTTATCTGCCGGGTCTGGCGATTATTTTCCTGGGGGCGGTCAGCTTTTTATTCCGCCCTCAGGTAGAGCGGATGCTTCTGGTGGGAAGGTATGGTCTTGGACTCGCCTTCCCCTATTTTTTCAGCGTCTTTATTTCCATGATCGTGTGGGTCATTGACTGGTCGGAGCCCAACATCATGAGAAGAGGTATTTTCTATGCGGTTTATCAGGTCATCGCAGTGCTGGTGGCGATGGCAACCCTTTATCTGTTTGGGGAAAAGGGAATTCTTTTAAACTTTGGAGCAATGGCGCTTGCCAATACGATTACGATGCTTGAGGTAATCCGGGCAGGCGGTATAGCTGAATTTTTCCGACAGTTTATGGAGCTGATGATGAGCTTTGCGGGTCAGACGGGCGACCTGATGATCCGAATGGAGGGTACGAACCTCCCCTATTCTTTCGGCGCTTTTTTTGTATTTTTTCTGCTGACGGTTACAGCCAGAAAAAAGAGATATTGGTTTTATATGGCGCTGTCGTTGTTCTTCTTTCTTGTTTCGTTTAAAAGAAGCGCACTTCTTGCGCTGGTTTTTTCTCTCATGCTTGGGCTGCTGCTGAAATTATTCCGTAGGATCGATTTGAAATTTGCCCTGAATATCTGCGAATGGGTGCTTGTTGTGATCGCGCTGCTTTATGTCTGGATGATCCGGGACGGTTGGCTGGATGTGCTTACAGCAGAGACGGGAGTCAATACAAATGCGAGAAATCTGATGTATGACGGACTTGCTGCATATTATTCCTTTGGACCGTTTTATTTGGGAAAGGGACTTGGATGGATAACGAGAATGCTGCAGACCGGTGGACTTAAGCTGGCGGTTGAAGTTACGGATCTGCACAATGACTTTTTGCGTCAGTATATTGAGCTGGGGTTTGTGGGCTATCTGCTCTGGCTGATTTCCATGAATGTTGGACGTGTGCGCATGTTTCAGAAAAAAAATGCAGAGCTGGGAGCAATGGCTCTCTGTATGTCGGTATTCTGGTTCTGTACATATCTGACAGAAAATACCTATAACCTGTTTTCTGCCAATATCACAATGGCTCTTTTGATGGCTGGATGGCATTTTGAAGACGGGATACAGACGGAGAAGAGACACACATGGGGATAAAAAAAATTTGTATTTTCATGCATCGGTTTGATGGCGGCGGCGCAGAACGGATGACGGTTATTCTTGCAAATGAGCTGTATAAAAGAGGTTATGAGGTGACATTCTGTGTCCGGGAGGATGCAGGGGAGACACGGGTACTGCTGCAAGAGAATATTCCGGTGCTTGATATGAAGCTGATGCAGGCAGGAAAGCTTTACAGGAATCTGAAAAATATCAGCGTATTGCGTAAACTTCTCAGGAGTAGGGAATTTGATCTGATGCTGAGCATTACGACAGAGATGAGTATGGTAGCGGCGGCAGCCACGTTTGCCAATCCGAAAAGAATCCCGCTGATCGAGGTATCGCACAATACACTTTCCATGGAGGTTCACAGCTTTCAGAAGATCCGGGAGCTTTTGTTTCCGGTAATGGACAGACGGATGGACGGTGTGATCACTGTTTCAGAGGCGGCCCGGCTGGATTATATCAAGGCTTGCCGGTCTGATCCGGCCCATGTAAAGACAATTTATAATCCGGTTATTTCGCAGGAGGTATTTCGACTGGCGCAGCAGCCGGTGGAGCATCCGTGGTTACAGGAGGGGCGCAGCTTTCATACCATCGTTCTTGCCGGACGACTGAGTTATCAGAAGAATCATCAGCTGATGCTTCGTGCGCTACAGCTGCTGCGTCAAAAGGGAGATTATCGGCTGTTGCTTCTGGGAACTGGTGAGCTTTTAGCTGCTTTAAAAGAACAGTCAAAGGAGCTTGGAATAGAAGAAGCTGTTGAATTTGCAGGGTATGTGAGCAATCCGTATGCGTATTATGCAAAGGCGGACTGCGTGGTATTAAGCTCCCGGTACGAAGGACTGCCAACCGTTCTGATCGAGGCACTGGCGTGCGGAGCGCGAGTGGTAAGCACGGACTGTCCATGTGGACCGAGGGAAATTCTGGCAGAGGGAAAATATGGTGTACTGGTACCAATGGAGGATAAACAAGCACTGGCAGACGGTATATTAAAGTCCCTTGCACAGACGCAGGATCAGGAGCTTTTAAAGAAACGTTCTCTTGACTTTTCAGTAGAGCGATCGGCAGATGCCTATGAAGCTGCATTGGAACAGTTTTGGAGAAAAGAATGAGAAAAGAAACGACTGCAGAGTATCCTGTACTGGATGTCATAAAATTTCTGGCAGCGATCTGGTTTATTCTGATTCATTGTAATATTGCATATCTTTTTGAAAATGAGCTGTTCCGATATATTGTTTTTCTGATACGGGATATTGGACTTGCCGCATTTTTTGCCTCCCACGGCTTTTTTACGATGTATCCCATTAACAAATTAGAACGGGACTGTCAGCCGGAAGCATTTCGAAAAAAGTGGTTCAGCTATGTAAAGACCTATCTGATCTGGAGTATGATTTACCTGCCGATTTCTGTGTATGGCGAGTTTATCGTATATCAGGAGGGACTTGTCCGGGGGATCGGGAAGCTGATATGGGATTTCTTTGTGACAGGGGTTCATTATTATACCTGGATGTTTTGGTATTTTCCGGCGATGCTCTGGTCTCTTTTGCTGTTATATGTTCTGATCCGGACTCCTGTCAGGGTATCGCCTCGTGTAATTGTGCTGATTGGAGCAGTGCTGTATGGCATCGGCATTTTTGTCGGACAGTCTGCACAGACGGCATGGGGGCAGGTTTATTACAGGTTTTTTTACAGTACGCAGAATGCTCTGTTTTTTGGATTTTTGTTTATTGCATGGGGCATGTATAGTGCAGACAGGCAGAATGCAGCAGTTGTACCGTTGCGTAAAAAAGGTAATTTGTCGGGAGTACACCCGGTGCTGCCGGCAGCTGGTGCGATAGCCTGCGCTGTGTCTGGTCTGATGCTTTACGGCACGGTCTGGAGTGAGATTTTGCGCTCGATATGCTGTGTTTTTGCATTTGAATGGATGGTGCATGTGAGACGGACATCCTGTAGAGATGGCGAGCGCAGAATACCGATAGTGTTTGCCGGTGTACTCAGACGCATGAGTCGGGATCTGTTTCTGGTGCACATGCTGTTCGTCTTTTTATTTTTGCGGATACTGCGCAGGGACTGCCGACAGCCTGACCTGATTTCAACGATTGGCGTACTGCTCTGTTCTCTGGCGGCGGCAGGAATGCTGGAGTACAGGTATATACAGAAAGAGGTGCGCAAAGGAGAACTGACATGATACAGACGAAGGAAGATTTAAAAAGATATCTTGCGGCAGACTATGGGCGGACAGAGCTTGGAATAAGAGGGCGGACGCTGCGTGGGAGACTGTGCCGGGAGCCATACTATCTGTTCTGGAGGTACATCCGGGCGCTGCGTATGGAGGAATACCATACGTCGCAGGACGGAGCCTGGCATAAGCTGATGCACTATTGGTGGCGCCGCAGGCGAAATCTTCTGGGAGAAAAAACGGGGCTTTGGATCGAACCGGGAAGCTGTCAGGAGGGGCTGCTGGTCTGGCATCCCAATGTTATCGTTCCTGCCAATGCAAGGGTTGGAAAAAACTGTACGTTCCATGGAAACAATGTGATTGGAAATGACGGAGGAAACGGCGCTGCGGCAACGATTGGTGACAACGCAGACTTTGGGATAGGGGCGAGTGTGATCGGCAGGATCGAACTGGCGGATTCTGTCAGGATCGGCGCAGGTGCAGTGGTGATCCGTTCCTGTACAGAGGCAGGCGCGGTTCTGGCAGGAGTTCCTGCACGTCAGCTTTCAAAAAACAGAAGTGAGATGACAACATGAGAACAAAGAAATCGCTGATAAACATGTTTGTGGGCTTTGGCGGACAGGGGCTTAGTTTTATTATTTCGTTTGTGAACCGAATTGTTTTTATACATTACCTGTCTGCGGAATATTTGGGTGTCAATGGGCTGTTTGGCAATGTCATCGGTATGCTGTCGCTGGCAGAGCTTGGAATCGGTTCTGCGATAGTTTTCAGTCTGTACAAGCCGCTTGCAGAAAATGACAGAGATCAGATCGGGCGGCTGATGAATTTGTATAAGCAGATGTACCGGAGGGTGGCGGTGGCGGTTGCAGGCATCGGGATGGCGCTGTTTCCGTTTCTGGATCATCTGGTCAAGGGGCAGTCGGTGCCGCATCTTAGGCTGATTTATCTGATGTACCTTGCAAATTCTGTCCTGAGCTATCTCTTTTCCTATAAGTGTTCGATTTTTATGGCGGATCAGAGATCTTACATAAAAGTCGTATGGGAGCAGGCAATGCATCTGATCCAGATGCTGATCCAGATTCTGGTGCTGGTGCTGACGCGGAATTTCCTGCTGTATCTCGGAATACAAATGGTTTGTAATCTGTTTGTTTATATCATGATCGCGTGGCACGCCGACCGGGAATATCCTTACCTGAAAAAGTACCATGAGCTGCCGGAGCCCCAAATAAGAGAAGGAATTACCAGAAATATCAAGGCGATGTTCATGCACAAGCTGGGGGCAATCTTTGTACAGGGAACGGATAACCTGCTGGTAAGCGCCTTTGTAGGACTGGCAAGCGTTGGAATCTATTCCAATTACAGTATGATCATGACGAACATTAACTCGCTGCTGACCAGAATTCTCGAAGCATTTTCGGCGAGTGTGGGAAATCTCGGTGCGACGGAGAAGGAAGGCAGGATCCATGAAGTATATCGGACGGCGGATTTTCTGATGTATCTGATCTACAGCTATATAGCAGGCGGTCTGCTGTTTTTGTATAATCCGTTTATTCGGGTATTTTTCGGAGCAGACTACCTGTTCCCGATGTCAATCGTATGGATCATTGTGGCGAACTTTTACCTGAATGGAATGCGGCAGACGAATCTGATTTTTCGGGAGGCCATGGGTCTGTTCTGGTACGACCGCTATAAATCCATCGCAGAGGGAATTGTGAATCTGATCGTATCGGTGATTCTTGTCAGACGGTTCGAGGTGGCAGGTATTTTCCTTGGAACAATTGTCAGTACGCTGACGACGAGCTTCTGGGTAGAGCCCTATGTGCTGATGCGTTATGGCATGAAAAAAGACTGGAAGCGAAAGCTCCGGGATTATTTTGTACGGTATGTGGGGCGCACGGCCATCGCAATGGCTGTGATTTTGATATCCATAAAAATATGCGGTAAAATACCGGATGGAAATATCGGCTGGCTGATCGTAAACGGCTGTGCGTATACAGCCTGCTTTGGCATCCTTATGCGAATCCTTTACCGGAAAAGCTGGGAACTAAAGGATCTGCTTGACAGGGCGAAAGGATTTTTAGCAGGCAGGAGGTAACAAAAATGCCTTTTTTAAGTGTGATCGTACCGATCTATCGGGTTGAGCCATATTTAAAAGTATGTGTAGACAGTATTTTGTCGCAGGACTTTGCGGATATGGAGATCATTCTGGTAGACGATGGTTCACCGGACGGATGTCCGAAAATTTGCGATGATTACGCAAAAAAGGACGGACGGATCCGGGTCATTCATCAGGAAAACGGCGGTCTTGTAAGGGCACGCAAGGCGGGAGCAAGGATCGCTTCCGGAAAATATATTACTTTTGTGGACAGCGACGACTGGATCGACAAAGGAATGTATCGGACCTTGTATGAACTGGCGGAAAAAACCGAAGCAGATATCCTGGTGACAGGGGCTTTTGTGGAAGTGGAAAGTGATGGCAGACAGGAAATTTTGGAAAATCCGGCGGCAGCAGGGCTTTATACAGGAGAAAAGCTAGAAAAGCTGCGGGAGAAAATGCTGTATTCCGGTCATTTTTACCGGCCGGGAATTTATCCGGTTGTATGGAATAAATGGTTTCAGAGGGACATTCTTCTGAAAAATCTTCTTCCCATCGATGACAGAATTTCGCTGGGGGAGGATATGGCGTGCACCTATCCGTGCCTGATGGATGCCGGGAGCGTTTTTATTTATTCCGATGAGATCTTTTATCATTATCGGATCCGGAAGGATGCGATGACAAAGCAGGACACGGGAGCGGCAGCGGAAAAATATGGAATCCTTTACCGGTATTTGGAAAAGATTTTTCCAAGGGAAAAAATGCCGAAGATTGCAGAACAGCTGAATTATCACAGAGCCTATCTGGTGTCTGTGGTACTGCTGGAGGAGCTTTTAAAGTATGACAGGATCGGAAGCTTTCAAAAGGGAAAGGAGCTTGCGAGGGAGTGTTTTGCGAAGGAAGCCATACAGTATCTGATGAATGGAATCCATTTAGAACAGCTGCAGCTTCCTGTTTCCCACAGGCAGGTGTTGACTGCTTACCGGAAAAAGAGAGCACTTTCGCTGCTGTTCTGGACGCAGATAGGGTATTTGTCGCAATGGCTGCTCTGGAAATCGGAAAGAAAGTAACTGTTTTATAGCAGGATTACATACAGATGGATGAGGGAAGGAAAAAACAATGATTATTACGAAAACACCACTGAGAATGTCCTTTTTCGGAGGAGGAACGGATTTTCCGGAATTTTACTGTGAGCATGGTGGAGCTGTGCTGTCCACCACCTTTGATAAATTCTGTTATGTTCATGTCAGACATCTGCCGCGATTTTTCAATTATTCTTCGGAGCTGATTCATTCCGAGATCGAACAGGTCAGCAACCTGAAGGATATCCGGCATCCGCTGATCCGGGAAGCAATGAAATATCTCGATATGCATGAGATCCGCATGTCCTATGAGGTGGATCTGCCGGCACGCTCCGGTCTGGGGACGAGCAGCTCCTTTGCTATCGGATTGCTGAATGCATTCCATTAGATCAAAGGGCAGTATATCAGTAAGGAAGATCTGGCAAAGGAAGCGATCCATCTGGAACGGGATCTGTGCGGTGAGGTAGGCGGTGTACAGGATCAGATTGCTGCAGCCCACGGTGGATTAAATAAAATTCTGCTTGACGCGGATGGCTTTCGAGTGGAGCCGCTTGTTATTTACCCGATTCGAAAAAGAAAACTGAACGCGTCGCTTCTGCTGTTTTTTACAGGATTTTCCAGATACTCCTTCGAAATTCAGGTGGAGACGAGATCAAACCTGCGGGATCGCACGGCAGAGCTCCTGGAAATGAAAGAGCTGGTCAACGAAGCGGAAAAGATTCTGACGGATAAAGATAGGGATCTAAACGAGTTCGGACGTCTGATGGACTATAACTGGCAGATGAAACGAAGCCTGAATAAGGATATCAGCACTTCCTTTATTGATGAAATCTATGAACGTGCCAAAAAGGCGGGTGCCCTCGGAGGAAAGGTGCTTGGAGCAGGCGGAGGCGGATTTATTCTGTTTTATGTGGAGCTGGATAAACAGGCAAGTGTTCGCAGGGCGCTGCAGGATCTTCTCTATGTGCCGTTCCAGTTTGAAACGGAAGGTACAAGCGTTATTTATTATCAGCCCGAAACCTATTTGCCCCAAGGTAAAAGGGCGAACCTTGAGGATGATGTCTGGTTCGATGATCAGCAGGGTTACTGGATGAATCGGGAAATGAAAGAAAAACTGGCAAAAAAAAAGAGAAGAAGGAGAGGGAAAGGAATGATTGCTGTAATTATGGCAGGAGGGAAGGGAACCAGGATCGCCTCTGTCAGTACAGAGGTTCCCAAACCTATGATCCCCCTTTGCGGAAAGCCTGTTCTGGAATGGCAGCTGGAATGCCTGAAGGCACAGAATATTACGGAGATCCTTCTTGTAACGGGACATCTGCATCAGGTGATTTCGGACTATTTCGGGGACGGAAGCCGGATGGGGATGCAGATATCCTATCTGGTTGAGGAAAGTCCCCTCGGTACGGCAGGAGCATTTTATTATTTAAAAGACAGACTGGACGGGGATTTCCTTTTGCTGAACGGGGATGTAATGTTTGATGTGGATTTTGCCCGGTTTGTGCAGGCACATCAGCACTATGGCGGTGCAGCGACAATTTTTACCCATCCGAATCAGCATCCATATGACAGCGCCATTGTCGTTTGTAAAGAGAATGGTCAGGTAGTAAACTGGCTTCATAAAGAAGAAAAAAGGGAATGGTATGCAAACCGTGTCAACGCGGGACTGCATTTGTTTTCACCGGGAATCTTTGAATGGATGAAAGCACATGGAATGCTGCAAAAGCCGGAAAAGCTGGATCTTGACCGCCAGGTATTAAAGCCGCTTCTGGAAGATGGCTTGCTGTATGGGTATCAGTCTCCGGAATATGTCAAGGACATGGGCACACCAGAGCGTTATGAGATGGTGCAGCGGGATATCCGAAGCGGTCTGGTGTCGGCAAAAAACCTTGCCAATCCACAGAAAGCAGTTTTTTTGGATCGGGACGGGACGATCAACAAATATGTGGGCTTTTTGCGTTTCACAGAGCAGATGGAGCTTCTGCCTCAGGCTGCACAGGCGATCCGAAAATTAAATGAAGCAGGGTGGCTTGTGATCCTTGCGACGAACCAGCCGGTCCTTGCCCGGGGAGAAGTGTCAGAGGAGGAGCTGACGGAAATACATAACAAAATGGAGACGCTTCTTGGAAAAGAGGGTGCGTATGTGGATGCAATCTATTATTGTCCGCACCACCCTGACAAGGGCTTTGCAGGAGAGCGACCGGAGTATAAGATCGAATGCAGCTGCAGGAAACCAAAGCCGGGACTGCTTTTTCGCGCAGCGCAGGACTATCATATCGACTTGAAAGAATCCTGGATGGTGGGAGATTCTGCAGCGGATATGGGAGCTGGGAAAGCGGCAGGCTGTAAGACAGCTGGTGTTTACGGAGAAAAATCCGGTGATGAGAGCTTTGCAACGCTGGCAGAATTTGCAGCGTTTCTTTGCGGGAGAGAAAAAGCATGAGCGGGAAAAGAAAAGATATGGAAAATTGCTGTCTGGAGGAGCTTCTGGAATGTTATCCTGAGCTGAAAGCAATACGAAAAGAAATCTGGGATGCATATCAATGTATGGTGAAATGCTTTGAAACCGGGCATAAGCTTCTGATCGCCGGAAACGGCGGAAGCTCCAGTGATGCGCAGCATATCGTCGGGGAGCTGATGAAGGGCTTTGAGAAAAAGCGGTCCCTTTCCAAAATGCAGCAGGAGCTTTTGCAGAAGGTGGATCCTGTTATGGGAAAGGTGCTTGCAAAAGAGCTGCAGGGGGCGCTTCCTGCCATTGCCCTGGACAGTCACTCTTCCCTGTATACTGCATATGCCAACGATATGGACGCAAAAGTATGTCTTGCCCAGGCCCTGCAGGGATACGGACATCCCCAAGATGTGCTTCTGGCTATTTCAACATCGGGGAATTCCGAAAATATTTTATATGCGGCAGTGACGGCAAGGGCCTTTGGAATGCCGGTAATCGCGCTGACGGCAAAAGAGGGTGGAAAGCTTGTAGGGCTTTCTGATATTGCGGTGCGCGTTCCGCAGGAAAAGACGTTTCGGGCGCAGGAGCTGCATCTGCCGATCTATCACTGCTGGTGCAGAATGCTGGAGCAGCATTTTTTTCAGTGAAAGGGTGAGCATATGGAGTCAAAGATCAGGATTTTAAATGCGGGTTATACCAATCTGACAGCGCAGGAGCTGCTGGATTGCCTGATGGAGGACGTGGGCAAACGACAAAAATCCAGCGTCATTTTTTTGAATGTGGATGTTGTGATGAAGCTGGAAAAAGATAAAGAGCTTGCAGATATCACAGAGCGCGCAGAATATGTGCTGGCAGATGGAATGCCCCTGGTATGGGTTTCTAAGCTGTTTCACCGCCCATTAAAGGAAAAGGTCTCCGGCTCTGATTTTGTACCGAAGCTTTGCAGCAGAGCGGCAAAGGAAGGATACAGCATCTTTCTGGCGGGCGGCAAAGAAGGAGTTGCCAGGCAGGCAGCCCAGAGGCTGGAGGAAGCGGAGCCAGAGTTAAAGATTGCGGGAGTGTACTGTCCGCCGTTTGGTTTTGAGAAAAATCCGACAGAACTGGAAAAATTCAATCATGCTGTGGAGGAATCGGGAGCGGATATTGTGATCGTATGCCTGGGGTGTCCGAAACAGGAAAAATATATTGCAAAAAACCGGGATTCCTATGGTGCGGCGGTATCGGTCTGTGCCGGTGCAACCATTGATTTTCTGGCAGGAAATGTAAAACGCTGTCCGGCATGGATGAGCCGGTGCGGACTGGAATGGTTTTACAGATTTTGTCAGGAACCGGGACGGCTGTTTCGGCGATATTTTGTGGACGATGTAAAGATACTCGGATTGATCTGGCGATATCGAAAACAAAAACAGGGTGGAGATTGAGATGGAGAAAAGGATCAGAGTTCTGATGTGTGGCTCCGATATCCGGACAGTAAAGGGCGGTATGGTGACCGTAGAAAAAAACTATCTGGAATATCCGGGCTGGAAAAAGGCAGAAATAACCTTTATTCCGACGCATACAGAGGGAAATCCGCTGAAAAAGTGCCTGTGCTTTGCCGGTGGTTGGCGGAAGGTTTGGGGCTGCCTGATCAGAAGGCGGGCAGATATTTTACATCTGCATATGGCAGAGCGCGGAAGCTTTTATCGTAAGGCATGGCTGTTAAAGCTTGGTCACTGGTTTGGTGTGCCGGTGGTGATTCATCATCACGGAGCGGAGTTTGAGGACTTTTATGGAACACTGTCGGAAAAAAAGAAGCAATATGTAAAAGAAATTCTGGAAGAAGCGGATTTGAATCTGGTGCTTTCGGAACGGTTGAAGCAGGAGCTGCTGCAAAAAGCACCTCTTGCAAAAACAGAGGTATTACATAATGCGGTGCCTGTCCCGGACAGGATCCCGGACAGAACAAATGTAGACAGAATCCTCATGCTGGGAGCACAGGGAAAGCGGAAAGGCTCCTATGATCTGCTGGAAGCTGTTGCGGCAATTGATAAAAAACTTCCGGAAACGATAAAGGTCTGGATGTGCGGGGACGAGGATGTGGCAGGTGTAAAGCATCGTGTCGAGGAGCTGGGTCTGCAGAATAGGATAGAGCATGTTGGCTGGATCGCAGGGGCAGAACGGGAGGAATGTCTGAGCCGGGCGATGCTGCATGTCCTTCCGTCCTATCGGGAAGGGCTGCCCATGAGTATTCTGGAGACCATGGGACAGGGAATTCCCAATATCAGTACAAGGATCGCCTCGATTCCGGAGGTTATACAGGATGGGGAAAATGGCTTTTTGATCACACCGGGTGATGTGGAAGCTTTGCAGAACCGGATCTTAAAGCTGGTATCGGAGGATAGACTGCGCAGGGAATTTTCAGAAAAAGGAGCGCGGCTCATCCGGGAATCGTTTTCCCTGAAAGCGTCAATTGATCGCCTGGAACATTTTTATGAGGAGATTTGTAAATGAGTATTCCTAAGAAAATTCATTATTGCTGGTTTGGAAGAAATCCACTGCCGGAGTCGGCAAAGAAATGTATTGAGAGCTGGAAAAAGTATTGTCCTGCATATGAGATCATCGAATGGAACGAGGATAATTTCGATCTGACGGAAAACCGATATGCACGGGAGGCCTATGAGCAAAAAAAATGGGCATTTGTCAGTGATTATGCGCGGTTAAAGATCGTGTATGAACAGGGCGGAATTTATATGGACGTGGATGTGGAGCTGATCAAACCGCTGGATGAGCTTACAGAGCTGGATGGTTATATGGGCTTTGAAAAGGAGATAGATGGTCAGATGTGGATTGCAACGGGCCTTGGCTTTGGTGCACGTGCAGGGCATCCGATCGTCGGTGCACTTTTAAAGGACTATGAGGATATTCCTTTTATCAAAGAGGATGGAAGACTTGATACAGAGTCTTGTCCTGGACGCAATACGCGGACGCTGCGCACCTTCGGTCTGCGCCTTGACAATACAAAACAGGAAATTGACGGAATCGTTTTTCTTCCGACACAATACCTTGCTCCTGTCAGCTATTTTCATCGAAAAAAAGAGATCACAGAGCATACGGTTTCCATTCACCACTATGATGGAAGCTGGCTGAACGAAAAGGAACAAAAAAGCCTTCGGTTAAGAAGGCTTTTAGGAAACAGACTGTATCATCGTCTGCAGTGTCTGTGGTATAAAATCAATCCGAGGAAAAAGCAGCCCTAAATCAGCTGATGGATTTTACGAGATGGAAAATAGTATTCTGGGCGGTCTTTTCACAGTTGTTCAGATTACTTAAGGTATCGGAGAACAGCTTATCCAGCCGGTTTTCCAGCTCCGGAAGGGAATCGTCTGTATGAGGCTTGTCAGCTTTTGGCGCTTCCAGGGTCGGGAAAGGCGTGGTCGAAGGGGGAAGCACTGCGGACAGCTGAACCCTTTCAAGGCTTTGCTGTACCTGCTGCAGGACGTTTCCTGATTGAACCAGCTGCTTGCGAAGGGCGGTCAGATCCTTCTCTTTTTTCGCAAGGTCAGACTGCAGGGTTTCGATCTGTGCAGACTGAGCTTCGAGCTGAGTGCGCTGCTGTTTGATCTGCGCAGACTGAGCCTCGAGCTGAGCGCTTTGTTGTTTGATCTGTGTTGCCTGGGCCATTAAACGCCCCTCCTGCTCCCGTACCTGATGCTGAAGCGTCGAATCCTGTGCCGGAAATTGCTTGAGGGTTTCCATGACCTGGCTTTGCAGGGTGCGGATCAAATCCTCCGCTTCGCGCTTCTGACGGCGTGTGATCTGTATCGTTTCTTCCCGGAGTGCGCGAAGCTGGTCGGAACCGTTCTCGGAGGACTTCTTTAAAGAAGCGACCTGTTCCTGCAGCTGTGCGATCGTAGATTCATATTCGGCTTTTAATTCAGGAGGAAGCTCTGGCTCTTTCGTTTCAGCTTCCTGCAGGGAAAATTTGAGGCTTTCCTTTTCTGCTTCGAGGTTTTCAATGTAGGAAAGCACGTCTCCTTTGTGATAGCCGCCAAAAAGGACTTTTCGAAATAATGTATTATCAGGCATAGAGACCTCCATTTCTTGGAATTTGTATTAGAATTCTGATATAATCATCATATACTGTGAGTAATTTAAAAGTCAATTGAAAATGCGTAAATTTAGCGGAATGAAAACAAAAATTAAGGATAGAGTAATCCGAAATCTGGCTGCAATTGCAGCTGTGGCGGCACTGTTTTTTTTGCAGGGCTGTGGAAAAGAAGAATTATATTTTTCAGTGCAGGATGCGGCGCTTTTAGGAAATGTATATCTGTATCAGGAAATAGCAGAAAACGGGACAAAAAAAGGCAGTCCTTACGCAGTTGGGCTGGAGCAGGAGGGAGATGGAGTTTGCTTTACTGTTTCCATCCGTAAAAACGGCTTTTATGATCTGGATTTTTCAGCCTCCGGAATCGGCAGCGGCAAATACAACATTGTCCAGGTGGATGGAGCAGAAGAGGGACTTTTGTATACACCGGAGGCGGAAGGCTTTCAGGAATGCGTTTTGCAGAAAATTTATCTGGAGAAGGGTACGCATCAGATCGAGCTTTTAACAAACTGGGGATGGATCCGGCTGGAAGGTCTGACGCTTCGCAGGACAAAAAAAACCCAGGATCTGGTCTATCAGGTGTCTGGGGCACTGTCGGATCCGGATGCCGGGGATTCTGCAAAAGAGCTGATGGCATATATGACTTCGATTTATGGAAAACAGGTGCTGTCAGGACAGTTTTGTCCGGAGGGGCAGACCGGAATAGAGATGCAGCTGATCCGAGATCTTACGGGAAAGCAGCCGGCAATTCTGGCAATGGATATGATGAATTACTCGAATGCTGCGCCGGCAGGGGTAGAGCCGTCGGATGTCATAGAGCAGGCGGCCTCTTACTGGGAGCAGGGAGGAATAGTGGCGTTGTCGTGGCACTGGTATGCCCCGGAGAAATACCGACGCGGACAGGAGTGGTGGGTATCGCTGCATGAAAGTGATGTGGATATGGATCTGGAAGCAATTTTTGACGGAAAAGATCCGGAAGGGTATCAGCTTTTGACAGACGATCTGGATCATATGGCAGAGCAGCTGAAAAGACTCCAGGATGCCGGTGCAGCGGTGTTGTGGAGACCCCTGCATGAAGGAGCAGACGGATGGTTCTGGTGGAGCCGCGGCGGAGCAGAATGCTATAAAAAGCTCTGGAAGCTGATGTATGAAACCTTTACGAAGAAGCATGGTTTACATAATTTAATCTGGATTTACAGCGGTACGAGGCTGGAATGGTATCCGGGAGACGAATATGTAGACATTGCAGGAATTGACCTGTATCCGATGGGACGCTGTTATGGTACCCAGGCCAATGCATTTTTGAAGGCGACAGAGCTTACCGGTGGTACAAAGCCTGTAATGCTGTCCGAGTACGGTTCCCTGCCGGATCCGGACAGAATGGATATCGAAAACCTGAAATGGCTGGGCTGCATCGTCTGGGAGGGGCAATATCTGACGGACGAAGCCGGAAATTATTCCGAGGAATATATTGAAAAAGAAGCGCTGAAAAGATTCTATGACAGCAGTCTGGTTATCACGCTGGATGAGCTGCCGAAAAGAAATGGGCGCAGCCAATAAGACTGCGCCGTCAAAGCCTGTAGGATAAGACAGCCTTGCCGAAGGGTCAGCTGTGGTTTTCTTCGCTGAATTTGATCACCAGAATGTGATCGAAGGCGGCGACAGAGCCGGCCTTTGGCCAACAGGGCATTTCCTGATACTGCGCCGTCTGTGCAATGCGATCCTTGTCAGCCTGGGTCGTGTCGCTGTAGGAAAGACCGCAGTAATCCCGTAGCATTGCCTGAGGGACATTTTCTCCCATGGAGGTATCCTGCTTGCGGAGAATATAGCCGTCTGTAATGCCGGTCATGTTCGGAGGAAAGTATATAGCAATTGACTCAGAATCCGCAAGACTGCCGAAAACAGCGATTTTATCGCAGGCGGCCGCTTCCGGGAGCTGTTCGATCCGGTCTGCCAGACGGATTACAGTGCCGAAGGATTTTTCGTAGGCGATTTCGAGCTTCTGATAGCTGATATTTGCAAGCAGGATAAAGTTGTACAGGGTCAGGAAAGAGAGCAAGAGGATTGCCCAGCGTTTCAGGCAGGGAAAGAAACGGGAATCCGCCGGCATGGATTCATAAAACAGTGCCGGAAGAAGATACACCAGGCAAAGCCCCATGACCATGAGATTATGGGCGCGCAGGGAGGAATTTGTAAAATACAGCGCATATGCGGCAAAGGGAACGCAGACGATGCACAGCAGAGATAACAGCAGCCGGACAAGGTTTTGGGGATCCCAGAGCTTTTGCCTGTGAAAGGCTTCCAGGAATAATAGGGTGAGCAGTAAAAACAGAAAGACATTCAACAGCAAAAACAGATTGACGCCATTTGAAAAATCGAAAAAGTAATGAAAAAAGTCCAGAACCACATGCTTGGCAGAGGTAAGAGGGCGGAGCATTTTCAGGGAATACGTATTGCTGATGTATAAATACTCAGAGAGTTTTTGAGAAGAAACGGTTAAGATCAGCTGAAACAAAAGCAGATAAAGAAGCAGACCGATAAAAATACTGACGGCAAACCGCAGGGCAAGGCAGAAAAGCTCTTTTATGCTGTTTTTGGAAAACAGAAGCTTCCAGAGCAGATAGATCACAGCAAGTGTCAGATAAAAAGCCAGGTAGGCCTGATAAATTCCAAGGCTGAATGCACACAAAAGAGAGGCAGGAAAAAGGACGCACAGACTGCCCTTGAAGCCTGTTGCAGGAACTCTGACAATCAGGGCTGCAGCGATACACATGCAGAGCATGGACAAAAAGAAACCGTCTGCGAGATACAGATAAGACATCGTGGAGGTTACAGTCGGGAAGGTCGTGACCATGCCTCCGATGAGGATCAGGGGAATGTTTTTTTTGACATCGAACAGGATGCTGATGCAGACTGCAGAAAGCGCCAGGTACAGCAGCGACAACATACCGTTGATCCATGGAAGATCATAATAGGAGCCGAATAAACAGCCGACAGAAAGAAAGCATCTGCCGAGATCGATTTTATTCTGGCTGGAATATAAATTCAGCAGAGAATCCCAGTTTGGAAGAAAATTCAGGAATTTGTAAATGTGGGCGGCAATTCCGAAGCCGATGGCAGAACAAAAGCAAAGGATCCATTCTTTTTTGATGCGGTGCTTCAGTGTAGAAAAAAACAGTTCAGGTTCCATATAGACCTCCAATGTGCAGTGAGAAGTGTTTTTTGCAGCGATGGGGTTGTGGGTTATCCTATAAAGCAATGTTTAAGTTTATGATAAACCAAACAGAAGAAAATGAAAATATCTAAGATTGAAATGAGGAGAAAATTGAAAAATAAAATTTTTCAATCGCGAGATTTGTGTCTGCGCGCACTTGACACAAACTCGGCATGCGCAAAAAGCGTGCGCAGAAATGAGGAGAAAAATGGGGAAAGAAAAGCTGCTGTCGGTTATTGTACCGGTGTATAACGTAGAAGCCTATCTTCCGGAATGTGTGGACGCTCTGTTAAAGCAGTCTTATTTCAACACAGAAATACTGTTGATAGATGACGGTTCTGTGGATAAGTCCGGTGAAATCTGCGATGCCTGTGCATTAAAGGATAAAAGGATCAAGGTCATCCACAAAAAGAATGGCGGAGTGAGTGCGGCAAGAAACACCGGACTGCAGGAAGCCCGTGGGGAATATATCACCTATGCGGACTCAGACGATCTTGTGGGAAGGACAATCTATACAGAGCTGATCGACGCTATGGAGCAAAACGGAACGGACAGCGCCTGCTGCAGCTATGAAGCCTTTATGGGGGCTGGTACAGAGCAGGGGATGGCAGGCAGCAGGACAGGAGTGCAAAAGGCAGCTGGCAGCAGTAGAAGCAGGGTGGAGACCTGTTGCGGCACGGAGGCGTTTAAGGTTTTTTTGAGAGAAAATAACTACGCACCTGTGGTGTGGAACAAGGTTTTTAAACGGGAGGTGCTGAAATCTGCAGAGGGGCTGTTTTTGTTTGAAAAAAATACGACCCTGGGGGAAGATGAAAAATGGCTGGCGGAGGTTTTCTGTGGCAGAGAGACTTCTGTCTGCTTTATTGCGAAGCCGCTGTACTATTGGAGACGGCGGGACAGCAGCGCGACCCATACAGAGAACGAAGGAATCACGAAAAACAATCTGGACAGTATTCGGGTGCAGGAGGAGCTCTTAGAGGCTGTAAAAGGTCTGCAGGATGCAGAGCTGGAGGAGCTGTTAAAATGGAGGTTGTATCTGGCTGTTATGGATGTTGTGAGGAAATGCTATAAGCGCAGAGATACGGAGAATTTTCGGTGCTACTATCAAAAGCTGAAACAAATCGGAAAAGTGCGCACATTTGGCGAATCCGGGACAGAAAAAATCCGGAGGCTGGTGTGGAGCGTATTATTCAGACTGCGGGTTCTGTAAAAGGATGCCCTGCAATGGCGCGGGTGAACAGTAACATTTACGCAGAAATGATAGTGAAAATGAGAAAATTATGGTTTTCTTTTTGGTGGTGAACTGTTAGAATAAAGGATATCAGAAACGTTTGGAAAAACGTGAAAGAAAAGACAGGAAGGGGAATATTCCATGAAGAATTTTGACGTAGTTGCACTGGGTGAGCTGCTGATCGACTTTACCGAGAACGGCAAGAGCGCACAGGGCAATATGACTTATGAAGCAAATCCGGGCGGAGCGCCCTGCAACGTGCTGGCAATGTTGAACAAAGCAGGCCGCAAGACCGCATTTATCGGCAAAGTCGGACAGGATCTGTTCGGCAACAAATTAAAAGCAACCCTGGATGAGGTTGGCATCGACACTTCCAACCTGATCATTGACGAAGATGCAAGAACAACTCTGGCATTCGTAGAGACCTTTCCGGACGGCGACAGAGACTTCTCTTTCTACCGGAATCCCGGTGCAGATATGATGCTGCGCAAGGAGGATCTGCATGAGGATCTGATCCGCGATGCGAAGATTTTCCACTATGGCACACTGTCCATGACTCATGACGGCGTCCGTGAAGCGACCAAGAAAGCGATTGACATCGCAAAAGAAAGCGGCGCAATCATTTCCTTCGACCCGAACCTGCGTCCCCCTCTGTGGAAGACCTTAGACGATGCAAAAGAACAGGTTGCATATGGTCTGTCCAAGTGTGACGTTTTAAAGATTTCCGATAACGAGATCCAGTGGTTCACCGGCGAAGAGGATTTCGACGCAGGTATCGCAAAGCTGCGTGAACAGTACAATATTCCGCTGATCATGCTGTCTCTGGGAAGAGACGGAAGCCGCGCTTACTACAAGGATCTGCGCGTAGAGGTGAAGCCTTTCCTGCAGGATTCCACCATTGAGACAACCGGTGCCGGCGATACCTTCGGCGGCTGCTGCCTGCACTATGTCCTGAAATACGGTCTGGACAACCTGGATGAGGAGAAGCTGACTGAGATGCTGACCTTTGCAAACGCAGCAGCATCCATCGTAACCACCAGAAAAGGTGCACTGCGCGTAATGCCTGAAGTGGAAGAGGTTGAGGCGTTTATCAAATCCAGAGCTTAAAAGGAACGGAATATGCTTTTTAATTCCCATATTTTTATGTTACTGTTTCTGCCGCTTCTGCTGGCAGGATGGTATTTTCTGAACTGGAAAAAGAAATTTCAACTGGCACAGGGATATCTGATCGGGATGTCCCTGTGGTTTTATGCGTATGCAAATCTGCAGTATCTGTGGCTGCTTCTGTTCAGCTGTCTGATAGGCTGGCTTCTGAGCTGTCTGCCTGAAAAAATTTTCTCGGAAAAAGGGAAAAAAGTGCTGACTGGTGTCGGATGTGTTTTTCATCTGGGGCTGTTGGGTTATTTTAAGTACAGCAATTTTTTCCTGGAAAATCTGAATACAGTATTTCATACGGACTTTCCGATGCTGCAGATCCTGCTGCCGGTTGGAATCAGTTTTTACACGTTTCAACAGCTGGCATACCTGATTGATCGGTGCCGGGGAGATGCGCCAAGGGATAGCTTTTTTGATTACCTGACATTTATGGTTTATTTTCCGCAGCTGCTGCAGGGACCGATTCTGCTTCGTTCAGAGTTTATGGGGCAGTTAAAGGAGCCGGAAAGGCGCAGGTTTCATGCAGAGCGGTTCTCGGAAGGAATCCAGTTTTTCGTGTTTGGTCTCGCCAAAAAAGTGCTGCTGGCGGATACGCTGGCAAAGGCGGTCAACTATGGATACAGCAATGTTTCGATGCTGGACAGCATTTCGGCACTGCTTCTGGCGGTCGGGTATCTGACGGAGCTGTACTTTGATTTCAGCGGCTATTGCGATATGGCGGTCGGTCTGGGCAAAATGATCGGTCTGGAGGTCGCAGAAAATTTCGATGCGCCGTTTCACTCTGCTTCGGTCAAGGAATTCTGGCGCAGATGGCACATGACGCTGGGACGTTTTTTTACAAGGTATGTATACATCCCCCTGGGCGGAAATCGGAGGGGGAAGATGCGGACGCTATGCAATGTGATGATCGTTATGTTGCTTTCAGGGCTTTGGCACGGCGCGGCGTGGACCTTTGTGCTGTGGGGATTTTTACATGGAGTCGGGATGATCTGGGATAACCTGGAGCATCCGCATTTACCGAAAAAATGGATGCGGCAGGCAGCGACCTTTGCCTATGTTTGTATGACCTTCGTGTTTTTCAGGGCAGAGAGCATTGCGCAGGGGATTGACGTTTTAAAAAGCATTGTCAGCCTGAAATGGAACGGCTTTGTGTTTCAGATGGCATCGGCGCTCGACATGACGGAATGTTACATGATCACAAAGGCGCTGTCGATGAAGCTGCCGGGACTGCTTTCGTGGTTCTGGCTCGGAATTTTTGTTGTGCTGATTGCAATCTGTGTCCGGGTTCTTTTCGGAGAAAAAGTATCCGGCGTGGTTGCATTGCAGCGGCAGAAAGGCTATGGCAGGCTGTATCCGGTGCTTCTGGCGGTTTTGTTTACCTGGTCAATAATCTCAATGACAGGCGTGAGCGAGTATCTCTATTTTTCGTTTTAAAGGGAAAATGGCGGCAGTATGATCTGTCCGGGACAGTGTGAGGAATGAGAGAAAAATTGAAAAATAAAATTTTTCAATCGCGAGATTTGTGTCTGCGCGCACTTGACACAAACTCGACATGCGCAAAAAGCGTGCGCAGAAATGAGCGGAAAGTATGGTAAATTCCAAATGGATTCGGCGTTTTGCGGTCTGGACGGCAGCGCTTTTAGCAGCGATCGCAGCAGTGGTAGTGATTTTTGACCCGTTTTATCATTTTCACGGTCCGTTGCCGGGGATGAAAGCAGTCGTAACGAAATCGGAATATCAGTGTATCGGCACAATACGGAATTTTTCTTATGACAGCGTGCTGGCAGGATCCTCTACAGCGGAAAACTATAACAATCACTGGTTTGACGAGGCATTTTCCTGTAGGACGGTCAAGGCGATCAAAAGCTCCGGGACGTGCGCAGATCTGAAATTTTATATGGATGAAGCGTTTGCGACGCACGATCTGAAAAATGTGTTTTACAGCCTCGATCTGTTTGCCTTGGACGGCGACCCGGAGACGAATTTTGTCAACGATTCGATGCCGCTGTATTTATATGATAAAAATCCGTTCAATGACGTGAAGTATCTGTTCAACAAGGATGTATTGTTTGAGGATATCCCGTATCTGCTGGCGATGAATTTCAGCGGGTATGACGATGGGATGTCTTATAATTTCTGGCAGTATAAAACCTTTTCTGAAGAAGAGGCGAGAAAGCATTACGAACAGTCGGAAGAGATTGCACCGATGCAGGAGCCGTCTGAGTGGCAGGCACGGGTAGATGAAAATATTGGTTTGTTGACAGATATGGTAAAAAAGCATCCGGAGACAGAATTTTATTTTTTCCTGCCGCCCTATTCCGAGCTTTGGTGGGACAGCGTGTACCGGAGCGGGCAGACGGAGGAATATCTCTATGCCAGACAGGCGGCGATGGAAGCGCTGATTGTATATGATAATGTACAGGTTTATGATTTTCAGACGGATGAGGATATTATTTTGAATTTGGATTATTACATGGATCCGATTCATTTTTCTGCAGACATCAATCAGTTCATGGTCGTAAAAGCAAAAGAAGCCGATGTAGCATATCTGGTGACAAAAGAAACTCTGTCTGACCGGTGCAGTGCAATGCGTGAGCTGGCGGAGAAGATCACAAACAGGTAGCAGGAGTATTTACACGAGATATTTTCCAAACATTTTTAGGGTGTGATCATGACAGATATTTATCAGAAAGCTTATACGAGCATATATCCTTCCAGGCTTGGGGATATTTTGCTGGCGGCGGACGAAATCGGGCTTACCGGTTTGTGGTTTTTCGGGCAGAGCTATTTTGCAGATACACTTCCGGCAGAGCAGGTTGCGCAGGAAACGCCGATACTTGCACAGGCAAGGGAATGGCTGGACGAATATTTTTCGGGAAAAGAACCGGACTTTACACCGAAGCTGCATCCGATCGGATCGCCGTTTCGGCAGGCGGTATGGAGGATTTTGCTGCAGATTCCCTATGGTCAGACGATGACCTACGGAGAAATCGCAAGCCAGATGGAAAAGCTGCAGAACCGGCCTCATATGTCTGCGCAGGCGGTAGGCGGTGCGGTGGGACATAACGGGATTTCAATCATCATTCCATGCCATCGGGTTGTTGGGACAAAGGGGAACCTGACAGGGTATGCAGGCGGACTTGACAAAAAGATGGCACTGCTTGAGCTGGAGCATGCCAATCGGAAAACTTATCCGGAAAATTTGTCGCTGTAATGAATATGCATATCTTCCCAGTCCATAAATAATACATAGAATACTTTTCCATATTGTGGGCTTTCTACAATTCTCCCATGATCCAGTACAGAAAGATAAGATCCGTCCGCCTTTCGAAGATGAAAATGAATATAGTCATTTTCATTTCCGCTGTCGATTTGTTCCCAAATGCTTGCTTCTATCTGCTGCTGCTCATCTTCACGAATCAGGTTGTGAAAACTCTTATTGGTGAGCCTGAAGAATTCATCCATGCTTTGATATCCGGTCATAGAAAGAAATTCATGGTTTGCATAAAAAAGTTCGTCATCTTCCTTGTCTGCTCTGTATATGATAAATGCACCCGGAAGGTGTTCGGAGATATCTCTAAGTGCAAAGCCCAGCTGTTTGCGAACAACGAATTGAAGTTCCTGCTTGTAAGACATACATCCATTTTTCCCGTGAAGCTTTATTTCATAGAGAGCTGCATCTGCACAGCGCATGAGCTGTGAAAGACTGGATGCAAAGGTCGGATATTCCGCATATCCAAGAGAAATATAAAATTGCTGCTCCCTTCCTCTGCATGAGAATGTTTTGGGAAGGCTGGTGAATTGCTGCAATTGCGCTTCTGCTTCTTCAAAGGTATAGTTAGGGAGAAGAACACAAAATTCGTCTCCACCGTTTCTTCCTAATATGGCATCAGATGGAAAAAAAGCTTTCATGTTGTCTGCAAGACATTTCAATGCCTTGTCACCATAACCGTGTCCATAGATATCATTGATAAACTTAAAGTCATCAATATCAAAAAGTGCAGCCACAAAATGAGTTTTCGGATTTTTAGCTATCATTTTCGCTGCCAATTCATCAAATCCATAGCGATTGTAAATATTGGTAAGGGAATCCGTGTGTGCCAGTATCTGAAATCTGTTTTTATTTTCTTTCGAAGTCAGCCATACACAGGTAAGAACGGACAGAAGTATAACGTTAGCAGTTAATATCACACTGGTTTTTGCTATTAATAAATTGTTTCGCCATCCACCTTGAGGAGCTACTTCAAACATCCATTCCTCTTCCCCTATCGTAAAAGTATAAGAAACCGGATTTATCAACGAATCATTTGATTGAGAAACAATGTTATAGGTATCACTCCAGGGAGCATCTGTCTTTGAAATTCTGTATTCATATCCAAAGCTGGAAAGTGCACTGACCGCGTCTGAGAAAATGTCGGGTACACGCAGGACAACAATGGTAAAGCCCCAGAAATATTCCAATCCGTTTTCATCCTTCAGGAAAATGGGATTGCGGACAGCAATTCCAGAGCCGCCCTGTTTCAATTTGAATGGTCCCTGGGTAATGATTGTATGGTTGTCCCTTGCATAACAGGAAATCTTTCCACGATCTTTATCATGGAGCAGATCAATTTTGCCTGCTTCATTTCCGGTGGACGGATAAATATCTGTCACAACACCATTCGGAGCAAGCTGCACGCTTTCAATAGAATCAGACATAAGATTTTCTGCAATCATGTCAAACTGGTTAAATTCTCCAGATTCACTGATCAAAATCTGTTTCAGAACATCCGTAACGTCTATCCCTTCTGTAATCTCATTTTTTATGCGTTCCCCATAGGCTGTTGCATTTAATAATGCTGTTGTATGGTTCTGTGCTGTTTCATGAGAGTCTACTTTGTATAGGATTATACCAACAAGGCATATACCCAGTAAGAAAACGATAAGCGGAATAAGTGTTTTTTGTTTCATCTAACATGCCCTTTTTTTCAGAGGTGTTTTGCAAGACCTCTGTTGATGTCAGTCATGGCGGCTGTTTTTATAGTAATTTTCCCTCACATTGTGTTCCGTGTCAAGATTTCGTACAAGCTAAAATAAGAAGGAGAGCCAAAGCTTTTGGATACTGTTTTTGTCATTTTACAGAGCTCGCAGCGTTCACAAATTCTTCACAAAAAAATTAGCACTCACCTCTTGACACTGCTAATAATGAGTGTTATATTACATCTAGAACAAAGGAAAGGGAACAAAAAGAACAGAAGATGCCGAAAACGGAATCGGAGTTCTCAGAAAGCTTTTCTTTGAACCAGATAAAATGACAACCACTTCTGAAAAGGATTCACAGAAGGCATGATAGAAGGAATGGAGGAATGACTTATGTTACTGCCTAGAATTTGGGATGAAGATTTATTTGAGAATATGGATAACTGGATGAGCTGGCCGGATGAGAGTGAGTTCTTCGGTAAGAAGAATCCTCTGTATGGCAAACATGCAAAGAACCTCATGAAGACAGATGTTCGGGAAACCGAGGATGCTTATGAGGTAGATATTGATCTGCCTGGTTTCAAGAAAGACGAGGTTACGATCACCGTCGAAAATGGTTATCTGAATATCAGCGCTGTCAAAGGCCTTGATAAAGACGAAACCGATAAGAAGACCGGCAAGTACATTCGTCAGGAGCGTTACGCAGGCAGCTGCTCCAGAACATTTTATGTCGGCGAAGCCGTTGAACCCGAGGATGTTTCCGCGAAGTTTGAAAACGGTATCCTGCAGCTTCACATTTTGAAGAAGGAAGCAAAGAAGGTAGAAAAGAAAGACAACCGGATCGCAATTGAAGGCTGATCTTTTCGGTATACAAATCTGAGCATTCCGTCAAAATCTCACCTGATAAAAATCCCGGTGCGTGAAAACGTACCGGGATTTTTTGTCGTAAAGGAAGCTTCGATTTCATACAATAAAAACGCTTTGGGAGGATCCCACTGCGGCAGGAAAGGAAAAGGGCGATATTCGACAGGAGAAATGCGCTGGATTTCACCCGAAAGGTTGCGTAAAAAGGCTCAATCATGTAAAATCAAAGTAATATCTTTGAAAAATGAGCGGCAGGACCGCAGCATGGAGGATGAAATGGATATATTCGGAATATTGGCGATGGTCGGGGGACTTGCTCTGTTTTTATACGGTATGCAGGTTCTGGGAGATGGTCTGAAAAGAACGTCGGGCGGACGTCTGGAAGAAATTCTGGAATCGCTGACTTCCAACAAATGGAAGGGCGCGCTGCTGGGCTGTGTTGTCACGGCAGTAATTCAGTCATCGTCAGCAACGACGGTAATGGTAGTCGGACTCGTAAACTCCGGTATTATGAAGCTGACGCAGGCTGCAGGCGTTATTTTGGGGGCGAACGTCGGAACGACCGTTACTTCCTGGATGCTGAGCTTGACTGGTATCGAAAGCAGCAATGTGTTTGTACAGCTGTTAAAGCCGGCGAACTTCTCACCAATCGTCGGTATCATTGGCGTGATCATGCTGATGACCGCTAAAAATGATAAGAAAAAAGATATCGGTACGATTTTGATCGGCTTTGCAGTTCTGATGTTTGGTATGGAAACCATGTCCTCTGCGGTAGAGCCTCTGGCGGGCAATGAGAAATTTACCGGCATTCTGACGATGTTCTCCAATCCGATTCTTGGTATGCTTGCCGGTCTGGTGCTGACTGCGGTTATTCAGAGCTCTTCTGCATCCATCGGTATCCTGCAGGCACTTTCCATGAGTGGAACACTTACCATCGGTTCTGCGATCCCGATTCTGATGGGTGAAAACATCGGTACGGCGATCACTGCGATCCTTTCCTCTATGGGCGCAAGTAAAAATGCGAAGCGTGCAGCGCTGATGCATTTATATTTCTGTATTTTAAAGACAAGCTTTTTCATGGTGCTTTTTTATCTGATCGATGCGATCGTACATTTTTCGTTTATGACAGAGCTTGCAAACCCTTTCATCATTGCCATGATCCACAGTATCTTTAACCTGTCGGCGGTGATTATCATGCTGCCGATATCCGAAGTACTGGTAAAGCTTGCGATGAAGACGATTCCGGTTACTCCGGACGAGCTCGAGGATGTTCCGGTAGAAAAGAGCATTCAGATCCTGGACGAGCGTTTCCTGGCATCTCCGCATTTTGCACTGGAGCAGTGTAAAACAGCCGCAGGCGATATGGCAGAGTATGCCCGGGAAGCCCTGTTGCTTGGAATGGGGCTTGTGACAGAGTTCCATCCAGAACAGGCAAAGCGGGTGGAAAATCTGGAAAATCTTGTGGATTCCTACGAAGATCAGCTGGGTACTTATTTGGTAAAATTAAGCAGCCGGAATCTTTCTACGAGAGACAGCCATACACTGTCCACGCTGCTGCATTGTATCGGTGATTTTGAGCGGATCTGTGACCATGCGATCAACCTCGTAGGATATGCACAGGAAATGGCGGAAAAGGATCTGCATTTTTCTGCCAAAGCAGAAGAAGAGCTGAAGGTATTTACGGCGGCGGTTCAGGATATCATGAACCGTGCGGTAACGGTATTTAAGAACGATGATCTGAAGCTTGCAAAGTCTGTAGAGCCTCTGGAAGAGGTGATCGACGGACTGAATATGGAGATCAAGAGACGCCATATCCGCAGATTACGGAAGGGAAAATGTACCATAGAGCTTGGACTTACGCTGTCGGATATTACGACCTGTTACGAACGGGTTGCAGACCACTGCTCCAATATCGCAGTATGCCTGCTGCAGGTCAATGAAGACGGCTTCGATACCCATGGTTATCTGGAAATGGTCCGTGATACGGACAATCCGGAGTTCCGCGCAGAGGTGGCAGAATTTGAACACAAATACGAGCTGCCCCGTATGAAGAAGGATGAAATCGATTCTCTGCCGACGATCGCTTTAGAGGAAACAGATACAGCCTCCGGAGAAAAATCAGATTTTCTCAGCAGTCGAATTCAGGAGCGTAAGAAAAAGAAAAAAGACGGGAAAAAGAAATAAAGAAGGCGGTAGATTGACGGTAATATACCCGAACGGGACTGATTGAAAATCCGGTCAGATTTTAAAAGAATGTACCCGGAATCAGCCGGAGCTTCTGATCTATGATTTCGAAAAGACAGAGGACGATTTTGGCGAAACGGGGCGGCGGACGATTTCGGACACGCTTTTTTTCGAAGGAAAGTGAATAAAAACAACGACATTAAATATCGGTATGGCTTTTGTCTGGTGGCCATCCAACGATATTTGGTGTCGTTTTTTTGTTTCCGGAGAAAAGGAGTGAATAATCTTGGTTCCGTAAAAAAAATACGGCATAAGTTGAATTTTTTTGCAGATAATAATATAATATAGAAAAAGAGCAGGAATGGTGATTGTTATGTTAAAAAAATTCAGCGTAGAAAACTTTAAAGGGTTTCAGGATAAAATCACATTTGATATAGGATCACCCAGCAATTATAACTTTAATTCTGAAATTATAAAAAACGGTTGTGTGACAAAAGGAATTATTTATGGCATTAACAGCAGCGGTAAATCAAACCTTGGATTGGCTATTTTTGATATCATTACCCATTTGACAGATAAACAGAAATTGCTTTCCAGCTACGATTTTTACCTGAACATGAGTGGAAGAAAATCTTTTGCTGAATTTGAATACACCTTTATGTTTGATGGTCATGAAGTGGTTTACCGATACAGCAAAAATGATGTAAATACTTTGAAGAGTGAGAGTTTATCTATTGATGGAAAGGAAGTTATCTTTTTTGATTTTCTTACCAGAGATGGGTTCACCTTGCTGGATGGTTCCGGCACTTTGAATGTATCGATCAAGAGCGAGAGTCCGATTTCCCGTGTAAGGTATGTGAACAACAACTCTATTCTTACGGATAATGAGCAAAATCGGGTATTTAAAAAGTTTATTGATTTTGTGGAACGTATGCTTTTGTTTTATTCGTTAGACAGCCGGGGATATGAAGGCTTTACAAATGGTAACGAAGGCGTAGCGGAAGGTATTGTAAATAGTGGAAAAGTGCAGGATTTCCAGAGGTTCCTGAAAGAAAATGACATTGACTATGAATTATACGGATGCGAAGTGGACGGCAAAAAAGCAATCTACTGTCATTTTGATAATACAGATGCTGATTTCTTTAAGATCGCCTCTACCGGAACCAGATCACTGGCATTGTTCTATTATTGGTATATTCGTATGGAAAAGGCATCTTTTGTGTTTATAGATGAATTTGATGCATTTTATCATTTCGAATTATCCGAGTCGGTGCAAAGACATTTGAACCAGATAGCTGGAGTTCAGATATTTACAACGACTCACAACACGGATCTGATGAGCAATGATCTGCTTAGACCGGATAGTTATTTCTTACTTGCAAATAACAGCATAAAAGCGATTTCTCAATTAACAGAAAAGGAACTGCGTCAGGCTCATAATCTTCAGAAAATGTATAAGGCAGGTGCATTTAATGGCAAATAAAGACTATAAGGCATTTATAGTCGAGGGAGAGGTCAGAGAACCTCAGGTGATTGACAATATTTCGAAGAGGTAACACCGGGTCAGATATATGTCATGGAAGTACAGGAGGCTGAGAGACAGCGGGTATTTGTGTTGAGTGCATTTCCGGAATTTTTGCTGGATTATTTTGGGGTGAAGCTGTGGAAAACAAGTGTGAAACATACAAGAAATCAGATGAGTGAGTTAGAATGCAGAAAGAACTGGTTTCAAAAATCTTGAAAAAAGTGTCAAAATCTGCAAAAAAAGTTTTAAAGAAAAGTATACGAGGGAAAATTTGATGAAAAAAAGCGTTTATCTGGCGATATTTGCATTGACCTTTGGACTCTGCGCAGGCTGCGGAAACAAGGAAGCAGACAGCGATATTTCGGGTACGGAAGACACCGTTTTTCAGACAGAAGAACCGCTTGAGCTTTCAGGCACAGGAAATATTGATTTAAGTGAAGAAAATAAGGATTCCGGCGGAGAAAATGCTGATTCCAGTGAAGAAAATAATGGTTCCGGTGAAGAGGATACTGATATCGAATCAACCGATACTCAGGAGATCGATTTTACGCGCGATTATTCTGAGGACATCAAAAAAGATGTGGACGATGTAGTATCGGCTTCGGCTTCTTTGCAAGAGGAACTGGAAAATATTCACACGCTTTCCGAACAGTATGAGGCGATTGCCCAAACTGCTCAGACGCAGGGGGAAATGAATATGTCGTCCGGATGGTTTCTCAAAATCTGGGATACGGAGCTGAATAACCTGTGGAGCAGATTCAGCGATTCGGCGGATGCGCAGACGAAGGAAAAAGTCCTCGCAGAGCAGAGAAGCTGGAACTCCATGAAAGAAGAAGTGGCGCAGGAGAGCCTTGGTTCCAGCGAAGAAAACGGGAGCATGTACTCGCTTCTTGTGAACTTTTTTCAGGAAGAAATTACAAAAAACAGAGCCTACGTCCTTGCAAATGAGCTGGCAAAGGTGAAGGGCGAAGCATTTGAAATGCCGGAGCGGTCGACGAAGTACGGAGTGTTTGTGGATAATCAGGGGACCGGCAGTGTATACAGCCTGTTATGTACCCAGCAGGGCGTAAATGGCAGCGATGAAGCGGTGATCTCCATTTACAGGCAGGGCGAGCTAAAAGGAAGCTTTGTGGATAACGGAAACGGGGAGCTGGAATTTTCATCCGAGGATGGCTCTGTAAAGGGAATTATTCAGATCAACGGCTGGGACGGCGCGAGCTTTGAAGTGACGGAGACATCCAACCCGGATGCATTTCCCGTAGGACAAAAAACGGAATTTCCGTTTGCGTTTTAAAGAAAACAGAATATCAGAATCGAACACCCCCAGACCTGACCGAAGCGCGATGCCCGGCGGGGCTGGGGGTGTTTTGTGTGCCGTATCTTACCAGATTCCCAGCACATGCTGCATGAGCAGGCTCATGGAAGCGATGCCGACCCAGCAGCAAAAGCCCAGGGCGAGCGGTTTACCGCCGGTTTTGATGAGTTTTACGATGTTTGTATTTAAACCGACCGCGCACATGGCGAGGACGATGAAGAACTTGCTCAGTGTTTTGAGAGGAGAAAATACGGATGCGGAAACACCGAGAGAGGTTGCAATTGTTGTGATGACGGAAGCCAGCACAAAGTAGAGAATAAACATCGGGAAAATTTTTTTAAACTCGACTTTTTTGCCTTCGGAACCGGCTTTTTTCGTGCGGACAAGGGCGAGTACCAGTGTGATCGGAATGATTGCAAGGGTACGGGTCAGCTTTACGGTAACAGCTTTGTCCAGTGTCTGTGTGCCGAGCTGATAGAGGGAATCCCAGGTGGATGCGGCAGCAGTCACGGAAGAAGTATCGTTGACAGCAGTTCCGGCGAAAATTCCGAAGGCTTCGCCGCTTGTGGTGGAAAATCCGAGCAGCGCGCCGAGGGCCGGGAAAAACAGGGCAGCCAGCATGTTGAAGAAGAAAATAACGGAAATTGCCTGCGCAACCTCTTCATCATCTGCATCAATAACGGGGGCTGTTGCAGCGATTGCGGAGCCGCCGCAGATCGAGGAACCGACACCGACCAACGTGGAGATTTTGCCGGGAACGTGCATGATACGGTGCAGCACATAGGCGATAATCAGCGAGGTGGAAATCGTTGCGAGGATGATCGGTAAAGACTGCTTTCCGGTTTCCAAAATAACGGAAAGGTTTAAGCCAAAGCCAAGCAGGATGACTGCGTACTGCAGCACCTTTTTGGATACAAATGTGATGCCGCTCTGGAACTGTGTTTTATCTTTGAGCAGCAGCGTGATCAGCATACCGGCAAGAATACCGAATACCGGACCGCCGACAACCGGGACAGCCTGTCCCAGAAACCAGCAGGGAATGGCAAGGACGAGGCATAACAGGATGCCTTTTACATTTTTCTGAATGAAACTCATGTGTTCTCCCTTCCTGACGGAACGTTCGCCGCCAGTTTTCTCTCATAATTACGTGTCAGATCAGAAGTTTTTGACACTGACGGATGCAGCAGTTTACAGTACCGCCTGCAAACAGTTATTATCCTAGCACAGAAATATAATAAATTAAAATGATATATTTATAAAATGATAGATTTTTGTTATGATGAAGCGGAAACTGCTGTGGAAAAGGAAAGGAACCGGGGAGATGCAGAGATTTCTGCATTTCTGACAAATCGCAGTCTGCGGCGGGAAAAGAGGAGGATATGAAAAAATTTTTAAAATACGTTGTGCCGTCGGTACTGGCGTTTGCACTTTCTGGTATTTATGCAATTGTAGATGGCTTTTTTGTAGGAAACAGTGTCGGAGATGTCGGACTTTCTGCGATCAATGTGGTATATCCGGTGGTGACGCTGATGCAGTCGGCGGGCACCGGAATCGGAATGGGCGGTGCGGTCATGTGGACGGTACGGCGTGCAGAGGGACAAAAGGAGGACGGAGACGAGTATGTGCGTACAGCACTGCGGCTGCTGCTTCTGACGAGTATTGTACTGACGGCTGTGATGTTGATCTTTATGGATCCGGTGCTGTCCTTTCTGGGGGCAGAGGGGACGATCCGTCCCCTGGGTGAGGAATATCTGCGGATCATGGTCTACGGGACGACGTTTCAGGTATTTGCGACAGGCATTGTGCCGCTGATCCGTAATAACGGAGGCGCTTCCTTTGCGATGGTTACAATGATCGCCGGATTTGGAATGAATATTGTACTGGATTATCTGTTTGTCTGGGTGCTGCAGCTTGGTATGGCCGGTGCGGCATGGGCGTCGATCCTGGGGCAGGCTGTGACAATGGTGGGCTCTTTTGTTTATGTATGGAAAGAAAAGCTGCCGGTATTGGGCGTCTGTAAGGAGTTTGGAAAAAAGGTCTGCAGAATCGTGCAGATCGGCATCGCGCCGTTTGGACTGTCGCTTTCTCCGATGATTTCCCTGCTGTTCATGAACCGTTTCTGTCTGTCCTATGGAGGGGAAACTGCGGTTGCGAGCTATGCCTGCATCGCTTATGGATTGACGATCGTATATCTGCTGATGCAGGGCGTGGGGGATGGAAGCCAGCCACTGATGAGCCTGCATTACGGTGAGGGCAAAACAAAAGAGGTGGACCGGGTGCGCAACATGGCGTATGGAACAGCGTGGGTGCTGGCACTTGCCTGTATGCTGATCCTTTATGGGACCAGATATGAGCTGGGCGTGATCTTTGGTTCTTCCGATGTCGTAACGCAGATGACCGGAAATGCGATGCCGATATTTCTGGCTGGACTTTTGTTCTATGCGTTTTCGAGAATCACTACATCAGGATTTTATGCGACAGAGCAAAGCCTGTTTTCCTACATCTGTGTGTATGCAGAACCGGTACTTTTATTGATCCTTTTGTTGATCGTGCCGAGGATTTTGAGGCAGGACGGTGTGTGGCTGAGCATGGTGCTTTCACAGATCCTGACTGCAGGAATCGCATGTTTGCTTCGTCAGAAAGAGAAGAAGCGGATTGTGTGACCGCGTAAAAAGGGTGAAAAGTGCTGACCGCACGATCTTGTATATTTCTGAAAGAATAATATATGTAATTGAGAAATCTCCTGTGCTACACTTCTTGTGCACAGGAGATTTGCAGTTATGTAAACCTATGAGATTTTCAGGATTCCAGATAGGCGCGCAGATATAAGCGGCGATAGGAGGACGGTGTCATGCCGGTCTGTTTTTTGAAGAAATTCGAAAAATAAAACTGGCTGCCGAATCCGAGAGAATCTGCGATGGAAGCGATGGGCAGATCGGTAGAGGTCAAAAGCTGCGTCGCGGTTTCCGTTTTTTTCTGAAGGATGAACTGACCGGGAGAAATGCCCATGCGGGACTGGAACAGCCGCGTAAAGTGGCTGACATGATATCCGGCAGCCTCTGCCATTTGCTGTACCGTGATCTGCTCGTTCAGATGGGATTCCACGTAGGAAATCGCATCGGAAAGGGGCGAGTCAAAGGTCTGGGCAACAAGGGAAACGCTGTCTTTTGGACAGCAGTCCAGATAATAGCAGAGCAGATTCAAAACAGCCTGCTTGGCTTTCATCGCAGAAAAGATATCATCCTGCCGGACGCTGTGGACGAGATCGAGGAAAAGCTGTTCAGCCTTTTTCGGGTCTTTCGCGTCGATGCAGAGCGGCAGATGAATGAGTTCAAACAGGTCGGTCTGCTGGCAGGTGATCTCGAAATGGCAATAGTAGGTGCGGTATGGATTATGGATATCGGTAAAAAACGCCTGGTTCGTGTAGGCGGGAAGCAGATACAGCTGTCCGCTTGTTGGATGGATGGTTGTCTCATCGATGCAGATGGTTCCCTCCCCCTGCAGGACGAGCTGAATGCTGGAAAAGGGCGGAACCGAGGAATCACATTTCCACGTCTCGTCGCAGATGATGAGGTTGGCGCGCTCCAGACTGACGGTCGCTTCGCGCAGGCGGTTTTGGATAATCAGATTGGTTTCGTTCATGGTTGTCTGTCCTGTTGCGTTGGTTAAACATGATTTCGCGGATTGTTCTGTGCGCTGTGCACTCACAGTCCTTTGGAAATTATAATCATTATTCTATCATAAAAAAAGGAGATTTTGCAAATGGCACACAAGATCAGAGAAGTTTACATTGTACATCATTCTCACACAGACGTTGGTTACACAGACCTGCAGGAACAGGTTATTTACAACCAGGCGAACAACATCCGCCGGGCAGTAGAGCTGATTTCGGAGGGCCTGGAAAAAGGAACCAATCAGAAAGATCTGAAATGGAACTGTGAGACCTGGTACTGCGTAGAACAGTTTTTAAAGGCTGCAACAAAGGAAGAGAAAAAGATATTCTTCGATCTGGTAAAGAAAAACCGCATCGGTCTTTCTGCAAACTACTTAAACTTCAATGACCTGGCGGACTGCGAATATCTGACGGAGAAAATCCATGATATGCAGGAAGTATGCGCTAAGGAAGGCATTACCGTAAAGACTGCGATGTTTGCGGATATCAACGGTATTTCCATGGGTCAGAGAGACGCGATGCTCGCAAATGGCGTTGAGTTCTTATATACAAATATCCACACCCATCACGGTATGTATCCGCTGTATCAGAACCAGAAGCCTTATTTCTGGGAAAACGAAGACGGCAAGCGTCTGCTGGTATGGAGCGGCGAGCATTACAACCTGGGCAACGCGCTGGGCATCGTATTCAACAAAAACGTCAATTTCATGACAGAAAATTACTTCGGCAAAGCACAGGGCGATGTTGCAGGGCCGCTGGAGAAGCTGCACTCCAACCTGATTGCAAGCATGGAGGAATATGAAGAAAACGGTTATCCTTATGATTTCTATATCACAAGCGTTTCCGGTGTATTTTCTGATAACGCGCCCATCAATCCCGCAATTGCAGACACGGTAGCGTTGTTCAACGAAAAATACGGCGAAGAAGTTACCATGCGCATGGTAACCTTACAGGAGCTGTATGAGCTGATCCGTGATAAGGTGGCGGATGCCCCTGTTTACCGCGGCGCGATCAACGACTGGTGGGGCAACGGTGTTGGCAGCACACCTTATGCAGTAAAGCATTATAAAGAGGCAGTCCGTTTAAACCGTATCTGCGACCGTCTGGAAGAAAAGACCGGCGTTCATAACGCAGAGCTGGTAAAAGCTTACGGCGATAACTCCCTGCTGTATGCGGAACACACCTGGGGACATTCCGCAACCGTAACCAATCCTTACGATACCATGGTAACAAACCTGGATATGCGTAAAAACAGCTATGCATCCAAAGCACATGAGGCGGCTGCAATGCGCAAAAACGAGCAGTGTCATCTGCTCGGCGATATCCTGCGTTATTACAACCTGTCCGGTAAGGTAAAAGCAGTATCCACCAGCCATGAAAAGAGAGTATTCCCGGTTGAGTTCTATGTGGAAACTATGAGCCTTCCGGCTGTAAAAGTAACCGATGACAAGACAAAGGATGTGATGGAGGTTCAGCTGTCTGCACATCCCCGCGGTGTTCTGGTAAGCTTCCTGGCAGAATTTGAGCCAATGGAAGAAAAGACCTTCACTTATGAAGAACAGCCCGCACCGGCACAGACTCTGTTTACCAGAACTGCATGGGTCGGCGCAGAACGCGTGCGCGATATTATCAATACTTATGATACGGAAAGCTACAAGCTGCCTTACGGTATGGAAAATGATTTCTTCAAAATCAGCTGGAAAGTCGGCGAAGGAATTACTTCTTTCTATAACAAGAAGGCAGAAGTGGAAATGTGCAAGCCAGGACTGGAGACTTTCTTTACTCCTGTCTATGAGCGTACCAAAATCCGCAAGGGTGTTTATGAAGAGCGCCGTCTGATCGGCAGAAATATCAGAGGCCTGCACGCGGAACAGTATCAGGGCGACTTAAAGGATGTAAAGATTCTGGATCACGGTCCGGTATTTACCAGGATGGAACTGGTATTTGATCTGGAAGGAACCTACTACAGCAGCGTTATCATCAAGATGTACAACAAGCTGCCCAAGATTGAGTTCTCTTATCATATCGCAAAGACACTGAGTGAGGATATCGAAAGCGTATTCCTGCCTTTGGCACTGAACCTTCCTGATGCAGAGGTTTCCATCCAGAATGGCGGAGTAACCATGCGTCCTGGTATCGACCAGCTGCCCGGCACGAATATGGAGTACTATCTGGCGGATGAAGGTCTGATCTACCGTACCAAGGACCAGACCATTCTGGTAAATACCTTTGATACTTCTCTGCTGTACATGGGAGCAATGGAATCCCATCCGATTCTTCTGTGTGATAACAGGGAAGAAAACAACAAGCGTCCGGTTTACAGCTGGATTATGAACAATACCTGGGAGACAAACTTCAAGATGGATCTGTCCGGCTTCAGCGAATTCCGTTACGGCGTGGAGATCGTAGAGAATGGTTCTGCAAAAGAAGGCATGGAGCGTCTGTCTGATAACGATAAAGGTGTTGTGACCTTTATCTGCGGTTAATGGGATTTAATGGCTGTGGAATGAGGAGTAAAATGGAAAAGAAAAACTATATTCTGTTGTTTTTACAGATCGCAGCGATTGCCGTATCCGGAGTATTCGGGGGAGATACAACATTTGCCCTGATTACGGCGCTGATTGGCATTACATTTAATTTCCTGGTATCCATGAATATCGCGTCCGGATTTTTATTCGGATTCGTGTATGCGGTATGTAATGGCATTCTGGCATGGCAGACGAACGTTTACGCAACATTTGTATTCATGATCTTTATGCAGGCGCCGATGGCTCTTTACAGCTTGCGGAAATGGCATGGCAAGAAAAAAGAGACCGAAGCGATTATGAAGAAAATGGATCGCAGAGAACTGACCTCAATGGTCGTTGGCGCGATTGTGTTATTCGTGATTATGACAGGCATTCTGTCCGCAATAAACGGTGCGTTCAACGCAAATGTATTGTTTGACACATTTTTCTTTGTCTGCAGCGTAACGGCCTGCATCGGCCTGGCAGCCTGCTACAAAAACGCGTACATCGTAAACCTTGGTTCCGGAATCGGAGGAACGATCCTCTGGCTGTATAAGGCGATTACGATGGAAACCGGAATTTCCATGGCAGTATTTTTCGCGATCGTGGCGCTCAACTCCGCACTGGCGGTACAGCAGCAGTATGGAAAAAGCAGCCGGAGAGCAGCTGTTGAATTTGTTGAGCAAGGGACTTGAAAGGATTCAAAACCGGTATCTATCCTTTCGGAAGTATGCTATAATGAGCGCGAGTGAGTCAACATGCTTGCATGATTGACGAACGGCGGAATTCGCTCACGAGCAGCCTGCGCAGCAAGCGGGAAAACGCGACAGCGCGGGCTCGTGAGCGAAGGAACACAAGCTTTTAAAAGCACACAAAAGGAGGGGTCTTCTATGAGCAGCAAAATGACTGTCAAAAAGGAAGCGATTATGGCCCGATTTGGGGGAATGGGGTTCCATAACAGCGAAGCAAACGTCTGGCGGGAGATGGATGACGTCCAGTTCAACCAGTACGTCGGCAAGGTTTATCGGGAGCTTTCGCCCGGTTTTTCCAGAATGTGGGGAGGCTTTCCGGAATGGACGAAGGAAGAGATGGACGCGTTCGCAGAATATTGTGAAAAAATGCAGTGTAAGGTTGGTGCAACAATCTATCTGACCGGGCATTGCGTGCGGTATGAGACGGACGAGGAGCTGACTGCGTATGCATCGAATGTTGCAGACCGCCTGGAGTATCTGATCTATGAAAAGGGTCTGAGCAACGTTAAGATTTATTGTATGTCCAATGAACTGAGCCTGGATGACTGGGGAGACCTTGCATTTGAAATGGCTACGTTCAAAAAATATCATACCTATCTGTATAACGAGTTTGCGCACAGACATCTGCCGGTCTACCTGCTGGCGACCGACGCTTCCCCGATGGAGCGCTGGGAGACGGTGGAATGGGCGATTGCAAACGGCATGGTTCCGATTTCCAACGTATTTGGCGGACATCATTATGAAACGACTTCGAAGCGGAGGATCTGGATTTTTATAAGATTTTCAAGCGTCACTGCTCCGATGTTGTCAATATGTTAAAGCCTTACGAGCGTCGTTTTATTCTGGGCGAGTTTGGTCTGGCGCAGGCATTCAAGCAGGGACAGAACAATATTAATGGCGTAAAGATGGACGTGTGTGATGCCTTCTATAACGGAAAGGAATCCTACTCTGCGCTGCAGATCTGTGAGATGGCACTGGCAGCAGTTAATGCCGGCGTGTATGCGATGGCACTCTGGACCTTTGTAGATGTTCCGAATCCCCGTGACCTGCAGTACCGTCTGAACAAATGGGGATTGCTGCGCTGGGATGATACGGATTACGGCGCACGGGACTGGCTGTATGCCTATGGCCTGCTGGTTCGCTATTTCCGGAAAAATTCCAAACCTCTTACGATTTCCTCCGAGGATTATCTGCTGCGCAGCGGCGGCGTTGTAAACGATGACGGTTCCTTCTCTGTTGCGATTGTCAATCGTCACAAAGAGCCTGTTGAGATCGATATTTCTCTGGAAAATCTGAAATCAGACAAGGCTCTGCGCAGATATCTGTATGATTCTGCCAATGTGCCCCGCAGCAAATTTGCAGACCTGCAGGATTACGATGAACTGATTGCATGCGCCGGCAACAGCGTGCATGTGACCGTTCCGGCAAGCTCCATCGTTCTGCTGACAACGGATTACACCGATCATAAGCCGGCAGCAATTACAGGTATTTGTGCAGAAGACGGGACAGTTACCTGGGAAGCCTCTACAGAGGCAGAGCATCGCTATTATCGTGTATATAAGGGCGATTCTGCAGACTTTGTTCCGACAAAGGAAAATCAGGTTGCCTCCACCATCGCAACGTCCTTTACGGATCCTGACGCAGCGCCCGGATTCTATAAAGTGGAGTCTGTCGATGCATGGGGAAATCACTGAACAGCAGCCGCGATAGCTGTTTGGCGTCAATAAAGTAATATGATGCCAGGGGCAAAAGGTCTAAGCCCACATGAGCTTGCTCATAGGTGGGTGAAAGACCTTGTGACCCGCCCCGATAGGAGCATAAAAGTGGGATGATAATCCCACGATATGCGACTATCGGGCAGGATTGTGGGAGTGCGCAGCACGGAACAATCCGTAGGCATCAAGTCGGGGGCTTTTGACCCCGACATCAGTAATATAGTTTGGTTGTGCGGATCAGACGGGAAGAAGCGATGAATGAGATGACATATAACGAAGCGATTGAATGGATGGATTCAAGACACTGGAGCGGCACGGGAAAAGGGATCGTGCGGTCACAGGAGCTTTTGGAACGGCTTGGAAATCCGCAGGACAAGCTGAAATTTGTACATGTGGCGGGTACGAACGGCAAAGGTTCGGTCTGCGCGTGCCTGTCGAAAATTCTGACGGCAGCCGGCTATCAGGTTGGACTGTTTGTTTCTCCCCATTTAAAACGTTTTAACGACAGGATTTATTTTAACGGAACAGAGATCGGAGACGAAGATTTTGCGAGGTTGGCGTCACGGATCCGAACACAGGCAGAAGTCATGAAGGATGCGCCGACGGTGTTTGAGATCATGACGGCAATGGGGATGCTGTATTTTGCAGAAAAACAGTGTGATCTTGTGATGTTGGAAGTCGGCATGGGCGGCAGGCTGGATTCCACCAATGTGATCCGAACGCCGGAGGCTGCTGTTATCACCTCCATCGGACTGGATCATACAAAGGAGCTGGGTGATACACTGGAAAAAATCGCGGGAGAAAAGGGCGGCATCATAAAAACAGGCGGCACGGTCATTGTGGACGGAAGCAATACAGCAGTTATGCCGGTATTTGAAAAAATCTGTCAGAAAACAGGCGCGCTGCTTGTTACAAGCGCGCCGGAACAGATTCAGAATGTTGTGTTAAGTCCGGCGGGCGAGGTATTTGATTATAAGGATTTAAAAGCGCTTCATCTCTCTTTGACAGGTGTCTATCAGATGAATAATGCAGCGGTGGTCATAGAAACCCTTCGTGTGCTGGAACAAAAAGGGTATAGGATCGGTGAAGCTGCTCTGCGCAAGGGGCTTTCAGAGGTATATTGGCCGGGACGCTTTGAGCGCCTGCATGAGCAGCCGACCTTTCTCGTGGATGGCTCCCATAACCCGGACGGTATCCGGGCACTGCTGAAAAGCCTGCGCAGTTATTTTCCGGATAAAAAAATCCGTTTCCTGCTGGGGATTCTTTCTACAAAGGATGTCAGCACAATGCTGCAGCTGATCGAACCTTTGGCAGAGGAAATCGGCGTGATTATGCCGCCGTCTGAAAAAGCGATGGATAATGAAAGAATGGCGCAGCAGATCAGCCGGGAATGCGCGGTAAGGACGACGGCATTTGATTCGATCGAAGAAGGGGTACGCAGTATGATCGAAAATGCTGAAAAGGAGGATGTGATCTGTGCAACCGGCTCGCTGTATTCGATTGAAGAGATCCGTACCTGCGCAAATCGGGAATTTCATCAAAACTGCGGAGGCTGTGAGAGACTGTGACATCGGAAGAAACTGCGCGCTTTACTGCAGCAAAGGAGCGGATCATCGGTAAAAATCGGGAACGCAATGGTATCGGCACCCTTTCGGAAAAGACGGTTCACGCGGTGTTGAAAAATTATTACGCTCCGGATGAAACGCAGCATGAAATCCCGGTGGAGGGCTGCGTGGCAGATATATTTAATGGAAAAGAGATTATCGAAATCCAGACCAGAAGCTTCGATCGGATGCGCCCAAAGCTGGAGCGATTCCTGCCGCTGTATCCGGTGACGATCGTGTACCCGATCCCATACTGTAAGCACGTCTACTGGATCGATGAGGAAACTGGGGAGATCTCCGGCGGACGGAAATCTCCATTAAAGGGAAGTCCTTATCTGGCATTTAAGGAGCTGTACCGGATCAAAGCTTATCTGCAAGATCCGAACCTGAGGATTCGGCTCACGTTTCTGAATATGGAAGAATATAAGCTGTTAAATGGTTGGAGCCGGGACAAAAAACGTGGCTCCAGCCGTTATGACAGAATTCCTGTTTCCATTGAGGGAGAAATGGAATTTACCTGCACACAGGATTATGTCCAGCTGATCCCATACGATCTGCCGGAGCCGTTTACGTCCGCGCAGCTCGGCAAAGCTGTCCATATCCGAAAGGAGCAGGCTGGCATTGTGTGCAATATCCTTCATGACCTTGGCGTGATGAAGCGGGAGGGCAAAAAAGGAAATGCGTATCTCTACAGGGTAGTGGAGGTATGAGCTTCGATGGACAGAATATCGTCCAGAAAAATCTGCATTCCATCCTCCAGTGTGAGGATGCGCTGGAAAAGGTCGAGCTTTTTGACCGTGCCGGATATAGAGACATAGGAACCGCCCTGTTTGCGTTTGTCAGGGCAAAAAAAGGTAATGGAAATCAGCGGTTTTTCGGAGAGATGTTCGAGAAGCTGCTGAAATTTTATATCGAGAAGCTCTTGCAGATCTTCGTTGAGTGTGATCTTTTCTTCTGTCAGGCGTGCTGTTTCCAAAATGGCGGAATCATAGCCGGTGAGAGCGGCAAAGGGAGAAAACTGGGCCGCGCGGTCATGCATGGACATCTGAGGATGTGTTTTGGAAACGTGGTGCGGGAGATGGATGATATCGCTGTAGTCTGACTTCATGCCTTATGTCCTCCGATCTGGTTGTTGCGGTCTTTGGCGGTTGCCCCCTCTTCCAGGTTCATCGCTTTGAGAACTGCGTTTTTACCGAATTTTTTTCGGATGGAAAGCATCGCCTCCTGCAGCTTTCGCTCACGCTCCAGGTCAGCAGCGTCGGCTTTCTGTTTTTGTTCTTCTGCTGCATAATCTGTGAAAAGATCGAGCTGGGTAAAGCGGTCTTTCTTTTGCAGAGCAGTGTCCTCCGGGATAATGTGGTTGGCGACAATATACAGCCGGCGGATCAGGAGCGTCGGATCGATAAGACGATCGAAAAGATCGACGGCGGCGTTCATGATCCTGTGGGAAGAGGAGGTATAGTCGTCCAGATTTTGGGTTCCATGCGCCTGCTTTGGAATCGAGCGGCCGTAGCGGTCTGTTTCGATGGAACCGTGGTAGGCGGATCTCCGGGAGGGATCGGACAGGTTTTCGATATCGTAGCCGACGGTGAGGACAATCTGGTCGGTTACGATTTTTTTATTTACAAGATCGAGGGCGAGCTGGTCTGCCATTTCTTTCAAAACGAGCTTTGCTTTGTCTGTCTCATACGGACAATACAGAACCTGCCCGGAGCTGATGCTGTTGGTTTCCGGTTTGTAGGCTTTGATTTCCGGGACGGTGCAGGGTTCAAAGCCCCAGGCGTGGTCGATCAGAAGCTCTGCATTTTTTCCGAAAAGCCGATAGAGCAGGTCTTCATTTTTGACAGAGCAGCGTGCGATATCCCCCATCGTGAACAATCCATTTTCGGCAAGCTTTCTGGCATAGCCGTGTCCGATGCGCCAGAAGTCAGTGAGCGGCTGATGTGCCCAGAGCTTTTGTCGGAATGTCATTTCATCGAGAAAAGCGATGCGCACGCCGTATTCATCTGCCGGGAGATGCTTTGCTACGATATCCATTGCAACCTTGCAGAGAAAAAGATTCGTCCCGATGCCGGCAGTAGCGGTGATTCCTGTCGTATCCATGACATCGAGAATAATTTTACGGGCAAATTCGCGGGCAGACATCCCGCTGGCGGGCAGATAATCCGTAATGTCCATAAAAACCTCGTCGATGGAATAAACTACGATATCCTCCGGTGCGACGTATTTCATATAGATGGAATAAATTCTGGTGCTGCATTCCATATAATGCGCCATCTGGGGCGGCGCGATCAGAAAATCAACGGCGAGTGCCGGATTCTGAGAAAGCTCTGAGAAAAAATAGGATGTACCGGAAAGTAGCTGTCCGGGCGCATGCTGTTTTCGTTCGATATTGACTTCCCGGACTCGCTGTTTTACTTCAAAAAGACGACTTCGTCCGGACATGCCAAAGCTTTTCAGAGATGGTGTGACAGCAAGACAGATGGTTTTGTCTGTACGGCTGATGTCTGCCACGACAAGGTTGGTGTCAAGGGGGTCAAGGCCGCGCTCCCGACATTCTACGGAAGCGTAAAAGGACTTTAAGTCGATGGCAATATAGATGCGGTCTTTCATGGAAGGTGGCCTCCTTTCTTTACATTGCAGCGGCTTTTTTATATTATACACGAACAGATGTTCGCTTTGCAAAGAAAATTTTTTATCTGATTTCCTATTTTTTTCGAACAGTCTTTCAGGAATCTGATATACTATCATCTATAGGATGCCCAGGGTGAAAAGGAGGATTCCTTATTATGTTCAGACAAGGAAAACAGGCTGTGAAAAAACCGGCACAGCAAAATGTGGTAATCATTTATGCCGATGATCTTGGTTTTGGGGATCTTGGATGCTATGGGAGCAGGAAGATCGACACCCCGAATCTGGACAGGCTATGTGCAGAAGGATTGAAATTTACCAACGCATATTCCACCTCTGCGGTTTGTACGCCTGCACGCTTCAGCATTCTGACAGGGCGTTATCCGTTCCGGAATGATCAGGCACATATTCTGCCGGGAGATGCAGGCTGTATTATTAAAAGAGAGCTTGATACCGTTCCAAAGCTGTTTCAGAGAGCGGGGTATCATACCGGAATTGTTGGAAAATGGCACCTGGGGCTGGGAGATGGCAGCAAACCGATCGACTGGAATCAGGAGATCAATCTGACACCGATAGACCTTGGTTTTGAGGAATCGTTTATTTTTCCGGCAACGGCAGACCGAGTGCCCTGTGTATTCTTAGAGGGACGCTCGGTAGTAAACCTGGATCCAAAAGATCCAATCGAGGTTTCCTACGAAGCAGAATCGCCCTTTGAGGATATTCCAACGTATTATAAAAACCCGGAGCTTCTGCGCGTGCGCTCTTCTCACGGACACGATAAGAGCATTGTAAACGGCATCGGAAGGATTGGCTATATGCGCGGCGGAAGCAAAGCAGTCTGGAAGGATGAAGAACTGGCAGAAACCTTTTTAAATCGGGCAACGCGGTTTATTTCAGACAGCTGCAGGGTAGAAAAACCATTCTTTTTATATTACGCCCTTCATCAGCCCCATGTACCCCGCGTGCCCTCTGCGCGCTTTGATGGCGCGACCGGACTGGGACCCAGAGGGGATGTGATCGCAGAGCTTGACTGGTGCGTTGGGGAAGTGATGGCTGCGTTGGAAAAAGAAGGGATTCTGGATAACACCATGATTATTTTTTCCAGTGATAATGGACCGGTACTGGATGATGGTTATCTGGACAGAGCATATGAATTAAATGGGACGCATCGGGCAGCAGGACCGCTGAGAGGCGGAAAATACAGCAAGTTTGACGGTGGTACAAGGATTCCGTTTATTGTATACAGTTCTGCGCTGAAGCATCGGGGCGTGTCCGAGGCGCTGATCAGTCAGGTAGATCTGTATGCTTCCTTTGCACATATGCTTGGCATCGAAACAAGAGAGGACAGCGCAGTAGACAGCCAGGACAGGTATGCGGCATTGATCGGAGAGGACCCTGCAGGCAGATCAGAACTGATGATAGAGGACTTATCCTGCGGGAAAATGCTGCGCTGCGGCAGCTGGGTATACTTATCTCCCAGCGAAGGAGCTCCATATATGCCCTTTACCAGGATTGAAACCGGTTTATCAAAGGATCCGCAGCTTTACAATATGGATTATGATATCGGGCAGCAGAACAACATCGCCTGGGATTATGCAGATCAGGTGGAGAAGATGGAAAAGCGTCTGCAGGAGATCCTGACAAGCGAAAGCACCAGATAAAAGTAAAAAAACGTAACTGTGAGGGTACTGAACAGTTTGTAAAAAACAAAGAATGCCCGGAAGATCCGGACGGAAAGGATAGGAAATGGCAGGATATCTGATTAAAGAAACCACTTGCGAGGAACGCAAACAGATCGTGGAGGAGGCACTTGGCAATCTGTCCGCCAGCTGCGACGGCTGTATGGCGGGACTTGCGGATATGTATCAGGATTACATTGACGGCAAAAAAGAAATCCGTGACATCAACATGGAATTCAATGCCAGATACGAGAGAGGAGACATGGATCGGGAAGAAAGAAGAAGCTGCCCGATGTCCGTGTAAAGGGAGAAAGAATAGAAAGACAGGAATCAGCCGGGGCGCGATAGTGCATTTCGGCTGATTTTTTCATAATCGAAACTGTCAGTTGATAAAAACATTGTGAGGAAGTAAAACTTTACTTTTTTACAGTGTTGACAGTGCCAAAACGGACAGATATAATAGCAGCAGGGTAAAATTGAAGGAAAGGTTTGGAAGAAGAAATTGGAAAGAAAATACGATTTGACAAAGGGAGATGTTTTCCGGACGATCCTGATGTTTATGCTGCCGATCCTGGCAGGAAACGTATTTCAACAGCTGTATTCTGCTGTGGATACGATCATCGTGGGCCGTACCCTTGGTTCTGACGCGCTGGCGTCGGTTGGAAGTATCGGAAGTCTGCAGTTTCTGGTGTTTGGATTTTGTTCCGGCCTTGCCGGCGGTGTGACCGTTGTGACATCTCAGTTTATTGGCGCAGGAAAAACGGAAAATGCGAGACGTTCCACAGCAGTGATCTATATGATCTGGGCGGTGGTTTCCCTGCTTTGTACCGTGGTAGGTATTGTTTGCCTGCCAGGGCTTTTGCATATTTTGAATATGCCGGAAAATCTGTTTCAGCGTGCGTATGCTTATCAGCTGGTCTGCTTTATCGGACTTGGAGGACAGCTTTTATACAACGTGGAATCAAGCCTTTTAAGGGCGATTGGAAACAGTAAAGTACCGCTTATTTTTCTGATCATTTCCTCTGTGTTGAACATTATATTGGATTTTGTGTTTATTCTGGTGTTTCATATGGATGTGGTCGGAGCAGCTGCAGCGACGATTCTGGCCCAAAGCCTTTCCGGGGTCGGCTGTCTGATCTACAGCTTTCGGAAATATCCGCAGCTGCGTGTCAGAAAAGAAGATTTTAAAATATCGATTGCTTTTTTAGCGGATCATCTCCGGGTAGGGCTGCCGCTTTCGATTCAGGACTCCATTACGGGCGTCGGAATGATGGTATTTCAGAGTGCGCTAAACGGGATGGGTGCAGATGCGATTGCGGCATACACTGCATGTAATAAGTTGGAAACCTTTGTCGTGATGCCGATGTATTCGATCGCAGTTGCCATGGTAACGTTTACAGCACAGAATTTTGGTGCGAAGCAATATCAGAGAATTCGAAAAGGAATGAAGGTTTCCCTTTTGAGCTGTCTCTTTTTCAGTGTTGTGGTAGGCGGATTGATCATTGTGTTCTGTAAGCCGCTCGTTTCGATTTTCGTTGGAAGCGGTGCAGCAGAGGTGATCCGGCTGTCCAGAATTTACAACAGTATTGAAGCCAGCTGCTTATGGTGTGCGGCACTGTTGTTCACCTACCGGGGCGCGGTGCAGGGAACCGGAAATACGAAGATCCCGATGATGGGCGGATTTTTGGAGCTTCTCATGCGTGTTTTTGCAGCACTTTGCTTAAGCCGTATCTGGGGCTTTCCGGGACTGGCAATGGCCTATCCGCTGGCGTGGATATTTGCGGCACTGTTAAACATGTGGTATTATCGAAAGCTAGACAAAAATGATTTTCAGTGTACCAGAACTTCATCAATATGAAGAAGAATATGTTCCATGAGATAGAGGAGGACGAGTTGCTCGTCCTCCTTTGTCATGTCGGAAATCGGCTGCAGGAGAGTGATGTGGAGAATTGAGGTATCCAGAGAGCTTTCCGTAACTGCAAAGGCACAGAGACATTCTTTGCCAAATACGGAAACCTGCGCCTGAATATCACCGGTCATAACTTGGTCATAGGAGCTTTTCAGGCGATCCAGAATATCAAAAATCGCATAGACGGTCATACGCCGCGGACAGCCTAGATCCTGTTTGAGCGTGAACATGAGAGAGCCCTCCTATTACATTTTCCAATGAAAACTGGCGTTTTTTGCTTTTTTCAATGCTGCAGACTTACAGCGGACGCAGCGTGCCTATTATTTCGGCAAGCACATTGCTGGAGTTATCAATATTTTCTTCGGATGTGCTTGCACCGACGATATAGGGGACACCGTCGATATCAGCTGCAGCGAAGATAGAAATATCAGAATCGTGAGAAACGATCCGAAATTGCCAGACAATATCGTCTTCACGGCTTTCTGTCATGATCTCCGAAAGGGAAGCGCCGGAGACATCTTCCCAGATGCCGGAAAGGTAAGCAATACATTCGTCTGCGTTTTTTCCGGCAGAAAGTCCCTGCTCCACCTCAATATATTCCTCTTCGTTGGAGGAAAGGAAAAGAAGGAGGGCGGTTCCGCTGTTGCCGTTTGGAAGCGTAAAGCTGCTGCGTCTTGTGCTGCTGATCTGAGTGGAATCCGTGATGCATTGGATGCCTGCAGCGGTGTCGCAATAGCGCTCGTAGGTAATATCCACAGGACCATTTATACGAAAGGATGTCAGACTGTTGTAAATCTGTGTGTGGTCTGTTTCGGAATCCTTTGGATAGGAGCCGACGAGCAGATATGCGCCAAAGTCATTCCTTCCTTCTACTGCAAGCAGTACATGCTGCAGGGTGGTCTGGCTGGAATCTGTTCCCTGGAAGAAAATCTGGTAAGCGGACTGTCCGCCGAAATCGTCCGGTCCTGCGGTCAGAATCATGGCGTCGGTAAGACCGTAGCCCTCTGCGTAGGAGGAAACAATATCCTCCCGGTAGTTTTCGATGTCGGCAAGGGAATAGATCGGAACAATTGTAGCCCAGTTGAAGCTGGTTTCGATCCGGCAGTTTCTGGCATTGTTGGTAAAAGTAAAACCATCATCTGAAACGCTATACTCTGCCGGAACGTCGATGGTAGCATTTAAAATTCCGAGATCATAGGTGACAACTTCTGTACCGATGCTGTCGTTTGAATCGCCGGAAGAAGAATCGTCCGGTGCGTCTGAATCCTGCCCGGGCGGGGTTTGAGAGGGCGTCGGCGTATCCGAACCGGGAGGTGCAGATGCAGAAGAAGGATTCATGGACGAAGCAGAGTTTGTATAGCTGGTATTTTTTCCGGACTTTCCGGAAAGGGGCAAAAAGAGGACGAGGGCGACTACCGCGACCAAAGCGCCGCCAAGAGCGACTGCCAGAAGCGGATTTTGTTTCAGATGTGCCGACAGGACAGCAAAAAATGTGGCAGGTCGGGAAGACACCGCGCCGGAATATGGCTGCGGTGCGTTTGCCGTTGATCCGGGGGATGGCGATTGTGCCGATGCAGTTGCGACATCCCCGTTCAGCGCGCAGATAAAGGCTTCCATGCTCATGAAGCGGTCTTCCGTACGGATGCTGAGCGCCTTCAGAATCGCCTGTTCGATGGCAGGGGAAATGGAGATGCCAAGCTCGGAGGGGCGTTTGAGCGTATCGCCGTGAATCCGTTCGATGGAATCCGGCGGAAGAACTCCGGTGATGCAGCGGTAAAGCGTTGCACCCATGGCATAAACGTCTGTCCAGGGTCCCTGATTTCCATGGGAAGAGTATTGCTCCTCCGGGGCATAGCCATGCTTTAGAATAACGGAAACGCTTTTCCCATCACCGGAAGCAAAGCGCGCTGCGCCGAAGTCCAGAAGCCTGCTGTCACCGTCGGCGGTCAGGTAAATGTTGTCCGGGCTGATATCCCGGTGTAAAAGCTGCATGGAGTGGACAGAAACGAGCGCGTTCATAACAGGCAGCAGGATTTTCAATGCTTCTTCGCAGAAAATTTTTTCCCCGTGCGCAGCAAGATAGGCTTTTAGACTGGTGCCGTTCACGTATTCCATGACGAAGTATGCGGTGTTGTTTTCCCGGAAATAGTTCTGGACGGAAACGATATTCGGTGTGTTCTGGAGCTTTGCCAGAATGCGTGCTTCCTCCAGAAAACGTTCCATTCCGGATTGATAATCCTTTTCCTGATGACTGGTCAGAACTCTGCCCAGACTGACCATCACGCCAAGAGATGTGCCGGGAGGCTCTATTCCAAG
>OGQB01000281.1_pt1 | contig 55182 bp, 48 predicted proteins | sample 1553071 | NCBI WGS metagenome assembly OGQB01 (sample SAMEA2580284, study PRJEB22360) | human gut metagenome | biome: human gut; feature: human-associated habitat; material: faeces | place: Denmark | collected 2008/2010
TCTCAGTCTTCACGAGTTCCAGGTCCTTTGGGTCAGGGGTTGTACCCTCCTTCTTTGCCTGGTTGATGCGTGACTTAGCCTGGTTGATTTCCAGAAGATTTGCGTTCACGCTACGCATTACGATGCTGTAATTAATCATAGTCGTTTGTAGTATGTTTAGAGTCCTTTGTTTTGCAACTCCCCAGAACGCCCCGTTCCTGCCGTTTTCGGGGTCTTCATTGATGACCGGCGCCTGCCATCATTTATAACCCGTGTTGGTCTTAAGAGAAGACCCGAGCAAGGCACAAAAGGCTGTTCTTTCGATTGCCGGTGCAAAGGTACGAAGATTTTCGGTAACCGCCAAATTTAGGCATGTGATAAGGAGCGATTTTCAGCAACTTACGATTTGAAAGTTAGTTATGAAGAATAAATTCTATGTTTTATGGGGTGCATCTCTATGTTTTAGCGGCATAGAAAACTATGTATTATGATATAAATCAGCATGTTACAAAGCAATACACGATTACGGGGAAACGTGTTCAGTATTCAGTATTCAGTTTTTTTCGCGATAGTTACCCATTTTGTGGTTACAAATTGTAAGTAATTATTTTATATTATATATTATTATATATATAATAATATATAATATACCTTCTATGTAGAGGATGGTAATAACAGCGAAAAAAACTGAATACTGAATACTGAACACCCTTTTTAGGCATTATAAGCCTGTAAAGGCAAAAGCTTTCCAGCCTGCCCAACCTTGTGATATATCCATTAGCCACGATTCATGGTCATAATGAATTTGCCAACAAAGCTTGCCCCTGCTTTAATGTAAAGAAGGAGTGGGGGAAGGAGTAAACAAAAAAATAGCGGATCTGTCACAGACCCGCTATTTCCTATCATTTAAAATTTTTAAACAATGTTTATTGTTAATTTTATTGCCTTATACAATGCCCTGAGCCATCATAGCCTTAGCTACCTTCAGGAAGCCGGCTACGTTTGCACCCTTTACGTAATTTACGTAACCGTCTGGCTCAGTACCATACTTCACGCAGTTAGCGTGAATATCGTTCATGATGTCGTGGAGCTTAGCATCAACCTCCTCACGAGACCACTTCAGACGCTCTGAGTTCTGGCTCATCTCAAGACCTGATACTGCAACACCACCTGCGTTGGCTGCCTTACCTGGAGAGTAGAGAATCTTAGCATCCTGGAATACCTTGATAGCCTCTGGAGTAGAAGGCATGTTAGCACCCTCGCTTACTGCGATTACGCCGTTGGCGATGAGAGCCTTGGCTGCCTCCTCGTTGATTTCGTTCTGAGTAGCTGATGGGAGAGCGATGTCTGCCTTCTCAAACCAAGGCTTAGCACCTGCAACATATTTTACACCATACTTCTCTGCATACTCCTTGATACGGCCACGCTCTACATTCTTGAGCTCCATGATGTAATCGAGCTTCTCGCGGTCGATTCCGTCTGGGTCGTAGATGTAACCATCTGAATCTGAACATGTAACTGGCTTAGCACCCAACTGGAGCAACTTCTCCATAGTGTACTGCGCTACATTACCTGAACCTGAAACCAAAACAGTCTTGCCCTTGATGTCAATACCCTTGGTAGCGAGCATGTTGCAGAGGAAGTATACGTTACCGTAACCTGTAGCCTCAGGACGAATCAATGAACCGCCGAACTCCTGACCCTTACCGGTCAAGACGCCCTGGAACTGGTGTGTCAACTTCTTGTACATTCCGAAGAGGTAACCTACCTCACGGCCACCTACACCGATGTCACCAGCTGGAACATCCTCGTCTGGACCCATGTGACGATAAAGCTCTGTCATGAAAGCCTGGCAGAAACGCATTACCTCGTTGTTGCTCTTGCCACGTGGAGAGAAGTCGGAACCACCCTTAGCACCACCCATTGGGAGAGTAGTAAGAGAGTTCTTGAATGTCTGCTCGAAAGCCAAGAACTTCAAAATACCCAAGTTTACTGACTTGTGGTAGCGAAGACCTCCCTTGTAAGGGCCAATCGCGTTGTTGTGCTGTACGCGGTAACCCATGTTAGTCTGTACGTTGCCCTTATCATCTACCCAAGATACGCGGAACTGGATGATGCGGTCTGGAATGCAGAGACGCTCGATGAGGTTTGCCTTCTCAAACTCTGGGTGCTTGTTGTACTCTTCCTCGATAGTACCGAGAACCTGACTAACTGCCTGAATGTACTCAGGCTCGTTTGGGAATCTTCTTTGGAGATTCGCGATTACTTCTGATGCTTTCATAATCTTTAATCTTTTATTGAGTTTAAATTCTTATTTTTTATTTCTGATTGCAAAGATACATGTTTTTCTCGAAAACACCAACAAAAAGAAAGAAAAAATGCAGAAAAAGTAGAAAAAAGTCATTTTTTAACATTCTTAATCACGATTTGTAGCGCTTTTGTGTACGCACACCTTATTATATAAGAGACGTTTTTCGGGGTTTTAGCCTTTATCTCTGTTTAGGGAATCTTGCATTCTGACGACTTCTGTTTATCTATCCTGCGCCATAGGGCATAAATGAGCAGGATGACAGCGTAGAGACTGATTACCTGAGGCAGACTGATTCTTACGTTTTCGATGCTTGCTCCAGGCAGCATGCTGATCAGTTTTATGGCTGTATTCAAAAACTGGGTGATGCTGGTCAGGGCGCCTGATGTAAGGCTGATGAGTGGGGCGACAACCGTTGCTATGGGCGCCCATAACGTGAGTGGGGAGAACAGGATTAATGCTGCTCCAAGATATAGGATGAGGGTTGCTGTGGGAATGGCGATGTAATTGGTGAGAAGTGAATAGCACGATATTCTGCCGAAGGTGTAGACGATGACCGGAAGGGTTCCTATCTGGGCTGCCAGTGAAACGCAAAGGAGTCCCCATGCCCAACGGAGGAAACGGCTGCGGATGGGGAGGAGGGTGTAAAGGGGTGTGAAGAACAGCAGAATGGAGGCTACTGCCAGGAACGAAAGCTGGAAACTCAACTCGAAAAGGTAGAGCGGACTGATGAAAAGCATAAATATATAAGCTGAGGCTAAGGTGTTGAGCGGCAGACCGGTACGATGGAAAGCTAAACTTAAGCTGTAGGCTGAAAGCATGATGGCTGCACGGACTGCACTTGCCGGCAATCCGATGAGAAAAACGTAGGTCCAGATGGAGATGAGGGACAGGATGATGGTGTAAACTGAGTACTTTCTGCCGCCTAGCAGAAAGATGAAAAGCTGGAAGATTATGCCTATATGAAGTCCGCTTACTGCCAGGATGTGACTGGCTCCGGAAATGGAGTAACTGTTTCGGGTGTTCGAGTCGAGTGCGCTCTTGTCGCCCAGCGCCATGGCTGCGATGACTGCATAGTCTTGCTGTTTTACGTGAAGGGAAACCAGTTTGCTTTCAATATTGCTTTTATAGCGTTCGGTATTGATTTTTGCCCGTGTGAGGTAAGACAGTTCCTGCCAGTTTTTCAGTTGTGTAGAGGTTTGGGAATCAGCTATTTGCTTACAGGTAAGAAAAGCCCCAAGGCTCAGGATGCATAAATGAATCATCACGCATTGGAAGTAGATGAGAAACTGGTGGCTCCTGCTGAAGTAAGTTTTTTTGCTTAAGAACTCAGTAAGGAAAAAGATGATGCTGCCAAGGGCGCATGAAATGATGGAGATGATGAGCCAGAAGCGCATGTTGAAATCATCATAGCCCCATTTGGCTATGATGATTCCGATCGTCAGTGTGAGGCTGATGGTCATGAGCGGGGGGAGAGGTAGCTCTTTCATCATTCCTCTTTCCTTTTTAAAAGATAATTTATTTCCTATTTCTTGAATCCGAAGATGCGCTTGATGAATTTCTTCACAGCGTTTTCTTGCTTCTGTGGATTTACGATAGGGGTGTGCTTGCGTGCAGCCGGCTTGTCGCCTTTTTTCTGGGCTACGCCTCTGCCACGGCCGTTGCTGCCTGGGCGAACATTGTTCTCGTTGCCTGGGCGCTGCTGGTTGCTGTTATTGCGGCGCTTCTGGCTGTTGCTGTTCTTTGGCTGCTCGCCTGGCTGGGCTGGCTTTCTGTTCTGCTGCTTTGCGTTCTGCTGCCTGTTGCTCTGCTGAGGCTGCTGCTTTGCGTTCTGCTGCCTGTTGCCCTGCTGTGGCTGCTGCTTTGCGTTCTGCTGCTTATTGCCCTGCTGTGGCTGCTGCTCGTTGTTGCGTGGTGCTTTTTCCTGACGCTCGTTTGGCTTGTTTGGCTTGCGCTTGTGAGAAGTCTGGTCACGGTCTTTCTGTCGGCGGTTCTTGGCGCTGTTCTTTCCGGCCTCGCCGTTTCCGCCGTTACCGCGTCTGTTGTTTCTTCCGTTTGCGCCTTTCTTCTTCGGCTTGTTGAGCTTGATGTATTCAGGACCTTCGCCGCATCCCTCAGGGAGAGGCATCTTGTCTACTACCTTCTCCAGGAACTTCTCTATCTGCTGGAACCAGTACTGGTCTTCTTCGCTCACGAAGGTGATGGCTCTACCATCGCGGTTGGCACGGGCTGTACGGCCGATGCGGTGAACGTAATCTTCTGTATCGTGAGGAACATCGTAATTGATGACCATCTCAATATCATCGATGTCGATTCCGCGCGCCACAATGTCGGTAGCTACGAGAACATCATACTGTCCGCTCTTGAACTTGAACATCACGTCATCGCGCTCAGCCTGTTCCAGGTCGCTGTGCATGGCTCCGCAGTTTACTCCAATCTGCTGGAGAGAAGCTGCGAGTTGCTTCACCTTGAATTTGCTGCCGCTGAAGACGATGACACGCTTCAGGTCGCCCGCCTTGAAAATGTCCTTGATGATGGTCATCTTCTGGGTTTCGTAGCATACGTATGCTTCCTGCTTGATTTTCTCGGCTGGCTTGCTGACGGCAAGTTTGATTTCTACCGGATTCTTGAGCAGGGTCTTAGCCAGTTCTTCTATCTTCTCAGGCATGGTTGCCGAGAACATGATGGTCTGGCAGGTCTTTGGCAGTTTTGCCGCGATGGTCTTGATGTCGTCAGAGAAACCCATGTCGAGCATGCGGTCGGCCTCGTCGAGAATGAAGAAGCTTACCTTGCTGAGGTCTACATTGCCCAGAGAGATATGGGAGATGAGGCGGCCCGGGGTGGCGATGACTACATCGGCGCCCATGCGGAGGCTGCGCAACTCCTGATCGTAACGGTTGCCGTCGTTGCCGCCGTATACGGCTACGCTGCTCACGCCCTGCAGGTAATAGCCGAAGCCTTGCATCGCCTGGTCTATCTGCTGGGCGAGCTCGCGGGTTGGTGACATGATGACGCAGTTGATGGCGTCTTTAGGATAACCGCCGTCATCAAGCTTGCTCAATACTGGCAGCAGATAGGCTGCGGTTTTGCCGGTTCCGGTCTGGGCTACGCCCAATACATCGTGACCTTCTAATATCTCTGGAATGCACTTTTCCTGTACAGGAGTGCATGTGTCGAAGCGCATGTCATATAATGCGTCGAGCACGTTGTCGTTTAAATCTAATTCGTCGAAATACATTTTTTTTTAATGTTGAATGTTGAATGTTGAATGTTGAATGTTGACTTTTTACCTCGGTGCCTTGCGGTAGCAGAAGTAGGCTACGATGGCGAAGAGGAAGTTTGGAAGCCACGCTGCCAGAACAGGCGGGAAATTGGCCTGGATGGCGAAGGTGGCAGAAACCGTCTGCAGCATGATGTAGCCGAAACTCAGCGCAAGACCTACGCCCAATGCTGCTCCCATGCCGCCTTTGCGCTTGCGGGCTGAGAGGGAGACACCGATGATGGTGAGGATGAACGAGGCGAAGGAAGAGGCGATGCGCTTGTGGTATTCTACCTCGTACTGCACTACGTTGCCCGAACCGCGGTTAATCTGCTTGGAGATGTAATCACGGAGCTCAGGACTGGTGAAGGTTTCCTGCTGACCCTTGGAATAGACCAGGTCGGTAGGTTCCATCATGATGATGGTGTCCTTCTGGGCTCCGCTCGTAATATGCTCCTTCATGCCCTGGAGCTTGCGGATTTTCCAGTTGCTCAGTTGCCAGTGATACTTGCTGTCGGAAATGGTGTCGTACTGGATGTCCATCGCTGTAAGGTGGCTGACGAGTTTCTTGTCCTGGAACTTGTCGAGACAGAATCCGTAGCCGCGTTTCATGCTGTTGTCGTAATGCTGCATATAGGCAATCACTCCCTTGTCTACCTGCAGCTGTACATTCTCGGCACTGGTATTCTTCTTCTTGTTCTTGTACATCGTCTCGAAGTTCTGCCTGATGACGGTTCCGTGGGGAATGACGTAGGCTGAGAGCCCGAAGGAAAGGGCTGAGAGCAGCACGCAGGTAATCATGTATGGGCGGAGGAGACGCTTGAAGGATACTCCCGACGCCAGGATGGCGATGATTTCGGAATTGCTCGCCAGCTTGGTGGTGAAGAGAATGACCGCCACGAACACGAACAGCGCACTGAAGAGGTTGGCAAAATAGGGCACGAAGTTGGCGTAGTAATCGAAGATGATTGCGCGCGCCGGTGCATGGTGCTCTGTGAATTTTGACAGGTTCTCGTTGAAGTCGAAGACGATGGCGATGGAGATGATCAGGGCGATGGAGAAGAAATAGTAGCCCAGAAACTTCTTGATAATGTACCAGTCGAGCTTCTTGATGTACCTGAACGGGTTGAGAAACCGGAATATGCGCAGGAACCGGAGCTTGTGAGCCAGCCAGCGCACAGCCCTGATGAGCCACCCGAACTTGCGGGAAGCCCATCGGCCGGTGCGGTAGAGCCGGCGGTGTTTTCTTATTTTCTTAAAATCTTTCATGATGCTTGCTTACTTAAATTCTTCGGCCAAGCTGGTCGATGATGGAATTCTTCCATGCCACGAAATCGCCCTGCTCGATATGATGGCGGGCATCGGTCACGAGGCGCAGATAGAAAGAGAGGTTGTGGATGCTGGCTATCTGCATCGCCAGCAGCTCCTGTGCCTTGAAGAGGTGGTGGAGGTAGGCCTTCGTGGTTACGAGGTCGATGTCGCAGCCGTCTGGATCTACCGGACTGAAATCTTTCTCCCACTTCTTGTTGCGCATGTTCATCGTGCCCTGATAGGTGAAGAGCATGGCGTTGCGGCCGTTGCGGGTCGGCATTACGCAGTCGAACATGTCTACGCCGCGCTCGATGGCTTCGAGGATGTTCTGCGGGGTTCCTACGCCCATCAGATATCTCGGCTTGTCTTTCGGCAGGATTTCGTTCACTACTTCTATCATCTCATACATCACCTCGGTAGGTTCTCCTACGGCAAGTCCGCCGATGGCATTTCCGTCGGCTCCCTTGTCGGCAATGTATTTGGCTGCTTCGCGGCGCAGGTCCGGGAAGGTGCAGCCCTGAACGATAGGGAAGAGACACTGCTGATAGCCGTAGAGAGGCTCGGTTTCGTTGAACCGCTTGATGCAGCGGTCTAGCCAGCGCTGGGTGAGCATGAGACTATTCTTGGCGTACTGGTAATCGCTCTTTCCCGGCGGACATTCATCGAAGGCCATCATGATGTCGGCTCCGATGACGCGCTCGGTGTCCATCACGTTCTCCGGTGTGAAGAAGTGCTTGCTGCCGTCGATGTGGGAGCGGAACTCGCAGCCTTCTTCCTTGAGCTTGCGGATGCCGGTGAGCGAGAAGACCTGGAAGCCGCCGCTGTCGGTGAGGATAGGACGGTCCCAGCCGTTGAACTTGTGCAATCCGCCTGCTGCCCTGATGACGTCAAGACCTGGGCGCAGGTAGAGGTGATAGGTGTTTCCGAGGATAATCTGTGCCATGACCTGCTTCTTGAGTTCCTCGAAGTGGACGCCCTTCACGCTTCCTACGGTTCCTACGGGCATGAAGATTGGGGTCTTGATCTGTCCGTGGTCGGTGGTGATGATGCCTGTACGCGCATCGCTCGCTTTATCTGTTACTTGTAATTCAAATTTCATTTCTATTCTTTTTTATCATTTTCCTCAATGCTGAAGTCTGTAGGGTTTTTCACCTTCTCGTCGGTCAGCGCGAACTGCCAGACGTCAGCCACGTTCTCTACATAGTGGAAGTCTACGCCCTTGAGATATTTCTCCGGTATTTCCTCTACGTTCTTCTGGTTCTCCCTGCACATTACGATGTGCTTGATTCCTGCCCGCTTGGCTGCCAGAATCTTCTCCTTGATTCCGCCTACCGGGAGCACTTTGCCGCGGAGGGTTATCTCGCCGGTCATGGCTGTGTTGGCACGCACCTTGCGCTGGGTGATGGCTGAGGCGATGCTGGTGGCGATGGTGATTCCGGCAGAAGGACCGTCTTTCGGAGTGGCTCCCTCAGGCACGTGGATGTGGATGTTCCACTGCTCGAAGATGCGGTAGTCTACCTGCAGCAGGTCGATGTGCGACTTGACGTATTCCAGTGCGATGATGGCTGATTCCTTCATCACGTCGCCCAGGTTTCCGGTCAGGGTGAGCTTGCCTGCCTTGCCCTTGCTGAGCGAGGTTTCGATGTAGAGGATTTCGCCGCCCACTGAGGTCCAGGCCAGTCCGGTTACCACTCCTGCATAGTCGTTGCCCTGGTAGATGTCGCGGTTGAACGGCGGATTGCCCAGCAGGTCTTTTACTTCGGCAGGGGTGATGGTGTAGTTCTCCAGCTCCTGGTTGCAGGCCAGTTTGTAAGCCATCTTGCGCAGACTCTTGTCAATCTGCTTCTTCAGCTGTCTTACGCCGCTCTCCCGGGTGTAGTGCTCGATGATGAACTCGAGGGCATTCTTGTTGAAGCTTACCTTTGGCGAAACCTTGTCGAGTCCGGTGCTTTCCAGCTCTTCCGGTACGAGGTGGCGCTTGGCAATCTCTGTCTTCTCTTCGGTGATGTAGCCGCCTACTTCTATCAGCTCCATACGGTCGAGGAGCGGACGCGGAATGACGCTCAGGTCATTGGCTGTGGCGATGAAGAGCACCTTGGAGAGGTCGTAATCCATATCGAGATAGTTGTCGTGGAAGGCATTGTTCTGTTCCGGGTCCAGCACTTCGAGCAGGGCTGATGCTGGGTCGCCGTTGAAATTGCTCTGCGCCACCTTGTCAATCTCGTCGAGGATGAAGACCGGATTGCTGCTGCCTGCCTTCAGCATGTTCTTGATGATGCGGCCCGGCATGGCTCCCACATAGGTGCGGCGGTGACCGCGGATTTCGGCTTCATCGTGCAGACCGCCCAGCGACATGCGTACATACTTGCGCTTCATGGCTGCTGCGATGCTCTTGCCCAGACTGGTCTTTCCTACGCCCGGAGGACCGTAGAGGCAGAGGATAGGACTCTTGCCGCCGCCGTTCAGTGCTCTTACGGCGAGGAATTCCAGGATGCGCTCCTTCACATTCTCCATGCCGTAGTGGTCGTGGTTCAGAATGCGCTTGGCACGGGTCAGACTGAGGTCGTCTTGGGTGTAGGAGTTCCAAGGCAAATCTACCATGGTCTGCAGGAATCCTATCTGTATCGAATAGTCAGGACTCTGCGGGTTCAGGGTGTCGAGCTTGGCAATTTCTTTCTTGAAAATCTTGGCTGTCTCTTCGCTCCAGTTCTTCTGTTTCGCCTTCTCCAGAATCTCCTTTTTCTCCGGGCTGGCGTTGCCTTCTCCCAGTTCTTCCTTGATGTTCTTAATCTGCTGCTTGAGGAAGTATTCCTTCTGCTGTTCATCGAGGTCGTAGTGGGTCTTGTTCTCAATCTCAGTCTGGATGCGTAGCAGATGGCGCACCTTGTTCAGGGATCTGATGGCAATCATGATGCGCTCGCTGAGATTTTCCTCTTTCAGCATCTTGATTTTATCCTCGATGGAGAAAGGGAGGAGGGAGCACATGAAGTTGCACTGCATGTGAATGCTCGAGAGTTCGTTGATGGCCTGGATGGCCTCATCAGTATAGTTGGCGTTTGATTTGATATAGTCTGTCGCTTCGTAATGGAAGTTCTCGTAGAGCATTCTGAAGAGTTCATCGTTGTTCTCGTCAGGCCATTTCTCCGGAAGACTTTTTACGTCAATTACTGTGTAAGGCTCTTTTTGAACGAGATGTTTCATCTGACATCTGCCCAGACCCTGGATGATGATGCTCATCTGCTCTGTGCCAGGCATCTTGATCACCTTGATGAGTTTGGCGAAGACACCTACAGGGTAGAGGTCTTCTTCGTAGGGCGATTCTGTATCTTTGTTCTTCTGACAGAATACGCAGAATATGGTGTCTGGTTTCTTTTCCAGCATCCGGACGAGATTCAGGCTTTCCTTTCTGCCCACAACGATAGGGGTCATGTTGGTAGGGAAAACTACAATATCTCGCATGCAGAGGGTAGGGTATAAGCCTTCTTCCTGGTCTTCGATCAGGGTTTTCGGGTCGCCCTCGTAATCTGCAATCATTTGTATTCGGGTACTTGTTCTTCTATTATCCATTTTGTTATGATTTCTATTTTCCGTGCAAAGGTACTCATTTTTTATGAAATATCGTGGAAGATGATAGATTATTTAATAATAAAATTGCTTTTTCTATATATTAGTACCCGTTTTTATAGATGTAAGTAGCTGCTTTTGCAGGTGGAAGTGGCAATTTCTGCTGCTTGCGATAAAATAAATCGGCAGCAGATTCGTTTTCTTCTGTAAAGAGACAGAAGAATTTATGGGTAATTTTCGATTTAAACAGTTTGAGATAGAGCAAGACCGTTGTGCCATGAAAGTGGGAACTGACGGCGTTTTGCTGGGTGCATGGGCGCAAGGTGGCAGGCGGATTCTGGACATTGGTTCCGGAACGGGACTGATTTCGCTCATGATGGCGCAGCGTTTTCCTGATGCTGAGGTAGTGGGGATTGATATGGATGCTGATGCCTGCGGACAGGCGAGGGAGAATGTGATGGCAAGTCCGTTTCGCGACAGGGTGGAAATAGAATGCTGCAGACTGCAGGATTTCGGGGGAGCCGGTGTTTCGAAAACTGCTGAGGCTTTGGAAACTGCTGAAGGTTTGGAGACTGCTGAAGGTTTGAAGGCTGCCGGTGTTTTTGATGCGATAGTGAGCAATCCTCCGTTCTTTGTAGATAGCTTGAAAAATCCGGACAGTAAGAGGACGATGGCGAGACATACGGACAGTCTTCCGTTCCGCGATTTGTTTGCGGGTGTAAAACGGTTACTTTCTGATGATGGTATTTTCTCTGCAATTGTTCCCGTAGAAGTAGTGGAGCAGTTTGTTGCAGAGTCTTGTATATTAGGTTTTTATCTTATACGGAAGTGTGGTGTAAAGACGGTAGAGCGCAAACAGCCCAAGCGCTTTATGCTGAGTTTTGCCAAACATCGCATTTCGCCTTATGAAGAGCATGTTGAAACGATGATGGATTCGCAGGGGAACCGCTCGGAATGGTATAGGAAAATAACGGAAGAATTTTACCTTAGTGATTAATGAACTCAAGTTTCGCATATAAGCTTCACACGCCCTGAAAGGGCAGAAGCTCCTAGCCCAGGGCATCGCCCTGGGTAATTACGGACACAAACTTGTCGCCCTGTAAGGGCAAAAGCTTCAAAATACTGGGCAATGTACAAAGCTTTTGCCCTTACAGGGCGTCTTACTGATTGCCATTATACCCAGGGCGTTGCCCTGGGCTAGGAGCTTCTGCCCTTTCAGGGCGTATGGGGTGTGGCTTATGACACATCCTCACTACTCACTAATCTCTATCTAAAGGTTCAGCTTCTTCTGTACCAGTTTGCTGATAGCTTCTACTCTTTTGCTCTGGCGCTGGATGTCTTTATGAATATCATCGCGCACGGCATTGAAGTCGTTGAAGAAATCGGCAAAGGCAGACTGAATCATGTTCGGCTTGCGGTCGTTCTTGTTGGCAAATGGGTTCACCACCATCTTGATTCCTTTTTCTTCCAGATGAACATCAATCTCTGCACCCGTCATCACAGGGTCGCCATCATAATGGATTACGCCTGGCTGACTGCGGGTGATATGGAGCTTCTTGCAGCGGAACGACTTGATCTTCGAGTTCTTGTCCAACGTCTTGTTGAACATGTCGAAACTTACCTGAGGCGCCTCGATTACATCGAATGGTTCCATGATGACGACATCCATCAAACCGTCGCTCATGGATGCTTGAGGGGCAATATAGGCATTGTTGCCATACTGAGATGCGTTGGCACAGGAAATGAGGAACGCCTTATACTGTTTGGTGCCCGTCTCGTCCTCCAGCGTGTAAGTCTCAGGCTTATACTTCAATCCCTCGCGCAGGATGTTTTCGGCATAAGTGATAGGACCACGCTTGCCGCTCTCGGCAAACTTCATGCTGACGAAAGCGTCAAAGCCCATGCCGCAGGTGCAGAAGAACGGGTGGTCGTTGATGACACCATAATCCAGATCTCTAATCTGGCATTGGTTGATGACCTCGATGCATTTCTTCAGGTTCATCGGGAGCAGCAGATGTCTTGCCAGTCCGTTGCCCGAACCGCAAGGCAGAATGCCGAGGGCTGTATCGGAGTGAACCAGTGAGCGGGCCACCTCGTTGACGGTGCCGTCACCACCAACCGCCACAACCACATCTACATGGTTGTTCTTCGCTTCGGTAGCAATTTCCGAAGCGTGCCCAGCTCTTTCAGTCATTCTTATCTCGTACTCAAAAAGCTCTTTGTCCAAAACAGAATCTATCAGACTGGGAACTGCCGCCTTGCTGGCTGTTCCTGAAATCGGATTCATGATGAAAAGTATCTTTTTCTTCATTATATAGTCAAGAGTTTGTAAAATTTAGGCTACAAAAGTAATAAAAATACCCAAAATAACAAGAAATATCGATTAAAAAAACTATAAAAGTAAACTTTCTTATAAAAAAAGCCGTTTATTGAGTTCTTTTTTGTATCTTTGCACCCTGAAAGTTAGAAAAGTATAAAAAAAGAAAATAAAGTACACCTATTAATAATGGGACAATTACAAGAAAGATACAAGAATTATCGTGAACCTCAGAAGTATATGGCTGCCGGTGTGTATCCATATTTCCGCGAGATCACAAGTAAGCAGATGACAGAGGTAACCGACATCGATGGTCATAAAATCCTGATGTTCGGTTCTAATGCTTATCAGGGTTTGACTAACGACCAGCGTGTTATTGATGCAGCAAAGGCTGCGCTCGACAAGTATGGTTCGGGTTGTGCAGGAAGCCGTTTCCTCAATGGTACGCTCGATTTGCACGTGCAGCTCGAAAAGGAGCTCGCTGAGTTTATGGGCAAGGATGAAACTTTGTGTTTCTCTACAGGATTCTCTGTAAACCAGGGTGTCTTGGCTTGCGTAGTAGGTCGTAACGACTATATTATCTGCGATGACCGCGACCACGCAAGTATCGTAGATGGCCGCCGCCTCTCATTCGCTACCCAGCTCCACTACAAGCACAACGATATGGAAGATTTGGAGCGCGTGCTCTCTAAGCTCCCTCAGGAGGCTATCAAGCTCATCGTTGTTGATGGTGTGTTCTCTATGGAGGGCGACCTGGCTAACTTGCCTGAAATCGTTAAACTCAAGCATAAGTACAACTGCTCTATCATGGTAGACGAGGCTCATGGTCTTGGCGTATTCGGCAAGCAGGGTCGTGGTGTATGCGACCACTTCGGTCTGACCGACGAGGTAGACCTCATCATGGGTACTTTCTCTAAGAGTCTGGCTTCTATCGGCGGTTTCATCGCATCAGACAAGGATACAATCAACTTCCTCCGTCACAACTGCCGTACTTACATCTTCAGCGCCTCTAACACTCCAGCTGCTACAGCAGCAGCTCTCGAGGCTCTCCACATCATTCAGAATGAGCCAGAGCGTTTTGAGAATCTTTGGGATGTAACCAACTATGCCTTGAAGCGTTTCCGCGAGGAAGGTTTCGAGATTGGCGAGACAGAGAGTCCTATCATTCCTCTCTACGTACGCGATGCTGAGAAGACATTCGTTGTTACCAAGATGGCTTACGATGCAGGTGTGTTCATCAACCCTGTTATTCCTCCAGCTTGTGCTCCTCAGGATACATTGGTACGTTTCGCACTCATGGCTACTCATACAAGAGAGCAGGTTGAGCAGGCTGTCCAGATCTTGAAGAAGATTTTCGTAGAAGAGGGAATCATCAAGTAAAATCAGATTTCTGATTTAAAAGTTCAGCAAGTATGGTTGCGGTTCTTTACCGCTACTATATATAATAAGGTATAAGGGCAATTCCGGATAGGGGTTGCCCTTATTTTTTGCCTGTTTCCTAGCCATTTTGCATTTAAATGCATCTTTTTTTGAAAAAAGTTAGGGAAAAATTTGGTGGAATCGAAAAAATGTAGTACCTTTGCACTCGCAATTCAGAAATGATGCTTAAAGCAATGCTTAAGAGGTATCGTAGAGATGAGTAAGCGGGGTGTAGCGCAGCCCGGTAGCGCTCCTGTTTTGGGAACAGGTGGTCGCAGGTTCGAATCCTGTCGCCCCGACTATTTTCTCTCACTCAAACCTTTAGCAAAGCACAAGCGGGGTGTAGCGCAGCCCGGTAGCGCTCCTGTTTTGGGAACAGGTGGTCGCAGGTTCGAATCCTGTCGCCCCGACACAAGAAAGCTAAGAAGAGTCAAATCTTCTTAGCTTTTTTGCTATATAAAACTCCCGCCCAGAATGGGCTGGAGGGGGATAACGCAACAGAGTAATTATTATATACGTTTTAATTTTATAGATTTATGATTATTACGATAGCGCGCCAGTGTGGATGTGGCGCTATTCGCGTGGGCAAGCTGCTCGCCGAAAAGTATGGTATTCCTTTTTATACCCGTAAGAATTTGATGGAAATGGCTGAACAGAGAGGAGTGCTCGACGAGATGGAGGCTTTCTTCGATGAGCGGCCGGTAGATGAACTGCTCTTCTCGATGTCGTCGCTTGGCGAAACGCAGAGGGCGCTGACAGAGAAACCGCTCCGTACACTTGCCGAAATGATAGGCGATGAAGACTGTATCATCATCGGCCGTTGCGGAAACTATATCTTCCGCGAGCGCAAAGACCTGATTTCTGTTTTCCTGAGCGGCAATCTGGAGGCTCGCATCAAGGAGATTCAGGAGGAGAAGGGCTTTTCGTATGAGGAGGCTGAGGAGTTTGTGGAGCACACCGAGGATTGCAGAGTGGCTTATCATAAGTATTATACAGACCTTACCTGGGGAAATGCCGATGATTACGACATCTGCCTGGATACTGTGCGCCTGGGCGTAGAAGAGACGGCAAGCCTCATTGAGCAGTACGTTAGCTTGATTTAGATTCAAAGGTTTAAAGTTCCAAGGTTTAAGGTTCCAAGGTTTAAGGTTTAAAGTAATTCAACATGAAGTTTTTAATTCAATTTTTGATAATCATAGCTTTCTCCTTTGCGGGGGAATTGCTCCATTTTTTGCTGCCATTGCCTATTCCGGCAAGCATCTATGGCATCATCCTGCTCTTCCTTGCGCTGGAAACAAAACTGATCAAGGTGAAGCATATCCGCGAAACCAGCAGTTTCCTCATTGCCATCATGCCCGTGATGTTTATTCCGGCTGCCGTAGGACTGATTGATTCCTGGCAGGATATCGGTAATGCATGGTTCCAGTATATCGTAGTTACGGTGGTCAGCACCTTCGTCGTGATGGGTGCTTCGGGCTGGATTACGCAGTTGGTAATCAGAAAAGGAAAGGAGGCAAAGAAATGAACCAGTTGTTCCAGGATTCTGTCTTCTTCGGCGTTCTCATCAGTCTGGCTGCCTACGGCATAGGCATGCTGCTGAAGCTGAAGACGGGATGGTCGCTGATGAACCCGCTGCTCATCTCCATCATCCTCGTCATCATCACGCTCCTGCTGACGGGCGTAGATTACAAGACCTATTCGGCGGGCGCCAACAGCATCAGCTATCTGCTCACACCAGCCACCATCTGTCTGGCTGTGCCACTTTATCAGCAGGTTGAGCTTCTGAAGAAGAATTATCGGGCTGTGCTGATCGGCATTGTTTCGGGCGTGCTGGCGAGTCTCTGCTCCGTGCTCATTCTCGCCCTCATCTTCCATTTCGACCATGCGTCCTACGTTACCTTCCTGCCTAAGAGCATCACTACCGCCATCGGTATCGGCGTTTCTGAGGAGTTGGGCGGTCATGTTTCGGTTTCGGTGGTTGTCATCATCGTAACGGGTGTGCTGGGCAACATCTTTGCCGAGAAATTCCTGAAGCTTCTCTCCATCAAAGAGCCTATTGCCAAAGGTATCGCCATCGGCTGTTCTTCCCATGCGCTGGGTACGGCAAAGGCGATGGAAATGGGTACCATAGAGGGAGCCATGAGCAGTCTGAGCATCGTGGTTTGCGGTGTGATGACGGTTGTAGGCTCATCCATCTTTGCTCTGTTTATGTAGAGGCAGATACAATAATATTTCCCTTTTTCCGTTTTTATAGATATGAAACGGAAAAAGGGATTTTTGTATATAATGGGTGTAGGGATGGCGATGAGCGCCCTGCTTGCCAGTTGTGCCGACGATGAGAGTTTCTCAACGTCGAGGGGAGATGTGCTCTCGTTTTCGGTAGATACGCTGAAGATGGACACCACCTTCTCGAATGTGCCTACGCCTACCCGAAGCTTCTGGGTTTACAACCGTACGGGCAAGGCTCTGCGCTGCCAGTCGGTGCGTCTGGAAAATGGTAACCAGAAGGGCTACCGGGTGAATGTTGACGGCTCTTATCTGGGCACCGAAGCGGGATTCCAGACGCAGAATGTGGAGATCAGGAAGGGTGACAGCATACGTGTGTTCGTAGAACTGACTTCGGCGATGCAGAACAGCGAAGAGCCGCAGCTGGTGAGCGACAACCTGGTGTTTGCGCTGGAAAGTGGCGTGGAACAGAAGGTGAACCTGAGGGCGTTTTCATGGGATGCGAAGAAACTCAATTCGCTTGAGGTAAAGCAGGACCAGCTGCTGGAGAGTACGCTGCCGGTAGTGGTTTATGGTGGCATCAGGGTTGATGAGGCGGCTACGCTGACCATTGCTCCGGGCACCCAACTCTATTTCCACGAGAATGCGGGCTTGCAGGTGTTCGGGTCGCTGAAGATTGAGGGCGAAAAGGACAGGGAAGTGGTGATGCGGGGCGACCGACTGGACCACATGTTCGATTATCTGCCTTATGACCGCACACCGGGACAATGGCAGGGCATCAGACTGATGTCTTCGGCTCATGACTGCAAGATTTCGTTTGCTGATATTCATAGTGCCTACGATGCTGTGATGATAGAACCGGGCGATGCTACGAAGCAGAAACTGCTCATCGAGAATGCTACGATTCATAACAGTCAGGGCTACGGTGTGAGGATTGATTCTGCCAAGGTACAGATTCTTAACTCGCAGATAACCAATTGCTTGAAGCATCCGCTCTATGTTGAGGGTGGCGATGTTGAGGTAAACGGCTGCACCATAGCCCAGTTCTATCCGTTTGACGGGCGCCGCGAGTCTGCCATCGGTTTTGCCTCTCCGCTGCCTCGTTTCGAGGTGAGAAATTCGCTCGTAACGGGTTATCATGATGATGAGGTGGTCTGGGAGGCTCCGAAAGAGGAGGATGCCTTCAATTTCCTCTTCGACCATTGTGTGTTGCGCACGGAGAAGCTGGAGACGGACGACAGTCTGAAGTTCACCCATGTGGTTTATGAGGACATTAAGGATACGACGGTGTTTGCCGAGAAGCATTTCCGCCTTTTCGACACCGACAATCTGAAGTATGATTTCCATCTGCGCAAGGAGTCGGCAGCAATAGGAAAGGCAGATGCCGAAACCCTGCCTGCAACCGACCGTGCTGGTTTGCCGAGAAAGAAAGAGCAGCCTGCCGCAGGATGCTTTGAGTATAAGGAGGAATAATAATTATAAGGCGAAATAATGACTGAATTTTCGAATTTTTTCGCCACACGCCCTGAAAGGGCAGAAACTCCTAGCCCAGGGCATCGCCCTGGGTAATTACGGACGCAAACCTGTCGCCCTGTAAGGGCAAAAGCTTTAAAATACCGGAATTAATAAAGCTTTTGCCCTTACAGGGCGACTTGCTGATTGCTATTACACCCAGGGCGTTGCCCTGGGCTAGGAGCTTCTGCCCTTTCAGGGCGTGCTGCTTCTAGAACTTTTGTTCTTTACCTTTCTTATTCCTTCATGTTCGAATCTACGAATCTTATTCCTTCATGTTCGAATCTACGAAGCAGAAGGGGAGAAGGTCTTTTATGCTGTCGAAGCAGTAGATGCCGTTCTCGCCATAAAGCAGGATGCGTACGGGGCGCTGGTAGCGGTCTTCCATCTCCAGTATCACCTGGCGGCAGGCTCCGCATGGCGAGATGGGCGATTTGAGGAAGCCGTTCCCGTTTCTCGCAGCAATGGCGAGCGTCAGTACAGGCTGGTCGGGATAATTGCTCTGGGCACCGAAGATGGCGCTGCGCTCGGCACAGAGTCCCGACGGGAAGGCGGCGTTCTCCTGGTTGGCTCCAATCACTATTCTGCCGTCGCCCAAGAGCAGGGCTGCTCCCACATAGAAGTGGCTGTAGTTAGCATACGCATTGCTGGTGGCAGCCTTCGCCCTGTTTACGAGCTCCTGCTCCTGCTGGCTCAACTCTGAGAGCTGAGCCACTATGTATCTGATGTTTAGGTTTTGCTCTTTCATAGATATAATGTTTTTATGATTTCTTTATTTCGTGTAGAAGTCGATGATGTCCTGCAGCGCCTTCTTGCATACTGGGCAGAATTCCGGCGTTTCGTTGATGCGCATACGGCAGTCCTGCACACCGCGGTAAACGCCCTTCACGCTGTATCCGGCACCTTCGAAGACACCCACCTTGCTCACCGCCTCCTTCTCTTTCTTTGAGAGCGGAGTAGGAATCTTGGTCTTCTTGTCTATCATGTTCTCCCATTTTCCGTGGAAATCGGCAAGGGTAGTGATGTTCTTCTCCCAAGGCTCTACATCGTGAGGATACATCGGTATCTGCTCCTGCTCGTAGGCGTATTCATCGGCAAGTCCGGCGAAGGAATGACCAAACTCATGTACCACTACCGGCTTGAACCATTTCTGGTGGCAGGTGGTGAGATTGTATGAATTGAGGATGCCGCCACCGCCGTACTTATCCGAATTTACCAGCACGATGATGTGCTCGTAAGGGGTACCTGCCAGCCAGTTGTGCAGGTCTTTGAGATGCAGGGTGGTAAGGTAGCGGTCGCTGTAGAAGGTGTCGAAATGAGAGCTGAGGGCGGTCTCGTGCCAGATGCCCTGGGCTGGGATGCTAGGTCCGCTCTGCTTGGATGGCGATTTTACGGCTACGATGTTGAAGCGGTCTCTCATGCTCTTGAAGGGTTCGTGGGCGAAGATGGCCTCTGTAGCCTCCTGCGCATCTTTCAGGAAGACAGGCATCTCTGCATCAGTATAGCCTTCAGCCACGTATGCGATGTGGATGCATCGGGTGGTGTCGGCAGCCTGCTGCAGGGTGACGTATGGTGTAGGCTTGTTGCCTTTCTGATGAATCAGAATGTCTTTCGGCGCTACCTGGTGGGTGAGCGTGGTGGTTATCTCGCGGCGGTTGTTGCGCAGGTCGAGGGTGATGTCTACGGTATCTTTCGGCATCGGAACGAGGAATACGTTCTCGAAACTCTGCGTGTTCTTCTCTGCCTCTGGATAGGAGAGCCATTCCTGGAAGAGGGTAGAGAAGGAGTTGCGGTAGATGATTTTGCCCGAGCGGTGGTCGCGTACGGTTATCTGTCCGTTGCCCTCTACCGGGAGTTCGGCCAGTCGCTGCCGTTTGCCGTACCAGCGTGGCATTACGTTGAGTTCGTCTACGGCTATCATCTGCTGCTTCTGGTTGCCGGCAAAGGTATAGTCTACTCTCAGCGTCTTGTCTGTGAAATAGTCGTCAAAGTTTTGCGCCTTTATGGTGCCGGGCGCCATCAGCATCGCCATGGTGGCGAGGGATAATATCATTCTCTTCATTGTATTTTCATTTAAAATTCACATTCACATTCACATTTTATTCACATTTCTCACCGAATCACCAAGTGACCGAATCACTAATCACTTATCTCACCCTCAGTCGTGTTCCTACGCTTACCGGGATGTTAGGGTCGAGATGGTTCATCTTGTAGAGTTTCTCCAGTCGGATGCCATACTTCTGCGAGATGGCGTACATGCTTTCGCCCGGCTGTATCACGTGAGGGCGCTTCTTATACTGCTTAGGTGCCTTGGAGCGTTTCTTCTTCAGATAGATGATGTCGCCCTTGTGCAGCACGGCGTGCTTGTTGCGCTCGTTGTAGCGAGCCAGTTTGCGCCAGCTGATGCCCACCTCCTTGCCTATGCTCTTGAAGGTGTCGCCTTCGCGGGCATAGAGATAGTAATTCTTGTTGAAGATATGGATAGGGTGCAGCAATCCTTCGGCGTTTACAGGCTGGTCGGTACCGCTGTGGGTAGCCATGAAGCGGTCGTAGCGCTTGGCCTTGTCATACTGGTTGAGCTTGTAGAGTTCTATAATCTGTATCAGCTTGCTGGCATACTGCGGGTTGGTGGCGTAGCCGCAGGCTTTCAGTCCGCGAGCCCATCCCTTGTAGTCGTGCTGCGAGAGTTCGAAGAGGCGTGCGTAGCGTGGCTGGCGCGCCAGAAACTTGCTGTGGTCTTCGTAGCTGTCTCTTGCGTCCTGGTATACGCGGAAGCATTCGCCCCGGGCATCATCGTCGTGGTACTGGGTTGGGCCCGTCCAGTTGTGACATTTTATGCCGAAGTGGTTGTTGCCCTGGCGTACGAGGTCGCTCCTTCCTGCCGCACTCTCAAACAGTCCCTGTGCTAGGGTGATGCTGGCTGGAATGCGGTAACGGAGCATCTGCTCGATGGCAAGATCCTTATACTGGTTGATATATGTCTGATAGGCCTGGTTCCACTTCAGCTGTGCGCCCATCGGGAGGCAGCAGAGCAGAGCGAGCCCTAAAATGTTTGCTTTTAGATGATTCATTCTGCAAAAATATAAAAAAAAAACGGATAAATCGCGGTTTATTACAAAATTTTTAATATCTTTGCACAAAATATGACATACAAATGCAGGGGCTATCTGTCTCTTCTGAGAGAAACTGACTTGTTTTGTAGAAATAATGATTTTAATAATGAAAACTCGTACAAAAGTAATTATAGCTATCGGCTCTAACAGAAATCAGGAGGAGAATGTGTTGAAGGCGCATGAACATCTGAGTTGTATGTTCAAGAACTGCCTTTTCGGTCCGCGCATGTGGACTGAGCCTATCGGACTGGAGAATTCAGACAAGTTTCTGAATCAGGTGATGTTGGGGGAGACCATCTGCTCTAAGAAGTCTGTGCTTGCCGCGCTGCGGAGTGTGGAGCAGGGATGCGGACGCAGAATCCGTGGTCCTTATCGTAAGGTAGATGTTCCGCTGGATCTCGACCTTCTGCTCTATGGCGATGAGAAATTGCACGAGAGCGAGTGGGAGCGTGATTATATTCGGAGTTCTATCAGCTACCTCGAAGAGAAGGATGCCAAGAGGGATAGGAAATATTTAAGATAAGAAAATCCGTGTAATCCGTGCATGAAAAAATAAACGGGAAACCCGAATCTGGTATGTAGATTTACAATACCGGATTCGGGTTTTCTGTTGTAAGATTGAGTTCTATCACTCTTCCTTCTTTCAGCGACTTCTGCACGTTGATGATGCGCTGGTTGCTGCTGCCCCTGAAGAAGAGGTCTTCATCGCGCAATGCCTGTACGAAGGGACCGTCTACCAATACATCGATTTGGCGGAGGAGTTCCAGCTGCTCGGGATTCTTCACGAGGTTTTCGAAGAGATAGCCCGTAAAGCACCAGATGCTCTTGCTGCTCTGCTCCCTGATGGCGCGCGCCAGCTCGGCAAAGCCCTTTGCCTGAAACATAGGGTCGCCGCCCGAGAAGGTGACGTTGGCGAAGGGATCGCTCATGATTTCCTTCATCAGCTCGTCGGTAGAGGTCATCGTGCCGTGGCTGATGTCCCACGACTGCGGATTATGGCAGCCCGGACAATGGTTGGGGCATCCCGCACAATAAATGGATGTGCGGAAGCCCGGACCGTCTACCATCGTATCATGTACGATGCTTAAAACGCTAATCATTTTTACTTTTCTCCTCCGATATGGGTTACTCGGTCGTGGAGCTCGGCAAGCTTGCCGCTGTTCCAGCGGTCTGTAGTACCTACCAGATAACCGGTGATGCGCTGCAGCTTGTCTATGTGGTGGCTGCCGCATTTAGGACAAACCTCGAGGTGGGCGTCAGCATTCTCGTAGCCGCAGTCGAGACAGCGGTTGCGGTTATGGTTTACTGAGCCGTAACCCATGTTGTACTTATCCATCATGTCTACCACGCTCTCGATAACAGAAGGGTTGTGGGTAGCATCGCCGTCAATCTCTACATAGAAGATGTGGCCGCCACGGGTCAGGTCGTGGTATGGAGCCTCGATCTGTGCCTTCTTCAGGGCTGTACACTTATAGTATACAGGCACGTGGTTAGAGTTGGTATAATAGTCGCGGTCTGTAACGCCAGGGATGATGCCAAACTGCTTTCTGTCCTTCTTGGTGAACTTACCGCTCAATCCCTCGGCTGGAGTAGCCAGGATAGAGTAGTTGTGATGATACTGCTCGCTGAACTCGTTGGCACGGTCGCGCATGTAGGTAACAATCTTCAGTCCCAGCTCCTGTGCCTTCTCGCTCTCGCCGTGGTGCTTGCCGATGAGGGCAACCAGGCATTCTGCCAATCCGATGAAGCCGATACCCAGGGTTCCGTGGTTGATGACGCTCTCGATGGTCTCTTCCGGCTTCAGGTTTTCTGCGCCTACCCAGAGATACTTCATGAGCAGAGGGAACTGCTTGGCCATCGCCGTCTTCTGGAACTGGAAGCGCTCGTCGAGCTGCTTGGCTGTGATGTCGAGGATATTGTCGAGCTTGGCAAAGAACATGTCGATGCGCTGCTTTTCGTTTTCGATGCCCATGCACTCGATGGCGAGCTTCACGATGTTGATGGTAGAGAAGCTCAGGTTACCGCGGGCGATGCTGGTCTTCTCGCCCCAGCGGTCTTCGAACACGCGGGTACGGCAGCCCATGGTTGCAATCTCCCACTTGTAGCGCTCCGGATCATCAGCACGCCACTTCTCGTTCTGGTTGAAGGTGGCGTCGAGGTTCAGGAAGTTAGGGAAGAAACGGCGGGCTGTTACCTTGCAAGCCAGCTTGTAGAGGTCGTAGTTTCTGTCCTCAGGCAGATAGTTTACGCCTCTCTTCTTCTTCCATATCTGGATAGGGAAGATGGCTGTTTCGCCATTGCCTACGCCCTGATAGGTGCTCTGCAGGATTTCGCGCATGATGCAGCGGCCCTCGGCACTGGTATCGGTACCGTAGTTGATGCTTGAGAATACTACCTGGTTACCGCCGCGGCTGTGGATGGTGTTCATGTTGTGGATGAATGCCTCCATCGCCTGATGCACGCGGTTCACGGTCTTGTTGATGGCGTGCTGCTCCAGGCGTTCGCGGCCCTGCAGTCCGTCGAGCGGCTTCTCTAAGTAGTCGTCGATAGGCGCATCATAGAGGTTGCTCAGGTCTTCGCCTGTCAGCTTCTCCAGGTTCTTCACCTCTTCCTGGTACGACATGCGTACGTATGGAGCCAGATAGAAGTCGAAGGCTGGGATGGCCTGACCGCCGTGCATCTCGTTCTGGCAGGTCTCGAGAGAGATACAAGCCAGCACGGCTGCGGTCTCGATGCGCTTGGCAGGACGGCTTGAACCGTGACCGGCTGTGAAACCGTGGTTCAGAATCACGTCGAGCGGATGCTGCACGCAGGTGAGACTCTTTGTTGGGTAATAGTCCTTATCGTGAATATGTATATAGTTGTGCATGACGGCGTCGCGTACATCCTCTGAGAGGAGGTAGTCGTCGACGAATGGTTTAGTGGTTTCTGAAGCGAACTTCATCATCATGCCGGCTGGTGTGTCGGCATTCATGTTGGCGTTTTCACGGGTGATGTCGTTGTTCTTGGCATTGACGATGCTCATGAATACGTCGCGTGTCTTCGCCTTGCGGGCGATGTTACGCTGGTTACGGTATGCGATATACTTCTGGGCTACATCTTTGCGGGCACTCTTCATGAGCTCCATCTCGATGGCGTCCTGAATGGCCTCAACGCTCATCTGGCTCTTGCCGCGATAAGAGATGTGGTCGGTTATCTGCTCGATAAGAGTGGTATCTTCACCCTTGTCGGTATGCAACATGGCCTTGCGAATGGCTGCCATGATTTTCTGTTCGTTGAATCCAACGATGCGTCCGTCACGCTTTACTACTGTCTGGATCATTTTAGTATTACTTTTACGATTGATGTTTAAATTACTTAGTATTAAGTCCTTATGACTTGAAGAGGTAGATATGTACCTCCTTTTGACATTGCAAAGATATAAATAATTTCTGAAAGTAATTACTTTTGGACAACTTTTTTATCGTTAAAAAATATTAAGTCACTGATAATCAGGCAGAAACGAAAAAGTTTTGGAAAACTTTGACAAATTTCTGTTTTCCGAAACGTTTAAGTTGTTATCTATCAGCGTGTTGCGCATTTTGTGCGCTTGTGTGCGTTTTTCCCTTGTTGCCTGTGTGCCGTGGCAGGGGGGAAATGAAAATCGCCGCAACGCCCGTGTATAGGGCATTGCGGCGATTCGGGGGTGATTATTTCGTTTGTCGCTTATAGTCGAGCGCAGCTCCGATGGCGGTGCAGAATTCCGAGTATTTCGGTATCCTGAACCTTACTCCGTAGAGTTTCTCCATGGCTGGGAACACCTCGCGGCATTGCGGCAGCAGGGTGAGGTTGCCGATGAGCACGAAATCCTTGATGCCCGATTCGAGCGATGAGAGGATGGTAGCCGAACCTATCGACTGCAGCACCATCCAGATGAGTCCCATGGCGATGTCTTCGCGCGAAGCGTTGGCCTTGGCGTTGCTGAAGAGCGATGCGGTGGCGTTCATCGGGAGTCCGGGCAGGGGCTTGGCGCTGATGTCGCCTATCAGCAGGTTTATCTTGCTCACGTCGCCGTCCTTGGCGAGGTTGATAATCTGCTTGATGTCATCGGTCTTGAGCATGATGCGGCTCAGTCCTGCCAGGGTTCCGCCGCCTATGCCGATGCCTCCGATGTGCCTTATCTCGTTGTCATCGCATTTTACGAGCGATGTACCGGTTCCCATGCTCACCACGATCATGCGGTCGAGCTTGCTCTCGTATCGGGCGCCCAGTCCGTCGGCCACGAACTCCTCGCTCTTCGAGGTAGGCAGTCCGTAGATGGGCTCGTCGATATAGGCAGAACCTACGCCTGTGAGCATCACCTGTTCTACATCGCTCAGCGCAATCTTGTTGTCGTGAAGATACTTGCCGAAGGCTCCGTAGAGCGAGGTGATAGGGTCGGTGGCCTTGATGCGGATGGGGCTTACCACCACGCCGCTTTCATCGATGCCCACAATCTTGGTCGTAGAGATGCCTACGTCGATTCCTATAACAATCTTTTTCATTCCTTTATATATATAATAATGTGTATTTTCGCAGATGATGCCCCTCTAGAGCACGCCCATCTTGCAGAAGGTGATGAGCACGGCGTAGCCCACTATCATGCTCAGAATGCCTACCGTGAGTCCTGCCTTCACCATGTCGGTCTGCTGGATGAGTCCGGTAGAGTAGGCGATGGCGTTAGGAGGGGTTGAGATAGGCAGCGACATGGCGCAGCTGGCCGATACCGCTACTCCGATGAGGATGGTAGAGGTGCCGCCGATGGTGTTGAGCTTGTCGCCCATGCCGGCGCATACCACCGTAAGGATAGGGATGAGCAGGGCGGCGGTGGCGGTGTTGGAGATGAAGTTACTCAGGATGAAGCATACCAGTCCGGATACAATCATGATGACCAGCGGATTGAATTCTGCAAACGGAATGCTCTTTACGGCTGCCTCGGCAAGACCGGTGCCGTTCATCGCCAATCCGAGGGCGAATCCGCCTGCCACCATCCAGATGACAGCCCAGTCAATCTCCTTCAGGTCCTTGGCTGTAACCACTCCCGTAAGGGCGAATATGGCGATAGGGAGCATGGCCACGGTGTTGGCGTTGATGCCCAGCTGCTTGCCGAATACCCAGAGCACGATGGTTGCGAGGAAGGTGACGGCCACTACCGTGGTGCGCCAGTTGTGCTGCATGTTGCCCTCGATGTTGAGCTCGATGGTCTTGGCAGAGAACGGGAACATCTTGCGGATGATGACCCATGCCATCACGAGCATGATGAGCACCATAGGGGCCATGATCAGCATCCAGTCGCCGAAGCTGAGACCCAGGTTCAGTCCTGCAGGGTCGTTCAAAACCTTGAAGGCGAAGGCGTTAGGCGGGGTTCCGATAGGGGTTCCCATACCGCCCAGGTTGGCTCCGATAGGAATGGCCATGGTGAGCGCCACGCGGCCCTTGCCCGAAGGCGGCATTGATTTGAACACCGGTGTGAGGAAGGTGAGCATCATGGCGGCGGTGGCTGTATTTGAGATGAACATCGAGAAGATGCCGGTGATGAGCATGAAACCCAGCAGCACGTTCTCAGAACGCTTGCCGAATGGCGCAATCAGGGCCTTCGCCATCATCACGTCGAGTCCGCTCTTGGTAGCGGCTATGGCGAGTACGAAACCGCCCAGGAAGAGGATGATGGTAGGGTCGGCGAAGCACGCCATCACACCCTGATAGTCGAGCAGCTTGCCCATCTCTGCCTCCGAGCCTTGCATGATCTTGAAGGCGGAGTCGCTGACGAAGAACAGCAGCACGAAGATGATCACTACGCTGGTTGCCCATGCCGGTATGGCCTCGGTGAGCCAGAGCATCACGGCCATGACGAAGATGGCGATGACGCGCTGCTGCACGATGGTGAGCCCGTCGATGCCGAAGCTGTCGATGGGCAGGTTCCAGACGATAACGGTAAGCAGAGCCGTTATAAGAAACAGCAATGCTTTCTTGCGATTAAAATCGCCATTCAATACTTTCTTTACAGTTTCTTGCATTATCTTTCTGTCTTAAGGATTATTTTCTTGCAAAAATAAGTGTTTTTTTTGTATTTTGCAAGTTTTTTTGCAGAAATAGTGAAAAAAATGCCGAAAAATGTTGTTGTTTCAAGAAAAAATGCTATATTTGCAGAGGATTTACCGATAACGGCTATCGGTGATGCCGAAAACTTGGAGCACCCGGAAGGGTGATTCAGCGAACCTGATATTGTCTAATCAATTAAAAGGAGATAAGGAAATGAACAAGTCTGTAGTATTTATTATCATCCTGCTCGTGATAGTTCTCTCTATCATCGTATCGCAGTACTTCCACAAGCGCCACCATGAATATAAGATGGCAGACATCGAGAAGGCTATCCGCAAGGCTTATCCTAAGGGTATAGGCTCGATAAGCAAGGAAGAACTGGTAACAGCTGTGAAGAAATACTTCCACTGTTCGGCGAAGGAGGCTCATTATATAATAGGTGTAGCCCGCCGCAAGAAGCTGGTTGATATCGCTGCAGAATATGTTACCATCATGTTTTGAAATAAGGTAAGAACATTATATACGTTTTAGCCGTGAGGCTAGGCTGTTGATTTGGTTTGAAAAAAAGTATTATTTATTTGAGGCACAAAGGATTGTTAGCGACATGCTGATTTCGAAGGGGTTATGTGTGGGTTAGCATGTTGTGTTCGGGACGTCTGGTAAATTGCCAGACAAAGTTTACCCTCCCTAGGACTTTTTAAGACCTGGGGAGGGTTTTACTTTTCAGGCTCAGCACCTTTTATTCAAGTCCATCGCCGCCGGTTTCGCTTCCGGTTCCGCCAGTAGAATCGCCGCCTGACGGGTTATCGCCGCCTGACGGAGTATTGCCGTCGGATGGGGTAGTAGGAGGCGTATCGGTAGAGGTAACCTGCTTCACCACCTTGCCGTTTCGGTCGTAGCAGGTGATGTTGACGGAAGTCTCTTCGAGTTCCTTCTTGATGTCGGTGTTAGGCACGAAGATGATGTATCGGCGGGTGATGAGGTTGGCGCTCACCTTGTTCACATCCTCTACGGCGGTAGAGTTAAGACCGAATCGGAGGCTGCCCAGTCCTGGCACAGCCACGCTGTGGCCCTCGGTGGCCCATGCAGCAATCACTTCGCCTATGGCCGACCATCCGGCGTTGATCACCGCCTTAGGCAATCCGCTGCGAACGGCAGCTTCTTCTATCACCTTCGTGGCGTTGAGCTGGCTGTAGAGTTCAGCCTGCATCACGAATGCCCACTTTTGCTTACCTTTTTCGAACGCTACGTTGCGCTCAATTGCTTTTACTTTAATACCCATAATTCAAATCGTTTTTTTAATGGTTAAACAAATCAGTCTACATGCAGCTGGTAACGCCGAGCGTGGTGCCTACGGCAGTAAGTACAGCGATAATCACCTGCAAGATAGTTTTCCAAACTTCCTTTTTCATTTTCTTTTTTCCTTTCTTTTTTTAATGGTTCAACATTTAGAAAGAGATTGGGCAGGTGTGCACCCCTGTCGTTTTCCCCTCCGTTTTTTAGTGGTTAATTTCCCATTTGCCGTTCTTAATGAATGACAATGCAAAGATACAACATTTTTCTCTGAAAAACAATAGTTGTCCCGAATCACGTGCATCCTTGTCCCGAATCACGTGCATTCCTCCCTCATATCCCATTCTCTTCCGTCTAATTTAACCGCCATTAATTTAATGGCCATTAAATTAAATGTTAAATTCCTTGGCGAATTCCCCGTTTCTTCGTATCTTTGCCCACGTGACGAAAGAATGTTAACAGATAAAAGAAGATAACGATATGAAATTTTACGATAGAGAACAGGAGATAGGCATCCTGCGGAAAAACTGGGAGCAGTCTGCCAACAGATCACTCTTTACGGTGCTGATGGGCAGAAGACGAATTGGCAAAACGGCTTTGCTCATGAAGGTAGAGGCAGAGCAGAATATGCTGTACCTGTACGTTTCGAAAGACAATGAGCATGTGCTGGTAGAGAAGTTTCAGAAAGCTGCCGAACAGGTTCTGGGGCTGCATATTTATGGCAAGCTCGAAAACTTTGCCCAGTTTTTTGAGCAGCTGTTGGATTTCGGTCGCACCCACCACTTCACCCTCGTTTTCGATGAGTTTCAGAATTTCCTGAAGGTGAATCCCGCCATTCCCAGCCATATCCAGTCTGTCTGGGACAGGTATCATGAAGAATCGAAAGTGAATCTTGTGGCATGTGGCAGTATCTACAGTATGATGCATCGCATCTTCGATCATGACGACGAGCCGCTTTACGGGCGCAAGGACTGCGAAATCAGGCTCAAGCCGTTCCGGGTGAGCGTGATGAAGGAAATTCTCCACGATTATAATCCCGACTATACCTCAGAAGACTTGCTCTGCCTGTATATGCTGACGGGTGGGGTGGCGAAGTATGTGGCGCAGCTGATGGATGCCGGAGCCACCACCCGTGACGGGATGCTGAAATGGGTGACCGGCATCGGCAGTCCATTCCTCTCGGAGGGGAGGGAGATGATCATGTCGGAATTCGGAAAAGACTATGCCAATTACCTCAGTATCCTGCAGCTGATAGCCGGTGGAATGACTACCCAAAACCAGATAGATACGATTATCGGCAAGAATACGGGTACGTATCTGAAGAACCTAGATGAAGACTACAGCTATGTGAGCAAGCTGCATCCTCTGTTCAGCAAGCCTGGTGGCAGAAACGTGAAATGGTGCATCGAGGACTGTTTCCTGCGTTTCTGGTTCCGCTTTGTCCTGCCTAATCAGGCATTGGTAGAGATGGAGCGCAACGACCTGCTTCTGGAAATCGTTCTTCGTGATTATAACGATTATACGGGAGCCGTGCTGGAGCAGTATTTCCGTCAGAAGATAAGTGAGGAAGACCGTGTAACCCGGGTGGGCAGATATTGGGACCGGAAGGGTCTGAACGAGATAGATATCATTGCGTTGAACGAGATAGACAAGACGGCTCTTGTGGCAGAGGTGAAGCGCAATGCAGCCCGATATGATTCCCGCCTGCTGGAGCAGAAGTATCAATCTATCCAGTCCCATTTCGGTGGATACAAGGATGTGAAGCTCCTCGGCCTCTCGATGACGGATATGTAGCGTGGGGGCAGAAACTGCGTGGCGATGCAGCCTGGGCTGCGTCGCCACGTATCGCCCACTGCGTCGGGACGTAATCTCGGCTGCGTCGGGACGGAAATTTATTTAGGAGCTACCTTCAAGATAAGTACTTGAACACGAAATGGGATGTAAAAGGTGAAAAAGTGAAAAGTGAAAAGGTGAATTTTATGCTATTCCAATATCTGTCACAGATGATGCTATGGATAAAATATGATGGCCTATATATAATAAGGTACGCGCGCGTAGCTACTACTTATTTTATAATAACATTATATATTTCATATGATTTATAGAAGAATTCACTTTTTCACTTTTCACTTTTCACTTTTTCACCATTTCGTTTGTTTGCTTTAAATATTCATCTTTATTTGTCTAGTAACTATGAAAATAAAAAAAATAAGAAGTTTTTTTTGAGAAATTGTTTGAGTATGGATATTTTTTTGTACCTTTGTATTATAAACAACAACATTTTAAATAATTAGAAAAATGAGAAATTTCTATATATATAGACTTACCTTCAACTCATATTTGGCAGGGTTTGATGATACCATTACAGATGACGACAAACTCAGTGCCGCTAGTAGCCTATTTGAATGTATCAATGAAAACATGTCGTTTCTTGATGGCAATTCTATCCCAGTAGAGGCTGATCCTCCAACGAGATTCGGAAAAGATATTGTGTATACCCGAATAGCTAAGGAATCGCATACAACAATCAATGCCAAAAAATCTCATAAGGAAAGCAAGGTGAATGATTATCCCTATTTTAGTGTAGCCTTTGATTTTCGTCATCCTTTGGATTATATTCTTGTTGCCATAGAGCATAAAAGAAAGGCTTTTGCAAATATTAAAACCGTTGCAGATGGTTTGGAGGAGTATTTTAATCGGTCTATTAAAGATTTTGAAGTGAAACTCCGTCCGGCTTCTTTCTCTAAAGTCTTCTGGAAAAGAATAGAGCAGAAGTGTCGGGTCAATACAACAAAAATGAAGTCTTTTCAAGTTGAAATTCCCGACATTCAATCTTCATTTCCTCTCACTGCGAGCGAAGAAGAGAATTCCTTCTTATCTACTTTCTTTATGATGGTTAAGGGCACCGGAGGTGATGATGGATTTTTCGGATTTGGAGTGGATGATGATAGTAAATATCTGGAGGTAAATAGGGTAAAAGAAAGATGGGGGAAAATTGTTCATCTGGCTTGTAAAAATGGATATATAATTAAGGCAATAATGCATAATGGTATGGAAGTTTCATCTTCTGAAGTTGCTCCAGCCATTTATCCCATGGATAGAAAACTGGTGGGTGATGTGGATGAAGCTTCTGGGATGGAGCAAATGCCAATCGAGAAGCAGTGTGGTGAACTGAAGAATTGGTTTGATAATGTATATGATGACCTTAAAAAAACAGAGGAGGATAAGCATGCTGGAAAGAGTAAGCGCAACATCAAGAAATGAGATTTCATCTGTATTTCGTAGCAATGTGTTTTTTATGGTCATCAAAAACACTTACTTTCCCTTTTCTGCAAGTATGGGGCATATACATCTGCTGCCAGAAGAGGTGTTTCAGGAAGTGATGGCTTGGCTAGACCGAATCAGTAGAGAAGAAGACGATGATGAGGTGAGAATGCTGATAGCGAATGCATGGTTTGAACAGAAATCACAATTAGAGTGTCTGATGCCGGATGTACCTGGAGAAGAGATAGATAATGCTACTGGTATTATAATGATATATCTACTTACCTGCCTTATCAAGTTGGGGAAAGAAGGGAATGAATGTGGTGATTTTTATGCCATTTTACGTAATTCTCTTATGTGGCAATTGCAGGAGAATATGCTTGGTTTTATTCAAACTCTTAATAAGATGATATCTCACCCTTATTATTTGAAACATAACGAAGCTGTGAATGAATGGTTAATGGAATATATGATGACATCTAAAACCACTTTCACAGACAGAGAAGGGCGATTGAAAACGCATTGCATAACAAACTCAGGGAAGAGTAAGGGACGTAAAAAAGCAATCCTCTTCATGGATAAAAATAAAGAGAAGGATGAGCAACGTACAGAATATTGGGCAAAGATGTTTCTTGATTACCTGGCATTCAGAAAAAGATCTAACGTGGCAATTGACTGCAGTAAGGATAATTTTGTGCTGCGTTCTATTCATGCATTCTCGCAATATTGGAAAAACAAAGAAATGTTACGGTTGCCTGATGCTGGTTCGGCTTATCTCAATTTTCTAATTGATGATTGCCATTTGGTGGTTGGTAAGAACAATAAGAACCAGCCAATCAAGGACAGTACCATAAGTGATATGCTAACCCCTTTGCTTAAAGTTAAACTGGATGATATAGATGGTGATTTGTTGAAGCTGGAAGAATTTATATCTTCTCTGGACAATCAAGATAACCCTTTGTGTTGAGGGAAAATAATCAGTCCTTACGGAAAATATACTAAAATGTATTTTCCGTAAGGATTTTTTTTGTTCTTAGTTTTCCCCCTTTATTTATGCGCTCTTTTGATAGTGAGAGGACAGTAGATGTTTACGGAGATTGCTTTTTCCGTAAAATACTGATGCACCCTTCTTCGTATTCTTTTCTTACTTTTGCATCATCAAAAATTTTTTTTGGACAATGACAGAAAAGCATTTTAGAAACATGCATCCTGAGCAGTCGGTGACTGCAAAGAATGCCCAGCCAAAAGATTCGACCCAGGCTGGAAACCAAACAGGTGTCGATATGGAAATGGATAATGTATCCATTGTCAAGGAACATCCCCTTATTTCTGATAAGGATTATCCGGCAGGAGTGAGAGAGTGGATGATGACAGCACCAGGAAAACTCAAGTTTCCTACTCTTTCCGTAGTTAGCTCTATGCTTGCTGTGTATGCTACTCGTGTGCGTTTGAATTATGTTTATGACAATTGCCTTTCTGCTATTTTGCTACATGTATTAATATGTGGTGAGCAAAGTTCTGGTAAGTCATTTGCCCGCTATCTGATGCGCTATCTGATGGCTCCACTTATTAAGCGTGATAGCGAGCAGAGAGCTGAAGAGCAGAAATATGCTGAGCTGAAACGCAGACAGGGCAAGAAGGATGGGAAATTGCCACCTGAGCCAAAGACGGATATCACGCTTTTGCATGAGAATCTGTCTCTCTCTATGCTGATTAAGCGTGCTGATGCGCCGATGAAACTGTTTGGCTGCCCAAAGACGCTCTTCCAGTTTGCTGATGAAATTGGGGCTATAGTTCAAGCGAGTAAACGACAATTCTCTGATATCAAGCAGATTATAAAAACCGGGTATGACTTGGGGTCAGAATTCGGTCAGGATTATTTGAGCGAATCGAGTTATTCTGCCGTTGTTGATCTGATGCTTTGTTATGTGTATACCGGCACGCCTGCTGCCGTGAATCGCTATATGGACAAGGCGGCTATTGAGGGAGGAAATGTTACGAGAAACATCCTTTGTACTGTGGATACTCAGCTAGGCGAAGCTCCTTTGCTCTTTAAACCTCTAAGCGATGAGCAAAAACAGAGTATAGAGACTACTTTGCAAAAACTGATGGAACTTTGCTATAGTGAAGATGGAAAGTCGTTGGGTAAGGAAACTCTGCTGGATACGAAATGGCTGGATCCTGCTGTGAAAAAGTGGTGTGAAGAGAGACGGGCTGATGTCATGAAATCAATGTCAAAAGCCTTGGATGTTTTTTATAAGCGCAGTAGTGTAAGTGCTTTTCGCATCGCTTCGCTTATGCAGTATTTGTATCAGGTTGAGGGAGGATTAAGCGAAAAGGAGATACATCGACGTGTAAAGCAAATCTATCTTTCATGTGCAGATCGTATTCTGCACTCCATGTTGGGTAAATGGGGGGATATTTTTGACGATATCAATGCAGAACAGCAGGTTAAGCCTTATCATACCTGCAACTATTTTGATGAGTTGCCTCAGGAATTTTCACGCCAGTTTCTCCAGCAGTTTCTCCAGCGTAAGAATATCCGGACACCACTTAAAAATGTGGTATGTAATTGGAAACGAAAAGGTTGGATAATATGTAACGGAAAATCTATGATAAGAAAAAAATAATTAGGATATGATAGATAAAATATATATTCAAAAGCTGCGCGATCTCGACATTATGAAGGTGGCTGATGCGCTAGGTATGGGCATCCGCAACAAGCGGGCCCTCTGCATTCATCATGATGATCATCATCCGAGCCTCGCTTTTAATCCGAGAAAGAACAGCTGTCATTGCTATTCCTGCGGATTTTCTGCCGATACTATAGGGCTGGTAATGGAGCGCTTTCAGATGAATTTTTTGGATGCCTGCAAATGGCTGGCTAATCAGTTTGATGTTTATATTGGTGATACAGAGCAGTATAAGTCTCATAACCAGCTCGTTACTGCATCGCAAAGACGACTGGATAGTATTCGCTCTATTTGCGCACAGCGAATGGTAGAACATGGACATGTTGATGCAACATGTTCCAGGGTGGATGTGGAGTATTTTGAACGGCTTTTTGCCCAGATGCATCTTACGGAGAGCGGAGAGAGGTTTCTGCTGGAAAAACGGATGCTCAGCCCAGAGGTGGTAGAGAGGTGTCATATTGTGAGCACGGAAACTAAAGTTTGTATGGGCCGGGTAGGGCAGGGTACGTTTGATGCACCTTCGCTTATCTTTCCATATTTCAACCAGGAAGGAAAACTTGTCTCTGTGCAGAGCAGGTATCTGGGTGAGGAAAAGGAGAAGCCAAGATTCAAGTTTGCTCCAGGGAGTCATCGCATGGTGTACGGATTGGAGCGGCTCAAGGAGTATCCGAAGCAGGAACCTCTTCTTATAACAGAGGGACCGTCTGACTGTTGGACGGCTCTCACATTGGGCTTTCATGCCATCGCTATCCCTTCGGCTACTCTTTTTGACAGTCATTGCCAGCCGCTTCTGGAGGGACGAAATCTTCATATGTTTCCTGATCAGGATGAGGCTGGATTCAACCTTTATTTTGAGTTGAAAAAGTCTTTCCCGCAGTTGAAGTATCATCAGTTGCCCGATGGATGTAAGGATTTGAGCGAGCATTATCTGAAGGTACGGCAGCATGGGAAAACGCTGGAGGAGGCTAGAGCTTGCTTCATCAAGGAAGTTGAATCTGTAAGTATAACCATTTAAACATCTGTATATTATGAAGTTGATTTTGCAGCGTAGAATGTTGATGAATGGTGCCCTGACGGGTACCTTGAGTGTAGAACACCGTAATGAGTATGGCCGCTTGTCGGGCATCGAGAAGATTTGCGATACGATGGAGCGGAAGAACGGGCAGTTGCCTACAGGCGAATACCGGGTGGTGATAGGAAAATGCAGTCGTTTTGCCCGTCAGATGATTTTTCTTGAACCGATAAAGGAGGATGATGATTCTTCTTCTGCATCAGAAGTTGAGAATTATTCATCTTCATCAGAAGCATTCGTATCTGAAGCATCATCATCTGAGGTTTCTTCATTAGAAACGGCTTCTTCATCTTCCTCTCTTCCTCTCCCCGAAACCTGCAAGCTTTGCCGCATGGAGCGCAAGAGTCATGAGTTCGGGTGTCTGGAAGAGCTTTATGCCCTTCCTTGTCCCATGATGCAGCCGGGCAATGGTCCGTTCCGTCTGCGCCAGGGTGGCATCCTCATCGGTGAGGCCCATGCGCCCGGGTTCGTACTCAAGAGTCAGGAACGCTTCCTCCAGCTCTTCGACCGCGTGAAGAAGGCGATGGTCAGGGGCAGCGAGGTAGTGGTGGAAGTGGGGTAAGGGATATCTTGAATACCACCTTGAGACCCATCTTGAATACCATAAGAAAAATGCAGCCTCTCTTTTATATAATCGAGAGGCTGCATTTCTTTGTATTCTCTATTTCTTGATTTCCCAATGTCCACTATATCCACTTCCAACGTATTGTATATGAGGAAGTTTAGCGATATGACGCTTGATGGTCATTGATGTTATTTGTGCCATTTGGGCTAAAATTTCAGTTGTTATATTGGGATTTTTGGCAATTTGAAACTCAATCCATTTATCCAAATCTGAGTCTTGAATACCATCTTGAGTAACATCTTGAGTAACATCTTGAGTAACATCTTGAGTAACATCATCTCCTTCGATATAATTCACTTCAATATCATGGTGTTATTTTAGCATGTGGTTCAAGAACGGGCTGAAGGCCCAAAAGCTCCTAGCCCTGAGCTAGGAGCTTCTGCCTTTTACCTTTGCTTTACCCTTCGGCCAGCGATTTTCAATTCCGCTACGCACCGGTGACCATTGGTTCAGGGCGTGTGGGGCAAACTTGCGAAACTTGAGTCTATTATCTTTAATCCTTATAATCTACCTTGATCACGATAACGCGGATGGTCTGGTCTTCACCATCATTTGCCACCTTTGCGATGTGCCAGTCTCTAGGGAAGAAGATGAAGAATTCGCCGGGGGTACTGTCGAAGAAACGGGCCTTCCGGCGGTCGTAGTCGTAGTGGATTACGTCGGGACGATACTTGCAGTTGGGGGTGCTGGAGTAGTGGTCGATCACGCCAAAACGCTCTGTGCCCTTTACTACATACTGAAAATCGATGTGCTTGTTATGACTCTCGCTGCGGCGCTTTTCCAGCGGCTCGTTCTTGCTGTCCTCTACACTTACCACGAGGTCGGAACCCGGAATCTTGTGCTTTCCCTTCGGAATGCTCAGCAAATCGGTCTTTGCCAGATAGTCGAAGAGCGCCTGCCATTGCTGCGGATTCTTCTGATACTGCAGATAGAAATCTACGAGGTTTACGCTGGAATGTGGCTTCGCCTTGTCGAAACCATTGCGCCAGATGCCGCTCTCTGCCCAAGCTATAGCCTCTTTTATGAGTTCGGGCTTATCGCCGTAATACTGTGTGTAATAACCTCTCTTGCAGCCGCATTTCTGTGCTGAATTATGACAGCAGGTATGCGCACCGGCGACCATCGATATACTGAATAAAAGGGCTATGCCCCAGATAATCTTCTTCATTTTGACTTATTAAATTGTAGCGTTAGTTAAATTTGAGGGCAAAAGTACAAAGAATATTCGAGAAAACAAACGGAAAATGGAGATTTCTTCGTATCTTTGCACACATATTTTGTAAGATTATGAAAAAACTGTATATTCTTTTGTGTGGGGCAACGGCGGCCCTGCTGATGGCGGCATGCCAGGGAGGAAAGACGGCTGCTGCTGATGCGGAGGCTGGCGATACCCTGGAGATGAAGTACGCCAAGTTGCTTACCATCGTGAAGCATGGTGATGGGGAAGATGCTTCCGATAACGGAGAAGGTGCTGATTATCAGTATGCTGAGGCTATCATCACCAACCCTTGGAAGGCGGGAACGATGCTGCATCGCTACATCCTGATTCCGAAGGGAAAGGAGGGGGATAAGACGGTGGCGATGCTTGCCAAAAGGCGCAGCACGGGAGCGAGATGCACTACCGATACCGTGCGCACACCGGTGGAGAGAAGTGCCGTTTTCATCGCTCCCCATTGCCAGTTGATGTACGAACTGGGCTGCCAGCAGGCCATCCGTGGTGTCTGCGATCTCGATTACATCAATATTCCGGATGTAAAGAAAAGGGCTGCTTCTGCTGGAAATGCTGCTGCCGGAAAAGCTTCTGCTGGAAATGCTGCTGCCGGAAAAGCTTCTGCAGGAAATGCTGCTGCCCGAAATTCCATCGTGGATTGCGGTTCGAGCATGGCACCCGATATCGAGCGCATCATCGCCCTGAAACCCGAAACCATCCTCCTTTCGCCTTTCGAAAACAGCGGAGGATATGGCAAGCTCGACAAGCTGCACGTGCCCATCATCGAAGCTGCCGACTATATGGAATCTTCGCCACTGGGCAGGGCGGAATGGATGAAATTCTACGGCATGCTCTTTAAAAAAGACGGGAATGCACCGAAGACCGCTCTTGCTGCATCTTGCGAACCAAAGGCAGATTCGCTCTTTGCGAAGATAGAAAAGGAATATCTGAAGCTGAAAGCTAAGGCAGCCGGGTATCCGAAGGGCCTCTCCATCCTGACCGAAAGAAAGACGGGAAATGTATGGTATGTGCCTGGAGGTCAGAGTACTATCGGTATTCTGCTGAAGGATGCCAACGCCCGCTATATCTTCGAGGACGATGAACACAGCGGAAGCCTGGCGATGAGTCCGGAGCAAATCTTGGCGAAGGGAAAGCAGGTGGATGTATGGGCGTTCAAGTATTTCGATGGTGCCCCTTTGTCGCAGGCTCAACTGCTTCAGGAATATGACGGCTACAAGGCTCTTGCTGCCTTCAACCGGGGTAATATCTATCAGGTAGATACCTCTACGGTACCTTATTTCGAGCTTACGAGTTTCCATCCCGAACTGCTGCTCAGAGAGTTCATCATCCTGGCTCATGGCGAGCGGTTCGGTAAATTGAGATTTTATAAGAAATAGGGCTTTAATCAGAGATTTTACAAGAAATAGTTTTAGTGAATGAAAACCATCGTTTTAGGGGCTATCGCCATTATCATACTGTTTTTCGCCAACCTGGCATGGGGGAGTGTAAACATCCCATGGCAGGACGTGGGGGCGATTATTTCGGGCTCTCAGACCGACGAAACCTACCGCTATATTCTGTTGGAATCGCGACTGCCGGCGGCGATTGCCGCTTTGCTTTCGGGCGCAGCCCTCGCCACGAGCGGCTTGCTCCTGCAGACAGCCTTCCGCAACCCCCTGGCGGGTCCTGACGTATTCGGTATCAGCAGCGGAGCCGGACTGGCGGTAGCCATCGTGATGCTTGCCTTTGGCGGCAATATTGCCCTGGATGATTTAGGGGTAGGATTTCTGGGCGATGCCGGCAACTATGCCATCGGCGGTTTCCTAGCTATCCTCATCGCTGCCTTCATAGGGGCTATGGTGGTGATGGGCATCATCACCTTCTTTTCTGCCATTGTGCGCAGCCATACGGTACTGCTCATCATCGGACTGATGGTGGGCTATCTTGCCAGCAGCGCCATCTCATTGCTCAATTTCTTCAGCACGGCAGAGGGCGTGAAATCGTATATGGTTTGGGGCATGGGCAGCTTTGGCAATGTTTCGAGCCAGCAGATGATGTTCTTCATCCCGTTAGCCCTCATTGCTCTGGCTGCGTCTCTGCTTCTTGTAAAACCGCTGAACGCCATGCTGTTAGGCGAACTGTATGCCGAGAATCTGGGTTTCAACATCAGGCGTCTGCGCATCGTTCTGCTCATCATCACCGGTCTTCTTACGGCTGTGGTTACTGCCTTCTGCGGTCCCATCGCCTTCATCGGCCTGGCAACGCCGCATATCGCCCGCCTCATCATCGGCACGGAGAATCATCACCGTCTGTTGCCCGTTACGATGCTGATGGGTGCAGCCATTGCCCTTCTCTGCAATCTTTTCTGCACCCTTCCGTCGGACGGTGGCATCATCCCGCTGAATGCCGTCACCCCGCTGTTCGGCGCTCCCGTCATCATCTATGTTTTGGTGAAGAGGAGATAGGGAAAAAGCCAGAGTTTTGCTTAGTTTTTTGCTGGGCTCAACTGTATAGATAGTGTATGAAACAGGAAAAGAATATAGAACGAATGTATCGTCAGCATTATGAGAAAATGTATAATCTGGCCAGGTGCATCCTAAGCGCGTGAAGGAGAGGGGCAAAGCTGTATGATGAGTTAAGAATGCTAAAAAATAATCATGGGTAATGTGTTTACTCATCTATTCTTTGTATCTTTGCAAAGTAGAATTGAGTAATTCGTGACGAAGAATTGAGTAATTCGTGACGAAGAATTGAGTTGTTTAATATTACAAATTAAAGAATATGGGTGAGTATAGAAGACCACATTACAACTTGATGTTGAGTAGGTTGAGCGAAAGACGTAAGTGTATATTTGTTTTGGCAGGACCAAGACAGGTTGGCAAATCAACAGTTATGGCGCAAATAGCAGAGACTATTGATAAGGTAGTATTTCAATTTAATGCTGATTCTGTAAATGAAGAAGATTCGGATTGGATTCGACGTTCTTGGGAGTCTGTTCGAAGCCGAATGGATATTCAGCATTTGCAAGAAGCTGTTCTTGTAATAGACGAGATACAGAAAATACGCAGATGGAGTGAATATGTGAAGAGAGAGTGGGATGCCGATACCCTAAATCATGTAAACCTGAAAGTCGTATTGCTTGGTTCGTCTCGCTTGCTTTTGCGCAAAGGGCTAACCGAGTCTTTAGCTGGTAGATTCGAGTTGATTCGTATGGGGCATTGGACTTTTCCGGAAATGAAAGCTGCCTTCGGGTTATCACTCCAACAATGGATTTATTTTGGAGGTTATCCAGGCTCGGTGGATTATATCGGGGATTTTAGGCGTTGGAGGAAATATGTCAAGGATTCTCTTGTGGCACCTGCCATTGAAAAGGATGTTCTCTTGACTTCGAATATTTACAAGCCTTCACTCATGTCACAGCTTTTTGAGGTAGGTTGTTCTTATTCTGGTGAGTTGTTGTCACTCACCAAAATGCTTGGACAATTGCAAGATGCAGGCAATGTCACGACTTTGTCTTCTTATCTCGAAATATTGAAGCAAGCCAACTTGCTTTGCGGACTTCAAAAGTTTGCATGCGATGAGGCTCGTAAGAGACAGTCTATCCCAAAGTTTACAGTGTTTAACAATGCTTTGTTCACGGCATATCGCGGTAAGGGGTTTGACAAAGATTATGTTGACCCAATGATTTGGGGCAGATGGGTGGAATCGGCAGTGGGTACTTGTCTTCTCGATTTTGTGGAGGACAATGACTGTCATCTCTATTATTGGCGAGATCATAATAATGAGGTGGATTATATCCTGGAGTCACAAGGAGATTTCGTTGCCATAGAGGTTAAGAGTGGAAAGAGAGGCATGAATAGTGGTATTCCTATGTTTCAAGAGAAATTCCATCCTCTGAAATCAATCGTTGTTGGCACCGATGGTATTCCATTTGAAGAATTCTTCTGTATGGATATCATGCAATTGTTTGAATAAAAATTGGAAAATCATCTATCGATATGATGCGGAATACGATAGAATTATTCTTGTTGACTTATGGAATATGAGACGAAATCCCAAGTACCTGATTAGGCAGTTCAGAAGAAAACTATAAGAAAAAGTAAACAGCCAACTTTCAATTGGGATATTGAAGGTTGGCTGTCTTCATTTAAGAAATGCAGATTTTTAAAGTAGCATTCTTACTTATTCACGACATTAATCGGATTGCCCTCGAGGAATGCCTTGACGTTGGCGGCTACCTGCTTGTTCAGGCGCTCGCGAGCCTCGTAGGTGGCCCAGGCAATATGAGGGGTGAGGTAAGCATTAGGCTCGCCGAAGAGCGGATTCTCCTTTGATGGCGGCTCCTGAGCCATCACATCGGCACAGTAGGCACCCAGATTGCCTTCGTGAAGGGCAGCAGCTACGGCCTCCTCATCTACCAGCGGACCGCGACCCGTATTAACCAGGATGGCGGTATCCTTCATCTTCTCCAGACTCTCCTTATTGATGAAATGATAGGTGTCATCAGAAAGCGGACAATGGAGCGAGAGAATATCGCTCGTGGCAAGCAAACCCTCCTTGCTCACCTTCTGGATCCACTCAGGCAGATCGCTCGAATTCTTGCTGGTGCAGGCACAGATGTTCATGCCAAACTGGCGGGCGATGTTGGCAACTTTCATGCCGATATTGCCCAGTCCCATGATACCCAGGGTCTTGCCGGCAAGCTCCATCAGTGGGGTATCCCAATAACAGAAATCCTTATTGTAAGCCCAGCGCTCGTTGCGGTTCTCCTGGGTATAATGCTCTACGCGGTTGGTTACGGCAAGGATGAGGGCAAAGGTCATCTGCGCCACGCTATCGGTGCTGTAGGCAGGAATATTGGTTACGATGATGCCCTGTTTCTTGGCAGCCTCGATGTCTACCACGTTGAAACCGGTAGCCTGTATACCGATGTATTTCAGTTTAGGAAGCTGCGCCAGCGTCTCTGCATCTATCTGCACCTTGTTCAGAAGGATGATGTCGGCATCCTTGGCACGTTCCACTTTCTCTGCATCTGATGTGCGAGGATAAACTACCACCTCGCCCAGTTTCTCCAGAAGATGATAATCCAAATCTCCCGGGTTTGCGGCATAGCCGTCTAGAATAACAATCTTCATAAATTTTTCCCGTTTTCTGTTGTTATAAAATTCAAGACCCATCTGTCCTGACAAATCTGAGTCTGAGTTTATTTTAATGGGAAAAGCCTTCCCCTTGAGAAAGAGAAAGGCTTTTCCGTATGTATGGTTTATTCGTTCATCAAGTAGTTCTTGAATGATGCGAAATCCTTGGTCATCTGGATGCTCTTCTTCTCACCCTTCATGAATTCTGCAAGGCGTGCAGGAATCTCTATATCGCTGTCAAGGATGCTGTCTACCTTCTCCTTGAACTTGGCTGGATGAGCGGTCTCGAGGAACACGCCAACCTCACCTGGCTTCAACTGCTCCTTCAGGGCGCGATAGCCGCAAGCTCCGTGAGGGTCAAGCACATACTTGGTTTCATTGTAGCACTGCTTCATGGTTTCTGCAATCTGCTCGTCCTTGTATGTAGCACCACCGATGTAGGCAGCGATGGCATCGTGATCGCCCTTGTAGAGGTCGTAGATGCGGGCAAAGTTTGATGGGTCGCCTACGTCCATGGCGTTGGCGATGGTCTGCTTGCTAGGCTGTGGATTATACTTGCCTGTCTGCAGATACTCGTAGAAGATATCGTTGGCGTTGTTGGCTGCGATGAAGCGGTGGATAGGCAATCCCATCTCATGACCGAAGAGTCCGGCTGTGATGTTGCCAAAGTTGCCGCTAGGCACGCAGATAACCAACTTGTCGGCGAGACCCTTCTCCTTCATGCGGGCATAGGCATTGAAATAATAGAATGCCTGAGGCAGGAAGCGGGCTACGTTGATAGAGTTGGCTGAGGTAAGCTTCATGTGCTTGTTGAGCTCCTCATCCATGAACGCAGACTTCACCAGCGCCTGGCAGTCGTCGAACACGCCGTCTACCTCGAGGGCTGTGATGTTCTGGCCGAGGGTAGTGAACTGGCTCTCCTGAATCTTGCTCACCTTGCCCTTAGGATAGAGCACGTAAACATGGATGCCGTCAACGCCGAGGAAACCGTTGGCAACAGCCGAACCGGTATCGCCCGATGTAGCTACGAGCACATTTACCTCTTCCTTGCCCTCCTGACGTACGAAGTACTGCAGGAGACGGGCCATGAAGCGCGCACCCACATCCTTGAAGGCGAGGGTAGGACCATGGAACAGCTCGAGAGAGTAGATGTTTGGCTCTACCTCGACTACAGGGCAGTCGAATGCCAGGGTATCGTATACAATCTTCTTCAATGACTCGGCATCAACGTCCTCGCCAAAGAAGGCATCAGCTACCTTGTAGGCAATCTCCTGGAAGGAGAGTTTCTCGATGTTGTCGAAGAAATCCTGTGGCAACTTCTTGATGATTTCTGGCATATAGAGTCCACGGTCTTCTGCCAGACCTTTAACTACCGCCTTGTGAAGGTCGGCGATGGGTGCTTTCTTATTTGTTGAATAATATTTCATTTTTTACTTTTAACTTTGAGATTTGAACATTAAACTTTATGATTAGCTTTGGGGGCTATCATGAAGCCGTTGATTTTAATTGATCGCCATGAAGGCATTCATGAATTCCTGCAGCTGCAGCATGCCGTAACCGCCACTCACGCAGCTTACCTCGTCATACTTCTCTACGCTATCCGGCTCAATGCCAGGGTAATAGATGATGAAAGGAACAGGCTCCTTGACGTGGGTACGGATCTCTACCGGAGTAGGATGGTCGGGGAGAACTGCGATGCATACCGGCTCGTCCCAGGTGCTTACCTCATCGAAGATAGGCTTGATGAGTCGCTGGTCGAGGTTCTCGATGGTCTTCAGCTTCAGTTCCAGATCACCATCATGACCTGCCTCGTCGCTCGCCTCTACGTGAACATAAACGAAGTCGTCGCCATCCTTCAATGCCTGAATAGCTGCGGCTGCCTTGCCCTCGTAGTTGGTATTGGCAAGACCCGTAGCGCCCTCTACGATGATGTTGCGCAGACCGGCGTAATGGCCGATGCCTCGAATCAGGTCTACGGCAGAAATCACAGAACCCTTCTTGATCTGTGGATACATCTGGGAGAGGGTGAGCATATGCGGACGGTAACCGCCGCCCCAAGGCCAGATAAGATTGGCCATTCGTTCGCCACGCTCCTTGCGCGCCACATTGAAAGGATGGTTCTCCAGGAGTTCCTGACTCTCGAGAATCAGCTGGTTCAGAAGGTCGGCTGTATCACGACGGCTGATGTGACCCTCATCGCCTCCAATCTCTGGCAAGATAGGTTTCACCATCAGCTTATGCCATTCCTCGTTGGGATGATCATGAGGTGGGGCACAGTCGATATGCTTGTTTCCGTGCTTCACCACCAGAAGATGGCGATACTGGATGCCGGTAACAAACTTGACATCAGGATATTTCTTGCCGAGGGTATCGTTGAGATACTTGATGAGCACATCCGCATCTTCCGTTTCCAGGTTACCACCGTTGTGGGTGATAATCTTGCCGTCCTGCACATTGATGATGTTGCAGCGCAGGGCAAGGTCGGTAGGCTCCAGTTCATAGCCGATGCTGGCAGCCTCTAGCGGTCCGCGTCCTTCGTAAACTTCGTTCTGGTCATAGCCCATGATAGAGCTGTTGGCTACCTCAGAACCCGGATGGAATCCATCTGGCACGGTAACGAGTCTTCCTGTCTTGCCCTTCTTGGCAAGCATATCCATATAGGGTTTGTTGGCGTATTGCAGAAGAGTCTTTCCACCCAGTCTTTCTACCGGGTGGTCAGCCATTCCGTCGCCAAGAATGATAATATGTTTCATCTCTTTTTTAATGTTAAGTGTTAAATGTTAGCGATACTCATGATGTTGGCGAATACACCGGCAGCAGTTACGCTGGCTCCGGCACCATAGCCCTGAATCATCATAGGGTATTCCTTATAGCGCTCGGTGGTGAGCAGCACGATGTTGTTGGAACCTTCCAGATTGTAGAACGGATGCTCAGGACCTACAGCCTGCAAACCTACGCTTGTCTTGCCGCCATCCAGGGTAGCAACGAAGCGCCAGCGTTTGTGCTCTACATCGAGCGCCTTGCGCTTAGCCTCGAAATCGGCATCGAGTTCAGGAAGTTTCTTCCAGAAGTTGTCGAGCGACCCCTTGAAGTATTTGTCTGGCACGAAGAGGTTCTTCTCTACATCTTCCTGCTCTACGCGGTAACCTGCCTCGCGGGAGAGAATCACCAGCTTGCGAATCACGTCCATACCGCTCAGGTCGATACGTGGATCAGGCTCGCTGTAGCCCTTCTCTTTAGCCAGTCTCACGGTCTCAGAGAATGGGACGACGCTGGAGATGGCGTTAAAGATAAAGTTGAGCGTACCCGAGAGAACTGCCTCAATCTTAAGGATTTTATCTCCGGAGTTGCGGAGATCGTTGATGGTTCCGATGATAGGAAGACCGGCACCTACGTTGGTCTCAAAACGGAATACTACACCACGCTGGATGGCAGTCTTCTTCAGTTTCTCGTAGTTCTCATATTCGCTTGATGCAGCTATCTTGTTGGCTGCGATAATGCTTACGTTGTGCTCCAGCAGACTCTGGTAGAGAGCGGCCACATCCTTGCTGGCTGTACAGTCTACAAACACGCTGTTGAAGATGTTCATCGCCAGGATGGTATCGCGCAGAACCTCTGGAGTGCTTGGGTCTGATTTCTTCAGTTCCTCGCTGTAGTTCTCGAGATCAATACCATCGCGGTTGAAGATGGCGTTCTTGGAAGAAGCGATACCCACCACGTTGAGCTTCAGTTTGCTGCGCTCCATGAGGTCGGCATACTGGTTCTTGATCTGCTCGATGAGCTTTCCGCCCACGGTACCCACACCGCAGATGAAGAGGTTCAGCACCTTGTATTCTGAAAGGAAGAAACTGTCGTGGAGCACGTTGAGTGACTTTCTCAGATAATCGCTCTTCACTACGAACGAGATGTTGGTTTCTGAAGCACCCTGTGCACAGGCAATGACGGAAACACCGCTACGGCCGAGGGTTCCGAAGAGCTTACCGGCGATACCGGCAGCATGCTTCATGTTTTCACCCACGATGGCGATAGTAGCCAAGCCCTTCTCTGCGTGCATTGGGAACATGGCACCATCGGCAATCTCGTTGTGGAACTCATTGTTCAATACCTTTACAGCCTCTTCTACATCCTGCTCGCGCACACCGATAGAGGTTGAGTTCTCAGATGATGCCTGTGACACCATGAACACAGAGATGCCCTCGTTGGCAAGAGCGGTGAAGATACGGCGGTTTACACCAATCACACCGACCATGGAAAGACCGGTTACGGTGATGAGCGCTGTACCGTTGATGGAAGAGATACCCTTGATAGGCTTCTGGTCGCCATCTATCTTGTTCTTGATGATGGTGCCCGGAGCATCTGGGTTGAAGGTGTTCTTAACCTTGATAGGAATATTCTTGACACAAACCGGGTAGATGGTTGGAGGGTAGATGACCTTTGCACCAAAGTTGCAAAGCTCCATCGCCTCAACGTAACTCAGTTCGTTGATAGTATAAGCTGATTTGATGACACGTGGGTCGGCGGTCATGAAACCGTCTACATCAGTCCAGATTTCGAGCACTTCTGCATCGAGGGCAGCTGCTATGATGGCTGCTGTGTAGTCGCTACCGCCACGGCCAAGGTTGGTGGTGCGGTCTGTGTTCTTGTCACGACTGATAAAACCCGGAACGAGAGATATGCGTGGAATTTCTGCAAAGGCTTCTTTAACCAGTTTGTTGGTCAGCTCGCTGTCGAGTACATGCTTGCCTTTGCCGTTCTTGCGCTCAGTCTTGATGAAGTTGCGGGAGTCGAACCATTTGGCTCCACGAATCAATGTGGCAACAATCTTGGAACTGAGTCTTTCACCATAACTCACGATGGCATCCTGCGTTTTCTCGCTGAGGTCGTGGATGAGGTACACACCAAAATAGATGCTCTTCAACTGCTCGAAGAGGGCATCAACCGATTTGAATAAGTTTTCTCTGTCTGTAGTGTCGGTGATGATGGTATCTATCATCTTGTGGTGGCGATCAACCATGGCTTCGAATTCTACTTTCCACTGTTCATCACCCTGGAGGGCAAGTTGAGAGGTTTGCAAGAGTTTGTCCGTGATACCGCCAAGCGCGCTCACGACAACCACTACACTCTGTTTCTTAGCCTCGTTTTCAACGATACGTTTCAAGCTGAGGATGCTTTTTACGGAACCAACCGATGTTCCGCCGAATTTTAATACTTTCATATGTTCTTGAATTTTACGTTGGTAATGTAATGCCTCCCCCGAAACGACCGGGGCCGAAGCAGAACTTGAGGGCAAAAGTACGAATAATATATCAAACTGCCAAGGATTTTAACAAAAAAGTAGCATATTGTAGATAAAAAAGCTATTTTAGTAGATAATTACAGGCTCTTCCTCTCCTTTATACCTTATTATATATATAAAAAACGTTGAAATGTTTGGGTGTTTCGGATTATTTGCTTAATTTTGCCGATGTAATTCAAAGCATTAGCAATATGGTTACAGAAGTAAATAGTAAAAATCAACTCGTTGAACGCAATTTCAAACGAAATGAGATGCTGGCTGAGTATTTCTTTGGTATTTCAAAGATGGTATGCAGCGGTATTGGAATTGGTGCATTGTCGCCACTGTTTACAGGTGAGGCAATGGGAGTAACTAACTATGTTTGCATGGGATGCGCAGTAATCGCTGCTGCATGTTTTGCTTATGCAGGCAATTATTTATTAAAAGTAGAATTAAAAAAGAAATAATTATGGAAATGTTGACAATACTTTTTGCAATAGCAGCAATCATTGGTGTCGGTTTGGTTATTTGGATGAAATATACTGAATCAGGTAAAAAATGGGTTGAGGGTGAGTATTAATACTTTTTGAATCAAGTAATGAAATATCTTTTATTTTCAGATATCCACGGCTGTTTGCCAGCCCTGGAAAAGGTCCTCGATTTCTTCGAGGCTGAACATTGTGACATGATGTGCATCATGGGGGATATCATCAATTATGGTCCCCGCAACCGCATTCCGGAAGGAATCGATCCTAAGGGTATCGTAGAAAGACTGAATGCGCTGGCAGATAAGATTATCGCCGTGCGTGGCAACTGCGATGCGGAAGTAGACCAGATGCTCCTCGATTTCCCTATCATGGAGACCTATGCCTTGCTGGTAGACGGAGGCAAGCGCTATCTTCTGACTCATGGACATGTATACAATAAGGAAAACATGCCGAAGGGTCCTTACGAGGCTATGATCTATGGCCACTCCCATCTCTGGGAACTCTCTCATAACGAGAAGGGGCAGGCCATCGTAAATACCGGCAGCATCACCTTCCCGAAGGGTGGCAATCCGCCAACCTTTGCAACATTGGAAGATGGTAAGTTCACCATGTATCAGCTGGATACGCTCGAAGTACTGGCTACACTGGAAGCATGAAAAAGTGAAAGTGAAAAGTGAATTGTGAATGTAATGCGAAATCCGTAATATGGAATCGGTCACTTGTCACTCGTCACTTTCATTAAACTAATCATAAAGTTCAAAGCTCAAAGTATAAAGTATAATGATTCAAGAGTATCAGATAAGAATTCTGCCCGAACAGGCAGCCAGCGAGGAAGGCATCAAGCGTTATCTCGCCAAAGAAAAGGGATTGGATGTAAGAACACTCAACCAGGTGAGGGTTTTGAAGAGAAGCATCGATGCCCGTCAGCGCACCATCTTCGTCAATCTGAAGGTGCGTGCTTATATCAACGAATTTCCGCAGGACGACCAGTATGTCCATACCGAATATCCGGATGTGAGCAGCAGACCTCGTGTTATCGTTGTGGGTGAGGGACCTGGCGGACTCTTCGCTTCCCTGCGCCTGATAGAACTGGGATACCGTCCTATCGTGCTGGAGCGAGGCAAGGATGTGCGCGAACGCAAGAAGGACCTCTCTAACATTACCAAGACTCAGAAGGTAGATGGTGAGAGCAACTACTGTTTCGGTGAAGGTGGAGCCGGTGCTTATAGTGACGGCAAACTCTATACCCGAAGCAAGAAAAGGGGTAGTGTAGACAAGATTCTGAACGTATTCTGCCAGCATGGTGCCAATACCAATATCCTGGCAGATGCCCATCCGCATATCGGTACCGACAAGTTGCCACGCGTTATTGAAAACATGCGCAACACCATCATCAAGTGTGGCGGCGAAGTGCATTTCCAGACCAAGATGATTCGTCTGATCCTTGAGAGTGAAGGTAAGCTGACGGCTCCTGATGCTGCAGCTGGCGATAGGGTGATAGGTGTAGAAGCCGTGAATCTGGCTACGGGTGCTGAGGAAACTTATCGCGGACCGGTTATCCTGGCAACAGGTCATAGTGCCCGCGATGTATACCGCTATCTCGCTTCGGCAAAGATAGATATCGAAGCAAAAGGCATCGCCGTAGGTGTGCGTCTGGAACATCCTTCCCAACTCATCGACCAGATTCAGTATCACAATAAGAGTGGTAGAGGAAAATATCTGCCTGCTGCCGAATATAGCTTTGTTACTCAGGTAGATGGCAGAGGTGTCTATAGCTTCTGTATGTGTCCGGGCGGTTTTGTGATTCCGGCTGCTACAGGACCGGAACAGCTCGTGGTGAACGGTATGAGTCCGAGCAACCGCGGTACTGCCTGGAGCAACTCGGGCATGGTGGTGGAAACTCATCCCGAGGATGTGGCGCAGTTTGTGAAGGAACATCAGTCTGTCATCGAACAGCAGGAAATGAAGGCGCAGAAGAATGCTTCACTCTTCACTCCTCACTCTTCACTCCAGATGATGTACTTCCAGGAAATCGTGGAAAAGCAATGCTGGCAGCAGGGCAACATGAAGCAGACTGCACCGGCACAGCGCATGGCTGACTTCGTGAACAATCGTTTGAGTTATGATCTGCCAAAGAGCAGCTATGCTCCAGGCTTGATTTCGAGTCCGTTGCATTTCTGGATGCCGTCTTTCGTGAGCAAGCGACTGCAGGAAGGCTTCAAGACCTTCGGCAAGAACGCCCATGGTTTCCTGACCAACGAGGCTACGCTGATAGCGATGGAGACGAGAACCTCATCGCCTGTCCGCATCGTCCGTGACCGTGAAACCCTGCAGCATGTCCGCATCCAGGGACTCTTCCCATGTGGCGAAGGTGCTGGTTATGCAGGCGGAATCGTATCGGCTGGTGTAGACGGAGAAAGATGTGCAGAGATGTGTGCTGAGTATTTGAAACAACAATAAACGAATGCCTGGAATGATGAAATACAGAAAAACGGGAAAGTTTAAGCTGGGCTTCTTGACTTTACTCCTGAGTGTGCTCTTCGTGGCGTGTGGCTCGGGAGCGTCAGATGCTGACAGACAAATCAAGAGCAAGACTGATTTGAAGGGGGCTGTGATTGGTGTGCAGCTCGGTACCACTAGCGACGGACTAGCTACAGAGCTGGAAAAGGAAGGTGGCGGTACCAAGGTAGAACGGTATAACAAGGGAGCCGATGCCATCCAGGCACTCCTGCAGGGCAAGATAGACTGCATGGTGACCGATGAGGCGCCAGCCAAGGCATTCCAACGGGTGAACCCATCGCTCCGTATCCTGCCCGAAACCTTCGATGCGTCCTCTTTCGCCATCTGCGTGGCTAAGGATCATGCTGAGTTGCGGCAGTCCATCAATCATGCCATCCGTATCCTGAAAGAGAATGGCGTCATCGATTCCATCGTCAACCGCCATCTGGAACGGGGCATAGCCGTGGCTTATACGCCAAAGACTTCTGACGTGAAGAAGGTGGGGCCGGAAGCGCTGCAGAAACTCGGCTTGAAGACGAGTCTCCGTTTTGCCACCAACGCTACCTTTGAGCCTTTCGAATATTACCAGAATGGCAAGATTGTGGGTATCGACGTGGATGTGGCGAATGCCATCGGCGATGTGATGGGCGTGGATGTCGAGATTCTTGATATGGAGTTTGATGCCATCATCACCTCTGTACAGGCTGGTAAGGCGGATGCGGGTATTGCCGGCATCACGGTTACTCCTGAACGGAAGAAGAATATCGGATTTACAGATTCCTATGCCGATGTGCGACAGGTTATCATGGTGAATTCCAATGAAGTGAAAGCAGCTGGTAACCAGCCGGGAGTGATAGATAAGTTTAAATCCTGCTTCATAGATGACAACCGTTATCAGTATCTGTTGCAGGGCTTGGGCAATACGCTCATCATCACCTTCTTCGCCATCATCCTTTCCGTGATACTCGGAACGCTGATAGCTATTGTCAGAGCACGTCATGAACGTAAGGGCGACTGGAAGATTCCGAACATGCTCTGCCAGCTGTACCTTACCATCATGCGAGGCACGCCAACCATGGTGCAGTTGCTCATCATCTATTATGTGGTGTTTGCATCAGCAGATGTCAATAAGATACTGGTGGCTGTCATCGCCTTCGGCTTGAACTCGGCAGCTTATATTGCCGAGGTAATCCGCTCGGGCATCATGTCGGTGGATAATGGTCAGATGGAGGCGGGTAGAAGTCTTGGTCTTTCGTATGGCAAGACGATGCGTCTCATCATCCTTCCGCAAGCCTTCAAGAATGTGCTTCCGGCTATGGGTAACGAGCTTATCACTCTGCTCAAGGAAACCTCTATCAGCGGTTATATCGGACTGGTAGACTTGACCAAGGGTTCCGACATCATCCGAAGCATTACTTACGAAGCGATGATGCCGTTGGGCGTAGTAGCCTGCCTCTATCTCGTTCTTGTTCTCGGACTGAACGCAGGAGTGAGAAGGCTGGAGAAGAGACTGAGAAAGAGCGAAAGGAAATGAGGAATCCTGAAAGGGCAAAAGCTTTAAAACAATGGATAAAATGAACGAAATAATCAAGATAGAAGGACTTCGTAAACGCTTCGGCGACAACGAGGTGCTGAAAGGCATTACCACCTCGGTGAGGAAAGGTGAGGTGGTTGCCATCATCGGTCCGTCGGGTTGTGGCAAGAGTACCTTCCTGCGTTCCATCAACCTTCTGGAAGAACCTACCGAGGGTAAAATCTTTATCGATGATATGGATATCACATCAAGCGATGTTGATATCAACCGAATGCGCCAGAGGGTGGGTATGGTATTCCAGCAGTTCAATCTCTTCCCTAATATGACCATACGCCGCAACATCATGCTGGCTCCGGTAGAATTGGGGAAGATGACAAGGGAAGAAGCTGATGAGAAGGCAACGGAACTCCTGACCCGTATCGGATTGCTGGATAAGGCCGACAGTTATCCCGACAGTCTGTCGGGCGGCCAGAAACAGCGCGTAGCTATCGCCCGTGCCTTAGCGATGAATCCTGAAGTAATCCTCTTTGATGAGCCGACTTCGGCTCTCGATCCGGAAATGGTGGGAGAGGTGCTGCAGCTGATGAAAGATGTTGCTGCCGAGGGAATGACGATGGTGGTGGTTACCCACGAGATGGGATTTGCAAGAGAAGTGGCCAAACGTGTTCTCTTCTTCAGTGACGGCTATATCACGGAAGACGGAACTCCTGAGCAAATATTCAACCATCCGAAATCGCCAAGACTACAGGAGTTTCTGGGAAAAGTTTTGTAATAGTTGATAGTTAACAGTTGATAGTTAACAGTTACTTGATGACAATAAAAAAAATGCATTACTGGTATATCCAGCAATGCATCTTTTTTATTTGATGGTCTACAATCAGTAAAATGTTAACTGTAAACTATTAACTATTAACAGTTTTCTTCTCAATAATCTCTTCAGCACGTTTCAGAGCCTTGCTGATGTGATCTGTGATATTATCCTTGCCAAGAATATTGTAGAAACCAGCCTTTTCCAACTGGGCGTTTACCTTCTCGCAAACACCGGAAAGTACAACCTGAATGTCCTCCTTCTGGCTCATCTCGCAGAGGTTGGTGAGGTTGTGGATACCGGTTGAATCAACAAATGGAACCTTGCGCATACGGATGACGCGTACCAATGGACGGTCACCGAAAGCTGCCATCACTTCCTCAAACTTGTTACCAGCTCCGAAGAAGAAAGGACCATTGATCTCGTATACCTCTACGCCCTTCGGAATTGTATAGTGCTCCAGGTTGGTAGAGAGGAAGTCAAACTCCTTGTTCAAGTCAATCTCATCATCGGTAATAGCTGTCACGTCGGTGGTTTCGCTCATTCGCTTCATGAAGAGCAGACAGGCGATAATCAGACCCACCTCAATGGCTACTGTCAAATCGAAGATGATGGTGAGGAAGAAGGTAATCAGAAGTACGGTTACATCGCTCTTCGGATTCTTCATCAATGCCAGGAAACTTCTCCATCCGCTCATTCCGTAAGATACAACTACCAATACACCGGCAAGACATGCCATAGGAATGTACTGGGCAAGAGGCATCAGAAAGAGGAAGATGAGCAGCAGAACTATGGCGTGGATGATGCCTGCAATAGGAGTCTTACCGCCATTATTGATATTGGTCATTGTGCGGGCAATGGCACCTGTTGCAGGAATACCGCCAAAGAGGGGAGAGGCGATATTGGCCAAACCCTGAGCTACCAACTCGGTGTTACTGTCGTGATGCTCGCTGATTACACCATCGGCAACAGTTGCTGAAAGCAAACTCTCAATGGCTCCCAGGATGGCGATGGTAATAGCTGGTGATACAAGACTCTTGATGGTCTCCCAATTCATGACTGGTACCTGAGCTGCAGGCAGTTCGTTGCTGATAGAAAAGCGGTCGCCGATGGTCTCGATACTCTCTACACCGGCAAACTGCTTGAGCAGTAAGGCTACAACGGTCATCAGGATGATGGCAATAAGAGAGCCCGGAATCTTCTTGCTGAACTTAGGGGTGATGGCGATAACCACTACGCTTACTACTCCGATAAGGGCACACCAAGGATCTATGGTGTCAAAGCTTTGGAAGTAGACGCCCCATTTCTCCAGAAAATCAGAAGGATTTGAAGTCAACGTCAATCCAAAGAGATCCTTGATCTGGGTCGTGAAGATGGTTACGGCGATACCACTGGTAAATCCCACAACGATAGGGTAAGGGATGTACTTGATGATGGTTCCAAGACGGAGAAGTCCGAAGAGAACCAGGAACAGACCAGCCATCAGTGTCGCTATCGTCAAACCTTCCATGCCATATTTCTGGATAATGCCATAGATGATAACGATGAATGCTCCCGTAGGACCACCAATCTGCACTTTGCTTCCACCGAAGATGGAGATGATGAGACCTGCTACAATGGCGGTGATGATACCCTTTTCAGGGGTCACGCCAGAAGCGATACCGAATGCGATGGCCAGAGGCAGGGCTACGATACCAACGATGATACCTGCCATGAGGTCAGACATGAATGTTTTCTTGTTGTATGTTTTTAAACAGGAAAACAAACTCGACTTAATTGCTAATGCCTTCATTTGAAAGTTTTAAAATATATGTAATTAATCTTGTTATCCGTTAAAACGTGTGCAAAGGTACTATATTTTTTTTAATTGGCAAAATGTTTTTCTGAGTTTCTCCCTTTTCTTCGATAATATTCTTCTTCGTATAGTAATATTCTTCTTCGTATAGTAATATTCTTCTTTGATAGATATATTCTCCGGATAATACTTTTCTAGTTGAATCCTGATTTCTTTTCGGTCTTGGAATATGAGTACAATATTATTAATGCGCTTGCGGGTGTGCGCCCGCACATGCAGGCAGGCGTGTGCATGTATAAAATAAAGTGTAGTGGTAAGAAAAACTCTAGAAAGTCTTTATAAGTGTTAAAAACGCACTAAAATCTCAACTTTTTTGCGAAAAGATTTGGTGGAATGAAAAATAGTTAGTACTTTTGCACT
>OGQB01000282.1_pt1 | contig 55082 bp, 43 predicted proteins | sample 1553071 | NCBI WGS metagenome assembly OGQB01 (sample SAMEA2580284, study PRJEB22360) | human gut metagenome | biome: human gut; feature: human-associated habitat; material: faeces | place: Denmark | collected 2008/2010
ATGGTCGGCATCAGCCGGATGACTTCCGATTTCAGGGTTGATTCCGTAGCCAGGATAGTAGGTATTTCCACTTCCGTTGGCTCTATGCTCGGCAAACCGTATTCTCCATCACTATTCTTCTGTGTAGGGAACAGACACCAGGCTGCATCTAATGCCTTGCCACTCATCTCTGTACCTTTAGGTACATTCTCTATGATGACGGTCAGTTCGGCAAGCACGCTCTTCATCGGGTTTTGCACCACATAGCTGCCTTCCTTGTTATCTATCTTCACATCGGCAACTCCGAAATAGGCATTGTTCCTTACATCCTTAGGATTGGTCAAACCTATCTGAATATTGTTCCAGTTAGTCAAAGCCCTGGTCTGGTCAGTGGTGAAGAATGGCTCTATGAGATTGGTAATAGCCAATATCTGATAATGCCCTTCAGGAAGAGCGAAGCGTTGGCTTGCCAACTCCTGAGCACTGCCACCATGTTTTTCCTCTACAAGCGAACCGTCATCGGCATTGAATATCCAGAGCTTCACATCCTTCACTTCTGTACCTTGGTCGGCTTCATCTGCCCAAGTGAGCGATACAGACAAGCCACTTTCTTCCTCATCAGAATGAACATCATGGTCGCAGCTTGCCAACAGGCATGGGACGCATAACAGCACCCATAACCCAATATTAAATATTCTTTTTGCTTTCATTTTCTATCTTGTTTTATGGGTTACTGATGATTGTCTGTTGTCTCTACTCGGCGAGCCTTATCCGCATCTTGGGTGTCATCGCTACCATTTCCTATTGCAGTAATGCGATTAGCCTCTATGCCATTCTTCACAAGCCAAGTCTTTACGGCTTCTGCACGCTGGCGAGATATACGTTTATTGACAGTCACGCTGCCTTTTGTGTCACACCAACCTGTTACCGTCACCTTCATGTTCGGATTCTCTTTCAATGTTTTGAGAATATCATTCAATTTAGTCTCTTCATTTTGTTGGATGTCGATACTATTGAAGGTGAAATATATGACAGGGAAAGTCACCTTTGCAGATTCTTTTATGTCTTGTTCAACAACTTTTGTTTCAGCCTTATCCACAGTTTCTTTCAGGTTGACCTCCTCCGAAGAAGAAGTTGGTTCCTGTTGTAGAACCTCCTGTTGTGGAACTGATGGAGTTTCTGCTACCTTGTTCTTCTTTTTAGAGAGGTTAATCCCTAATCTTACTCCACTTTCCCAAACAAAGTTGTTCTTATGCAGATGTTCTGGCATTCCGTCCATACGTTCGCCAGTAAGACGGGTCAAACCGGAATAGATGCCCAATTTCAGACATGAGGTCAGTTGATAACCAACCTGCAAGTCTGCACCATAACCCAAATGCCAGTTGGTAGAACCTTTCATTACCTTGGCATCATCGGATATAGTCTGGATATCAGCCTTGGTCGTTACAGCATATATATGAGGTGAAACTGCCAAATCCCATCGGCTGTTAGCTGTTTGATGGAACAGCCCAAGGAGATTAACGTTCACTCTTGCCCCATACCAGCCCATCCTGACATGGCTTTTCAAATCAGCATACTCCCAACTATTCATGTCTAAGACACCTGCCTTGTAAAGCACACCGTCGCTACCCAACCAATATTTACGTTCTACGCAGCAGTCTTGTGCAGACAAGTTCATTTCTCCATACTTGGCAGATAACTCTGCCGAGAAGATGGAGTTGAAACGATAGCCACCATATAAGCCAGCAGCCCAACCGAGGTGCGTCTTGTCATGTCCGAAACTTGAGAAAGTAGAGAAACCGAAAGGCATTCCACCCTCAATACCGACGTACCAGCCTTGCGAAATAGTCTTTCCATCTTCTTTTACTTCTGCTTTCGCAAAAGAAAATGGAAGAATAAATGCAAGCATTGCGACCAGCAACCGATTTTTTGTTGTCAAATAATTTATCATATCATTCATTTTTTTTACCGTAAAAATAAAGATCTATCTCCAATTACAGGACAAGTATCCACCATAAAGCTAATTCATCCATTCTATCCGAAACTCACGCTAAGAAATACAAGAGGTTTGTTAGGAAGATAAATATGGATGCAAAGAACAAATATATATAAAAGCGTTCCCTCTTGATGAAGTCACGAAAGCTATAGCGAGCCTTATAGTGATCATCAAGATATATCCTGTACTCATGTATCATGGCATATCCCAAGATAATACCTAATATGAGTACAAACACCCCGATGATGATCAGGGCTAATTCTATCCTTGGTATAGATTCTAACATTTCTTTCATGGCACAAAGATAGTGTTTTTCATGTAAAAAAGGAGGCGCATTCCCCTGTCAATGTGTCTACTTCCTATGTTTTAGGTGTCTACTTCGTAGGAAGTAGACACCCATTTTAACGATTTATTCCCTTTTATTATGCGTTTTTCTGGTATTTATTGAAAAATGGTTAATCCTGTTTTTCATCATCTGGGGCAGCATTTGCAACTTGTTCTTCTCGCCATTCGGTAGGCGTACAACCTTCCTTTGACTTGAATATCCTGTACAGATAGGTACGGGCAGAGAAGCCACACTCGGCAGAAATAATGTCATTACTATAGTCTGGAAATTCAAACATCATCTTCTTTGCCGCATTGAAACGTATATCACCAAGCCATATTCTGAATGTAGTTTTCAGATACTGGTCGAAGAATACAGATAACTCATCCTTGGAGATACAAAGTGTGCGAGAAAGCGTCAACATGTTTACATTACAATCCTTATAGCCCAAATCCATACACCATTGGTCAAGACTGTTTTGGATAAAGTTTCTGCGCTCCTCAGACAATTTCTGTAAAGTTTTTTTTCTCTCCGCTTCGTTGATTTTCCTCTTCTTTATCCAATAGCTCTTCTGTTGGAATATAACTGCTGCCGAGAGCGATAAACGTAAGGTTGAAGAACAGCAAGGCAAGCAATACGGCTGGACCTACTATATATAATAAGGTAGTAGAAAAGATGGCAACTGGCATAGCGAGAACTGCGAGCCATAGAATGATTACACTTGCACGCGAATATTTCACGTAAGGCAACAAATCAGTTGCCGCCATTGTCTCCAACATATTTTTACGCCTAATCATCTCCTGAATAATCATGTATATGCAATAGAAAACACTTACGCAAAACAGAGTCAGCATCAGATAAAGCCCTTCTCTGATATACAGGCTATGATGGAGATTGATACCCACGCAAAAGACCACAATGATGGCAGCATAAATACCACTGCACATCAGTATCATCTTTCTGAGGTTAGCACGGGTGGTTTCTATGTTGTAGATTCCTATGGAGATAAGCGAGAAGCAGGGGGTATAGAGGAGGATGTTGATGACCGCCCCCAGATTATCGTGCATAGCACGGAACCCGAAAGTCATCTGCAGCACATATTGTATCGCCAGTCCTATCAGGGCAACAACGATCATCCATCGAGAACGCTCATACCGCTTGTTCTCCCATCTTACATGCAGATGAGAGAGTGCTACGATGAAGGCATTGATGAGCATGAATATAAAACATGCAAACTGAAGTAGAAATAATGAATCCATACGCTTCTTATCTTTTGTTTACTTTCTTGTATTTTTGATTACTTGCTGTAGGATTATCTGGATTAGTCATCTGCAAATATCCTGCTGCAACAAGGGAGGTGATGTATTTGGCTATATTTTTTGTATGATAGACAACACCGGCTCTTTCCAAAATTTCCCTACTTGTTCTTGGCACGCTACAGAAGTTTACTATATCCTTCTGTTTATTCGTCAATGGCACTCTTTTAGTGTCATGGTTAGTGTCATGGTAACTATGTATAGTGTCATGGTCTTCGGCAAAAGTGTCATGGTCGGTGGCTAAGTCAGTGTCAGAGTGCCTAAGTCCAGTGTCATGGTCTTCGACTTGGGTACTTTTTTCATGGACTTCGTTACCGACTTGGTTACTTTCTCCTCTCCAAACCGTGATGACAAATTCCTGTGCCTTGTTATTATTCATAAATGTGACATTGATGTCTTCATCCAGAGCACGAGTGATGCCGCTACCTACACCAGTGTATGGCAGCAAGTATATAGCATTGTTAAAAAGGAACATATTGCGAGGCATGGAAGTTCCTGCCTTGATATCCTCAATAGTAAGTCCATTAGGCAATGCACCAGGACTGTGAATCTCAACACGATTGTCGAAAATGAAAATGCGAACAGGGGCTTTCATGTTCAACGAGCGATGTACAAGGCTGTTTACTGTGAACTCAACCAAACTGGTATAAGGTATTTCCAACTTACCCATGCTGTTGAATTCATCTCCCACCTGCACATTATGCAGATTACGAGTGAAGAAATCCATGATAGTGTCATATTGATGAAGCAGATTCCCCTCCATATCTGCATCATTCACCTTGTCACGGAACACCTTGCTTCCAACACTGTTGCCAGCAAAACAGATACACTTGGCTGTCATCATTGGCATCCAGCGCTGGGTGTATTTGCCAAACAGAAGCATGGCAGCAACGGTCAGTGTGCCATCGGGACGGATAAATCGCAGATTGCGAAGTATCTTCTCACAGTCATGTCCCTTAGCTATGGCAGAGCAAATCATATCAAGTGATGCTTCATTAAAAGCGTCACCTGTCAAGCCTTTCTTCTCCAAAACTCTTTCAAAACGGTTGCCAAGAAACTGCTTGATGGTCGTTGCATCAAGGTCGTTGACAGTTGCATCCCTAACACCAGCCTCGTCTGGAGCAAAACTACCGCAGTCGGTCATCATTTCTGCAAGTTCAGCATTATCGAACACTTTACGCTTGTCGGCACCATTCTTCACCCATACGATTCCCTTATTATCATGATAAGGCTTATTGAGTCCTTCCTTCACAGTAGCAATAACCAAGTTGCCATCCTCGACCTCAACAGTATCTATCTTTATCAGAATGGATGGCACTACGTTTTCTGAAGCAATGTCACTCAACAAGTTGGTTGTTTCTTGTACCTCAGAATACGACAAGGCATTGTTTTCTCCGGTCTTATCCTTTATACCAACTACCAACTTGCCACCATGTGAATTACTGAACGCCACTAACTCGCAGGCAATATCATATTTGTCGAGAATGCGTTCCTTGAACTGCACCCCCGACACCTCGCCAGCCTTTATCTGTTTCAATATATCGTTCATCATTCTTTGATACATTCTTTGTTCAACAAATCGTTTACATCCACTTTCAGCAAATCAGAAATCCGTATTAAGGTTTCCAAGTCTGGTTGGCAAGTGTTGGTGCACCATTTGGAAATGGTTGCTTGGTCTTTACCCAACATTTCTGCCAACCACTTGTTTGAGCGCTTGGTTACTGCCAACATTATTTTCAATCTGTTTACATCTTTCTTTGCCATACTATATATATAAAATAGGTAAATACACTTGCAAAAGTACAATAATAATTTTAAATAGAGGTGTAATATTCTCAAAAAAATTACAGAAATCGTAAATAATTGAAAATTTCGCATTATTGTAATAGGCTTTACTTTGAGTGTTCTTATCTCATCAAAGCAACATAAAGGGACAAAGCAAGTTATACTTAAAGGTATTTGGGGTGCTACATAAACCGATTCATAAATAATCCTAAAATGAAAGCAGAAAAGTTTGTTTTTAAGAATTTAGTTTTAACTTTGCACTTGTAAAAGGAGTGTTCTTTGCATATTGCAAAATACAGAAACGAGCAGAAGTCCGCTCGTTTCCATATTGTTACCTATATAATATAGGCAAACGACCAACTTCTTGATTTTCAATCAAAGTCCAATTTAGAGCGAGTTAGGATTATTAACATTGAAATTTTTCGATGAAACCTTTGCGTATATGCATTTTTCTTCGTAACTTCGCAGCGGAATATAAAGAAGAAAAGCTATGGAAGAGATTAGAAAATATCCGGTGGGCATACAAACCTTCTCTGAGATACGAGAAGAAAACTATGTGTATGTGGATAAAACTAAGTATATTGTGGATTTCATAAGAAATGGATCCAAATATCTGTTTCTGAGTCGCCCAAGACGATTCGGAAAGTCTCTTTTTGTCTCTACGCTTCAGGCTTATTTTGAAGGAAGAAAGAATCTGTTTGATGGGCTTGCCCTTGGGGATTATGAGAAGGAATGGGTAAAGTATCCGGTTTTTCATTTTGATATGAGTACGGCAAAGCACATGAATCCTGCTGATTTAATCAATGAATTGGAAGGTAAGCTAAGCCAGCTGGAACAAATCTATGGTACGGAAGATTGGGCTATTAAGGCTAATCAGCGTTTGGAATGTCTGGTAAAACGTGCTTATAAGCAGACGGGGCAGAAGGTAGTCATTCTCATTGATGAGTATGATGCTCCATTGCTGGATGTCGTGCATGAGAAGGAAAATCTGGTAGAACTCCGTTTGATCATGAAGAACTTCTATAGTCCTATTAAATACTTGGACCCTTGGTTGCGTTTCGTCTTTATTACTGGTATTACCAAGTTCTCTCAATTAAGTATCTTTAGTGAAATCAACAACCTGGATAATATCAGCATGTTCGACCAGTATTCTGCTATCTGCGGTATTAGTAAGACGGAACTTCTGAATGATATGAAGCCAGATGTGGAGTTGTTGGCAAAGCATTTAGGCAGAACCTTGGAAGAGACAATAGGTGAACTTACGTCATATTATGATGGCTATCATTTCAGTGATCATTCAGAAGATATATTCAATCCTTTCAGTCTTGTGAAGGCCTTGAAGAATAAAAAGGTTTCGGCTTATTGGTTCAGTTCCGGTACGCCAAGTTATCTCATCAAGACTTTGCAGAAGTATCATGTGGGAGTGATGGATATTGAGCAGAAAAGTGTAGGGGTTGATGACTTTGATGTTTCGCCAGAGCAGATGACTTCAGCGCTTCCTTTGCTCTACCAGAGTGGTTATCTTACCATCAAGAAGTATAATCCGCTATTGCAATGCTATCAGCTGGACTATCCTAACAGGGAAGTGCGCATAGGAATGTTGAAATCGCTTGCGCCAAACTATCTGTCTCCAATTCAATTGGATAATAATAGTTTTATCTTTGCCTTTTTGGAACAGCTCTATAGCAACAACATGGATGGCGCCTTGCAGAAGATGCAAGCTTATCTTGCTAGTATCTCTAACCGTCTGTCTAATAAAAACGAGAAAGATTTTCAAACGGTCTTCTATCTCATCTTCAACCTCTTGGGTGCTTATATCCTGGTGGAAGAAGATAGTGCAATAGGTAGGGCTGATGCCGTTCTGCACATGCCTGATACTGTGTATGTGATAGAACTGAAATACGATAAGTCGGCAGAAGAGGCTCTGAGGCAGATAGACGATAAGGGATATCTGATACCTTATTCGGCAGATGGAAAGCGATTGGTTAAAGTGGGAATCAATTATGATAGCCAAAAGCGAACGATAGGGGATTGGAAGATTGAAGAAACATAAAAAATAGAAGATTTTGAAGGAAAGCCTCGGCTACTAAGATGTAGTCGGGGCTTTTTGAAATTTGTTTTATGAAGATACTACGTATATCCCCCTTCCCAATCGTATTATTAGCAAAAACAAAAGAAATGTAACCTATGTAAGCAAGGCTTCTGGCAAGATGGAGAAGACTTCGCCAGCCAAGACGGGTTGCAACATAGCCAGCGTAAACCGACAGATAATGGGCATTGCCCGAGATGCAGCCCGCGTCTATGCCGCAACCGGTGATGATGTCGCAGCATGCCTTCAAGGTGATGGCTTTATCTCCTGAGGTAAGCGCTGAACAGCCTGCGAGCAAGAAACTCTCGGAACAGAAGATTTCCTATCAGAAAGAATCTGATGCGAAAGCAGGGAATCTGGGCAATATGACTTACGCTACAGTAAGCTTCATTGAGTCGGAAATACAGGCAGAGCAGCAGCGTACTACAGCCATCGTGCAGACCAGCGATAAGGGCGGTTATTACATCGACGTATTCCGCAGCCGAAAGAAGGAAGGGGGCGACAAGACCCACGATTACTTCTATCACAACCTGGGACAGGAGATGAAGGTTATGGATGCGGCAAGCGATAAGGCGCTCGATATGAAACCTACTGAGGAACTCGCTTTTGCCGGCGATCATCTCTATGCTTATTCCTATATATATAATAAGGTAAGCGCTGAAATGACCTCTTCTGTCAAGACCCAGGTGGATGAAAACCGCACCATCGACCGATACCAGAGCGGTAAGAAAAATGTAGCTTTCCTCATGCACAGTATGGGTCATCATCCCGCATGCAGTGAGATAGATGCCAGTATCATCTATGCCGACTATTATTATCTTGAAGCGTTGAATAGGGCAAAAAAGATAGCTTTTTAGGTTTAAATTTTGTTAGGTTTATATGATAAGAGGCAACCCGTGAGGGCTGCCTCTTATTGTATGGCAGAGGCTCACGACTGCGTAGGCTAACGGAGTCGTATCCGTAGGCTTATCGAGTCGTCTGCGTCAGCTTATCGAGTCGTCTGCATCAGCTTATTGAGTCGTCTGCGTCAGCTTATCGAGTCGTCTGCGTCAGCTTATCGAGTCGTCTGTATCAGCTTATTGAGTCGTCTGCGTCAGCTTATTGAGTCGTCTGCGTCAGCTTATTGAGTCGTATCCGTAGGCTTATCGAGTCGTCAGCATCAGCTTATTGAGACGTCTGAACTCGCTAAACGAGCCACTTGAGTTAATATACTGAGCCACTTGAGTTAGCAAACTGAGCCACTTGAGTATTCTTTATCATATGCTTGCGTGCAAAATATATAAAATAAGTAAGGCCTACCAGTACATCCTGACAGCCCTATTACGTTAGTATGTTATGTAAAATTTGTTCTGATGGTCAATCTGTTTATTCTAATTCATAGTTTTATCCAGGAGATATTATAGTAATTCGCACACTTACGTTTTCTTGTTTTATTCGTAATTTAAGTTAATTGATGAACTTTTATTTGGCTGTTTGTTTATAAAAGCTTATATTTGCGTAGGAAATAGATAAATAAGATGATTTATGAAGAAATATCTTTTTTTGTTGTTTTTAGCTCTTTTGAGTATAAGTAGGTCTTTTGGTGAAAATCATCAGACAGATTGCCCTATGCTGTGGAAAGTTTCAAAAAAAGGATTAGCCCATGATTCTTTTTTGTTTGGAACTTGTCATACAGGTGTACATGATTATACGATAGGAGAATTGTATGAAATATTTCCACGATTAAAGCATATAATGAAGGATGTTGATTGTGTGATGACAGAAATAAACCATAACCTGAAAGACTCTTTAGTAATAGCAGAATGTGTTAAGGCTGCCGAGATAGGCATGGCTGCATATCTACCGAATGCTCTAAATTCTATGCCAGATACAATCACCTTCGAAAGCTTGTATGATGATACTAATATGGCGAAAGAAGTTGATCAATTTCTTGTAGAAGAGTATAATGTATATAATTATAAAGATCGAAAGCCGGCGTTTTGGTGGAGTCGTTTGAGGCATTTTTTTTATAATGATAAGTTTGTGCCTGGTAAAAATGTAGATGATTGCATTTATGAAGAAGCCTTGAGATTTAATAAGAAATATGTGGTTTTAGAAACTATTTATGAACAACGAAAAGATGTGGTTAATTCAGACACGCTTTATTTAGCCTATCCTTTGAGGAAACAGGCAAATATGCTGTATGACGAGATATTGAATATAAAGAATGATAGTATGCGAAAAGATGGTCGAGGTTTTAGGCTAATGTTAGATAGCATGTATCGGCTAAATAACTTTTGTAATATTGAGCAAAAACTCCAAGGACGTGGTGGTATGGGAGAAAACGAAAATTTGGTTGTCGTAAGAAATAAGAAGTGGCTTCCAAAGATAATCAAGAATATAACGTTGAATTCTTGTCTTGTTTCTTTTGGCTTAGCTCATTTGGGTGGACAAACTGGACTGATAGAACTCTTGCGAAAAGAAGGTTATGTCTTGACACCAATTATTTAAATAAAATCGATTAGATATAAGGACTATTGAGCGGTTCCTTGGGAATAGCGATACTAAAAAGTATTAAATGTTTAATGGATTTGATGGTTTTATCTGACCATCAAACTTTATAAAATAAAAAATGATGGATAGAATTGTAAAACCAATATTTGTGATTTTGCTTTGGGTTTGTTGCGCAATAGTTATATCTGTACTTTCCAGTGCTGCTACCTTTTTTGTAATTGGTGGAAATGATATAGCGCATATACATATAAGCGGAATTATTGCTAACTTATTTTTTCTGTTAGGTTTTTGCTTACCTTACAAATTTTATCGTCCAATTGAAATCATTCCACGGAAAAAATTGAATGCTAATTATTCTGTAGGAGCAGTTGTTTGTGGTTTTGCTGTATTCGTTATATCCCATTTTTGGCTGCTTATGTTTGTCAAAGATATAGGAACTTCAGATTTATCCTTTACCGGGGTGTTATATAGTGTGTTGGCTTTTAGCTTACTGGGACCGATTGCAGAGGAATTATTCTTTAGACAATGGGTTATTAGCTATTTGACGAAATATAATTACTCTAATTTTGCTAAAATGTTAGTGTCCAGTATGTCTTTTTGTCTTATACATTTGCTTCCTACGGCTAATGGTGGAGTTTGGACAGTACCTTATTGGAGGATAGATACCTTGCTATTTGGCATTCTTCAATATTGGGTATTTGTTAAGACACGAGATGTAAGATATTGTATCATAATACACGTGGTTTATAATTTGTGTGCACGTTTTGTACCATTGATGTTTTAGTTATGTGTTTCATGGTTATCTATAGTTAGATTCTATGGATTGCGGATCTACTTATGTTCTTGCCTTGCATTTTGTACAGGAATCAAAATCATTTTATGTGGTATAAATTTAAAGAAAATGAAGAAAAATAGAAAAGAAAAAAGGCTTCTAGGCTTGCTGTTTTTATTCTTTGCGGTATGTTTCTGTAGTGGTTGTCGAGGTTGTTCGAAAGTGAAATTGGATAAACAGAAGAATGCTATGCTGTGGGAAATATCTGGTAACGGATTGTCGCACAAGTCATACTTGTTTGGTACAATGCATGGTGGTGGGCATAACTTTACACAGGAAGAAATCTTCATGGCGTTTCCACAGTTGAGAGAGATCTTAGTGAATGTGTCTTGTATATATCTTGAGCAGAGTAAAAATTTTAATGATTCAGCTGTTGTTGCCGATTGTATGGCATCTGCTTCTGTCTTTACAAAAGCAGATGAAGCAAGCGAATATAATACATTGCCTCAAGGTGAAAGCTATCAAGCTTTATATGATAGTGAAGAGATGTTTCGGTATGTAGATAACTTTTTCAGCGAAAAGTTATACCAACCTTCTTATGTGCAATTTAAGCCTGCATACTGGGTGGAGCGTCTTCGATTGATAAGGCTGAAAGGGAAAGTTAGGACAGTAAGTGTTGATGATTGTTTATATCATGATGCATTGCAGAAGAATATCACAGTTTTTGGATTGGAAACTTATGAGGAATTGGCAAGAATTTTGGTGGAAACAATAAGGGATACTGCTGAATACCATAAGAGTTTGAAAGAGCAAGCTGTAGATTTATATAATGTGATTGCTCAAATTGAAAAGGTATCTGTATCAGCACCTTTCCATGAAATGTATTTGTCTGGTGATTTGGAGAAGCTATATGCTCATAATCAGTCTTTAATTCCCAAAGGCGTGGATGAATTGAAAATGGTAGCCGAGAGAAATAACAGATGGTTGAAGAAGGTGGAAGATATTTTAAAGGACAGGGCTTGTCTGATAGCCGTTGGAGTGATGCATCTCCCAGGAGATAAAGGTCTGATATCCTTGTTGCGGGATAAAGGATATGTTGTTCAACCTGTGAGATAAAATTTTAAATAAGTAAGGGCTGCCAGTACATCCTGGCAGCCCTATTACGTTAGTATGTTATGAAAAATTTGAGAGAATTGAAACTTCACAGCTTCAGAATTGTTTTACTAAACATGATTTTTTATAGAGAAAGCATAGAAATAATCTACTTTAATAACGTTGGAGACGTTGTTGGAGTGCTTACCTGATCGATGCCTGTGCGTTGCATAGAATCAACCGAAGCAGAATCTCCCATGGCTACGGACACGCCCTTGCCACTCTTGATGTATCCTACGTTTTCAACAGAATCAATGTCATTGCTCTGGAAAGGAACCTGAACTGCATTGCCCAATGTCAGGATGATAGCTACCACTGCAGCAGCCTTGAAGAGAGGCTTCAGGCGCTCTGTCAAAGAAATCACCTTTGCCTTGTTAGGCTTCTTGGTGTATTCGTCCTCAATCATCGCCATCATCTTCTGGTCGAAGTCATCACCCAGCGCCTCTTGCTTAGCCTCGCCCATCTCGTAAGAGAAGAGCGCTTGGTATGGCTTCAGCTCGGCAGGCAACTCGTCCTGGCTGAAGAATGCGCGGAGAATCTCCTCTTCTTCGAGAGAAGTCTCGCCTTTCCAGTAGCGATCCAAAAGTTGGTTGATGTACTTATAATCCATATCTGTCGAATTGTTGAAATCTTTGTTTGACTGTTTGACGAGCCCTGAAGATGTTCACCTTGACCTGGTCTTCCGTGATGCAGAGGATGTCTGCTATTTCCTTGTAGGATTTTCCTTCGATGTCTCGAAGCTGCAGACAGCTGCGCTGCTTTTCAGGCAACTCGTCGATAATATTCTTTACGATGTTCAGTTTGTCTTTCTGAATCATCCTTTCGGAGGGGGTAGAAGTGTTTTCGTCTAACCTTTCTGTATTCTGCTCTTCCAACGAATCATTCTGATTTTCCATCTTCTTGATGCGGTCGAGCGAGAGGTTGCGAGCGATGGTGAGGCTGTATGCCTCGATAGAGTCAAGCTCCTGCCATCTGTCGCGGGCGTTCCAGACTTTAATCAGCGTATCCTGCACAACGTCTTCCGCTTCCTCCCGGTTGAGAGTAATGCGAAGGGCCAGTCTGAAGAGTTTGTTCTTCAGCGGCAAAACATCGTTCTGGAAACTGATTTCTTTCATCCCTCTATAATTAATGACGACTATGTTATAAGAAAGTTACAACCAATCTTGATTTATTTCTATTTTTAACTCTTGTTAAGAAAAAAGGTGATGAATTCTTCACTCTTCACTCTTCGTTCTTCACTTAATCACCGTTCCGTGCTTTCCGTCGATGGCGGTAGCAAGGGTAATAATCACCTCTTTCACACCAGCATCAATGGCTGCAAGGGCATTCTCCAACTTAGGAATCATGCCGCCTGCCACGGTACCATCTGCTTTATATCTCTCAAAATCGGCATGGGTAATCACTGGAATCACGCTGTCGTCATCTTCAGGATTACTGAGCACGCCTTTCTTTTCAAAACTATATATCAATGTCACATCGTAGTAAGGCGCCAAAGCCTTGGCAGTCTCGCTGGCTATGGTGTCGGCATTGGTGTTGAGGATATTGCCCTTGCCGTCATGGGTCAATGGGGCCATCACTGGAGTAATGCCTTCATTAATAAGGGTCTGGAGCATCTTGCCGTTGGCACGCTCTACATCGCCCACGAATCCGAAGTCGATACCGTCCTTCAACGGACGCTTGTGACTGTGGATTACGTCCATATCAGCACCGGTCAGACCGAGAGCATTCACGCCGTTAGCCTGGAGCTTGGCAACCAGATTCTTGTTGACCAGACCGCCATAAACCATTGTTACCACTTCCAGCATGTCTGCATCAGTGATGCGGCGGCCGTTTACCATCTTGCTCTCTATGCCGAGGGCTGCGGCTACCTTAGTGGCACGGCGGCCACCGCCATGTACCAATACTTTCTTGCCAGGAATGGCTGCGAAATCCTTCAAGAGCTGTGCCAGCTGTTCGCTGTCTTCAACGATGGCACCGCCTACCTTTACTACTGTTACTTTTTCCATCTTGTTACTTTGAACTTTGAAAATTGAACTTTTAACTTTATGATGAGTTAAAGCAATTGAATTATTCACTTTTCACTCTTCGTTCTTCACTTACTGAAGATAAGTGTATCCGAAGAGACCATTTCTATAGGTGCCCAGGAATTCCTTGCCCTCATCGAGCGAAATCTTGCCTTCTTTCACACTCTTGGTTACCCACTGCTCCAACTGGCGGACGAGCTTCTTCGGATTGTACTGTACGTAATCCAATACCTCCTCTACGGTCTCGCCGTCGAATATCTGGTCGATGCTATATTTGCCGTCTTTTACAGAGATGTGGGCAGCATTGGTGTCGCCGAAGAGATTGTGCATGTCGCCCAGAATCTCCTGGTAGGCACCAACGAGGAATACACCGAGATAATATGGCTCGTTCTTCTTCAATGGATGAAGAGGAAGAACGTTGCCGATATGACCGTCGGTAACGAAGTTGGCAATCTTTCCGTCGCTGTCGCAGGTGATGTCCTGCAAGGTAGCGTTGCGGGTAGGACGCTCGTTCAGACGCTGGATAGGCATGATAGGGAAGAGCTGGTCGATAGCCCAACTGTCTGGCAGGCTCTGGAACAGAGAGAAGTTGCAGAAATACTTGTCGGCAAGAATCTTATCCAATCCTCTGAGCTCTTCTGGTACATGCTTCATGTGCTTGGCAAGATTGTTGATCTCGTGGCACACGCTCCAGTACATTGCCTCAATCTCTGCACGGGTCTTCAGATCTACGATGCCGTGAGAGAAGAGCTGCAAGGCCTCTTCGCGAATCTGCTCGGCATCATGCCAGTCTTCCAGCATGTTGCGAGGATTCAGGTTGTCCCATATCTCATAAAGATCCTTCACCAGCTGGTGGTCAGTCTCCTTCGCCTCAAACTCCTCAGGCATCTCTGGCAGGGAAGCTGTCTCCAAGACATCGATGACCAGGACAGAATGATGGGCAGAGAGCGAACGGCCGCTCTCGGTGATGAGGTTAGGGTGCTCGATATTGCTCTTGTTGGCTGCATCTACGAATGTATAGACACAGTCGTTCACATACTCCTGGATAGAGTAGTTTACGGAGCTCTCGCTGCTTGAAGAGCGGGTGCCATCGTAATCTACACCGAGTCCGCCACCGCAATCTACGAAATCTACATTGTAGCCCATCTTGTGGAGGCTAATATAGAACTGGGCTGCCTCACGGAGAGCAGTCTGAATGCGGCGAATCTTGGTAATCTGACTTCCGATGTGGAAGTGGATAAGGCGCAGACAGTCGTGGAATCCCATCTCGTCTATCTTCTTGAGGGCTGTGAGCAGTTCTGCGCTGGTCAAACCGAACTTAGATGCATCGCCACCGCTTTCAGCCCATTTGCCTGAACCTGAAGAAGCCAGTTTGATGCGGATACCGATGTTTGGCTTTACGTTGAGCTTTTTGGCTACCTTTTCGATGATATCCAGCTCATTGAGCTTTTCTACTACGATAAAGATGCGCTTGCCCATCTTCTGAGCCAGCAAGGCAAGTTCGATGTAGCTCTCGTCCTTGTAGCCGTTACAGATGATGAGCGAGTCGCTCTGTGCCTGTACGGCGATGACGGCGTGGAGTTCTGGCTTAGAGCCAGCCTCCAGTCCGAGGTTGAACTTCTTGCCGTGAGAGATAATCTCCTCAACGACCGGCTGCATCTGGTTCACCTTAATAGGATAGATGACAAAGTTTTCTCCCTTGTATCCATACTCTTCCTTTGCCTTTTGAAAACAGCTGGCTGTCTTCTCGATGCGGTTGTCGAGGATGTCTGGGAAACGGAGCAGTACGGGAGCGTTGATGTCGCGTAATGCCAACTCGTCCATGATGTCGCGCAGGTCTATCTGTGTGTTGTCCTTGCATGGAGTTACATAGACATCACCCTTGTCGTTGATGCCAAAGTAAGAAGTACCCCAACCACAGATGTTGTAGAGCTCCTTCGAGTCTTCAATAGTCCATTTCTTCATTTTCTAATCTTGCTTGCTGGAAATCAGTTTTGTTTGTTACCTTTATTATTTTATTAGATACGGCTATATGTTCAGCAGGTCTCTGATCTGCTGAACAATAGCGTTGATTTTATCATAATTGTCCATCACGTTGATATCGATGATGTGTTTTGCCTTCTCATAGTAAGGCTCGCGAAGTTTCAGCTGCTCATGGATAAACCTGTCTACCTCTTCCGGTGTTTTGTTGAGCAGCAGAGGGCGTACGCCTTTGCCCATCTTCAGATGAGCGTGAAGGGTTTCTGGAGATGCCTTCAGGTAAAACGTTTCCCCAAGTTGGTTCATGTAGTCCATATTGTCGAAGAAACATGGTGTTCCTCCTCCGCAACTTACCACTACATTTTCAAACTCTGCCACTTCGTGTAGCATATTGTGCTCTATCTTGCGAAATCCCTCTTCTCCAACTTCGTCGAAGATCTGTTTAACGGTCTTGCGCATTCGGCTCTCGATATACCAGTCGAGATCGTAGAACATAACGCCAAGGTCTTTGGCGAGGGCTTTGCCGACCGTTGTCTTGCCGGCGCCCATGTATCCTATGATGATGATTGACTTCATTTTCTTCTGTTTCTATGTCAATGAGGCATGTTTATGATTTCTTTCTGCCTCTAGCCTTTGGTTCTGGAGCAGCTTTGATAATTTCCATACACTCCTCGTATGTAAGCTCCTCTGCACTCTCATGTTTTGCCTTTGGAATGCGGTAATTCTTGCCGTCGTAAGCAATGTATGGACCATACTTGCCATTGAGAATTTCCATCTTATCGTCCTCATCGAAAACTTTGAGATGGCGCTTCTCTTCGGCTTCGCGCTTTTCCTTGATCAGTTCGATGGCTCTATCCAGGGTGATGGTCAGCGGATCATCCTCTTTAGGAATAGAAACATACTTGCGGTTATGGAGGATGTAAGGGCCGTAGCGACCAGAGCCAACTGTTACAGTAATGCCTTCATAATCACCGAGTTCTCTTGGCAGCTTGAAGAGTTCCAAAGCCTCTTCCAGGGTGATGGTTTCTATGCTCTTGTCTGATGGCAACTGGGCAAACTGAGGCTTGTCCTTGTCTTCTGCAGAACCAATCTGTACCACTGGTCCAAAACGGCCAATCTTGACGAATACTGGCTTTCCGGTCTTTGGATCATTTCCGAGATTGCGCTCGCCGGCTTTGTGCTGGTTGCGGGCTTCCAGGACTTCCTTCACTTCAGGCTCAAAGCCCTTGTCGAAATCCTTCATCCAGTTGGTCCATTCGGTCTTTCCTTCTGCAATATCATCAAACTTCTTCTCTACGTCTGCCGTAAAGTTGTAGTTCATGATGTTCGGGAAGTTCTCCATCAGGAAATCGTTTACTACGATGCCGATATCAGTAGGCAGAAGCTTGCCCTTTTCAGAGCCTGCCATCTCTTTCTTCAACTTCTGGGTTATCTTGATGCCCTTCAGGGAATCTATGGTAAATGTGCGCTCTTCACCCGTCTTGTCACCCTTTACCACGTATTGACGCTGCTGGATGGTACTGATGGTTGGAGCATAGGTAGATGGACGGCCGATGCCGAGATCTTCCAGTTTCTTCACCAGACTGGCCTCTGTGTATCTTGCAGGAGCCAGAGAATACTTCTCTGTAGCAAGGATTTCTCTGCGCTGCAATTCATCGCCTTCTTTCAGGGCAGGAAGAATGTGGGAAGAATCCTCAGCATGCTCTTCATCGTCGGTTGACTCGAGATAAACCTTGAGGAAACCATCGAATGAAACAACCTCGCCGGTAGCAACAAACTTTTCGCTTGTGTTGCCGATATTGATGTTGATGGTTGTCTTTTCGAGTTGTGCGTCAGCCATCTGAGATGCGATGGTACGCTTCCAGATGAGTTCGTAAAGGCGCTTCTCCTGAGCGGTTCCTTCGATGGTTGGTTCATTCATATATGTAGGACGGATAGCCTCGTGCGCTTCCTGTGCACCCTTTGAACTGGTGTGGTAGGCACGAGTCTGGCTGTATTCCTTGCCATATTCTCTGATAATCTCATCTTTGCTGGCGTTGGAACAGAGCGTAGAGAGGTTTACGCTATCGGTTCGCATGTAAGTGATGCGTCCGCTTTCGTAAAGTTTCTGGGCTATCATCATGGTCTGTACAACGGTGAAACCAAGCTTGCGTGCTGCCTCCTGTTGCAGAGTAGAAGTAGTGAAAGGTGGAGCAGGAGAACGCTTTAAAGGCTTTTTGGTTACAGATTCAACCATAAACTTAGCGTCTTTACACTTCTCAAGGAAAGCTTCAACCTCTTCGTGGGTATTGAAACGCTGGTCCAGTTCTGCCTTTACCTCTGTTGCATTGCCGCTGTCGCTGATCAGGGCGAAAATAGCGGTAACGCGATAGTATGGAACACTCTGGAACTTCTGGATTTCACGCTCACGTTCTACTATCAGACGGACAGCAACACTCTGTACACGACCTGCAGAAAGGGCTGGCTTAACCTTTCTCCACAAGATAGGAGAAAGCTTGAAACCTACCAGTCGGTCGAGTACACGACGAGCCTGCTGAGCATTCACCAGGTTCATGTCCAGATGGCGTGGGTTATTGATTGCGTCAAGAATAGCCTGTTTGGTAATCTCGTGGAAGACAATACGGTTTGTCTTCTCCTCATCCAATCCCAGTACTTCGCAAAGGTGCCAGCTGATGGCTTCTCCCTCGCGGTCCTCATCGGATGCTAACCAGATTTTCTTGGCTTTCTTCGCATTCGTTTTCAATTCTGTAACGAGTTTTTTCTTTTCCTCTGGAATCTCATAATCAGGTTCCATGGTTTTCTCGTTTATACTAAGCTCCTTCTTCTTCAGGTCACGGATATGACCGTAAGAAGACATAACCTTATAGTCCTTACCTAAAAACTCTTCGATCTTTTTAGCCTTCGCAGGGCTCTCGACGATTACTAAATTCTCTTGCATAAGCTTATACACAATTTTTTTCGGTTGGCAAAAGTAAGTAAACTTTTTGCTTATACCTTATTATATGGTGTTTTTTTTGGTTTTTTTAATGTTTGGGAGCCATATTTGGCTGTATTGAACCCTTTTTACCCCAATTTTGTTTCCAAATAACGATGGAGCCCCTTGCGTATGGAATCGAATGCAAACTCATCAGGATTGAGTCTGCTCAATGGTATCCAGAATGATTCTTCTGCATCGTCCATTGCTTCTATATGAGTGTCGTCTTTCACCTTCACTTCATAGAACATATCGAGGGTATGAACCATGAAACCTGAGTAAAGATAGAGATTTGGGTAGCTGAACTGATACTTAACCTCAGTTGCATCCAGTCCGGTTTCCTCTTTTACCTCTCTTGCCATACCTTCTTCACCTGTTTCATCCATGTCAACGAAACCGCCTGGCAAATCGAGTGCCCCCTTGGCTGGGTCTTTCTTGCGCCTTACTGCCAGGAGCTCTTCCTTACTGTTGAGTATGAGAGCTACCGTAGCACTGCTTGGATTGAGGTAATAAGAGAATCCGCAGTCCTTACACTTCTTGCTCTTGATGTTGTTGATTTCGAAATGATTAGAGCCGCAAACCGGGCAAAACTGAAACTTATCTAATACGTGACTCATATTATGATTAATGTATAATGATTGATGTTTAATGGAAAAGAATTTATCATCATGTTATAATTGAAAAGCGGCCGGTCTTTGACTGCTGAACAAAGATCGGCCGCTGGTTATCTGATATTTACCAATTATCTGTACGGAATGGAAAGAGAGGCAGGTTGCCTGCATTTGCCATATTGCCGAGCTGGAAGTTGCGGAAACAGTAGCGAAGGGCTACTGGTTTCTTTACCTCAGGACTGGTTACGATGACGCACTCATTCCAAGGATCGTTGCCTTCCTGCCAGAAGTGCTTGGCTGTAGCCTTATGGAATACCTTATCTTCGCCTGCAACTTCGAAACCTTCGATACCTTCAAAGCGGTTGTAGGCTCCGTAGGTGTTGTCGAAATGTACCTTTACAGTATCACCTACAATCTTCATCTCCTTGAAGGTCATGCTCTCGCTGAAGAGTCCCTTCATGCCATAGGTCTTGCTGAGTGCCTGGAGTGCAAGTCGTTCGCCTACAGGCTGTTTCTGACATGGATGAATCTGCTCAACCTCGTATGGGTAAACCAGGTCTTCGGTACAGACGATGCCGCTGTTTGGAATCACCTTGGCTGCATTGAACTGCTGTTCACGGAGCTTAGGTCCCCAATCGCCATTTACGTCGCCATTATGATAAGGTGCAATCTGTACGAAATAGAATGGCAGTTCGCCCTGCTTGAAGTCTCTGCGCCACTGGGCAACGAGGTCGGCAAGACGTTTGGTATACTGGCCGTCCGGGTCGCCCACGTTAGAACATCCCTGATAGAAGAGGATACCCTTTACGCTATAGTTGAGGATAGGGTGGAAAGTTCCGTTACCCCAGAGAAGAGGGTAGAGGAAATCCCACTTAAACTTAGGGTTCTTGGTCATCTTTACAGAGTCGAGATCTTCCTTGGTGTTCTTCTTCAGGTAGTCGCGGTCGAGCCAGCTTTCTACACGGCTTCCACCCTTGTTTGCCATGACCAGACCTACCGGAATATCAAGAGTCTTGTTTACTACCTGTGCAAAGAAGTATCCTGTAGCAGATGCATCGCCTACGGTTTCCGGGTTAACCTCCTTCCATTCGCAGTTGGCATCATCTAACGGCTTACTGCTCATTACGCTAGGAATCTTTACGTAATGTACGCCTTTGTACTGGTTTGCTTCGAGCACCGCCTTGTTGTAACCTTCTACAGGGCAGTTGCCGAATCCTTTTACAGGCATCTCCATGTTGCTCTGACCTGCACAAACCCATACTTCTCCTGCCAGCACATTGTTGAGAGTAGTCTTTTCGCCATCATCGAAAGTGATGGAGAGTGGGGTGTAGCTCGTCTTCGGGGTTTGTACTTTGATAGCCCATTTGCCATCCTTTCCGGTCTTGGCAGAATATTTCTGCCCAGACCATGAGGTGGTTACCTCTACTGTGGTTCCTGGTTTATCCCATCCCCAGAGGCTAGCCTCTGTGTTTTGCTGTAAAATCATGTTGTCACCCAAGATGTGTGGCAACTTTACTTTAGCCTGTGCTCCAGTTGTGATAAGCGCCAAGGCTGCCATTGCTAAAAATTTCTTATTCATTTTTTAGGGTTTAAAAGTTTATCGTTTTTTTGTTCTTAAGTTCCTTGTATGGTTCGTATTCTGATATTGCCATCTATGTTATCATGAAAGCAGATACAGAACTGACGTTAAAGAATAAGAGTTAGAAGCTGGAAGATGAAAAGCCGAAACTGTTCTCTCCAAACTTCTAACTCCTGGTTATCTTCTGGTTATCTTAAAGAAGGTTCTTGATGGCTGCCTCTATGTCCTTAATCTGTGCATCACGTGCCTGCAGGGTGTTGGTGCGGTCGATCAGGAAGAAGGTAGGAATGCTCTGGACATTGTAGAGAGCCAGACTCTTGCCCTGAATGCCATCTTCATCGCGTACGCAAATCCAAGGGATGGCAGCGGTAGAGGTCTTCCAGAAGTGCTCGTCAGGGTCTACTGATACCTGATAAATCTCCAGTCCGGCAGCATGATACTTGTTGTAGAGTTCACGCAACATCATGATGCGCTTGGTGCTCTCTTTGCTGGCGAAGAGATGGAAGTCGAGCAGTACCACCTTGCCCTTGAGGTCGGAGAGACGGCGTACCTGCCCCTTGTTGTCCTGAAGTGCAAGTTCGATGCATCCGTTTACGCTCACCTTGCTGGCCTCAATCTGCTGCTGTGCCATCTGGTTCTCGATGATGCGGATGTCCTTCATTCCCTCGATGGCGATATTGTGGAGGTTCTTGCCACGCTCAGCGCCAGGATAGTAGGTGTCCCAACTGGTTGCTACGGCAGCAAATACCTTCACGTCGTCTTTGTTGTTGCGAGGGTTGAAGATAAGTGTATTCACATTGCCCAACTGTACCGTTTGGAAGAGCGCATAGTAAGCGTATGCCTTCATTGGCTCCTTGAAGATGTAGTTGGTCTTGATGTCCTGTTTGTAAGCCTGGAGCATGCGGCCTACGATGGATTCGATAGAATCGTTGCCGATGTTAGGATCTTTCACGAGCCCGTTGATATTGCTCTGGAGAGTCATCTGCTTAAGAGACAACTCCTTGATCTTGTTGCAGTTTTCAGAACCTTCCACTTCGTATTTGAAGCTCATCTGCGGATAAGCCGCCTTTACCTTGACGGTTTCTGTAGAATCGATGGAAAGATTGATGGTTTGGTTGGCGATGCGTAAGCGGTAGAACTCTGGGGTAACAGAGTCCATGGCAGCCTCGTCGAAGGCAAAGGCACCATCCTCGCCCAGTTTCACAGAGTCGATTTTCACAGGACCGTTCAGGCTGATGTTCTCCAGATAGAGCATAGAGTCCTGAGCCTCTGTGATATTGCCGTTGATGTGGAATTTCTTGTTGTTACAAGAAGTCAAAGCCAGTGCAGCTACCATAATCGCTGCCACTGAAAAGAGTCTAGTTATCTTCATGAATTTTATTATTTTGCAAAATTATCGAGTGCAAAGATAGTAATAAAATTGCGAATAATGCACCTTCTATAGATAAATTATTTAAAAAAGTGGAAAATAATTGCTGATTTATTTGTTTATTAATAATTAAAGAGGTATCTTTGCAGCGTTTTAGATATTTTAGATGTTAGACAAAACAATAAGTTTTTTAATTTAGATGAACGTAATTACAAAAAGTGTTCAGTTGCCTGATGGAAGAACCATCACAATTGAGACCGGAAAAGTTGCAAAACAGGCTGATGGTGCTGCGGTTCTCCGCATGGGTAACACAGTGCTTCTCGCAACTGTTTGTGCAGCAAAGGATGCAGTTCCGGGTACAGATTTTATGCCTTTGCAAGTAGATTATCGTGAGCAGTACAGTGCTGCAGGTCGTTTCCCTGGTGGTTTCACCAAGCGCGAAGGCAAGGCCAGCGATGAGGAAATCCTTACCTCTCGTCTTGTGGACCGTGCTTTGCGTCCACTTTTCCCTTCTAACTACCATGCAGAAGTTTACGTACAGGTAATGTTGCTCTCAGCCGATGGTGTTGACCAGCCAGATGCCCTCGCAGGTTTCGCTGCTTCAGCTGCCATGGCTTGTTCAGATATTCCTTTCGAGTACTATATCTCTGAGGTTCGTGTAGCTCGTATCAATGGTGAGTATGTTGTTAACCCTACATTCCAGCAGATGGAAGAGGCAGACATGGATATCATGGTTGGTGCTACCAAGGACAATATCATGATGGTAGAAGGTGAGATGAAGGAAGTTTCTGAGCAGGATCTCATTGGTGCCCTCAAGGTGGCTGCCGAGGCTATCAAGCCTATGTGCGAACTCCAGTATGAGTTGGCTAAGGAGAAGGGTACTGACGTGAAGCGTGAGTATGACCACGAGATCAACGATGAGGAACTCCGTGAGCAGATAAAGTCTGAGCTTTACAAGCCAGCTTATGATATCAATCATCAGGCTTTGGAGAAGCATGCACGTCAGGATGCTTTCGACAAGGTTTTGGCTGATTTCCTCGAGAAGTATGACGCTGCTCATACCGATCTTTCTGAGGAAGACTTGGAGGAGAAGCACGCTGAGGCTACCCGTTACTATGATGACGTAATGCGCGATGCTATGCGCCGTTGCATCCTCGACGAGGGCTTGCGCCTTGATGGCCGTGCTACTACAGAAATCCGCCCTATCTGGTGCGAGGTATCTCCACTTCCAATGCCTCACGGAAGCGCTATCTTCCAGCGTGGTGAGACTATGTCTCTCTCTACATGTACGCTCGGTACCAAGATGGACGAGAAGCTTATCGACGGTGTGCTCGAGAAGAGCTACCAGCGCTTCCTCCTTCACTATAACTTCCCTCCATTCTCAACAGGTGAGGCTAAGGCTCAGCGCGGTGTAGGCCGTCGTGAGATTGGTCACGGTCACTTGGCATGGCGTGGTTTGAAGGGCCAGATTCCTACAGACTTCCCTTACACAGTACGTTTGGTAAGCCAGATCTTGGAGTCTAACGGTTCTTCTTCTATGGCTACTGTTTGTGCCGGTACTCTCGCCCTGATGGATGCAGGTGTTCCTATGAAGAAGCCAGTTTCTGGTATCGCTATGGGTCTTATCAAGAACCCAGGTGAGGACAAGTACGCTATCCTCAGTGATATCCTCGGTGATGAGGACCACTTGGGTGATATGGACTTCAAGACCACAGGTACCCGCGATGGTTTGACTGCTACACAGATGGATATCAAGTGCGATGGTTTGAGCTTCGAGATTCTTGAGGAGGCTTTGATGCAGGCTAAGGCTGGTCGTGAGCACATCCTCAACTGCATGATGGAGACAATCTCTGAGCCACGTGCTGAGATGAAACCACAGGTTCCACGTATCGTAGCATTCGATATCCCTAAGGAGTTCATCGGTGCTGTTATCGGCCCTGGTGGTAAGATTATCCAGCAGATGCAGGAGGATACTGGTGCGACAATCACTATCGAGGAGACTGATGGTAAGGGTCACGTCCAGGTATCTGCTCCTAACAAGGATTCTATCGATGCAGCTTTGGCTAAGATTAAGGCAATCGTAGCTGTTCCTGAGGTTGGTGAGGTTTACGAGGGTACTGTTCGCTCTATCATGCCTTACGGTTGCTTCGTAGAGATTCTCCCTGGTAAGGATGGTTTGCTCCACATCTCTGAGATTGATTGGAAGCGTCTTGAGACAGTTGAAGAGGCTGGCATCAAGGAAGGCGACAAGATCAAGGTGAAGTTGATGGAGATTGATCCTAAGACTGGCAAGTACAAACTTTCTCATCGTGTATTGATGGAGAAGCCAGAGGGTTATGTAGAGCGTGAGCGTCGTCCACGTCCTGAGCGCGGTGAGCGTCGCGGTCGTCGTGATGATCGTCATGAAGGTCGTGGTGAGCGTCCAGCTCGTCAGCCACGTCGTTACGAGCATCGTAATGATGAGCAGGCTCCTAAGGAGTTCAACGACTCTTTGGATCACAACAATGATGTAGAATAATCTGCGTATTAGATACATTATTATATATAAAGGCACATTCCGCATAGGAATGTGCCTTTTTTAATTTTGCTTTCTCTGGTTATTGCCGGATATAGTATTTGTAAATGGGAATGGAGAATGCAAAGTGGGATAAAATGTGGATAAACAAAAAGAGTCACAAGTAAAACTTGTGACTCTTTTCTGCGCTTCAAGATGGGCTTGAACCAACGACCCCCTGATTAACAGTCAGGTGCTCTAACCAACTGAGCTATTGAAGCAATTTGCTATGAAAGAAGATGAGTTACGAGGCTAACCTGAAACTCTCTTGCGCTTCAAGATGGGCTTGAACCAACGACCCCCTGATTAACAGTCAGGTGCTCTAACCAACTGAGCTATTGAAGCATTTTTTTCTGTAAAGAACATGACGTTCCTTATTTGCGTGTGCAAAAGTACTAACTTTTCTTCATTCTGCCAAATTTTTTGCTGACTTTTTTCGCTTTTTCCCTAAAAAAGTGTATTTTTTCTTATCTTTGTGCCACTTTTTGCCTATTTTATGGTGTTTTTCGCAAAGAAATGAGTACTTTTGTGGTCGAAATCTTCTCCCGAGGGCGAATGCCGTGAAGAGGAGGAGAAAATAACCAATAAGTTGAATCATATACAATTAAATAAGGTAACAATGAAAAGAATACTGTTCTCCTTGCTTATGGTGCTCCTGGCAGTTCCTACTTTTGCTCAGGTTGACAAAGATCATGACTTCAAAGCCGCAAAGAATATGGAAATATTCAATGCCATCTACAAGAATCTCGATTTGATGTATGTTGATACACTCGATGCTGAAGTTGTGGTCGGAAATGGTATCAATGCCATGTTGCGTAGTCTCGACCCTTATACTACCTATTATCCTGAGCAGAAGATGAAGGAACTCAAGAACCTGCTCACCGGCAAGTATGCGGGTGTAGGTGCGGTGATACGCTACAATTTCCAGTTGCAGCGCGTCTGTATCAGCGAGCCTTACGAGAATATGCCTGCTGCAGAAGTGGGACTGAAGAAGGGTGACATCATCCTGAGTATTGATGATGAGGATATGACCAATAAGGAGGTGAGCTATGTCAGCGATCATCTTCGTGGTGAACCGGGTTCTTCTTTCATGCTGAAAGTTAAGCGTCCAAGTACAGGCAAGACGATGAAGGTGAAGGTAACACGCCGTACCATCCAGTTGCCGTTCTTGCCTTATTATGGCATGTTGGAGGGTAACATCGGTTACATCAACTTCAATTCCTTTACCGAGCAGTCAGCCAAGGAAGTGCGTCGTGCTTTCATCGATTTGAGAAAGCAAGGAGCCAAGAGTCTTGTCTTCGATCTGCGTAATAATGGAGGTGGTTCTGTTACCGAAGCAGTCAGCATCATCAATATGTTCTTGCCTAAAGGTAAGACAGTCTTGGAGATGAAGGGAAAGTTGCAGCGTTCTAATCATGTTTATAAGACCACGGTTGAACCGATAGATTCCGTTATGCCGATGGTGGTATTGGTGAACGAGAATTCTGCCAGTGCCAGTGAAATCATGAGCGGCAGTCTGCAGGATTATGACCGTGCAGTAATATTAGGTACGCGCACGTATGGAAAGGGATTGGTGCAGACTACCATGGATTTGCCTTATAACGGACAGGTGAAACTTACTACTGCTAAATATTTCATTCCTAGCGGTCGATGCGTTCAGGCACTCAACTATAAGCACGATAAGGGTGGTTATGTGGAGCATGTTCCCGACTCTCTTACCAAGGTATTCTATACCGCAGGTGGCAGAGAAGTGAGAGATGGAGGTGGCGTGAAGCCGGATGTAGAAGTAAAGCCTGATTCTTTGCCAAACATCGCCTTCTATCTGGCTGGTGCCCGCGACAGTAATGAGGTGATGCTTAATTATGAGGTTGATTATATCGCCAAGCATCCTGCTATTGCTCCTGCGAAGGAGTTCTCGCTGACCGATGCCGACTATGATGAATTCAAGACACGCGTGTTGAAGGCTAACTTCCAGTACGACCGTGAAACAGAAAAGTATCTCAAGGACTTGGAAAAACTCGCTAAGTTTGAAGGCTACTACGATGATGCCAAGGCAGAGTTTGAGGCTTTGAAGAAAAAGCTGAGCCATAATGTGGCAAAGGATCTGGATTATAACAAGGATTACATCAAGCATCTGTTGGAAAATGACATCGTTTCTGCCTATTATTTCCAGCGCGGTGCCATCCAGAATTCCATGCGCTATGACAAGCAGATTAAGGAAGCAGTAAAATTGTTGAATTCTCCATCAGAATACGAAAAAATACTGCATCCTGTGAAGAAATAAGTACAAAAACGTGCACAATCGATTAAAAATGTGCACGTTGCGAATAAAAAGTTGCATTTTTTTTGGCTAATCACAAAAATATTTGTAATTTTGCAACGTTCAGTGGAATGAGGGGCTCACAAGAGTTCCTCATTTTATTTTAATAAGGTATATATGATTGATAAAAACGTCGTAAAAAAATTAGTTGAAGAATGGCTCCAAGATAAGGAATATTTCTTGGTAAGCATTGAAATCAGTCCCGACGATAGAATCGTTGTTGAGATTGACCATGCCGATGGAGTATGGATTGAGGATTGTGTTGCCTTGAGTAAGTATATTGAGGATCATTTGAACCGTGACGAGGAAGACTATGAGCTCGAAGTTGGCTCTGCAGGCTTGGGTCAACCGTTCAAAGTTCCGCAGCAGTATATCAATTTCATTGGCAAGGAGGTAGAGGTGCTTGATGCCGACGGCAAGAAGGTGAAGGGTATCTTGAAAGCTGTTGAAGGAAATGACTTCACAGTTGGCGTTGAAGAAAAGGTAAAGGTTGAAGGTAAAAAACGTCCGGTTAAGCAGGAGGTTAATCACGTTTACCAGATGGATAAAGTAAAATATACAAAATACATAATTAGTTTCAATTAAGTTATGGCTAAAAAAGAGCAAGAATTGACAGCGAGTATGATTGATACATTCCGCGAGTTTAAAGAAACAAAGAATATCGACCGTACTACATTGGTAAGTGTATTGGAGGAGAGCTTCCGTAATGTACTTGCCAAGATTTTTGGTAGTGACGAAAACTTTGATGTCATCGTGAACCCTGACAAGGGTGACTTCGAAATTTATCGCAACCGTATAGTTGTTGCTGATGGCGAAGTTGAAGATGAAAATAAGGAAATTACACTTTCTGAGGCTCGTAAGATTGAGCCGGATTACGAGGTTGGTGAGGATGTAAGTGAGACGGTTGACTTCAATAAGTTTGGTCGTCGTGCCATCTTGACTCTTCGTCAGACTTTGGCTTCCAAGATTCTTGAGTTGGAGCATGATTCACTCTACAACAAATACAAGGATCGCGTAGGTCAGGTTATCTCTGGTGAGGTTTATCAGGTTTGGAAGCGCGAGGTTCTGATTGTAGATGATGAGAACAACGAGCTCATGTTGCCTAAGACTGAGCAGATTCCTGGTGATACTTACCGCAAGGGTGAGACTGTTCGTGCGGTCATCCTTCGTGTAGACAACGAGAACAATAATCCAAAGATTATCTTGAGCCGTACTGCTCCAATCTTCCTGCAGCGCCTGTTGGAGGCTGAGGTTCCTGAGATTGCAGACGGTCTGATTGCAATCCGCCGTATCGCCCGTCTTCCGGGAGAGCGTGCTAAGATTGCTGTTGAAACATTCGATGAGCGTATCGACCCGGTTGGCGCATGTGTAGGTGTTAAGGGTAGCCGCGTTCACGGTATCGTTCGCGAACTTTGCAACGAGAATCTCGATGTCATCAACTACTCAAGCAATACCAAACTCTTTATTCAGCGTGCGTTGGCTCCAGCCAAGGTTTCTTCAATCAATGTTGATGATGAGAACAAGAAAGCAGAGGTTTACTTGCAGCCTGAGGAAGTTAGTTTGGCTATCGGCCGTGGCGGTATGAACATCAAACTGGCTTCTATGCTTACAGAATATACCATCGACGTATTCCGTGAGGTAGACGAGAATGAGGCCGATGAGGATATCTACTTGGATGAGTTCTCTGATGAGATTGACCAGTGGGTTATCGATGCTATCAAGGGCATCGGTCTTGATACTGCCAAGCAGGTACTCAATGCACCTCGCAACTTGCTGATTGAGAAGGCCGACCTCGAAGAGGAGACCGTTGATCATGTACTCAGCGTGTTGCGCGCCGAATTCGAACAATAATTCCCTTGCCAGCGAGTGCTTGCAGGGAATCTAACTTTAAAAATAGGAGAATAAATAATTTATGAGCATCAGATTAAATAAAGCACTACGTGAATTAAATATAGGACTTCAGACGGCAGTTGAATTCCTAGAGAAAAGAAAAGACCTGGGAGATGTCAAGGCAGAACCGAGCTTCAAACTCACCGACCAGCAATACAAGGCATTGAATGATGCCTTCAGTCAGGACAGAGAGGTTCGTGATCAGGCTGAGAAACTCTTTACCAAAAAAGCAAAAGATAAGAAGCGTGCGCCAGAGCAGAAGGACAATCGCGCTGAAAGCTTGTTGGAGTCTAATGGACAGCAGCAGTATAAGCCGCTGGGAAAGATTGACTTGGACAATATCGGTAAGAAGCCTGCTGCAGAGTCTGTTGCGGAAAAGCCTGAGACTGCTGCCGTCAGTCCTGAGCAGAAAAAAGACGCTCCTAAGGCTGAGCAAAAGAAGGAACAGAAGCCACAACAGGCTTCTCAGCATAAACAGCAAATGAAACAGGAAAATCATCAGAAATCACAGCAGTCAAACGCTCAGATGAATAAGCAGAATGCTCCTCAGGGAAAGAAAGAGCATCATCATGCTAAGAATGAAACTGCACAGCATTCTGCTGGCGCAGCAGACAACAGCGTGTTTACTCTCAAGAGTGAGAAGAAGTTTACTGCTAATGAGCCTAAGGTGTTGGGCAAGATAGATTTGTCTTCCCTCAACCAGAGCACTCGTCCTAAGAAGAAAACCAAGGAGGAGCGCCGCAAGGAACGTGAGGAGAAAATGGCTCAACAGCACAATGAGCGCAAAAAGCGTGTTCGTATCAACAAAGAACGTGTTGACATCAATGCCGAAGCTAAGAATAATGGCGGAGGTAATGGCAACAACGGCGGTAATAACAAGAAGAACAAAAACCGCAACAGAAATAATAACAATAATAATCGCGGCAATAACAACAACCGCGGCAACCAGCGCCAGATCGAGGTTGATGACGAGGCTGTAGCACGCCAGGTTAAGGAGACTCTTGCACGTTTGACCAGCAAGAGTCAGAACAAGAAGGGTGCTAAGTACCGTAAGGAGAAGCGTGAGGCTGTTCAGGAGAAGTTGCAGGATCAGGCTCGTCAGGAGCAGAAGGAAAGCAAGACCCTGAAACTTACTGAGTTCGTTACCGTTAGCGAGTTGGCTACGATGATGGATATCAGCGTTACTCAGGTTATCTCTACCCTGATGGGTGTAGGTATCATGGTTTCTATCAACCAGCGCCTGGATGCAGAGACCATCAACATGGTAGCTGAGGAGTTCGGTTTCAAGACCGAATACGTGAGTGCCGAGGTTCAGGAGGCCGTGAGCGAGGAAGTGGATGATGAGAACGACTTGGTTCCACGTGCTCCAATCGTAACCGTCATGGGTCACGTAGACCATGGTAAGACCTCTTTGCTCGACTATATCCGCAATACCAATGTGATTGCCGGTGAGGCAGGTGGTATTACCCAGCATATCGGTGCCTATAGTGTGACCCTGAAAAGCGGTCGCAAGGTAACCTTCCTTGATACTCCAGGTCACGAGGCGTTTACCGCCATGCGTGCCCGTGGTGCCCAGGCTACCGATATCGCCATCATCATCATCGCAGCCGATGACTCTGTGATGCCTACTACCAAGGAGGCTATCGCTCATGCCCAGGCTGCCGGTGTGCCTATGGTATTCGCAATCAACAAGATTGATAAGCCAGGTGCTAACCCAGACCGTATCCGTGAGGACTTGGCTAACATGAACCTGCTAGTTGAGGAGTGGGGTGGTAAGTATCAGTGCCAGGAAATCAGTGCCAAGAAGGGTATCGGTGTTCACGATCTGCTCGACAAGGTGCTCCTCGAGGCTGACATGCTCGACTTGAAGGCTAACCCTAACCGCCGTGCTACAGGTACTATCATCGAGTCTTCTCTCGACAAGGGTCGTGGATATGTTTCTACCGTATTGGTTGCCAATGGTACCTTGAAGGTAGGCGACATCGTACTCGCCGGTACTTCTTGGGGTCGTGTCAAGGCGATGTTCAATGAGCGTAATGCCAACATCAAGTCAGCAGCTCCTGCAGAGCCAGCTATCATCCTCGGTTTGAATGGTGCGCCTACTGCAGGTGACCAGTTCCACGTAATCGAGACAGAGCAGGAGGCTCGCGAAATCGCCAACAAGCGTGAGCAGCTGCAGCGTGAGCAGGGCTTGCGTACTCAGAAGCGCTTGACCTTGGGTGATATCTCTCACCGTATCGCACGTGGTGAGTTCCATGAGTTGAACGTCATCGTGAAGGGTGATACCGATGGTTCTGTTGAGGCTTTGAGCGACTCATTCATCAAGCTTTCTACCGAGAAGGTTCAGGTGAACGTGGTGAACAAGGCTGTGGGTCAGATTTCAGAGAATGACGTGATGCTGGCATCTGCTTCAGATGCAGTCATCGTTGGTTTCCAGGTTCGTCCATCTGCCGATGCTCGTAAGGCTGCCGACCGTGAGGGTGTTGAAATCAACACATACTCTATCATCTACGATGCTATCGATGATATCAAGAGTGCGATGGTTGGTATGCTCGACAAGGTGAAGAAGGAAATCGTTACCGGTCAGGTTGAGGTTAAGCAGACCTTCAAGATTTCTAAGGTGGGTACTATTGCCGGTGGTCTCGTTACCGAGGGTAAGGTACACGCTAAGGATAAGGCTCGCGTCATCCGTGACGGTATCGTGATACGTACTGCTGAAATCGGTGCCTTGAAGCGTTACAAGGACGATGTTAAGGAGGTGGTTACCGGTATGGAATGCGGTTTGAGCCTCGTCAACTACAACGATATCCAGGAGGGCGACGTTATCGAGACCTTCACTGAGATCGAGGTAGAGCAGAAGCTTTAATAAAGTGAAGAGTGAAGAACGAAAAGTGAAGAATTCATTTGTTTTTCGCTCTATCATATATATAATAAGGTAGGGATGAGTCCTCAGCGGCTTATCCCTATTTAGGGTTAAAATAACGAAAGGTTATTCTAAATAACAATGGCAGAAATAGAGAAAGAACAGAATCAGGTTGTCAAGGATGTGATAGACCAGAAATACGAGTATGGTTTTACCACCGATGTACATACTGAAATCATAGAAAAGGGTCTCAACGAGGATGTTGTGCGCCTGATCTCGCAGAAGAAGGGAGAGCCAGACTGGATGCTCGAATTTCGTCTGAAAGCCTACAATTACTGGAAGACGCTCAAGGAGCCAAAGTGGGGACACGTTCACGTGCCACCTATTGACTACCAGGAGATTTCATACTATGCCGACCCTTTGGCAAAGAAGCCAAAAAACAAGGAGATTGATCCTGAGTTGGAGAAGACATTCGATAAACTCGGTATTCCTCTGGAGGAACGTCTGGCTTTGAGCGGTACCGCCGTAGATGCCATCATGGACTCTGTGTCGGTAAAGACTACTTTCAAGGAGAAACTCCGTGAGAAGGGCGTCATCTTCTGCAGTATCGGGGAGGCTGTGAAGGAGCATCCTGATTTGGTAAGAGAGTATCTGGGAACCGTAGTTCCTTATCGTGATAACTTTTATGCAGCCTTGAACAGTTGCGTATTCAGTGATGGCTCATTCGTTTATATTCCTAAGGGCGTCCGCTGTCCGATGGAGTTGAGCAGTTACTTCCGCATCAATGCCCGTAACACCGGTCAGTTTGAGCGTACATTGATTATCGCCGATGATGATGCCTACGTTTCTTACCTGGAGGGATGTACAGCGCCAATGCGTGATGAGAACCAGCTCCATGCGGCTATCGTAGAGATTATTGTCAAGGATAATGCAGAGGTGAAGTACTCTACCGTTCAGAACTGGTATCCTGGTGATGAGCATGGTAAGGGTGGTGTGCTGAACCTGGTAACCAAGCGAGGCGACTTGCGCGGTGTGAACTCTAAGTTGAGCTGGACTCAGGTAGAGACGGGTTCTGCGATTACCTGGAAGTATCCTTCCTGTATCTTGCGTGGCGACAACTCTGTGGCTGAGTTCTACAGTGTGGCTGTTACCAACAACTATCAGGAGGCTGATACGGGTACCAAGATGATTCACATGGGTAAGAACACCAAGAGTACCATCATCTCGAAGGGTATCTCGGCAGGTCATAGCCAGAACTCCTATCGAGGTCTGGTTCGTGCTACATCCAATGCCGACAATGCCCGCAACTACAGTTCCTGCGACTCCTTGTTGCTGGGTAGCGATTGTGGAGCGCATACCTTCCCATACATGGATGCCCATAACGATACAGCCGTATTCGAGCATGAGGCAACTACCTCGAAGATTTCAGAAGACCAGCTCTTCTATTGCAATCAGCGAGGCATTCCTACCGAGGAGGCTGTCGGCTTGATCGTAAACGGTTATGCCAAGGATGTGCTCAACAAGTTGCCTATGGAGTTTGCCGTTGAGGCACAGAAACTCCTGAGTGTTTCACTCGAAGGCACCGTTGGCTAAGAATAATAAGAAAGAGAGGTGGTTATGAAAAGAATGTTGTTGATGTTATTGTTAGTTGATAGCTTGAACTTAACGGCTCAAGACCTTTTCTATCATCAAAAAAATGGCTTGACGGCACAGCAAGATTCCATCGTTGCATCTTTTGTTGCGAAATGCAAGCAAGAGCAAAATGTGTATCTTCGTTGTGGTCGATATTGTCATGTTGATGAGTCTGACCCAACATTGACCAAGTCCATTATGCAGACATTGAGTTATGTTCCGCAGATGAAGGGTAAGGTCATACGACCAGGTGAGTGCTCATTTTGGGTACTAGACCCTCCTTCGTTGTTTGTGCAATGGGGCTGGGAGAAGTCACCATCTTTCTTTGAAGAGTTATGTTCCAATATTTTGAACGCATTTTTTAAGTAATAATATGTTAGAGGTAAAGAATCTGCATGCTACTATTGCAGGCAAAGAAATATTGAAAGGTATCAACCTGACTATCAACGACGGTGAGATACATGCTATCATGGGACCTAACGGTTCCGGTAAGTCAACCTTGAGCGCTGTGCTCACGGGTAACCCTCTCTATACCGTAACCGAGGGTGAGGCTATCTTCAACGGCAAGAACCTCCTGGATATGAAGCCAGAGGACCGTGCCCGTGAAGGCTTGTTCCTCTCTTTCCAGTATCCGGTGGAGATTCCTGGTGTATCCATGACCAACTTCATGCGTGCGGCTATCAATGCCAAGCGTGAGTATCAGGGGTTGGAACCATTGAATACAAGCGAATTCATGAAGCTGATGCGTGAAAAGCGCGAGTTGGTGGAATTGGACAGCAAGTTGGCTCGCCGTTCAGTAAACGAAGGTTTCTCGGGTGGTGAGAAGAAGCGCAACGAGATTTTCCAGATGGCTATGCTGGAGCCAAAGCTCTCTATCCTCGATGAAACCGACTCTGGTCTCGACGTGGATGCGATGCGTATCGTGGCTGACGGTGTGAACAAGATGCATACCGACAAGACATCTGCCATCGTCATCACTCACTACGAGCGTCTGCTTGATATGATTAAGCCAAGTGTGGTTCACGTACTCTATAAGGGTAGAATCGTGAAGACTGCCGGTCCTGAACTTGCCAAGGAGATTGAGGCTCGTGGCTATGACTGGATCAAGGCAGAAGTAGATGAGAAATAATAGGGAGGATGGCTATGCATTCAGAAAAACAATATTTAGACTTGTATCAGTCTTCTTCGAGAATAATCAAGAAGAACAGTGCTGAGGTGCTCAATGCGGTGCGCGATGCTGCGTTTGAGGACTTCCATCGTCTGGGCTTCCCTTCCCGAAAGGTAGAAAGATACAAGTACACAGATATGAGCGCCATCTTCGAGCCAGACTATGGCTTGAACTTGAACCGTCTGGAAATTCCGGTAGATCCATACGAGGCTTTCCGCTGCGATGTGCCTAATCTGAGCACTTCGCTCTACTTCGTTGTAAACGATGCTTTTTATAACAAAGCATTGCCAAAGGTAGAGTTGCCAGAGGGTGTTATCGTGGACTCTTTGAACAAGATTGCTGCAGAAAACCCTGAATTCATCGGGAAATACTACGCTAAGATTGCCAAAACCGACGAAGATGGCATCACCGCATTGAATACATTCCTGGCACAGGATGGCTTGCTGATTTATGTTCCAAAGAATGTAAAGGTAGAGCGAACCATTCAGGTCATCAATATTCTCCGTTCGGATGTTGATTTGATGGTAAACCGCCGTGTACTCATCGTGATGGAACAGGGTGCTGAGGCTAAGTTCCTCTTCTGCGACCATGCAGCCGATGACAAGAACTTTCTCGCTACTCAGGTAATCGAGGCTTATGTAGGCGAGAATGCCAGTCTCGACCTCTATTGCCTGGAGGAGACTCATTACAAGAATCGCCGTGTCAGCAACGTTTATATCGAGCAGCAGGCAAACAGCCGTGTAAACCATAACGTCATCACTCTTCATAATGGTATTACCCGCAACCGCCTCGACCTCGTATTCAAGGGCGAGGGAGCTGAGTGCTTCTGCAATGGTTGTGTGATTGCCGACAAGAACCAGGTGGTTGATAACAATACGCTCATCGACCACCAGGTGGGTCATTGTACCAGCAACGAACTTTATAAGTATGTACTCGATGGTGAGGCACGTGGCGCTTTTGCCGGTAGAGTGCTGGTTCGTCATGGTGCCCAGAAGACTATTTCTCAGGAAACCAACCAGAACCTCTGTGCTACGAAGACAGCCCGTATGTTCACCCAGCCGATGCTGGAAATCTATGCTGACGATGTGAAGTGTGCACATGGAAGTACTGTAGGTCAGCTCAACGATGCGGCATTGTTCTATATGCAGCAGCGTGGTGTGAGCCGTGAGGAGGCTAAGTTGCTCCTTCAGTTTGCATTTATCAACGAAGTCATCGACAAGATGGAGCTGGAGCCATTGCGTGATCGCCTGCATCATCTCGTAGAGAAGCGATTCCGTGGTGAACTCAATAAGTGTGAGGGCTGCAAGCTTTGCAAGTAGATAATATCCTTTTAAAGGAGTTAAGTTCTTAAAAATATGTATGATATCAATCAAGTAAGAGCAGATTTCCCGATTTTATCGAGAAAGGTCTATGATAAGCCATTGGTGTATCTGGATAATGCGGCAACCACGCAGAAGCCATTGTGCGTGCTCGATGCCATGCGCGACGAGTATCTCAATGTAAATGCCAATGTGCATCGTGGTGTTCACTATCTCTCTCAGCAGGCCACCGACCTTCATGAGGCAGCCCGCGAAACCGTGCGAAAGTTTATCAATGCGCCTAAGGTTGAGGAAGTCATCTTTACCCGTGGCACTACAGAGAGTCTGAATCTCGTGGTTTCATCGTTCTGCGATGCCTTTATGAGCGAGGGCGACGAGGTGATTATCTCTACCATGGAACATCACTCCAATATCGTGCCTTGGCAGTTGCAGGCTGCCAAGAAGGGAATCGCCATCCGAGTAATCCCTATCAACGATAAAGGTGAGATTAACCTCGATGAATTCGCCAATTTATTTACCGAACGCACCAAAATCGTGAGCATTGCCCAGGTGAGCAACGTGCTCGGTACGGTGAATCCGGTAAAAGAGATGATTAAGATAGCTCATGAGCACGATGTACCTGTTATGGTGGATGGCGCTCAGAGTACTCCTCATTTTGCTGTGGATGTACAGGATATGGATTGCGATTTCTTCGCTTTCAGCGGACATAAGATTTATGGTCCTACCGGTATCGGTGTGCTTTACGGCAAGGAAGAATGGCTCGACAAGTTGCCTCCTTATCAGGGAGGTGGCGAAATGATTGAGAGCGTAAGTTTCGAGAAGACTACTTTCGAGAAGTTGCCTTTCAAGTTTGAGGCTGGTACTCCTGATTATGTAGCTACCCATGGTTTGGCAAAGGCCATCGATTATGTCTCTGCACTCGGCATGGATAACATTGCCAAGCACGAGCAGGAACTCACCCGTTACTGCATGGAGCAGATGCGAACCATCGATGGAATCAGACTTTTTGGTGAACAGGAGGGCAAAGATGCCGTTGTCAGCTTCTTGGTTGGTGATATTCATCACATGGATATGGGCACTTTGCTCGACCGTCTGGGCATCGCTGTACGTACCGGTCATCATTGCGCTCAGCCTTTGATGGACCGCTACGGCATTCTCGGCACCGTTCGTGCCAGCTTTGCCTTATATAATACAAAGGAAGAAATAGATGCGCTTGTAGCGGGCGTAAAACGCGTGGCTATGATGTTCTAAAGATAAAGACTTTTTAGCCGCATACTGCGCACGTAAAAGCCTTATTTAGCCAACTGGCGAGCGAAAGACAACCCACTGGCAAGCAAAGAACAGCCAACTGGCGCTACTGCGGACAGTTGGCTGTTTGCGTTTGGCAGTTATCTGAAAGTTGAGGTTGGAATGCCCAAATACTCTTCACTCTTCACCCATTTGTCGTAACGTATTGTTATACTGATACTTACGCGCTGAAGAGACGCTCTGACTCTTCACCCTCTCTTCACCCTCTCTTCACCGCCTGGTGCTATGAGGGTGAAGAGTAGGTGAAGAGTGGGTGAAGAGTAGGTGAAGAGTTGAAATGCTCTTATCTTTGTAACTGCCCTATAATTAGGCGGTTACAAAATAGAGGTGAAGAGTGAAGAGATAAACGTAAAATTCATCATAATTATGTTAGAAAGTCATTATTATAAGGATATGGTAGAGGCTGGTTGCGATGAAGCTGGCAGAGGATGTCTGGCAGGCAGCGTATATGCAGCAGCCGTTATCCTTCCGCCCGGTTATCAGAATGCCGAATTGAACGACAGTAAGAAGCTCACAGATAAGAAGCGCAAGGCGCTCCGCGAGCAGATAGAGCGAGATGCTGTAGCTTGGGCTGTGGGCATTGTTACTCCCGAAGAAATCGATAAAATCAATATCCTCAACGCCAGTTTTCTGGCTATGCACCGTGCCCTGGACCAGCTCAAGGTTCGTCCGGAGGCAGTTATCGTGGATGGTAACCGCTTCAAACCCTACAAGGATTTGCCTTATACAACCATCGTAAAGGGTGACGGCAAGTATCTGTCTATTGCAGCTGCCAGCATCCTTGCCAAGACCTATCGTGATGATTACATGGATGCGCTGGCAGAAGAATATCCGCAGTACGACTGGAAAAGCAACAAGGGTTATCCTACCAAGAAGCATCGTGCTGCCATCAGGGAATTTGGAGTCACTCCATATCATCGCATGAGTTACAATCTTCTAGGCACAGGTGAACTCTCACTTGATTTTAAAGACTAGGCATCATAGCTGTAGTGCTATGATTTCCATATAAAAAAGCCGCTCAACAGATTTGCCTGTTAAGCGGCTTTTAATTTTGATTAGAAGTCGAGAGTGATACCCTTTTCGTCAATCTTCTTGTATGTCTTGTCGTTGACAGTCACATTCTTCGAGTTCTTTGCATCGAAGGTGTGATTCTTTGCACTAACCTTGATGTTTTCGAGCTTCACGCCGTCAGTACGGTTGATGACGATACCATACTCAGCATTGTTTACCTCCATATCCTTGATGTGGATGTTGCTTACCGGCATCTCTGGGAGACCGTTGAAGTAAGCTGCACGACGGGCTGTGCGGCAGATGACATGGTTGATGTCGATATTGCGGAAGCAAGGTGTTGTTTCGTCTACCTTGAACTTCTGTACCTTCTGGCTCTTAGCCTCATCGCCATCGTTGAGAACCTCAACGGCAGACTTGCCACCGTAGTAAAGGTCGAAGGTGATGACATCTGTCTGAATATCAAACATTGACATGTTGTCGATATAGATATTCTCTACTACACCACCACGACCGCGGGTACTCTTGAAACGGAGACCCACATCAGTGCCGAGGAACTGGCAGTCGCTCACCTTGATATTCTTTACGCCACCGCTCATCTCACTGCCAACAACGAAACCGCCATGACCCTTGAATACGGTACAGCCGTTTACGATGACATTCTCGCAAGGAATGCCGCGCTTTCTTCCGTCAGCATCCTTACCGCTCTTGATGCAGATACCATCATCGCCTACATCGAAAGTAGAGTTGACGATGAGTGCATTCTTGCAGCTCTCCAGGTCGAGACCGTCACCATTCTGAGCGTAAGAAGGGTTGCGAACCAATACGTCTTCTATAAGAACGTTCTCGCACATCAGCGGATGAATATTCCATGCAGGTGAATTCTGGAAGATAACACCATTGAGCCAAACGTTCTTGCAGCTTACGAGACTGATCATTACAGGGCGGAGGAAACGCTTGATCTCATTCCATTCTTTTTCTGAAGCTGGAGTCTTAGGCACATTCATGTTGGCACTGTTGTCTGCCTTCAATGCACCTTCTGATGGGAACCAGTAGTCGGCTCTCTTGAATGCACCGCCACGTGAAGTAATCTGCTTCCACTGGGCATCGGTAACCTTCTGCTTCTTCAATGGGCGCCAGTATTCTCCGTTTCCGTCAATGCACCCCTGACCGGTAATTGCCACGTTGGTAAGATGATGACCAGAGATAGGCGACTGGCAGCGGCGTGTATCCAAACCCTCAAACGATGTTTCTATAAAAGGGTAGAGAACATCATCTGGTGAGAAAAGGATGACTGCACCTTTTTCGAGATGCAGGTTGATATTGCTCTTCAATACGATAGGACCTGTGAACCATACGCCCTGTGGAACGATGAGTTTGCCGCCGCCTTTCTGAGTCAGCGCATCGATAGCCTTGGCAAAGGCTGTGGTACAGAGAGAAGAGCCATCGCCAATGGCACCAAAGTCCTTGAGATTTACCTCGTTGGCTGGGAATTGCGGACGGGTCACCTTCTCCATCTGGAATGGTAGATTCTCGTAAAGAGTATCATACTTCTTGATGTCGGTTGCCTGGGCACTTAGCGCCAACAAGCAAGCACATACCATGCTAAAAAATTTCTTCATCTATTTTTTCGGTTTGTTGGGTTATTATATATAAGTTATTTCTTCTGCAAAGATAAATATTATCTTTTGAAAAGCCAAAAATAGAAAGGCTTATTCTAAATAAATCGTTGTAAACGTTTTCGTGAAGTGGGGGATATGATAGGATGTAAGTGGGTAGATATGCAGGGATAAATGTGTATATATACAAGGTATATAAACGAAAAAAGGAGAGAAGTAAAACTTCTCTCCTTTTTGGTACCCAGACCCGGGATCGAACCGGGATGGATTGCTCCACTGGTGTTTGAGACCAGCGCGTCTACCGATTCCGCCATCTGGGCAAATACCACTTTGCTTATTTGCGGTTGCAAAGGTACTAATAATTTTTGAACTGACAAACTTTTTGGTGACTTTTTTTTCTAAAAATGCATTTTTAATGCAGAAACATTAAATTTTTGTTGTTTTTATAGTCCACTTTATTAAATTTCAAGAAAATCTTTGGCACTTTCACGGATAATCACTAACTTTACAGATGAATTTTGAAAACTAACAAAATATTAGACTCAAGATATGAAGAGTAACGGAAATAATTATTGTGTGATATTGGCGGGAGGTAAGGGCCGCAGACTCTGGCCTTGCAGCCGCAGCAACTATCCGAAGCAGTTTGTCGACTTCTTTGGAGTGGGGCGCACCCAGCTTCAGCAAACCTTTGACCGTATGGCAAAGATTGTGCCTGCCGACCATATATTTATCAACACAAATGAAGAATATGTTCAACTGGTAAAGGAACAGTTGCCTGAGGTTCCTGCAGAACGGATATTGGCGGAACCTATTCATCGCAATACGGCACCTAGCATGGCATGGGCCAATCATCGCATCTCGATGCTCAATCCTGATGCTTGCATCATCGCCACTCCTTCGGATCAGGCTATCTTCAATGAAGATGCTTTCCGGGAAAACGTATTGGAAGGTCTGGCTTTTGTGGCAGAACATGACCGTTTCCTGACGATGGGTGTGAAGCCAACCCGTCCTGAACCTGGATATGGATATATTCAGATGGGTGAAGCTATCGGCAACGGATTGTACAAGGTGCAGTCGTTTACAGAGAAACCGGAAAGAGAGTTTGCCAAGATTTTTGTAGAGAGTGGAGAGTTCTATTGGAATACGGGTTTATTCCTTTCTAATGTGAAGTATCTGCGTGAGTGTTTCTGCAAGATTCTGCCCCCTGTACTCCGTGATTACGATAAACAGTATCCCGAATTCAGTGTGGAGACTGAGAATGCATACATGAAAGAGAGCTTCTCTTCTTATCCTAATATATCAGTAGATTTCGGAGTGCTTGACAAACCTAGCAATGTCTATATGATGAAGTGTGACTTCGGCTGGGCTGATCTGGGTACCTGGCACAGTATCTACGAGGCGATGCAGAAGAGCAGCGATGACAACGTGGTTGTTGACAGCGATGTGATGATGGAGAATTGTCACAACAATGTAATCAAGTTGCCTAAAGGAAAGTTGGCTGTATTGAACGGACTGGATGGTTTCATAGTAGCCGAGAATGACAATGTATTGTTGATATGCAAGAAAGAAGATTCTTCTGCCCTGGTGCGTAAATATGTAAACGAGGTGCAGATGAAGAAAGGCGATGAGTTCGTCTAAGCAAGAGCTTATGAAATAAAGATATAAAAAGAGCTGCGAAGCATATTCGCAGCTCTTTTTCTGTTTGAAACTTCTTGCATTTAAAGTTTCTTGAATTCTGTATAAATCTTATCAGCAATTTCCTTGAACTCTTCCTCTGTGAGTTTGAGATGCTCCTTGCGGAAGTTTACATCAGCTTCGCTGTTCATTGGGATGAGGTGGATATGGGCATGAGGAACCTCCAGACCCAAAACAACCTGTGCCACTTTCTTGCATGGGAAGGCTGCCTTGATAGCCTTGGCTACCTTCTTGGCGAAAACTTCAAACTCAGCCAGGTCTTCGTCTTCCATATCGAAGATGTAATCAACCTCCTTGCGGGGAATTACCAGAGTATGACCTTTGCCGATAGGGCTAATGTCGAGGAAAGCATAGAACTTGTCGCTTTCTGCACACTTGTAGCTAGGAATCTCTCCTGCTGCAATCTTTGAAAAAATGCTTGCCATAATCGCTAATCAATTTATAATTAATAATTTACAATACATATTATCTTATTCTCTTTTTGATGTCGTTGCATCGGCTACTTTCATTTTCTGTAGAATATATCGGGTAGGCTTACATATAACATAAAAGGAACCGTCATACGGGCATTGCTGCCGATATGATAGTTCCTTTTATTCCGTTTTATTCAAATGAAATCTTGTCGATGCGAAGGTTGATGGTGCCGCGAGGAATCTTGATTTCTGCAATCTCACCTACCTTCTTGTTGAGCAATCCCTGTGCGATAGGAGTCTTGATGGAAATCTTGCCTTCCTTCAAGTTTGCCTCGCTCTCGCTCACGATGGTATAAGTCATCTTTGCCTTGTTAGCCATGTTGGTCATCTCTACCTTCGACATAATCTGCACGCTGTCGGTGCTGAGCTGCTTGGTATCGATAATCTTGGCCTCGGCAATGGTGAGCTTCAGGCGATTGATCTTATCTTCCAGATGAGCCTGTGCCTCTTTAGCGGCATCATACTCAGAATTCTCACTTAAATCACCCTTGTCGCGGGCTTCAGCAATTGCGGCTGATGCCTTAGGGCGCTCTACAGATACGAGCTGTTTCAGCTCAGCTACGAGTTTGTCGTAGCCTTCTTGTGACATGTAAGCCATAATTTTCTTGTTGTTTTAATGTTATTAATAATCGGTTGGCAAGTAGCATAAAAAATAAAGAATTCCAGTGCCAGTGAAGCACCGGAATCCTATATCTGTATTTATGTCTCTTGTTTATCCTTTTGTGTATAATTCGAATGCAAAGATAGGACTTTATTTCCGTATCACCAAACTTTTTGGGGGAAATTTTAAAAATATCCTCCTTTTTCCTTCACATAGTTCATTAATTCGCTAAAAATCTGATTATTGCGCAATATCTCCGGGTTGCCTGTCATAATCATCTGCTTTCGGGCACGGGTGATGGCTACGTTCAGCTTGCGGTCGATGATGGCGCCGTCTTCTACGAAACTGTTGCCGGCAAGGAAGTCGAGCTGCCAGATGTTCTGGATGGTGAAACCGTAGATGATGACATCTCGCTGGCTGCCCTGGTACCGCTCTACGGTATCGATACTGATTTTCTCCAGTTCCGGAATACCGAGCTTTTCGATGCCTTTACGCACCATGGCTATCTGGTTGCGGTAAGGAACGATGACGCCTACCGTCTTCTTGGCATCGAAACGCTCTCCATAGAAGCGGTGGATGCGGCGAAGCAGGTCTACCACGATTGCTGCCTCATTTGCATTGATCTTATCGGATACATTCGGTTCCTTGCAGAATTTGGATGGGAGGAATATCATGCGGTGCTCCTTCAGCAGGTCGTCGAGCGCATCTTCTGATGGGAGAGTATATGACAGCTCCGTCTCCAACTGGTGTGGACATGGCACGGGTTCCAGTTTCTCCCGACGGTAGAACATCCGGTTAGGAAACTCTGCAATCTCGGGATGCATTCTGCCTTGGCGGCGCAGAATGCCGATGAATTCGCTGCGCTCTTCGTGATCTTCCCAATGAATCAGACGTTCGAAGAGGGAATTGCGGCAGTTGGTAAGACAGATGTCCTGCAGGATGCTCATGTCGATGATGCCACCTTTCTGACTGTCGTTGATGGTAGGAATGCCTGAATCCTGCTCGCTCTGCTGCACCACGGCTGGCAACTGCTTGTAGTCGCCAATGAGGATGAACTTATCTACTGCTGATAAGAGACCGATGAGATTAGGCTCCAGTATCTGGCTCGACTCGTCGATGATGGCAAGCTTGAAGTGCTTCAGCGAGAAGATGAACGGCTTGGAGGTCATCATCGAAGTGGTGCCCACGATTACACGCGTACCTATTATATATTGTTTGATGGCTTCGAGTTTCGGACAGTCGCTGATGGCTTTCTCTATCAGATAAGGGCGGAACCGCTCGTCGCAGGAGTACTCGCTGCCGAGGCGAAGGAATGGGATGCCGGAATCTACCAGCATCTCGCAGATTTCATCTACGGCTCGGTTGGTATAGCTCATCAGGAGGATGGAGGATGCAGGCTGCTGAGCCGTCTTGCCTCCCGAGGCGATGCTTTCTGCTGTCGGCATTCCCGTTCCATCGTTCAATGCTTCTTCTACCATAAACTTCAGGGCACGACTGGTCTTTCCTGTTCCCGGAGGTCCCACGAGAAGGAAGTAATCCTGTGCCTGCTTGGCACGGAGAATGATGTCGTCCAGTACATCATCGTAATGTCTGGTCAATGACAGCGAGGCGTTTCTTTGCGGGGCACGCTGCCCTAACAGCAGGTCGCGTTTCTCCTTGGGTGCACAGATAAACTGGTGCAGGTTACGTATGCTTCCGCCTGTTGATGCATCGCTCGTTCCATGTTCTATGGCGTAAGGCAGATTCATCTCGAAGATATCGGCATTCTGCTGTCCGTCGGTGAGATGCACCACAATCTCATCGCTGTGAATCTCCTGCAGTACACCTTTATATAATATAGCCTTTCTTACGTCGGGTTCTTCCTTCAGCTTGTAGGTATAGAGATACACCATGTCGCCGATACGGAAGTTGGGCAGGAAGTCCTTTCCCTGGTCGGGCACGCTCAGGGTGATGGTATCATATCCGCTTCCTGCGCTGCTCTGTTCCTTTCGGATGATGTGCAGGTCGGTATAGATATTGCCGGCATCTTTCTTTTCGGCGAGTGGCATGGTCCAGAGGTCGGAACTTGATGTGTTGGTACCTTCCTGTGCGCCCACCTTGCTGATCATCTGTTCCCGCAATACGAAGGTCATCATGCGGCAGAAGTAAGCCTCCTCTAATGGGGTGAGGTTGTGGAGCGGACTGGTGATGGCTTCTATCTGCGGCTTCAGATACTTGTTGTAGAAGAAGTCCTGCGTGCCTGCTACATTGAGCACATCGGGTGTAAACTCGTTGAGTGCATGTTCAAAACCTTCCTTGGCTATTTCGAAAGAAGCGGCTACCAGCTGGTTGCGGTAAGTGATGGCTTCCTGGAAGAGCTTGTGGTAATACGCTACTACCATCAGTCCGTCTTGCGGCTGATACTTGGAGTAGAGCAGACGGATATTCACGCGGTCGTTGCTCAGCTTGAAGTTGTGCTGCAATACGCCATAGTAGAGCAGCAGCTGTACATAGTGGGGCTCCAGCTGATAACTGTGATAACCCGGATCTACCTGATGGGTTTCGATATTCATGTTGCGTCCCGATTTCTGCTCCACCAGCAGTTTGCAGTCGGTGGTCATCAGGTCCACACGTCCCTGTATGCCGAGTGCTTCGCAGACGAACGAAGGTTCGAGGATGGCTTTCTTCCTGTCGTAAAGACTTTCGCCACGGAAGGCTGACATCTGTGCCTGCGATGCGGTGCGGGGAAAGAGAATATCCACTACCTGCTGCAGATTGAATGCCTGCTGGTTGGCATCGGTATAGAATTTCTTGGCATCAAACCAGGGGCAGGTGCAGAACTCCAGTGCTTTCTCCCTGAAATTCGTCTTTATGGTTTCGTTCATCTGGTATTTGCCGTTTGTATTGATGATGTCATCCAGCGCCGCACCGGCAAAGTTACCGAGCAGGGTAGCCTGGGTGTTGGCGCGGGGTTTCATCTGGTTTAGCAGATAGAGCAGGGGATGATGACCGAAAGCCGTGAAGCAGGTGGCAATGCTACTGATATCTACCAGATAATCGGGTTCTACCACGATGAGTCGGGGAGTGATGACGGGCTGCTTTACCTGACAGTCGAGCAGGTTGAGCTGCATACCTTCCTTCAGGATATCCCAGAGGTAGGTATGGTCGATATGGTTCTCTTCATCTTTCAGTTGAACGAGATATTCCTCTTCGTCAGCATCTTGGTCAATATCCACGCGGATGAAATCGCTGTCCCAGTTCTTTACGATGCAGCGGATGCGGCGGTTGTTGATTTCCAGTCCTTTCTGATAAGGGCGGTTGGTATGGGGAATGAGCACGTTCAGCTTGTGGGGAACATCCACTCCGAATACGGCAGAGATGAAGATGGCTAGGGCACGTGCATCATATTTCAAATCTTCGCTTGAGAGCGGTTCCTGCGAATTACTGTGCCGGCGCATGGTCTGGATGGCAATCTTGTCTGCCACCTTGATGCCGTGAGCCTTACAGAGATAATCCACCTGGGAGAAAAGGTTACCGAAAGCCTGTTTCGTTTCCTTCACTCCTTCGTGGCAGCAGAGGATGAGCGTATCGTGCATCATCTTGTTGCGTGTCTTTGGCTCCAGTTCGGGGAGTATCAAAAGTTCTCTTACCCTAAGGAAGAGTTCTGCGGCGCTGATATTGTTTTGATTCATAGGCTACAAAGTTACGAAAATTATAACTACTCTTATAATAAAGGTATTTATAATTATTGATAATTAACTGTTGAACAGGAATGCGTATTTAAGGAAATTTAGGGCGTTCGTGCAAAATATGTAGTAAAGTGTCGGATATTCGTGCGAAAAAGTGTATCTTTGCAGCATAAGTACTAAAAAATAATGCAAGAAATGCTTGCCGTATCATTTCTTTTTTGTATATTTGTAGCCCCCAATTGAAAAGAAGGGGTATTATTAATCTAAAAATATTAAACAATGACAAAGGAAGAATTGATGCATAGAGCCATTGAGCTCTCAAAGAATAGCGTGAAGACGGGGGGCGGACCTTTTGGTGCTGTGATTGCCAAGGACGGTATTATCATCGCTGAGGCTTCCAACAGTGTAACCATCGACCTCGACCCTACGGCTCATGCCGAAGTGAACTGTATCCGACAGGCTACCCGCAAACTGAAGACCTTCAATCTGGAGGGTTGCGAGATCTATACCTCCTGCGAGCCTTGCCCGATGTGCCTGGGTGCCATCTATTGGGCACATCTCGACCGTATCTATTATGCCAACGACCGGAAGGATGCGGCAAAGATAGGTTTCGATGATGAGTTTATCTACGAGGAGATAGACCGCAAGATAGAAGACCGCCACAAGCCGATGATTGCCCTGATGCGCGATGAGGCGCTCGGTGCTTTCCGCATGTGGGAGGAAAATGCGGAAAAGACGGAGTATTAATGAGATAAGATAAAAAGGGAAGGTTGCACGGAATATGAACCGCAGCCTTCCTTTTTTCGTAGATTCTTCTTGTATTCTATCATGCTGGATAGAGAAAAATGGAGAAAAGGAACGATTTCTCAGATTTTCTTTGTAATTTTGCCGCCAAATTCAGAAAAGACACTGAATTGATGGATAATGGAAATTCTCTAATTATTATAACGACAATGGAACAGTCAATAGAAAATCTCTACAAATTAGACGGCAGAGTGCCCGTAGGTAAAGCACTCCCATTTGGTCTTCAGCATGTGCTGGCGATGTTCGTCAGCAATATTGCGCCAATCATGATTCTCGCTGGTGCGATAGGTTTGGACAGTTCGGTGAGCGCCGTGCTTATCCAGAACTGTATGGTCATCGCCGGTATCGGTACCTTGGTGCAGCTTTATCCGGTATGGCGTATCGGTTCTCGCCTTCCTATCGTGATGGGTATCTCCTTCACCTTCCTTTCACTTGCCATCGCCATTGCCGGTGCTCATGGTATGGGTACTTTGATAGGCGCTGTCATCATTGGTGGTCTGGTAGAAGGAACACTCGGACTTTTCGCCAAGTATTGGATCAAGCTCATTCCGCCTGTAGTAGCCGCTACCGTGGTAACAGCCATCGGTTTCTCGCTCCTTCCTGTTGGTGCCAACTCTTTTGCGGGTGGTCAGGGTGCAGCTGATTTCGGTAGCATGCACAACTGGGTTGTGGGTTCTGTCACTTTGCTGGCTTGTCTGCTTTGTCAGATTTTCGCCAAGGGTTTCTTGCGTTCACTCTCTGTATTGGTAGGACTGCTGGTAGGTTATGTTCTGGCTCTGTTTATGGGAATGATAGATTTCAGCGGACTTTCTGGTCTCTCTATCGTAGCTTTGCCAAAGCTTCTTCCATTTACACCTGAGTTTAATATCGGTGCTATTCTCTCGGTGGTAGCAGTATATCTGGTTTCTGCCACAGAAACGATTGGTGATACTTCTGCTCTCTGCAACAGTGCGTTGAAGCGTGATCCTAAGACCAAGGAGATGGGTGCGGCAGTCTGCTGCGATGGTTTCGTAAGTTCGGTTTCCGGTCTTTTCGGTTGTACTCCTATCACTTCTTTCAGTCAGAACGTAGGTTTGGCAGCGATGTCGGGAGTGGTGAACCGCTTTACTATTGCCATGGGTGCCATCATTATGATTATCGGTGGTATCTTCCCAGCTATCGGTTATGTATTGACTACGATACCTCAGGCTGTATTGGGCGGCTGTACCATCATGATGTTCGGTAGCATCCTCTTTGCCGGTTTCGGCATGATGGCGCGTACCGGCTTCTCTCAGCGCAACATGGTCATCGTGAGTCTTTCGCTCAGCGTAGGTCTCGGATTCACATCTGCAACAGGTATGTTCAACATCTTCCCAGAGATTGTGCGCACCGTTTTTGCTGATAACTGTGTGGCAGTAGTCTTCCTGCTTGCTGTTATCCTGAACCTCGTGTTGCCGAAGAATCTGGATAAGGCATAAGAATCAAAGATATTTATAGATAAAAAGGTGCAACTCACAAGTAAGAAAGTGAGTTGCACCTTTTTTGCTATAAACTGTTAACTATAAACTATTAACTAAATCACTGTCCTCCCAGTCTTTCGAAGAAGGTGATGATTTCTTCGAAGGTCTTGAATTCATCGCTGCCGTATTCTATCGCTGTACCCATGAAACCATCGCATGGGCTAGGGTCGATGAAGTAATCGCCGTAGAGCAGGTTCTTCTGGTTGCAGAAGATGATGTGGTTGTAGGCTGGGGTAGAGAGATATTCCTCCACCCAGGTCTGTACCTTCGCCATGTATTCATGGTCGTTGGTTGGCGCTGGGGCTACGATGTATACGTTGTAATGCTCTATCAGCATCTCGTAAGCCTTGTGCATCGAACTGGTTGCCTTCATGTAACTGTCGTGCAGGGCATCGAAGTCGATGTATACGATAGGGCGCTCCTTGCCGTTCTGCTTGTCGTCAATCCAGCGGATTACCGGACAGAGATAGTGGAATGCTACCTTGTCGATAAGTCGGTGCTCGCCATGGAATGGGATGGCGAGCGGATAGTGCTCGTGGAAGAGGTCGAAGGTATGGACCAGCGGATCAGCATCGCCGAAGAGACCGTAAACACGTTGCTGCTCCTCGGGAGTAATGTCCTGGAAGCAACGCTCGGTAAAGTCACGGTATTCCTTGATGAGGCCTTTGTTAACCATCAGTTCGTTCACTCCGTCCTTTCTCGGGTTCTGGAATTCCTGCTTGCCGGTCATGCTGCTCATCGTATCGCCCATCTTGAAGGCTGGGTTTACGAGGATGCGGTCGAATCCTTTCAGCAGTTCGGTATACATGCCTCCCATCGAGGTACCGATGATGAGGTCGGGCTTCTCAGTCTCCGCCATCTTCTGCAGCATCTCTATGCCCTCTTCCGGATGTACCGGGATGTCTTCAGCCACGAGGGTGGCATTCGGCATCAGTTCCTGCAACATCTTTACGGTGCCGCTCTGTGCAGAAGAGAGGAAACCGTGAACATACATGATTTTCTTGCCCGCCATGAGGTCGGGGAATTGTTTGATATATGGATTCATATTCTTATAGTTTAATGTACTGCTATTTCCTTAAGCGATTTGTACTAAGTTTGTGGTGCAAAGATACTAAAATTATAAATACGCATATAATAAAGGTATTTATAATTATTGATAATTAACCATTGGAGGTCATTAAAAAAAGAGGACCACCCATCGCTGGCAGTCCTCTTTCATTATTCTTCTATTTTATCGTTGAAATAATTGCTCAAGAGTTATCAGGTGATTGATGATACTTGCATGCATATTGGAACTAAGTCCCATTGTTGTCACCAAAACAGTTTGTATTGAGCGAGTCTTGTTATGCATCTTGCTATTTGCGAAAGCGTCTATCTTGTGACGTATATTCTCCTCGACATCTTGTGTGACAGTAAAATTACCTGTTGAAAATTTCATTTCGCAGAGATAATCTGTTTGAGTACTTTTACTCTCCATGACTAAATCTATTTGAGCACCTTTTCCGTCTTCAGCTTTCCCACACCAACTGTAGTTCCTTTCAACCGAATGGATACGTAGAGTGTCTTGTATGTTTTGCAGATGCTCTATGCTCAAAAGTTCAAACGTATCTCCAGCCCATGTGTAGAATGTGGCTGTCCCATGGATAGCGTTCCATCCTCCTTGTTTGATTTGTTTGCCATGAACAAATCTCAGATAGAATAGAGAAAAGAAATCTTTTAGCTGATATACAGTTTCGACTCTTTCCTTTCCATAGCGGGGATACTCTCTCGTAATTCCTGATTCTCTAAGGTTGTCAAGTAGCTTTGTCAGGGTACCCCCGGTTTTGATACCTGTAGCCTTGGAAAGCTCTGATTGTGTCATTCCATAGAACTTACTGCCAATAGCTTTAACGATGTCGACGTATTTCTCTTTGCTGGAATACAGTCCTGTATAAACATCTTTGAATTCCTGATGAATTAATTCGTCTGCAAAGAATATGCTGTCTATGTTGTCTGTCATTGTTCTGTCGTTGCGGAGCTTATCCAGATAATAGGGGATTCCACCTATAGCCATATAACTCACGCACATTTCATAGCGTGAGAGATGAAAACCATTTTTCTTGTAGTACTTTTCGCATTCTGCTAGAGTGAAAGGGAATAGTTTGATGGTTTCCGTGAGTCTTCCATGCAGACCCCCATAGTCATGTATCACATTATCAAGCATCCAACTTGTAGCCGATCCACAGACAATGAGTATAATATTTCGTTCACTGTCTGCCCATGAATTCCAAAAATATCCCAGTTCTGCTATCATTTCTGATGATTGCGGTCCTGCAAGCCATGGAAGTTCATCGATAAAGATGATTTTCCTTCTGTTTCTTTTTCCTTCCAGAACTTTTCTCAAAAGTAAAAATGCCTCTCTCCAACAAGTGGGTTTGGACTCCTTTGTCGATAATCCTGCAATCACTAGCGAATCATAGAAATGCGCAAGTTGAAGTTGACGGTAAGACTCATAGTCCTTGTCTCCGTCTTTAATATAAGTACCTACTGCTTTGAAGAGAATCTTCTTTCCAAAGCATTCGCTTACGAGATAAGATTTGCCTACTCTTCGACGGCCATAAATGGCTACAAGTTCAGATTTCTTAGACTTGTATATTCTGTCGAGTATATTTATCTCTTTATTTCTTCCTATGATATTTGCGTAACTCATTGTAAGATAGTTTTATAATGTTGGTTGCAAAGATACGTTTTTTTTAGGATAACACCAAGAAAACTACTTAGAAAATCAGCGAAAACGATTGGATTTTCTTGCTTTTCGCTGATTTTCTAGAAAAGAATAACACTTTTCCTATAGGTTTTGCTTTTCTCGGCGAGGGTGGCATCGTCATAATAGATGAAACCTTGCAACCAGTAGGTATAAGTGTCCATGTTTTCTGCGCTCATGACGAGAGGAGAGTTCTCGTAGACCGTGACTCCTTGCTCTTGCACGATGATTTCTGCTGCAAAATTACGCTAAATTGCAGACAAACCAAAATTATTGGGCGATAAACTTCCTTGTTTGCGAAAAAAGTAGTAATTTTGCACCCAATAACCATATTAAAGTTCAAGTCATAATGGATTTACTGAAAGAAAGAATTATGCAGGAGGGCAGATGCTTTCCTGGTGGAATCTTAAAAGTAGACAGCTTTGTAAACCATCAGATGGACCCTATTCTGATGATGGACTTAGCTAAGGAATTCGTGCGCCTTTTCAAGGACATCAAGTACAACAAGATTATTACTATCGAGGCTTCGGGCATCGCGCCTGCCATCATGGTAGGTTATCTGACCAATCTTCCTGTTGTATTTGTAAAGAAAAAGCAGCCTAAGACTATGGAGGGTATGATTACCTCTGTGGTTCACTCTTTTACAAAGGACCGCGATTATACGGTTTGTGTGAGCAACAGTTATCTTACTCCTGAGGACCATGTTATCTTTATCGATGACTTCCTTGCCAATGGTAATGCGTCTAAGGGCGTGATGGACCTTTGCGAGAAGGCTGGTGCCAAGATTGAGGCGATGGGTTTCATCATCGAGAAGGCTTTCCAGCATGGTGGTGACTTCCTGCGCAAGGAGGGAATCCGTTATGAGGCACTCGCTACCGTAGAGAGCCTGGATGATTGCAAGATTGTCTTGAAGTAAAACATCTTATTATATATATTAAAAGCCGCCTGTAATAGGGCGGCTTTTTTCTTACTTGACGATATCAGCGGCATAGATTCCCATCGCCTTGTATCCGGCAGGGTTCGGATGGAGCCAATCACTGCTGGCATATTCCCGCTTCATCCTTCTGTCATCATTCGGGTCTTGAAGCAGCTTGGCGAAGTCTAGAATGCCATCTGCTTTCTTTGCCTGACTTCGAATCCAGTCGTTTACATAGAGTCGGGCTGCTTCGTGGAAGTGGCTGTAGTAGCCGGCACCCTTGAAAGGCGTGATGGTGCCCAGGTAAACTTTCATCTTCCGGGCCTTCGCCTTCCTCATCATTCCCTGTATGCTCTCTATAATCTGGCGGGCTACCGTCTCGCTGTTTCCGCTCTTGGCAGCACCTATGTCGTTGATGCCTTCAAAGATAATTACCTTCTTTACGCCGCTCTGCATCAGAATGTCCCGGTCGAAGCGTTCCTTGGCGAGTGCCCCGAAACCGCCCGGCACGGTTACGCGGTTGTTGCCGATGCCCAGGTTCAGTACACCCTGGTTGGTTATCTTATGCTTCAACTGCAGCATCTCCGACATTACATCGGGCCACCGGTTCTGGGCATTATCCGTAGAACATTTGCCGTCGGTGATGGAGTTGCCCATGATGGCGATGGCACTCATGTTGGTGCTCATCGTATACACATCGATGCCGCTGATGTTGTACCAGTGGTTCTCGCGGAAAGCCTTTTCGAAGTTGGAGTGGGCATTGGTTACTCCCTTCATGATATAAGAGGTGGTACGTGAGCCCATGTGGACGGTAGGCACATCGGGAGCCGAGGTGTAGTTGATGGTGATGGCTACGCGCTCCAGGTTCTTGAGATTGAACTTCAGCGCATCGCTCACTATCTGTCTGCCGGCAGGGATGGTAGCCTTGTAGCTGTTGCCGAACTTGAAGTATTGGGCCGATTTGGCATCAATCTTGAAGGAGTCTTTGGCGTGGGCGATATAGATGGAGCGTATCACTACGGGTTGCATCGAGTAGATATTGCTCAGTTTCAGTCTTATCACGTCGCCTCCCACGCTTACCTTTACTATCTGGCGAACCGAACGGTTTGTCATGTTGTTATTATAGGGCATAAACGCTTTCACCACAGTCTGCGGTGCCGTAGCCCAAGTTCCAATCCATGTTTGTGCCGCCATCTGTAGTGTGTATGTGCAGATGAAGCATAGTATCATAATAAATCTTTTCACCTTGTTGTATTAAAAAAATATAATCCTTGCGCCAGATGAGGCGTCTCGTTACGCATTATCTCATAAAAAGGGTCGATGCCATTAGAGGCACCGACCAATTCTGTTTATAATGATTTGATATTTTCTTCCGATAGCCCTGTGAATTGCATGATTTGCTCTATAGGCAGACCTGCTTGACGCATTTTTAGGGCGATGGCATTTTTTTCTTCAGTTTTACCTTCCGCTCTACCTTCCGCTCTACCTTCTGCTCTACCTTCCGCATGCCCTTCTAATCTAGCGTTTCCAAGAACGTCATTTTGAATCATGATGGCATTGACATGTTCATCGTAGGCGTGTCGTTCGGCATTCGACATAGAGTAGTATTTCAGCTTCTCGCGAGCTTCTTGCAATCCTGGTGCTTTCGTGTCAGGATTGATGACTCCGTTTTTGAGGTAATCAACCCATTCCTCCAATGGAGACTTGGCAACCTTGTTGAATTCATTGACGCGCACTAGCATATAGGTTGGGAATATTTCGGCAGGCGACTTTCTCACGATTGTATCTTTCTCCTTGGTACTGATGATGAGTTGGTCTTGCGTATGCAGGCCGATAAAATTGTTTTGTCCTACATAAATATAGTCCGACCCTTTGCCAAGGTCAAAATAAAGTATACTAATGGAATATACCTTTTTTACTTCCTTGTAGGTGTTGCCGAGATTGATATGCTCGGTAATAGCTTTGTCTACGCCATAAAATATACGTTCCTGATAACACAATCTGGTTATATTTTGTATCTCGACGAGAATGTCTTCACCGTTACTATTTTTTGCCTTGATTTCTACTCGATAGAACTTATCTTCTGCCAGCACGTTTCCTTCGTTTTCTAGGATTTCAACAATCTTGATAGGTTCATTCAGAAACACGGTCAGGAAGCCCTCGAGCACACCAAAGTTCGCCTTCTGGTGAAGTTGGTGCAAGATTGCCCAATCGAATCGAATGTATTTATCTTTTAGCTCTTCCATATAGATTTCCTCCTAAAATTAATATTCGGTTGCAAAGATACGCTTTTCTTTTGAAAGAAACAAGAATTTTTGGGAAAATGTTTGAGTTGTAAAACTACTATTGTACTGTCAATGAGTTTATACTTGTACAACAGTAGGCTTATGGTTGTACAACAGTAGGCTTATGGTTGTACAACAGTAGGCTTATGGTTGTACAACTAAAGGGTATATAGTTGTACAACTAAAGAGTGTGTAGTTGTACGATAATGGGGTGTTGCCACTAGGCTCGGCAGACCTGCTGACTGCAGTCGGCAGAGCTGCTGACTAGGCTCA
>OGQB01000293.1_pt1 | contig 54043 bp, 43 predicted proteins | sample 1553071 | NCBI WGS metagenome assembly OGQB01 (sample SAMEA2580284, study PRJEB22360) | human gut metagenome | biome: human gut; feature: human-associated habitat; material: faeces | place: Denmark | collected 2008/2010
TTTCTTGCCATAAAATAAACCTCCAAACTGAGTAATTCTATCTTACATCAGTTTGGAGGTTTACACAAACTTTGGGATACTCCCCTGTCCTGAATCGTCTATTCCGGAAGGCGTCCCTCATATATGATGCTCAGTTCACCATATACCTGCGCCCAGTTACGGATCGTCGATGTCCATTTTTTCGTCGCCTCAAAGGTGGCAAGATACAGTGCTTTCAGCAGGGCTGTATCGCTTGGGAAAACGCTTCTCTGTTGGTTCAGCTTACGGTAAGTAGAATTCAGGGATTCAATGGCATTTGTCGTATATATCACCTTTCTAACAGTTGCTGAAAACTTGAAAATAGGTGAAATCGCATCCCAGTTATCCTTCCAGCGTTTCATGGAATTCGGATATTTCGGTGTCCATTTTTCAGTCACTCTGTCCAACGCAGCCAGGGTCTTTTTTCATCCACAGCCTGGTAAATGGTTTTCAGATCTGTGGCAAATGCTATTCTGTCTTTATCCGGAACGTATTTTAAGGTGTTGCGCACCTGATGCACAATACAACGCTGATATTCCGCTTTAGGGAAAGCTGCACCGATTGCTTCTTTTATTCCGGTAAGTCCATCCGCACAAATGATCAAAACATCTTTCACGCCTCGGTTTTTCAATTCATTCATGACGGAAAGCCAGTATTTTGCACTTTCATTATCACCAACCGAAATGGTAAGAACCTCTTTTTTGCCTTCTATGTTGATGCCAAGAATCACATAAGCAGCAAGTTTTCGGATCACACCATTATCACGGACAGAGTAATGGATCGCATCGATGTAGAGGATCGGATATACCTCATCTAACGGGCGGTTCTGCCAGTCTTCAATCTGTGGCAGGATCTTGTCTGTCACATCTGAGATAAATCCTTCTGAAGTCTCAAATCCATAGATATCCTCAATCGTTTCTGAAATCTGTCGGGTAGTCATTCCTTTTGCATACATAGAAATGATCTTTTGATCAATATCTGAAATATCTTTTTGACGTTTTTTTACGATCTGTGGTTCAAACGTAGATTTCCGATCCTGAGGGACATCGATCTCCATTGCTCCATAACTGCTATTGACTCTTTTTCGTTTGTAACCATTTCTGTAGTTATCAGTATCTGAGCGTTCTGATTTTTCGTAGCCAAGGTGATCATCCATTTCCGCTTCCATCATCTCTTTGATCGTTCCACCCAGAAGATCTTTCAATGCATCCTGAATATCTTCAGCGGTTTGAATATTGTACTCTTCAAGGAGCTGGTGGATAATATTTCTTTTTCCTTCCGTCATTTGTACTCGATGTACCGGTTTCTTTTGTCTTGCCATAATAAAAGGTCCTCCTATGATTTTTTATTTTATCGTAGAAGAACCTCTATTTGCTAATTTACAGAAAAAGTTTCACACACTCTTTTTGTTGGAGCTTCACAAGGTGTGCACCATCTATAAGGATTCCTTTACCCCGAAAACCGTCAGGGCCTGACGCGGAGAAATGCCGAGCCCACCGACGCTGATCAGTGTATCTTCTGCTTCTAACAGAAGATGTTCCTTTTGAAATCTGAGGATCATACGGCCTCCACTTAAGCCGTCCATCCGTCGCAGCTCCATCTCAAGCGTATTGACGGTACGCCATGCAGCGGAACCTGCGTAAATATGCCCGTCTGCTTCACTGTAGGCGAAATCCTGGCGCATGGAGAGGACAAATTCCTTTTCTTTTCCATCTTCCATTACCTTCCAGTACATCTTATCGCTGCCAAAGGAGAAGCGCATCTCCTGAATTGGACTTGTCTCCAGGTCAAACAGACCGCTTCCGCCAATCAAAACTTCAGCGGAATCCGGCTGCTGATCGTTTAGCAACGGAACAGACACATAAACATGCTGAGTTACTTTCTCTTCCATAAAAGGATTTCTTGTTCCTCTGCGCGGTGGCAGAGCCAGCTGTGCAGTACGTTCTTTTAAAGTTTCCGCAAGCGGGGATGGCGGCAGTTCACCTGTCTCTTTTAGTACACAGGGAAGTAGTTCTTCCTGCAGTGCACTCAATTCCTCCTGCGTTTGCTCGGTTGCCGTCGTCAGAATCACAATCATATCAAGATCTGAGAACACAACACCAAACTGACCGTACGCACCATCTGCGCGGAAGGAACCCGGATAACGGCACATCCAGCACTGATAGCCGTAGCCCTGCGCCCAGTCTTTTACGTGGCCTTCCGAATCGCCCTCCGTCTCAATCTGTTTGCGGCAGGCGCGTTCAAACCAGTCTTTTCGAAGCAGCTGTTTTCCTTCCCAATCGCCCTGACGGGCCAGAAAATACGTGAATTTTGCCATATCTTCCGTCATCATCTTCATACCGCCTCCGCCAAGCTCCGTTCCGTCGCCGAGTAATGCACAGGTCAGAGAAGTGATTCCAAGTGGCTTCAACAGACGGGATTTCAGAAATTCTGTCACGTTCTGTCCTGACTTTTTACGCAGAACTGCAGCCAGCATGTTGGTTCCGGCTGTATTATATTTATAAAATGTTCCTGGCTCATGGAGTACCGGATGATGCAGAAACGTCGAAATCCAGTTTTGGGAATTGTCCGAAATCTCCGTCTCGTGACCGCATCCCATGATCAGCAGGTGATGCAGTGTGATTTTTTTGAGATATTCGGAAGGATTTTCCGGTAACAGCTCCGGGAAGATATCGATAATTTTCTCATCAAGGGATAAGATTCCCTCCTGCTCCGCAAAACCAATCGCTGTTGCTGTCAGCGATTTGCTGAATGAATATAACGGATGACGAAACTTTTCATCATACGGTTTCCACTAGCCCTTTGCCGCACATTGCCCATGGCGGATCACCATAAAACTATGCAGCTCAATCTGGTTTTGCTCCATTCGGTCAAGAAAATTCAAAATCCCTTTGGAGCTGATTCCAACGGATTTCGGTGTCACATCTTTAAAGTATCTCATTTTTCACTTCTCCTTTCTCACAGCCTTAGAAAAAATCATCTGTATCTGAAAAAACTCCAGAATATTACGCCTCTTGGTTGCGATGCGTATAATAATATACTAACACCAATGGTTCGTAATCACAATGTTCATGTTGATGGGTCAATGGTATATTTTTATCGTGCGAAATAATGCATTGATGTTTGGTTTTTATTCGGTTGCGACCGAGTCAGCTGTAACCAAATAAAAATACAAATGAGAGTTTGGTGTAAAAGAATCTGACTGTTCAGCATCATTGACGAACAAAATAACCTGCTTTATACTACAGTCAGTACAATACAACATTGTACTTTTTTAGAAAAGCGAGGAACAAATGATAGAAAAATTGATATTCATAGATTTGATGAATTAGGAGAGAAAATTATGACTCGGATTTTGGCTAAATATAGATCAAAAGTGATTACTAGACATCTGATTAAAAAGTTTACGGTTAAAATTGATAATTGTAGAGTGGAACTGGAAAGTAACCAACAAGAATTAATTATACAAATATGTGGAAGATTAGGGAAAGAAAAAGTGAGGAAGCTTCTTTCAGATTTAGAATGTTTGATTTTTTTCTATTTAGGATCATTTCCTTTGATGGAATTACTCTATATAAATGGAGATAAAATAGATATATCAAAACGAGCAGCTAAATATGAGACAAGTGATAATTTTTTGAAAGATAACCTGGTTATTTGCGATATTAATGAAATAACAGTGAATGAGCAGAAAGTAAAAGAATTAAGAAAAATAAGTTCATATCCGATATATTCATTTCAGTGTCTCATATCTAAGGCATACGACCATGTAATAACGAACCATAAAATGACATTGTTACTTCACATTATTGATGGTCTGTATGAAGCCGATAAGCATCAATTGAAAGCAGTGAAACAGGAAATACAAAATAAATATCCAGAATCTAAAAAAGGAACTGTAGGGGATTATATGGCAGCAATCTATTCGTTGTGTGAAAAGTATTTCTTTGAATATCATAGAAAATATGCATGTGGAATACTGCCACTGTTAAAAGTTACGAGATATAAATTTATGACTAGGTTAGCAGAAACACGAAATTGGTATTCACATTTTCTCAATGAATCGAAGAAACCGCTTAGAATAGTCAAAGGGTGCGATTTTATTATATATTTTGAGCTTATGTGTTATATGATACGCTTATCAGTAATAGATAAAATAGGTGCAGCTATTGATGAAAGTCGTGTTCAAGAATTTTATTATACAGTACATGATTGGATTTTAGCAATCGTGTATGATACAGATGAACCTTTAAAATCAAATACTTACAGGATTGAGAAACAATGGAAAGAATTTATTAGAGAAATTGAAGAATCATAAGGGACACAACTCCATGTTGGTACTTCGTCCGGCAGACGTTGTGGAGACAACAGTCGCATGGAAACTAGCGATGGAGAATGTTTACACTCCTACCGCATTGATTCTTTCCCGTCAGAATATCACAGATCTTCCCGCTAAGGAAAACCGCTATCAAGAGGCTTTGCAAGCGGAAAAGGGTGCCTATATCGTCAATGAAGACGCTAATGCGGATGTAATTCTTTTGGCTTCCGGTTCCGAGGTATCGACTTTGGTCGAGGGCGCCGCCCTGCTTCGTGCCGATGGCATAAAGGTTCGTATCGTTTCCGTTCCTTCCGAAGGTCTATTCCGTTCACAAAGCAAAGAGTACCAAGAATCCATTCTTCCCGCAGGAAGCAAGATTTTCGGCTTAACCGCTGGTCTTCCGGTTAATCTGGAAGGGTTGGTAGGTCCTAACGGCAAGGTATGGGGACTTGAATCCTTCGGTTTCTCCGCCCCTTACAAAGTATTGGACGAGAAATTAGGTTTCACGGCTAACAACGTTTATAACCAAGTAAAAGAATTATTAGCATAAAGATGGGTATAGTAGGTTTGTGTAGCGATCACGCTGGTTTTGAGTTAAAAGAATATATAAAGACAATCCTCGATGAAAGGGGATTGTCTTATAAAGATTTTGGAACTTATTCTTCTGACAGTTGCGATTATCCGGATTTCGCCCATCTGATGGGCAAGGCCGTAGAAGCTGGCGAGGTTTATCCGGGAATAGCTGTCTGCGGTACAGGGAATGGCATTAGTATGACCTTGAACAAACATCGGGGTGTCCGTGCCGCCTTATGCTGGCGAGAGGATATCGCGAAACTGGCACGTGAGCATAACGACGCGAACGTGTTATCAATGCCCGGTCGTTTTATCAGCAAGGAAGAGGCTAAGAAAATCGTTAAGATATTCTTGGATACACCTTTTGAGGGTGGTCGCCACCAACGTCGTATAGACAAGATCCCTTTGTAAAGTCCGCAAAAAAGTCACTTTATATAATAAAAGAAGGCTCTCCCATGGTTCGCTTACCATTCGAAGAGCCTTTTCGTATCACCGTTTAAACGGCAACGTACATATAATAGATGACGGATGCCAAATTTGAAGACTTTCTACTATTAAACATTCGATCTCGCTTTTTGTTCTTTCCATTTAGTTAAAAATGTACGGGCTACCGTCGGGAATAACTCCAGCAACAGTATTTCTTTCTCATTCTCAGCCAATAATACATCCAAATCCTCCAATACAGGATTCTCTTGCATCACGTAATGGGAACCGTCGTAAGGCACCTCATTTTGTACGCCGGCGATTTTCAACCGGAACGCCGGATCTACCGGAATCGGCGTCTTGCCATACTCTCCTTTTACCAAGGCGATAAACTGGTTGGAAGGATTACTATACATCGGGCGGCCTTTCAGCTCATCCAGCGCACAGGAAACCGCTTGCGCCCCGATAATCTGGCTCGTAGGCGTCACCAACGGAGGCAAGCCGGCATCCATCCGTACTTGCGGAATGAGCGACATCGCCTTCTCCAACAAGTCGATCTGCCCCAATTGCTTCAACTGGGCAACCATATTCGTGTACATACCTCCCGGGATCTGCGCTTTTTTCACCAACTCGTTCGGCTCGGGGAAATCAAAATACTCCTCGATCGCACGGCAATAAAGCAGCAAATCGTCCTCCTTATCTTTCCGAGCGGCCTCGATGGCATCGTTGAAGAAGCGGTCGATCTCGGCGGGGAAACTATCCTCTACGGGATTAAAGGGTCTCGGGAATTTCTTAGCGGTATCGAATGCGGAAAGTTCCTTGCGGATCGTCAATAATTCCTTGTTGATCTTAGCGATCGCATCCATATCAAGATCCAGCTCGATACCCAATTTCTTGCAGAAGATATAGACCAGCTCCACGGCGGGAGCGGCTGGTCCTCCGGCGAAGTTCCATATATTCGTATCAACGATATCCACCCCATTGATAATGGCGGATACGACCGACGCCAATCCGTAACCGGGCGTACAATGCGTATGAAAATCCACCGGTACTTTCAAGCTCTTCTTGAACAATCGCACCAATTCCGCCGTACGAGCCGGAGGTATCAAACCACTCATATCCTTCAGGGTGATCATATCAGCGCCCAGCGACTCCAGTTGAAGGGCCTTGTTTAAGAAATACTCATTCGTAAAAACAGGCTTATGCAAGGGCCGTCCATGCAAGGCGGCTTTTATACGTTCTACCGGGGAATGGTGAGGATCTATCGTATAACAGATGGCACAGTCGGCCTTTCCCCCGAATTTCTTCACATAACGGATCGTGGATTTCACGTTATCCACGTCGTTCAAAGCATCGAAAATACGCATGATATCGATACCGGAACGAATCGAGTTCCGGCAAAAGCCTTCTATAATCTCGTCGGGATAAGGATTATAACCGAATAAATTACGCCCACGGGAAAGAGCGGATAGTTTTGAGGAATTACCTATTTTCTCTTTGATGATCTCTAAACGATCCCACGGATTCTCACCTAAATAACGCATCACGGAATCGGGAACCGCCCCACCCCATACTTCCATGGCGTAAAAGCCTGCGTTTTTGTAGTAAGGAAGTACACGGTCTATTTGCGCTTGAGACATTCTTGTAGCGAATGCCGATTGCTGACCATCGCGAAGAGTCAAATCACGAATCAATAATTTACGTATCATACCAAATTTGTTTAGATCGTTTTAGTCAATATTCTGATTATATAACAGGATCTAAACAAATTTGATAAAGATTACGGGGTTAATAATAACCAATTTTTCTAAAACCTCAGTCTTTTACTTCCACAACGATCATTACGGGAAAGTGGTCGGAAGGGGTACGGGCCTCATATTTACTCAATGACACCTCTTTCGGGAAATTACCGTTTTGCTCCTTCCGGGCGCTTTCTTTCGCCTCGGAGCGATAAGTATCCGTTAAGATTCCATACTTCTTCACCTCAAATTCTTTCGTAAGAAAAAGGTGGTCGATACGGCTATCGGTCTTGCGGTCCGGATGGAAACCGTTGAAGGTACCATTCGGGGCATAGCGGAAATCAGCGATCTCATAAGAGTCACGCATGATACCGGAACCATCTAACAACTGATAGGACTCACTTGTTTGGTCCACGTTGAAATCGCCGGTAAGGATAGCGGGAAGTTTCTTGGGGAACTCCTTGATCTTCTCCAAGATCAGCTTGGCGCTCTCGGCACGTGCCTGTACGCCTACATGGTCCATGTGAAGGTTGAAGAACAAGAAAGTGAAACCGGTTTGCTTATCCCGGAACTCACCCCACGTACAGATACGGGGAAGGACGGCATCCCAGCCCTTATTCGGACGGTCGGTGATCTCGGATAGCCAGAAATCGCCATGCTCCAAAACCTCGAACTTGTCCGTGCGGTAAAAGATAGCCGAATGCTCTCCCGCCCGCTTACCATCGTCACGTCCCACACCGATATAATCATATCCGGGCATGGCTTGCCTCAAGTCCTGCAATTACGGATATTTGCCCTCTTGGGTACCAAAGATATCGAACCCGTGAAATTGTACGATCTGGGCGATGTAAGGATAGCGTTGTCCCCAACCGTTACCGTTCGTGGAATCGCCGCCGTTGGCGTTACGCAAATTATAGGTGGCAACCACCATTGTCTCCGCCTGTAAGGTTAATACGGCGCAAAAAAGAAAAATAAAAGAATAAATAACTTTCTTCATGATCTATGTTTTTAATTATCCTCGAAAGCTGATAATATCGGACGGGCGATCCACACCTGCGGCTGCGGTACGTCCAAGAGGCAAGCTATCGTGCCAGCGATATCATATACCATCGTACTCTCCGGGATCTTGAAGCCTTTCTTTACGTTCTTTCCATAGAAAACGATCGGGGTTTGCATCTCGTTCATCGTCTTGCCACCGTGACCGGTCTCGATACCGCCGTGGTCGGCCGTCAGTATAACCACCGTATCATCCATGATACCCGCCTCACGAACGGCGTCCATCACTTGCGTCAAGCAACTGTCCAAATGATTCACCATCGCGAAATACTCCGGGGAGCTCCAACCCTTGCCATGTCCGGTACCATCCGGCTGATCGTATATGATCGCGCAAAGGTTCGGCTTCTTCTCCTTGATATACTGAACGGCTACCAGGGTACATCCGTTCGGGTTCTCAGCCGACATCGGGGCATGCTTACGGAAGCTCATGGCCAAGGTATCCACCAGATAATTCATGCCTTCCCACTCATAGATATAGCCGATCTCGGCTTCGAGAGCCTTATCCCGGTACAGGCCGAAGATATTCGGGAAACGGTTGTCGCTATTCACGACACGCGAAGGAAGCTCCGGCGTACGAGATCCCCACTCCGTATATCCGTGCAACTCCGGTCCCGCTCCCATAAACATGGAAGCCCAATTACAAGCACTCGACGAAGGCAGGATCGAACGATTCTCTAACGTGGAGGCGCCTTCCGCCATCATCTTACGGAAAGTAGGCATATCCGCCCCATTATTCAAGCAATGGGCGCTCAAGCCGTCGAAACCGATCAAGATTACATGCTTTGGCAGATTCTTCTCTTTCAAAGGCGCTTGCTGAGGTGCCGTATTACAGGCGCTCAGGCAGTATGCGATTACCGCACAACAAATAAATAAGATTTGCTTTTTCATCTTACCGTGTTTTTCTTTTATGATTAATATTGAAGTATCTTAGATTCCGTCAGACAAAGGTACAAAGTTTAACTAAAGTTCAAAAAGATCATTTATCTTTGTGGCTTAATCTAATCTTATTTTCATAAATACGTATGTACAAACATTTCCTGACAAGCGTATTGCTTGTATTTTTCATGCTATCCTGTAGCAAACCTTCCCCTTTTGAGGGAAAGATGCGAGAAAGCGTACAAACCTCCCTAAGCTGGAGAAACGACACGACCGGTATCTGGGAAACAGCCGGCTGGTGGAACTCGGCGAACGTATTGACCGCCACCATTCGCTACGGCGCCGTAACCAAAGATCCGGCCATCCCATCTGTCATAGAGGATGTATTCGAGAAAGCCCGTCATTACCAAGTAGGCGTAGACTCAACCGGTACTCCCCGTTATTGCGACAACTTCATCAATGATTATTACGATGACGAGGGTTGGTGGGCATTGGCATGGATCGAGGCCTCCAAACTGACCGGAGAGAAAAAGTACCTAGATATGGCCGAGATCATATTCGATGATATGACAACTGGCTGGAGCGACGCTTGCGGAGGTGGCATCTTCTGGAAAAAGAACCCTTTGCATTACAAGAACTCCATAGCGAACAACCTGTTCTCCCTGACAGCTATCCGATTATATAAAGCGACCCAAAATCCGGCGTATCTCGACTGGTTCAAGAAGAACGTGGATTGGTATACGCAAACCGGCATGATCAATACGGACATCTACCAAATCGAGGACGGCACGAAAGACGATTGTACCCCCAACCGCAACGCCCACTACACGTATAACCAAGGCGTAGCCATCGCTGTCTTAGCCGAGATGTATCTCCAAACCAACGATAAATCTTACTTGGAGCTAGCGGAAAAGATCGCCGACGCTACCATTACCACGCAATTGGTAACCGACGAGGGTATACTTCGTGAGATGAAGCCCGAGATCGATGATAGCAACGACGGTGTCCAATTTAAGGGTATCTTCATCCGTCATTTAGCCTTCCTGTATGAAGTGACAAAGAATCCGGCTTATAAAGATTTCATCTTGAAAAACGCAGAATCCATCATCACGAAAGATTATGATCCCACATCCAAAAGCTTCGGTTGTTATTGGTACGGCCCTTTCCACAAGGAAAGCTCGGCAGCAAACGCCTGCGCTTTGGAGTGCGTGATAGAGGCTTATGAGTTAACGAAATAGGTATCCGGGGAGACGCAGCTTGTCATTATTCACACAGCCAGCGGGCGATATTCCGCTCTGGCTCCCCCGGAGCTGGAACGGATGTCACGTACAGCTCTGGCTCATTGACAAAAAAACAGGACGGCGGACATCTCCGCCGTCCCGCCCAAAAGAGACAGCCTTATCTCTGTTTGTATTCATGTCAAGGTTGGTTGTTTACTGATAACGGGGCCACATAAACCCTGTTTTTCATATCGTGCACAAACATAAGACTTCTTTTTCACAAAAGAACAAATTCCTTCTTCTTTCTAGAAATACATGCTTTATAACATACCACACTCCCTCTCGGTTGCTAGCGTGGACTTCTATTACAAAGGATAGGCGACGCAGCACGCTACGTCTCCCTCCGCTTTCTTTTTACCAATAATAGGTATCCATAATCTCCTTCATCCTAGGGGTATTCGTGTCCTCATCCTTAACATCTTTCCGCAGCTTCAGCATCTCCTCCTTCATTTGCCGGATGATCTTGGCGTATTGGGGATCGTTGTAAGCGTTGTGATTCTCACGAGGATCGGATTGAAGGTCGTAAAACTCCCATGCTGGTGTCGTGGTCTTATCCTCCGAACCAGTCATATTCAGACGGTCGCCATAGAAAAACATCAGTTTATACCGCTCATTACGGATACCCATATGGGCCGGACGGTTCGAATGTTGGGTCCAATAACGATAATACATCTCCTTACGCCAATCCTTTGGGGTATTTCCTTTCAGATTATCGCGAAAACTATGGCCCTGCGATTCTTTCGGGGTCTTCACGCCTGCGTAATCCGCCAGCAAAGAGGCAAAATCCACGTTCAAGATCATATCCTTATTGCGGGTCCCCGCCGGGATCTCTTTCGGGTAACGGATCACGAAAGGCATACGTAGAGACTCCTCATACATCATACGCTTATCGAAGAAACCATGCTCTCCTAAGAAATAACCTTGGTCGGATACGTATACCACGATCGTATTATCGGCGATTCCCATATCGTCCAGCGCTTTCAATAACTTCCCGATATTATCGTCGATCGTAGCCCCGCAACGCAGATAGTCGCACACCAATTTCTGGTAAGCGGCGCTACGGGCGGCAGATCGATGCATGCCCTTCGTCGTAAAAGGCAACTCCGGATACCGGCACCACCATTTATCAGGGTCTTGCGACGCCACGTCCCAACGACGAGCCAACTCCTCCAAAGGCTGTCCGGAGAAGGTACGTCCATTCGTCTCCGGCCCCCAATCAAATAAGTTCTCCGGTTCCGGGAAAACAACGCCGTCATACAAATGCCTCATCCGTTCCGGAAAATCCCAAGGTTCGTGTGTAGCCTTGAAATGACAACACATCATGAAAGGCCGGTCCTTATCGGCCTCTTTCATCCAACGGATCGCCTTATCCGTCACGATATCCGTGGAGAAACCTCGTACCCGCTCCCCGAAATTACGCTCACCCGGCCAAGGGTCCGTACAGTTTATGAAAGTAGGGTCCCGGTACTCGCCTTGGTCATGAAACACGGAATAGAAGTCGAAACCTTGCGGTTGCGTTTTCAGATGCCATTTACCGACCAAAGCGGTCTGATAGCCTCCCGCCCGCATTTGCTTGGCGATATTATCCTGCTCCGGATCAAAGGAATCACTTAACGTGTAAACACCGTTCACGTGACTATAGGCTCCGGTCAAGATCGCCGCACGACTAGGGGAAGAGATCGAGTTCGTACAAAAACAATTATCTAACACGCAGCCCTCCGCAGCCAAGCGACGGATATTCTCGTTCCGGGCATAATCACCCAACACCCCCCCGTAAATGCCCCAAGACTGGGAAGTATGATCATCCGAAAGGATAAACAAGATATTGGGACGTTCCTCTTGCGCCGGTTTATCGGCGGCAAAGAGGAACTGCCCGTTCCCCGAAAGACAACAGGCAGTCATTCCGATACTTATGATCGATTGTTTCATAGGTCATGACGTTTTTTCCCTTGTACTAGACCCGGTTCCCTACGCTCCGTTCCCTTTACGCGCATTAGGTTATCCCCTAACTCATGACGTTTCAGGTCGGCGATCTTCATCAATTTCGCGGCTTCCTCAGGATACTGGGTGATCACGTTATAACGCTCTCCCGGATCACGGCGCAAGTCGTACATCTCCGGTTTCATGATCTCCAGATTCGTCAACTTACCCGGCTGGCCGTCGTTTCCCGGCTCATAAGCCCCGTAAGTAACGTATTTATGAGGGAATACCAGCTTAAACATACCGTCCGTGACAGCCTCCAAGTCATTCTTGTTATAATAATAGACAAAGGATTCACGAGGATTCGCATCTTTCTTGCCCTCTATCAATGATAAGATACTAACGCCATCAATCTTGCGAGTAGGCAGCGGGGCCTGCGTGATCTCAGCAAACGTAGGAAGAAGGTCGATATTAGAAGCTAACTTATTACAAGTCGTGCCCGGCAACGTCTTACCTTTCCAGTACATGATACAAGGAACCCGGTTACCACCATCAAAGGTCGTAGCCTTTGCCTCACGTAACCCACCGGCTGAACCGGCATGATTCCCGTAATTGGTCCAAGGGCCATTATCGGAAGTCAAGATCACCAACGTATTATCTTCCAAGCCCAGCTCACGCAATGTCTTGAATATCTCACCTACACTCCAGTCGATCTCCATCATCACGTCGCCATATAAACCCTGCTCGCTCTTTCCCTTGAATTTATCGGAAACGGCCAACGGTACATGGGGCATATTATGAGCCAGATACAAGAAGAAAGGCTTATTCTTATTCTTCTTGATGAAATTAACAGAACGGGTGGTATAATCCGTAGTCAACCGTGTTTGGTCCGTATTATAACCGATAATCTCGTTTCCGTCATAAGTCGGCAAATCCGGGAAATTAAAGACCTCACCTTGTTGCGGGTGGAATGGCCACATATCGTTAGAATACGGCAAACCATAATACTCATCGAAGCCATTTTGCAAGGGAAGAAATTCCTTTTGGCTACCTAAATGCCATTTACCGAAGATAGCGGTACTATATCCTTTCTGTTTCAATACCTCTGCGATCGTCATCTCATCCGGATGGATTCCGTAGTTCGAATCCGGTCCCGGAGCGCCGGCAAAACCGATACGATTCGGATAGCAACCGGTCAACAAACCGGCACGAGACGCTCCACTGATCGGCTGTCCCGCCAAGAAGTGTGTAAAACGAACGCCTTCCGCCGCCATTTTATCGATATTCGGAGTGGTATATCCGTAAGCCCCATTAAAAGAAAAATCTCCGTACCCCACATCATCCAAATTAATCAGGACGATATTCGTGTAATCAGCGGCTATGCCTGCCATTGAAAAGGCTGAGGCGGCCGTCAGTAACATTAGTTTATTCTTCATGATATTATTTATTGATATATTGGCTTTTAATTAAACAAATATAAACATACATAATCAGACGTTCTTTCTTTTTACATTTTTTAAAGCAAGAATAGTCCTAGGATTATCACTTTTCTAAAGAACGCTCAAAAGCATCTCTCATCGCTTGCAACTCCTTTACTTTCTCGGGATATTGATCTTTGAAATTCATATGTTCCGTGTTATCCTTTTCTAAGTTGGAAAGGAACAACTCATTAAGGATCTTCTCTCCCTCCGGAGTCACGTCATGGGGATTCGCTATTAATTTCCATTCCCCGCAACGGACAGCCCATTGCTTCCCAAAATCAAAATGAAGTGCCTTATGAGGAGAAGATTTGGAACCGTCTTTGATAAGTGGGAGTAAGCTCTTTCCATCCACATCCATCCCTTCCGCTGAAAGACCGCATAATTCGACCAAGGTAGGAAACCAATCGATATTCATCGCAACCTGATCACGTACCTCACCTTGTGGCAGCTCCTTGGGCCAGCAGATGATAGCCGGAACCCGGATACCTCCCTCAAACAAAGAGAATTTTCCGGCCCGGTAAGGACCGCTATAGCCTCCTCCTCTAAAAGTACGTTCCTCCATGCTATGCCCGTTATCCGATTGGAAGATCAAGATGGTATTATCGGCCAACCCCTCGGCAGCCAAGAAGGTACGTAACTCCCCTAAATAATCATCGAAAGTAGAGACAAACGCCGCATACATTCTTCTGGGATTAGGTAGGTCCGCATAATAATCCAGCCATTTCTCGCTGGGCTGCAATGGGTAATGAGGGATATTTACCGCCCAATAGATAAAGAACGGTTTCTCTTTATCTTCCGTAGCGAATTTCTTGATCTCTTTCAGGTTCTCTGCGGCGAAAAAGTTGCCCGGAGAATAGATCTCCCTCTCATTCTGCCACAAATCATGCCGATTCGGGCCACCCCAATAATAGAAATGGGAATAATTATCCACACATCCTCCTCGTATTCCCCAAAAGTAATCGAAACCCTGTGCGTTCGGCCCCTGTTCTATACGGTCGCCCAAATGCCACTTTCCGATCAAGGCGGTACGGTAGCCATTCGATTTCATTCGCTCGGCTATAGTCTCTTTCTCTACCGGTAAGAAACTATTCCCTCCCGCATTCACTGTAAGTCCCGCACGTTTGGCGAATTGTCCCGTCAATAAGGAAGCCCTCGACACCGAGCTAACCGCCGCCCCATAAAACTGGGTAAAGCGAACGCCTTGATTTGCCAAGGCATCCATATGGGGAGTACATAAATCTTTCGCCCCAAAGCAGTTCACGTCCAGTGATCCATGATCGTCCGTATAGATCAAGATCACGTTCGGATGAGCCGACTGAGCCTCAACGATACCAGCGAGCAGAAGCCCGCTGGTAGTTAAAATGAGTTGTTTTATATTCATGATTTATTTATTGAATATCGTTGTTAGATACATTACTTCCAAATATTCCACCAATCTTGCCAATCCACAAGATCTTCAGTCTTTCCTTTCTCGAAAGATTGTCTGTAATCCTCCACATTCTCTTTCAAGCACTTTTCTAATCGCTCCTTTTTCTCGGGATAAGCCGCCGAAATATCATTTTTCTCACTCGGATCTTTCGCTATATTATATAATTCATATTTTCCTTTTGTATAATAAAGTTTATAATCCATATCAATCACGGCCCCTTGATAACCAGAGCAAAAGACTAAAGGCTTTATCCTATTAGTTTCATGCTTCATTAGCTTAGGCCATAAAGACTCACCATCCAATACAAGTTCTTTATTATTAGACACATTCACGATATCCAATAATGTCGGCATATAATCCACGGTAGAGCAAGGGACTCCCAGTTTACTACCTTTCGCCAATTTCGCCGGCCAACACATAAGCGATGGAACCCGTATCCCTCCTTCGTAAAGAGAACGTTTTTTACCCCGGAAATTCCCGGGAGAACCCGGAGTCTCCAATTCTGGGCCATTATCACTACAAAAGAGAATTATGCTATTCTCATATATATTTTTTGCCTTTAAATAATCCACTAAACGTCCTATCTGTTCGTCTAAAGCCGTAATACAACCATAATAATTTCGTTGTTGCAGATCTAAGTCCTTATATAAAGCAACCTGTTGAGGACCAGCTACACAAGGTAAATGAGGAGCATGAAACCAAATCACACTAAAAAAAGGTATACCTTCTTGAATAGAACGCTCCATAAAAGGCAATGCCCTATCCATTATAATTTTGGAATCATCCCCTTTGAGATCTTCAGTGACCTTTGTGCCCTCCTTATCCCAATAGGCGGTTCCATAAGCCAGACTAGGTTCTCCCTCACGAATATAGTCCCAAAAACAACCATCATTCTGAATCGGCTGTATCATCGGATCAAACGTCGGCACTTTTGATTCCGTAATAAAAGACTCCTCAAATCCGTGCCAAGAGGGTGGATTATACAAATGTTTATTATCCACACTCCCACGATTCGCATCCTTTTCCTTATATGTCAACGTTCCTAAATGCCATTTTCCAAAAAGCCCTGTCGTATATCCGTTCTCTCTCAATAACTCAGGAAGCGTGACCTCCCTTTTTCTGAGTATTCCAACATTCGCTGAGAACACACCGGTTCGGAAAGGATGCCTTCCAGTCAATACACTTGCCCGTGTCGGGGATGAGAGAGGAGCGGCAGAATAAAATCGCTCCATAATCACTCCATCTGAAGCCAAAGCATCCAAATGAGGAGTTTTAATTATGGTATTCCCATTGAATCCAACATCTCCCCAGCCCATATCATCTGCCATGATTACAATAATATTTGGACGCTCACTTGCTAGCACGCCAAAAACATTTGATGTAATCAAACACAAACCACATAAAGCAATCTTATTCATAACTCTAAAATATTAAAGATTCAATTAGAGGGTGAACACATCAGCCCACCCTCTAACTTCAACTAATCCCAGTTTGGATTTTGTTCCAAATTTGGATTTAAAACTATTTGATTATAAGGAATCGGCCATAGATAATCCCGCTTCGGATTGAAAGAACGCTCAACCACAGCGATACCTTCATTATTATGCATCATACCGTTATTCTCTTTCTCTGCTGTTTTCCAACGCAAAATATCGGAATAATACAGTCCTTCGAAAGTTAATTCGATACGGCGTTCTCTACGAACGACATTACGCATTTGGTCTTTCGTCAAACCTTTTGGTACTTCCGGCATATTGATATCCGGACGTTTACGCAACTGATTAATAGCATCATAAACTGATTGATCTGGTCCATTTGCCTCATTCTGAGCCTCAGCATACGTTAATAAAACTTCCGCATAGCGAATCAAGATAAAGTTAAAAGCGGAACGTTCTACTAAAGGAATCGTTACATCATCTTCATAAGAGGTATATTTCTTTACACCAAATCCGGTAGTCGCTACGTTTTCTTTAGTAATAGTCATTCCCAAATAAGGATAACCAATACAAACGATAGACTTTAACAAACGAGGATCTCGATTTTCATAAGGTTGAGCTGGATTATAAAGAGGCGATTCCTCTATCGTTTTACCATCTGTACACAAATATGTATCAACTAATTCTTTTAAAGGAGCAGGACGATTTAAACGCCAAATATCTTGGTCATAGTTCGTAGAGAACTCAGGTATCCTCGTCTCAATATTGAAAATTACCTCACAATTGTGTTTATTTGCCTCACTAAAGAAGTGACGATAATCATCAAACAACTTATATTCTCCCAAGTCCATCACCTCCTTAGCTGCTTTAGCCGCCTCAACCCAGCGAGAATTATACAATAAAACACGTGCTTTCAAAGCCAAAGCCGCACCTTTCGTAACACGGCCTAAGTCCGATCCTGAATAACTCTTAGGTAAAACAGCCGCAGCATCATCCAAATCCTTCAGAATTTGATCCACTACTTCCTCCTTGGAATTTCTCGGCAATTCCGCTTGTGTATCCGCATTAGGAGCTTCTGTGATCAGAGGAACCCCTCCAAATTTATCTACCATATTCAAGTAGAAAAAAGCGCGCAAGAATTTAGCCTCTCCGATCATCTCATTTTTAGCCTTTTCCTCCATTTCTACGGTAGGCATATTCGCTATAAACGTGTTCGCACGCCCAATACCCGTATAACAGTTCTTCCACAAAGAACCAATTAACGCCGTAGTAGACAGATGTTCTCCTTTTCCTATAGCTTGAGTACCATTTGCCTCATTATAAGGCATTGCATTGGCAGTCAACATATCAAACTCCATTGTATGTAAAGAACGCCAAGGCATCAACGCATTATAACATCCCATCAATCCCGCATGAGCATGTTCTTCCGTCTTCCAAAATGTTTCTGTAGAATATTTGTCGGAAGGATCTACATCCAACCAACTGTCGCATGAAGTTAGACACATACAAGCGACCGAGACACATAACAATTTATATATTTTACGTTTCATAACCATTCCTTTTATTTAAAATGTAACATTAACACCTGCCGTATATGTCCGAACAGAAGGATAAGCATAAAATGTATTAGCCTTTAAATCCTTCTCAGGGTCAAAATCTTTCATAGGAGAAAAGGTGAATAGATTTTGTGCATTGGCAAAGATCTTCAATCTCTTGATAACACCGTTTTTCAAGAAAGAAGCAGGTACATTATAAGAGAGTTGCAAATTCTTCAAACGCAAATACGAAGAATTTCTTAACCAAAAATCATTTGTTCTAAAATTCTCATTTAAGCACCCTTCATAGGTAGTCAAAATAGGCAATGTAGCACTTGTACCTCTCTCCGGTGTCCAAGAGTCTGTTACCCACTTCTCCGGTAAACCACAACCAAACCATAAAGGAGTAGCGCCAATCATATCTCCATAGGTATTGACATCGGTTACACCTTGGAAGAAAGCAGCCAAATCAAAATTCTTATAACCTAAATTGATATTGAAGCCATACGTGATCTTCGGAATCACACCACCACATATCTTACGGTCATCTTCAGTGATCTTACCGTCTCCATTCACATCCTCAAACTTCAAATAACCCGGTTTGGTAGCGGCCGTCTGATATGGACTATTCTTGATCTCTTCCTCTGACTGGAAAATACCAATCGCATGCAACATGTAGAAAGAGTCGATAGGTTTTCCTTCCTCCAAGATGAACATACCATCAATAATGGTCTGACCTTTTAGACTTTCAATCTTATTCTTGATAAAAGTCATATTTCCATTCACTTCATAACGGAAATCTCCTATATTATTACGATAAGCCAAGTTTAACTCAAAACCTTTATTGCTTACCTCACCGATATTACGGATCGGGCCATCCAAACTTCCCACCTGTTGAGGTAAAATAACCTTTCGTAAGATATCAGATGTACGCTTATCAAAATATTCCAATGAGAAGTCAAGGTTGCCATTAAATAAAGAGGCGTCCAATCCAATATTTGTCATAGTCGTAGTTTCCCAAGTAATATTTGGATCATTATAAGCCGTAACAGCCGCACCGGATTGGATTTCGCCATTCAATGAATATTTAGCATCCAGATTCATCAAATCCACATAACGGAATAAATCAATACGCTCATTACCAAGTTGTCCCCATGAAGCACGTAACTTCAGATTGTAAATCCAAGGAATATCTTTCATAAACTCCTCCTCGCTTAAACGCCAACCTGCGGAAAAAGAAGGGAATACACCCCAACGATTACCTTTAGCAAAACGAGAGGAGCCATCATAACGGAAATTGCCCTCAAACAAATAGCGATCTTTAAATCCATAATTCACACGGCCGAAATATGACATCAAGACCGATCTGGAAGAAGTTCCATCCGCTAAAGAATTACTAGATCCCGCTCCTAACTCATGCAACTCATTTCCCAAGAAACCCTCTATTTTTCCAGAGAACTCTGTCTTGTCATCACTTTCATAACTATATCCAGCCAATACTTTCACATCATGGATATCATTGAACTTCTTTCCCCAAGACAACGTATTGAATATTGTAACCGCTAAATTATTTTTATCTTTCTTAAAGGCATGACGTGTATTTTGTCCATCATAAACCACCCTCGTCTCCGCATTTGTCTTCAGTTGATATTCATATATGTCTGGAGCAAAACGAGAATTAAGATAATCGTATTTATTTAAACCTACATTCAGATTATAGGTAATATCAAATGGCAATTTATACTCAGCGGATAAATTTGCCAGCATACGCAAGGACTTATGCTTATTCTCTCCCTCATCAGCCAACGCTAGTGGATGGCGATAGATATTATGCCCCGGAGTACGAACAAATGTATCCGCATAACGACCATCTGCCGTATAAGTCGGATGGAAAGCTTGAGCCTTATAAGTCATCTGGACTACATTAGAAACTCCTGATACCGGCTCATTATAGATCTGATAATGCGCATTGATATTAGCTCCGATTTTCAAACGGCTATTTACTTGAGCGGTCGTATTCACGGCTAATGTATATTTATTCGCATCCGTACCGCGTAACACACCATTCTGATCACCATAACCTAAAGACACAGAATACGTATATTTATCATCACCACCGGAGAAACGCATATTATGTTCCATGATAAAGGCATTGTTATACATGATATCCAACCAGTTGTTCTGGGGATACATGATCGGATCCGTCTTCATTCCTTGACGGTACTCCTCAATCAATTCATCTGAGTAATCAACAGTGAGCTTCCCCTCATTTCGTTGCGCCTGATTTCTCATTTCCATGAAAACAATCGGATCATATACGAAATCCGGTAAATAGGTAGCCTGCTGCACGCCAAAATAATTATTATAATCGACGGTAAACTTACCTTTCTTTCCCCCCTTTGTCTTTACCAAGACAACGCCATTCGCCGCACGAGAACCGTAGATAGCGGAAGAAGCCGCATCTTTCAATACGGAAATACTCTCAATATCATTCGGATTTACCGCTTCCAACGGGAACTCGATGCCATCCACCAAAATCAATGGATTATTATCGTTCAAGGTTCCCTGACCACGAATACGAATCGTCGCCCCGTCCGCTCCCGGCTGAGCACCCGCTTGATTTACGTAAACACCTTGCGTACCTTGCAACGCTTGGGTCGAGTTGGTGATCGGACGATTCTCCAACGTCTCCGCATCCAAAGAGGAGATCGCTCCTGTTAAATTCACTTTCTTCTGCGTTCCGTAACCTACGACCACAACCTCATCCAACTTCTGGGTATCCTCGGACAGGCTGACCATTACTTTCGAAGAATTACCAACCTCGACCGTACGATCCGTATAACCAATAAAAGAAACTACCAAGATCGCATTGTCCGGTACTTCCAGACTGAAGTTTCCATCGATATCCGTAATCGTTCCGTTCGTAGTGCCTTTAACGACAACATTCGCCCCGATAATGGGTTCTCCCAAGGCATCTTTTACTTGCCCGGTAATCTTTCGTGGCGAAGACTGGAATAAGGCATTCGGATGTGAGACACTTGAAACACTCTTTGACTTAATTATAATCTGCCGGTCTACAATCTCATATTGGTATCCCGTATTTTTCAAGGCTTGCTCTAAGACCTCCTCTAACGAAGCATTATTTGCTTTTACACTCGTTTTCCTATTTACATTTACTTGATTATCATTCAAGAAGAACGTGTACTCACTATTTTTCTCTATTTCTTTTAGCACTTCCGATATACTGCAATCCTGTTTATTCATGGAAAGCTTATAATTCTGTCCATAGGTAGAAGCGGATACAGTGCATGCGAAAGCCAAGGATAACAACGCACTTATCTTCATGACTCGGTTTACTTTTCTGATTTTTTTCATAACTTTGTAATGTTTCTGATGAATAAATTAGCAGGTGTGTCGGCCTCTCAACTCCTAACGCCTGCCGTCAAGAACATTTGCTCAGGAGGAGAAACCTAGTTTTTCCTCCTGTTTTTTATTAGACTCAAGAACTGTTAACAAGCATATCTCCTAGAATTTAACGTTAGACACTCATTTATCTCCCTTTATATATAGTTCATATTCATTGTCTTTCTCTCTGTATTTAATGGGCGACGTATTGCTCAGCATAAACAGGATTCGCTCCAAGGACTCATCCCGTACCTTAAACGTAAACCGATATTTCTCCGCTATCTCCTTCGGGCACTTTATCTTCCGCCCGAACCAAGGCTCCAGACGGGTAAGGATCATGCTCAAGCGTTCGTTCTCAAAACTGAGGACACCGTTACGCCAACCCGAATACTCCTCGGCATTAACCGTCTTAACTCTAACGGTATTCGCTTGTTTGTCGAAAACCAACATCTCGTTCGGATTCAATATCACCTCACGCCTGTTCTTCACATTGGGACCTCCCAAGCCAATCTTCACCTTACCGTTTAACAGGATCGTCTCCAACTTGCTCTCGGAATCATAATTGAAAACCTCGAAGGCCGTGCCCAAGGCCGTTACATCCATGTTCTTGGTATGCACGGTAAATGGTCTTTCCCGATCTTTCGCTACGTCGAAGAAGGCTTGCCCTTTTAATTCCACATCACGGGTCTTGCCATCAAAACTCTTTGGGTAGATCAATTGGCTATTCGGCCCCATTCTCACGGTCGTACCGTCCGATAAGGAAACCGACTCTATGCAACGGACACCGGAGGCCATTACATATATATATTGATCTTCTTTCGTATGAGACCAATAAACTACGCTTCCTACACCTAAAAGTAGCAATATGGAGGCGGCTATCGCCGTAATCTTATAGACCCAGAGTTTACGGACACCGTTTGTCGCCATTGTCCGGGCTATGATTCGTTTCCACATGCGATTCCCCACCATGGGATTCACGCGATCCGCAGCCTCGTCCCATTGGGAACGCATACGCTCTTCCACTTTTGGGTCACACAGCAAACGTTGCCGATCTTTCTCATCCAGAGCATCTCGCATCAACTTCTTCAATATCGTTCTCGTATCTTCGCTCATGTTTATTATTCTTGTTCTATTTATAAATACACGCCACGACTCCCTCCCCCCTATTGGAAGATAAAAAAATTCGCTTAGGTTAATCAAATTCAGATAAGATACCCAAATACGATTGAAAAATAATCATGCCTAAAGCCTCAAGTACAATTAAATGTCCATTACTTATAGGTACTCTTTAAAATTATCTTTACGAAATTGTGTTTTATCAGTATCTTCCTTGCTTTCCATCCTTATATTTCCGTCCTTTGTATTCAATGAAATTGGTTGCCGACGGTGTCGGCAGTATTTCCGACGCCGTCAGCAATATTTCCGACAGCGTCAGCAGCATTGCCGAGGGCGTCGGCAACCGATTTCATCAAATAGAAACGCCAAAGAGATAAACGTTAAATCTCCGAGGCATCCTATACATTATCCATTTAAATAACGAGAAAATCATGGGAAAACCAAGAAGTGGCATCCAAGTCAGTATTTATAATACACCGGGCAATGAACAACGCGGGCCAACATCCTGCGCACGAGTCATCACCAGAGATACCAAACGCATGAACGATATATGTGAGTATATTTCCGAATGCTCATCCGTCACCTCCGCCGACATAAAAGGTGTATTGGAGGCGCTTACTTCCTATATCGGCAGGGAATTATCCTATGGGTACAGCGTGGAACTGGAAGGATTGGGACATTTCTCGCCATCGGTAAAAAGCAAAGAAGTAACGGACCAGAAAGGAAATACTAAATCAAGCGCTAGCATACACGGCGTTAACTTCCGCTGCTCTCCCCGACTGAAGGAGATGGTAAAAAAGAACGCCCCCATCTTGGTTAAACGGGAAAATCTGCCCAAAACGGGAATCGAGGGAAGGAAGACTAAGATGTTATCTTATCTAGAAAGAAACTCATATATAAATCTCACCGATTACGCCGGCTTGAACAATTGTACCCGCTACCGTGCGAGCGAGGATATCAAGCAATTTATCAAGGATAACGTAATAGCCAGCGTAGGATATCGAACACACCGGATTTATGTGCTGCCTGAAAAAGAAGACGAGCAAAACTAAAACTTAGGACGAAAAACAACCACAATCGTTATTATTTATCAAAGAAGAAAGACTATCTTTGCCGTGCTACCGATAATGGGGTTAAAGCGATAATCCCTGTGTGGCACTAATTATAAATACGGCATTTTAAGATATTATTCCCTTCGTGTAAATTATCCCCGTAATTAAGAAATCGGAATAATAGCAACTAAATGCCCATGCTAATTGTATATACTCAAATATATATAATAAAGCATGGGCTGTTGTCTATTATCGATTTCAAGGGTATGGGGATACCCTACACGTTGGGTAGTAGCGACAGTTCCATGCTTTTTTATGATATCGTCGCTACATCATATTTATTCACGATAAAATACTTTTGAATATATTATGACAAGGCTAGACGTAAAAGAACAAATTCCCGATCAGGAGGTGACATCCTCCAAAGACAGTATATATATTAATGTACAAAGCCTGAAAGAGTATTCACGGCATATTATCGCCATGGCTAATGAATTTGACCGCCAAAAAGCCGTTATAACCAAGACCGAACTACAAATGACCTCTCTTTTACGAACCTGTCGCCAACAAGAGTTAGAGCTTAGATCCCTGAAACTAGAGAACCTACGGTTATTGAGAACGATAAAAGACTTATCGGGAAAAGAAATCTCACCTAATATCTATCTTCCCCATGAATTACCCCTAATCATTACGGACGATATCATGAATGTACTCTCCTTATCTCTCGTGAGCGATTTTGACCTAGACACCCGAACGATAAACATGTTACGAAAAATGGAAATCTATACATTGGAAGATCTGCTGCGATACACGAAAGATAAAGGACTACAAGTCCTACTAAAATACAGGGGATTCGGCGCTCATTCCTTAGCCCTCTTGAAGGAGAGCCTGATAAAAAAAGGCGTATTCGAACGCAGTGGCACTTCCGGACTCTATAAATACGTGACCTAGGAAAGCGCTAGATAAACCAGATAAGTAACATGATATTTTTCTTCAAGAACTTCAAGGCTTCGCTGATCTGGTTCTCAACGGTCTTCTCCGAAATATTGAGTTGGAAGGCTATCTCTTTATAGCTTTTATGCTCCTTCCGGCTTAGATTAAAGATAACCCGGCGTCTTTCCGGCAATTCCTCTATCAAATGATCGATATACTCCCCCAAGTTATAGGCGGTGATCTCTTCCTCTAAGTCGTAGGAGGTCTCCATAGCGGACAAGACCGTCATTTTATAAAAGTCCTCGTTCACGTTCTTCCGGTGCTGATTAAAGATCAAGTTACGGCTGATGACAAACAGAAGCCCCTTGAAGTTATCATCCTCCCGGATGAATTCCCTCGACTCCCAGACCTTGATAAACACCTCTTGTACCACATCCTCGGCCACATCCCGATTATTCAAATAAAGCCCGCAGAAATGATAAACCTTTTCCCAATATTGTTTATACAACATCGAAAAAGCCTCCCTATCTCCTTCTTTCAACGACTTTATAATTTGTCTCTCTTTCATTTAGCATCACATATCGTTTCGCGAAGATAATAAAATCATATACTAATAAAAGTTAATGATATCCCAGTTCTCCCGGACTTCTTTGTACTATTAATATAGCACGAGAAATAATGGAAGAAGAAAACAAACATATAAGCGATTTATTAATCCGATACGTAAATGGACTCTATACACGGAACGATATAGAGACCTTGCGGAAGTTAGCCTCATCCATAACGGAGCGAGCAGAATTAGAAAGCGAAATGGACCGGGTCTGGAGCGAAGCGCAGGACTTACCTCAATCCGATTCCCATAATCATCTGCTTTATAAGAAGGAGGCGCAAGACCTGTTGGATAAGACACGTAAAAGAGAAAGAAGAATCTCCCTATCCACTTTCATCAAGTATGCGGCGAGCATAGCGATTATCGTTTCCATCGGATTCGGAGCGAAACTATACCTAAATCATTCAGCGAAGCAGCATACATCTGCCAGCGACCATCTCCTAACGGAAATAAGCGTCAATCATGGCGAACATAAGCAAGTCACCCTTCCCGATGGCACGGTCGTTCATCTAAACGCCGGTACCGTCATGCGATACCCAACGGAATTTACCTCTGACATCCGTTTGGTAGAAATGGAAGGAGAAGCTTTTTTCAATGTCATGAGAGACGAGGGCAAGCCCTTCATCGTCCGTACCCGACAAGCCGACGTAAAAGTACTCGGAACCTCTTTCAACGTAAAAGCCTATCAAGAGGATGAGTTGATGGCCGTCAGCGTTCGGACCGGAAAAGTTGAGGTGGATATGCCCGAAAGCGTAATGCGCCTATTACCGAACGAGCAAGTAATCGTGAATAACGCGAATGGAGAGATCCTTAAAAAGAACGAGGACGTCCAAAAAGTAACGGCATGGTTGCAAGGTGGCCTTTATTTTAACCGGACACCTATTAGTAGCGTTGTACATGATCTGGAACGGATGTATAATCAAGCGATCGTACTCGATCCGAATAGCGTATTCGACGATTACATCTATGGCGAGCACGACAATAAAAGTCTGGAAGCCGTACTGAACGCGATTCAATATTCAACCGGCATCCGATACCGGACGGAAGGAAACCGGATCGTGTTATACAAAACGAGTTATTAACCTTAAAATCGATTTGTCATGAAAGATACGACCTAAGCATAGCCACATAAAAAAGGGAAACCGACCTCTGACCTTCGATCTCCCTTTATCTTTCCCGATATGTACACCCTTGGATTGGACCCCCTTGGAGATTACAGAAATCGGACTGTTTTTAAAAGTGTATAAAAACAACCTTTAAACATACAAAATTATGAACTTTCCAACTATTACTAGGTATAATTGGATGTGTTGTTCTATTATTTTAGTTTTTTTAGCGTTAAGCTCCCCTAAGCCTCTGCAAGCCCAAGAAAATCAAAAAGAAAGAATAACGATTCAAGTAAAAAACCAACCCATACAAAAAGTCTTCGATGATTTGTCGAAGCAGACAGGATTAAAGTTTTTCTATGGAGAAGCCATCGCGAACCGGAACGTACAAGTTAACCTAAAGTTCAAGAACGCTCCCATCAACAGCGTATTGAACGAGATCACCCGGCAAGCCAATCTTTATTTTAAGCGAGAGAATAACACGATAGCCGTCAGTCTCGGAAATGCGGGCAACGCCTCCGTTCCAGTGACACAAGACCGGAAAGTGACCGGTATCATTACAGATGAACGGGGCGAACCGATCATCGGGGCGAACGTCGTGGTAAAAGGTACGTCCAAAGGGACAGTTACCGACCTGAACGGTGAGTATAGCATCGAGGCGAACGGTAAATCGATCCTGCTCATATCTTACATCGGCTATTTATCGGAAGAAGTGGCCGTAGGCAACAACAAGACCCTTAATATCCAGCTAAAGGAAGACGCCCAGAAGCTTGACGAGGTAGTCGTGATTGGTTACGGAACACAGAAACGAAGCAATCTTTCCGGAGCGATCTCGAAAGTCACCTCTGAGGTTATCGAATCTAAGCCCGTGACCAACGTGCTATCCGCCTTGCAGGGAGAAATACCGGGGATGGTTATCCAACGAAGCTCCGGCCAGCCGGGTAACGAGGACTTTAAGATGAACATACGTGGAGTCTCATCCGCTAACGGAGACAGTGCCCCGCTGGTTTTAGTAGATGGTATTCCCGGTGATATCAATATGATCAATCCGCAGGATATCGATGCCATCTCCGTCTTAAAAGATGCCTCCGCCTCTATTTACGGAGCACGGGCCGCAGGCGGCGTTGTCTTGATTACGACCAAGAAGGGAGCGACCGGCGCACCTAAGATCACTTACAATGGAAACTTGTCGATCTCCAAGATGACCGGTATGATGAAAGCGCCAACCAATTATGAGATGGCGATCATGGACAACGAGGCCAATATCCATAACGGCTCCGCCCCTATGTATACGCAAGAGCTTCTGGATAGGATCTTGTCCAACGACCCGAATCCGATCGATCACCCGTTGTATGGAGGATGGAAATTGTTCTTTACGAACACGGACTGGATGGACGAGCTGTTGAACAACGGCGTTCAGCATAAGCACAATCTCACTATCTCCGGTGGCGGCGAGAAATCCAATTATTATTTATCCGCCGGTTATAGCAAGCAATTCGGAGTCGTAAAATATGCCGACGACAATAACACCAAGTATAATCTACGTATGAACTACGATTATAGGATCACGGATTGGTTAAAGCTGGAAACCAAAGTAGCCTTGGACAATAATAAACGTACCGATGTAGGCAGCAACGGAGCGTGGGTAATCGGTGAGGCGATTCTGGATATGCCTAACCACCCGGTCTATAATGCCGATGGTAACTTCTTCACCCAAGGAGGCTGGAGCAATGCCGTAGCGTTGGCCAAAGAGAGCGAGACCGCCACGTTCAAGACCCGGGAGATGAATGGTAATTTCAGGTTAATCGCCAACATTATCGACGGGCTGACCTTAACCGCCCAAGCCGGTGTTAATTATAAGAACAAGAACAATGAGGACATAGCGAAAGCGATCCCTCTTTATACATGGGACAATAATATCACCTACTACACCGGAGCGGGAAGTCCGGAGCAGTCTGCCGTGGATCGCACGACAGAAGAGACCGTTTACCAAAATTACACGGCCTACTTGAATTACGATAAGAACTTCGGCCCGGACCACCATCTGGACGCCATGTTAGGTATGGCCTACGAGACGGAGGAAGTCCGCATGTTCATGGCACGCCGTGATAACTTCATCTCGGATGAGCTGTGGGAGCTTAACCTCGGAGGCACGGGAAATATGAAGAACGACGCCAAAGCCGAGCATTGGGCTACCGGCTCTACCTTCGCCCGCCTAGGCTACAGCTTTAAGAACAAGTACATTCTGGAGACAAACTTCCGTTATGACGGTAGTTCCCGTTTCGCCCCCGGCAACCGGTGGAGGATGTTTCCCGGAGTCTCCGCCAGCTGGCGTATCTCGCAAGAAAACTTCTTGAAAAACTCCAAGGTATTCAATGAGCTGAAGTTAAGAGCATCATACGGACAGACCGGAAACCAAGAAGGTATCCGCCTGTATGACTATATCCAGTTGCTAAAGTTTAGGGACGATGGCTGGGGAACTAAATTAATCTATCCGTTCGGAAACGGTTCCCAAAGCCAAGCCATGGGCTTAGACGTATTGGCCGGGGTAGACCGGACATGGGAAATTCTGGAGAATGTCAACGTGGGTGTCGATGCCGCTTTCCTTGATTCCCGCCTCGGCTTCTCGTTTGATTATTTCGTAAAAATGAATAATAATATGTTAATTCCGGTAACTTATCCCAGCATGTTAGGCGCGGAGGCACCCTACTCGAACTCGGGTAAATTACGCACGAACGGCTTCGAGTTGACATTGAACTGGACCGACAAGATCGGCAACGTTGAATACTCTGCCCAATTCCAGTTGACCGACGCCGTGAACAAATTAGTTGAATACGGAGGTGCCGATACCTATAAACTAGGATTGAACGAGACCCGGGAAGGTTATCCCATGAATTCCTATTTCGCTTACGTATACGATGGCGTGATCAAGGACCAAGCGGATCTCGACGCTTATAAGAAACTAGAGGGCGTACCTTCCAATATCGGCATCGGAGACGCGAAGTTCAAGGATTTGAACGGCGACGGTAAGATCTCCACCTACGGTGATAAAGATGGGGATGACGGCGACGCCGAATACGTTGGCTCCACCACTCCCCGCTATTCCTTCGGATTGAATCTGGGCGCTAAATGGAACAACTTCGATATCAGCGTATTCTTCCAAGGAGTTGCCAAGCGCACCTTGTTCCGTGAAGGAGACTTCGCCATGCCTTGGAGCGACTGGTGGAGATACCCGCCCCAGTTCTACTACGGCCAGACATGGAACGAGGATCGCCCGGACGCCTATTATCCCCGCTTGACGCATGGAGAAATCCGGCATTGGAATTATCAGGCATCCACCCTGCAAAAGATCAACGCCGCCTACATTCGCCTAAAGAATATCCAGATAGGCTACACGCTCCCCAAAGGCGCGTTACAGAAACTAGGCATCGAACGGACACGCTTTTACGTAAGCGGACAGGATCTATTCGAGATACATAACGTAAAAGGAGGATGGGACCCCGAGTCGGACAAAGCCGGATTCAATTATCCGTTCCAACGTTATTATTCTTTCGGTATTGACTTAACTTTCTAAGGTTCCACGAAAAAACAAATTAGCAGTATGAGACGATTTAATATAATTATAGCGCTATCGGCCACACTCGGGCTATCTAGTTGCGACTTGGATATGACACCTATGGATCAAGTGTCCGACGCCGTATTTTGGCAAAAGCCTTCCGATTTCGAGTTGGCCGCCAATGATTTCTACTTCAGCCTGATGGAGGCCTCCCAATATATAGATAAGAACTCGGATATCGCTTTCGGTTCGGGGGCGGACGACGTAAGCGATGGTTCTTATTTAGCACCGGTCAATTCGGATGATTGGGATGAGCCTTGGAAATTCATCCAATCCACTTCCTATCTGCTCAAGAAAGCGGAGGAGTCTGGATTGACCGACGACGAGATCGGACGCTGGAAAGCCGAGGCCCATTTCTTCCGGGCCTACAACTACTGGAAACTGGTCAAGTTCTACGGAGGGGTTCCCAAGATAGAGATTCCCTTGAATACCTCCTCGGAACAGCTTTACACGCCTCGCTCCTCCCAGCAGGAGATCATTGATTTTATCATCGACGATCTCGATAAGGCGATTCCTTTGCTTCCCAAGCAAAGCCAGTTGACTACCGAGGAATTGGGCCGTACCACGCAAGGGGCCGCCTTAGCGTTAAAAGCCCGCGTATCCTTGTACGAGGGAACTTGGGAGAAATACCATCAAGGCTCCAATGCCGATATGTATATCCAATCGGCTATCGATGCCGCCCAAGCCCTAGTGGATTCCAAGGAATACGCCTTGTTCCGGGATAAAGGGAAGGAAAGCTATAAATATCTACATATCTTAGAGGGGGATGATAGCAAGGAGGTCTTATTGGCAAGGCGTTATTATAAATTGAGAGTGACCCATAACTGGACACGGGAACTTTGGTTCGGTGCCATGGTTCCTACAAAAAACCTTGCGGATATGTATTTATGTAACGATGGTCTGCCCATCGACAAATCCCCTTTATTTAAGGGATTCCAATACCAGACGAGTGAATTCGAGAACCGGGACTCCCGTATGGAGCAGACGTTTATCGTTCCCGGTAGCGAGGTCTTTTTCGAGGGAGGTCTCTGGACACCTACCTATCCTGGATTTGTAGGGAATAGCGCTACACGCACAGGCTATATGATCCGTAAGTTCTTGGATGAGACATTGGATGCCGCTCAATTCATCGGCGAATACGACTTCAAGGAGTTTCGTTACGCCGAAGTCCTGCTGATCCTCGCCGAGGCTTTATACGAGAAGAACGGACAAATCACGGACGATCAGTTAGACATCACCATCAATGATCTGAGAAACCGGGCGAATATGCCTCACCTAACCAACGCTTTCGTCTCCGTCAACGGCCTGAATATGCTGGAAGAGATCCGGCGTGAGAGAACCGTGGAACTGGCATTCGAAGGATACCGCCGGGACGACCTACGTCGTTGGGGCACGGCGGAAACGGTTCTTCCCCTTGCGATCCGTGGCGTGAAATTCGTGGGTACGGAGTATCAACAGAAATTCCCGGAGTTGGTGATCGGGCAGGATATACAGGTGGATAGCGATGGCTTTATCATCGCCCAACCCGCATCCGCCCGCAAGTTCCAGACACCGAAGCATTGGCTATCCCCGATCCCTTTGCAACAGGTACAATTGTCGAAAGGAACCTTGGAACAGAATCCGGGCTGGTAAGGGTTTTTCCAAGAATAAGCGACTATATATATGAGGGTAGGCCCTACCTATACGAGAAGGGAGGGCCTACCTATCTGGGAGGGGAATCCCATTTAAATATGAATTATCTTAAATTTTTATAGCATGAAGAAATACTTTTTAGCGGTAGCTAGTTTTTTTATTTATTCTCATATCAGTCTAGGCCAAGTGTATCCGGGGCAGATGGATTCCACGTTTGTCCCTGTACGGAGTCACCACTATGACCCGGAGTTAACATTTGATTTTTGCGTGAATGAACCCGCTTGGAGCAATCAGGCGGGTATCCATTCCGCCTTCGGATCGACCGACCGGCTTTATTTCCGGAAGGAAGTACCCGTAAACCATGACAACGATTTATCATCTTCCTACTCTACGACCGTTTGGAGGGGGGAAAGAGCGAATGCCCAGATATTGGTATGGTCGTCAGAAGCGTTGGAACAAGTACGTGTCTCTACGCAGGACTTGAGGAGCGCCGAGGGAAACATCATCCCGAAAGATCGGATTACCTTCGAGTTGGTGCGTTACGTATTGTCCAATTATCCGTATGCCGAGAAAAAAGCCATCTGCGGGGAATCTCCCTACAAATCCGGCTTCTTGATGCCAGACCGTTTCGAGACGCTGGACCGCTTCGATCTCCCTTCCCAAACCACCCGTCCGGTATGGATGATGGTGGATGTGCCGAGAGGAACCGTTCCCGGCACGTATAAAGGACAGGTGGAGGTGCGGGCGAAAGGCAAGGCTCCTCAACTATTGAATCTGGAGATCGTGGTGCAAAACCAGTTGCTCCCCTATCCGAAAGACTGGAAATACCGTCTGGACCTATGGCAGAACCCGTGGGCCGTGGCATGGTACAATCACGTGGAACCGTGGTCACCAGAACATAAGATGCTTCTCAAGCAGCATTTGAAGCATTATGCCGACGCGGGTGGTACCTACATCACGACTTATGGAGTACATTCTCCTTGGTCCGATAACTCCTATATGATCGAGGGGGGCATGATCGAGTGGATCAAGAAAGCGGACGGCACATGGGCCTTCGACTACAAGATCTTCGACGAGTACGTAGAATTAGCGATGGAATGTGGCATCAACGAGGCAATCACCCTCTATACCCCGATTCCTTGGGGATTCCGTCACCGCTATAAGGACGAGGCTACGGGCGATTATTCTTATATCAACTGGGCGCCAAGCTCGGAGGAATTCAAGAAGATGTGGAATATCTTCCTCACGGATTTCAAGTTCCATCTAGAAGCTAAAAGCTGGTTGGACATCACCTATATCGGAATCAACGAGAATCCGATGGAAGAGACCTTAGCGGCTATCAATGTCGTGCGCAACCATGATAAATGCTGGAAGATCACTTACGCCGGCAATTGGCATAAGGAATTGGACGGACTGCTGGACGATTATTCTTTCCTTTACGGAGAGGAACCTACCATCGCCGAGCAAAAGGCACGGGCCGCCACCGGACGCACGTCCACCGTATACGTATGCTGTAACCCGCCGATCCCGAACAACTTCGTGTTCTCACCTCCTATCGAGGGACGTTGGATCAGTTGGTATGTAATGGCGTATGGGTACGACGGCTTCTTGCGATGGGCTTACGACGCTTGGCCGGAAGATGCCGATCGCGACGCACGTCATGGCTCTTGGGCAGCAGGCGATTGCTACATGGTATATCCGGGAGGCAAGAGTTGCATCCGCTTCGAGAAGATGAGAGAGGGTATCGTGGATTTCGAGAAGGTCCGTATCTTACGGGAACTGACCGCCCAATCGGGTAACGCGCAAGCCCAAGGCTTATTGAAGCAGCTAGACCAACATTTGTCTATCTTCCCGAAAGAGAAAGAGTTCGATGAGAACAAGATCTCGGCGGATGTACGTAAGGGTAACCTCATCATCCGTCAACTGTCCGATCTTTTGGCGAAATAATGGGCTTATATAGCAGGAAAGACATGAAAGCATATCGTTTAATCCTATCACTCATGGCAAGCGTAGCCGCAGGGCCGGCCTTCTCGCAGACAACAGGTGTTGTTTGCGAGGAGTTCGACCAGATACAGCTGACGCACGTATTGACGCCCACCGGCCCGCTACCGACTGCCTTGGACCCGAATGGCGTATACCCCTATATGAGTTATAGCGAGACCTCAAATCGTCCGGTACCTAAAAGGTACCGGATGATCTCGCTAGAGAACGAGAAAGTCAAGGCTATCATCTGCCCCGATCTTTGCGGGAAAGTAATATCCCTCACTCACAAGGAGAGCGGCAAGGAGGTCTTGTACAGACCGGACGTAATCAAATACACACGGATATTACCCCGTTTCTATTTCGTGGCCGGGGGGATCGAGGTCAGTTTCCCGATCTCCCACTCTCCCACGCAAAATGAGCCGGTGCTTTATCAGATCGATCATACGGGAGACCGCACATATGTAACATGCGGAGAACGGGAATCTCATTACGGTATGCAATGGTCTGTAGAATATTCCTTAGGAGATAAGGACGAATGCCTTACCCAAAGGGTTGTTTACTACAACCCGGGAAAGCAAGCCTATCCATGGATGTCATGGTCCAACGCCGCCCTTCCTTGCGCACCGGATACCCAATACGATTTCCCGAACGGGACCGTATTATCCCATGCCTCCACGTTGGACACGATCGACTGGAAAACCGAAGGAACCCATCATGAACGGGATATCAAAGAGATGACCGGCTACTTCTGGAAAACGAAAGACGTGAATGCTTTCGGGGCCTACACTCCCTCCTTGGGCAGCGGGCTCTATCATATCGCCGACGAATCCAGTACGCCCGGTATCAAGCTATGGAGTTATGGCGTAGCCGGCGACAAGGAATGGTCCATGCTCAGTACCCCCGACCGGCAGCCTTACGTAGAAATCCAAGGTGGCCCGATCAGCGACCAGTCCATCAAGCTCGAATTGCGTCCCGGCGAGAAAAAGAATCACGTAGAATATTGGATACCGACAGATCATCCTTTGGATATCTATTCCTTAAAGGTTCCGGCATTAAGGCTTCGCCCGATCGATCGCATCCCGCTATTCGACTGGGCCCGGAAGAATGAATCTTCCATCTGGATCGCCTTAGCCGATGCCTATAAGAATAAGTCCATGCTTCCCGCCGCCCCCTATCCGGAAGACGGGCAGTGGGCTCCATCCGGCATGGAAGATCTGGACGATGCTTTTCGTTGGGCGATCCAAATATCTCCCCGGCCGGAACGGGATTATTGGCAATTCCACTATGGGACTTGGTTGGCTGGAAGAGAACGTGTAGAGGAGGCGATCGAACAACTATCCATCCCGGATATCGATCTGGCGAAAGCTTTATTGGCAAGGCTATATGTTCGTCGGCAGGCGTGGGAAAAGGCGAGAGATACTTACGCCGCTATCCCCGAGACCTCGTGGTTGAACCTACATCCCCAGTTGGTTATCGAGCGGGATAAAGTATTAAAGAAGTTTGGAACAGAGGCTTTACCGGAACGGGAAAAATGGTTGGATAAGATAAACGCGTCCTCTGATGAATGGGTGGTCGAGCGAAAGGTACAGCTACTGATTGATAAGAAGCAATATCAAGAAGCCAAGGATTTATTACTATCCACCCATTTCCAGAAAGTGCATCAAACTTACACCCGTACGGGACTTTGGGAACAGATCAACGAAGGCTTGGGCCTCTCCCCGCAACCTGTACCGGAACAACTCGGCGAGGATCGCTTAGCCCGGTTCGGTGCCTATCGGGAATATGAATAAAGGGAGGTGTGTTTTTAGAGCAGTAGCTTCATATAAGTCTCCGCATATTTAGCCAGAAACGCCCGGATCACTTTCAAGGCCGTAGAGATATGTTGTTGTACCGTATATACCGAGATACCCAAACTGTCGGCTATCTCCTTATGGGATTTCATATCTTTACGGCTCATATCAAAAACCCTTTTTTGTTGTGGGGTCAACGTTTCAAGCGCCTTATCCAACAATGCGTTTAAATCCGTATCCAATACCGAGTCCTCCGTCTCGTTCGTGCTATCCAATGAGGCGGACCGTATCTTATCCCTCAGCTCCAACTCACGATCCAGTCCCGCCAACAGGTTTAAGATCCGATTTTTCACGATCGTATACACATACGGGCCAAAAGGTACATTCGGGTTCAAGAAACGGCGATTCTGCCCAATAGAGGCGAAAGCATCCTGAAAAACATCTTCCGCCATATCCCGGGATTTAAGGAATTTCAAGGAAAACCACATCAAGCGATCCTTATACAGGGCATATAATTCACAAAAGGCCGACTCGTCCCCTTCTAGCAAGTCCGCCACAAGCCTTCTTTCTTTCTCTGAATCAATGTCTGCCATTCGACTTATTCTCCCACTTCGATTACATAGGTTCAAATGTATGCAAAATTCCCAAAGGTAAAAACAAATTGAACCAAAATCAGCAACTCCATCATACAGCTTTATAAACTCGCGATAACAAACATCTTTGCTCATTCGGAAATAATCATGTATTTTTGTCTGTTCATTTAAGAAAGGATGATGTATTGATGAAAGTTTGTATCGCCGAAAAGCCGAGTGTGGCCCGGGAAATCGCGGAAGTATTAGGGGCAACCCAACGAATGAATGGGTATATCGAAGGAAACGGATATCAGGTAACTTGGACATTCGGGCATTTGTGTACCCTGAAAGAACCGCATGAATACGCGGAGAACTGGAAACGCTGGAGTCTGGGGTCGCTACCTATGATCCCTCCCCGGTTCGGTATCAAACTAATCGAGAATCCTACGTATGAGCAACAATTCAAGGTAATCGAGAGCCTGATGCAAAATGCCGAGATGGTCATTAACTGCGGTGATGCCGGCCAAGAGGGAGAGCTGATCCAACGCTGGGTCATGCAAAAGGCAGGTTGTAAATGCCCGGTCTACCGCCTTTGGATCTCCTCGCTTACGGAGGAGGCGATCCGGGAAGGTTTCCAAAAACTCAAAGAACAGACGGAATTCAATAAGTTATATGAGGCCGGGCTATCCCGTGCCATCGGCGACTGGTTGCTGGGGATGAACGCCACCCGCCTTTATACCTTGCGCTACGGGCAGAACCGGCAGGTATTATCGATCGGCCGTGTGCAAACCCCGACGCTCGCCTTGATCGTAAACCGGCAAGCCGAGATCGACAATTTCAAGCCGGAACCCTATTGGGAATTAAAGACCATTTACAGGAATACGACTTTCTCCGCCACGAAAGGTAAGTTCACGAAGAAAGAGGAAGGCGAGGCTTTTCTGGAGAAGGTAAAGGAACAGGATTTTACTGTTACCAGTATCACCGAGAAGAAAGGGAAGGAATTCGCCCCCCGCCTATTCGACTTGACCTCGTTGCAGGTGGAATGTAATAAGAAATTCGCGTTTACGGCGGACGATACGCTAAAGTTGATCCAATCGCTCTACGAGAAGAAGGTGACAACCTACCCACGTGTAGACACGACTTTCCTTAGTGATGATATCTATCCGAAAGTTCCCAATACCTTGAAAGGGTTGGTGGATTATACGGAGCTTACCGCTCCTTTGATGAATCAGAAATTGCCGAAAAGCAAGAAAGTGTTTGATAACTCAAAGGTTACCGATCACCATGCGATCATCCCTACCGGAGTCCCCGCCCGCAATCTTACGGATACGGAACGGAAGGTGTACGATTTGGTAGCCCGTCGTTTTATCGCCGCCTTTTATCCGGATTGCGAGATATCGACCACTACGGTCTTGGGTCAAGTGGATAAGGTAGAATTCAAGGTGACCGGAAAGCAAATCCTCAAACCGGGTTGGCGTGTCGTATTCGGAGCCGAGCAGAAAGATCCGGAGGCTGAACCTACCGAGGAAGAAGGCGTATTGCCCGATTTCGTGAAAGGAGAAAGCGGCCCGCATAAACCGATCTTGAAAGAGACTTGGACCCAGCCTCCGAAACCTTATACAGAAGCTACTTTATTGCGGGCGATGGAAACCGCCGGTAAATTAGTGGATAATGACGAGCTGCGGGATGCCTTAAAGGAAAACGGCATCGGCCGTCCTTCTACCCGTGCGGCGATCATCGAGACTTTATTTAAGCGTAATTATATACGAAAGGAACGTAAGAATCTTTATCCCACCGCTACCGGCGCGGAATTGATCGGCACGATCCATGAGGAACTGCTGAAAAGCGCAGAGTTGACGGGGCTTTGGGAAAAGAAACTACGCCAGATTGAACGAGGGACTTATGAGGCCCGTACTTTTCTGGATGAGTTGAAGCAGATGGTAAACGAGGTCGTCATAAACGTCCTTTCCGACCAAACCCGGCGAACGATTACGATTGAGGATACGTCTAAAGCAGCTAAAGAAACTCCCAAAGACGAACCCAAGGAGAAAAAGGAAAAGAAACCTCGTAAGCCTCGTGCCAAGAAAGAGAAAGAGAAAGCAGAGGCTACTCCTGAATTGGAGCTTCCATCAACGGATAAGCCCGTTTGCCCCATCTGTCACAAAGGCTCTATCCTCCGGGGCAAAACCGCTTATGGTTGCTCCGAATACAAGAACGGATGTACGTTCCGCTTGGATTACGCTACGTATGGAAATAATTTAACGGATGAGGAGTTAGGTACGGTTATCAGTAAATTAAAGTCTATTTAAAATATGAGAACAGAATGGTTTCCTCTGGTAAATGAGGAGGGTGAGACGATCGGAAAGGCTACTCGCAAGGAATGTCATAGTGGAAGTAAGTTGCTACATCCCGTAATCCATTTACATATCTTTAATAAGGATGGAGATCTATATCTCCAAAAACGTTCCATGAACAAGGATATACAACCGGGAAAATGGGACACGGCCGTAGGTGGGCATATTGATTATGGAGAAAGCGTGGAAGAGGCCCTGCGCCGTGAGGTTCGTGAGGAATTGGGCATTACTGATTTTACGCCTGTCTTCATCAAACGTTATATATTCGAGTCTTCCATAGAGAAGGAATTGGTAAACAGCTTCCGGACCACTTACGATGGCCCTATCACCCCCGATCCCGAGGAACTGGACGGAGGACGTTTCTGGCCGATCGAGGAGATCAAGGAGAATCTGGGGAAAGGCGCATTCACCCCGAATTTCGAAAAGGAATTCACCGCTATTTTCCTATAGGATAAAAACGCTACACTTCAGCTAGAATAGTTATTCAAGAGCCTGTTCATTCTTCGTAAGATACTGTTACATTCCACAAACCACGGCGTGAATCGTACAGACCACGACGTGGTTTGTGGAATGTAACTATATATGATTATCTTTATATATAGTAAATAAATGTTTTGTCCTATAGTAATCGGCCTATTATATTATAACTGTAACTCCATATGTATCTTACCTCGAAACCTAACAATCTTTGCCTAAAGCACTAATACCTCTACCTTAAATCTAATGTTTGTTCAGACCTTAAAACTAATCTTATATATTAATGTGTGGTTTATACATATCTTGCGCTGTCAAACCGCATTCCTTTTTCATACGGATGCAATAATCGAGCGTTCCTACCTCCGGCGTGATATTGTTGGAACCGAACGTGAACTTTACACCCGCGGCTTTCGCTTTCTGAATGATCGCTTTATTCGGAATATGATAAAGCTCGTTTATCTCCAAAGCCTTTCCACTTTTTGCCAAGGCATTCACGAAACGGTCGATACGCTCTTCTGTCCAAAACATATCATATCGGTCACTCATCGCATCGGGAAGGAAACAGGAATTCACGTACATATCGACCGGCTCTTCCAAGACAGAACAGATACGGTCCAACATCATATCCATATATGCTTGCTCATCATCGATAATCACTTCCTTGTTTACCCATAGGTGCGTACGCCGCCCCTTATGATCCAGAAACGTCATGGCATCGGTAAACACATAGTCAAAGCTGTTGCGGGCCGCCTCCGAAAAGGTTGTTACCCACTCACGTCCTTCCGCTTGCATAGCCAAGATAAAGGGTTGGGTACACATGGTATCCAGATAATTATACAACTCCGTATCGTTCGTGATCGAGAAGCCGATGCCACAATTGATAGCCAAGCCATAATTAACACCCGTCTGGCGTGACTGCCGTGCGGCTACTTCCTTCGTCAATCCACCTTTTAAATGAACATGATAATCAAGCACGGGGAAGTCCTCTTGGTGCAAACGAATAATCTCATCCGTCCGCTCATCCACGGCATTCGCCCATTGAGCGGGAATGTCTATTCCTTTCGCGCTGAACGCCTCTAAAGAGATATTCTTAAACTGAAGATTTCCACGTCCCGTACCCACCAGCGAGATAGTACCTTGGGATAACAATGCTTTAGCGTTCTCCTTCAAACGGAAAGGTTTGGAAGGCTCTATATATTCTACGACAGTCTCACCATTAATCCGCACCCGGACAAGCCGTCCTTCTACCCGAATATTCATCTTGAACCATTCGTTCTCTTTCACGAAACTCTTCGTCAGGTTCCGGACCGACACCAAGCTACCCGTCATCCGCCACCAAACCGGATCTTCCCGATCGTTGTTCAAAGCGATACGATATCCTTTACGATCCGTAGCGTCCGTATGGATACCAATATAACCTTTGCCACCGGTCGTGGTACGTACATCCATATCTAACTCGAAGTTCGTATAGCCTTTGCCATCGTTCAACAAAGCACGGGCGTTGGAACCGGCCAACGTAAGGACATCATTTTGTATGACCACGACGCCGGATGTCTTCCATGCGTTGTGATCTATCGTATCGAACAGGTTCTCTTTCGTAAATCCCGTGAACACCAAACAGGCGATCACGGCGGCAATCATTAATTTAATCTTCATGGCATCTCTTTTTAAAAGTTATGCCGCGAATGTATCCGGGAATAAGAAGCAAAAAGAAGATTGATATAAAAATGTAGACAGTATGATCCGCTATCCTATTAAATACAAATCAGTTAATAAAGATCACTATCCTAAAAAATGTAGATTGATTATAACGGATTCCGGTTAACCCCGATCCTCATCACCCAACCTTCAAACTCATCACGAGGCACTAACGCCTTATTACGTACCTTGGTCCGGTAGTTATAGATCGTACTCAACAAACAACGAAGAAAAGCGGCTATCCTTACGCTGTCCGTAACTCCCAACCGCATCAAGGCGAATATACGAAGTTCCTTATTCAACAGATCCTCCGATTTCAAGACGATACGTTCCTCGGGCTGCAACAAAGCGTTGAAGTCCCTGACAAACGTAGGATATAATCCAAGAAAGATTCGATCGAAGTTAACATAAAGCGCTTCCACCTCATTCTCCACCATACGGGTCGAACGGAGCATCTTGAATAACTCGTCCAACTGTTTATTCATCGCCTTTTTCTGTAGCGATTTCTGGTAATCCTCCAGTTTATTAATATAGGTGGAGCAGAGATCGAGGAAATGAACGATGTATTCCTCCTTGATATGGTTTGACTCCGATAGCTGTATATTTCGCTCTTGCAATAAATTATTCGTCTCGCTTATCTCTCCATTCAGCTTTACCAAACAGGCATTGGTATTAACCAACTCTTCTCGTATCGCTGAGATCTTCCGCATCTGCCTATACACATAGGCAAGAGAAAGGATCAGAAAGAGCGTCAATAGGCTGATCAACAAGAAATAAGTCATCAATTGCCTTTTGCCCTGAGCATCCCGTGTCTGATAGGAAGCATTAATGATAGGATAGAATTTAGAGATCTCATTCATGCGGAACTGTATATTGCAAGTAACGGCACCTTCTCCGCAGACCTCGCCTGTCCGTGAGCCAGATATTTCTGCGCCAGATTTATCTTATACCGATAAGAGGCCGTATCTAAGACAGACAATAACGAATCCTTGTATAAATCAAGTTGTTTCCTATATTCAAAAGAATCCAGATTCGTACTGTAATAAGAGAAAAACGAATAATAAGCCTCATAGAAATCCTGTTTCTGCTCTTTAGACAGCAATTCACGGTCTATGCTTCGCAACAGACTTTCCGACTCACGGTACATCCCGGAGAAAGCATAAAGCGTAGCCAGCCGTAAGCGGGAAGTATAGATGCGTGCCGTATCCTTCATAAATGACGCTATCTCCATATTCCGCTTTATGTAATAGATGGCCGAGTCTTGTTGTATTTTCTTGAATTCCTCGTATAATTGGTGGTTGATCTCATATTCCTGCCACAACGATATCTTGCTCAAGAGAAACCATGTCCTTTAGCTGCGTGATCCGTTGCTCCCGTTGCTGAAGATAAAAAGATCTATTCAAGACAGCTTCATCCAGCTCCTTGGCCAACGTGTCCCCTCTCAGCCCTCCCCATGCGAAGGCTTGAACCATCCCGACAATTAGAAATAAGATTACCTTTATTAGTTTATTCATTACACGAACCGAGAATTATCCAAAAGAAAAGGGTTCAGTCAAATCAACAGAGCATAAATAGCTTACCTAGGCTGAAGACTGAACCCAATATTTTAAAACGCCCCGAAAGGGTGTTATTTACACATCTCGTTGATGATCTGTATTAATTGACCGCCTAATTCCTCGGCTTCCTCCATCGTATGGGCCTCAGAGTAGATACGGATGATCGGTTCCGTATTGCTTTTACGCAAATGAACCCATTTATCCGGGAAATCGATCTTTACGCCGTCGATATCCGTAATATCATATTGAGAGAACTTCTCTTTTACTTTCGCTAAGATAGCGTCCACGTCGATCTCCGGCGTTAACTGGACTTTTTGCTTGGAGATAAAATACGGAGGATAAGAAGTCTTCAACTCGCTTGTCTTCATCTTCTTCTTTGCCAGATGAGTCAGGAACAAGGCGATACCTACCAAAGCGTCGCGTCCGTAATGGCTGGCCGGATAGATCACTCCACCGTTGCCCTCACCACCGATCACTGCATTCGTAGCCTTCATCTTGGTAACCACATTTACCTCACCTACAGCGGCGGCATTATATTCGCAGCCATGAGCACGGGTAACGTCGCGAAGCGCACGGCTGGAGCTCAGGTTACTTACCGTATTACCCGGAGTATGGCTTAATACGTAATCACTGACAGCGACCAAAGTGTATTCCTCGTTGAACATCTCGCCATTCTCGCAGATAATCGCCAAACGGTCTACGTCCGGATCTACTACGAAACCGACATCCGCTTTCGCATGTCCCATCAAATCGGAGATCTCTGTCAAGTTTTCCGGAATGGGTTCCGGATTATGAGAGAAGTTTCCATGAGGAGCGCAATGCAGCTTGAAGATTTCCTTCACGCCCAACGCATATAATAAATCAGGGATCACGATACCGCCTACGGAGTTCACGCAATCGATAGCTACACGGAAATTAGCGGCCTTAATAGCCTCCACGTCCACGAGATCCAGATTCAAGACGCTCTCAATATGTTTTTGCTTATAAGTCGCATTCGGGATTACCTTGCCCAAATGATCCACGTCGGCGAACTCGAAGTCCTCGGCGGCAGCTATGCGTAATACCTCAGCCCCCTCAGCGGCATTCAAGAACTCACCTTTCTCATTCAAAAGCTTCAAGGCATTCCATTGCTTCGGATTATGACTGGCGGTAAGGATAATACCTCCGCAAGCCCCTTCCATAGCTACGGCCAATTCGGTAGTAGGAGTCGTGGCCAGATCGATATCCACCACATCAAATCCCATGCCGGTAAGCGTTCCTAGGACGACTTGTTTAACCATCGGACCGGAGATACGTGCGTCACGCCCTACAACGATCTTATTGGTCTCCACTTTTGTGTTTTTTCGGATGAATGTAGCATAAGCGGCTACAAACTTAACAATAGCTAACGGATTCAATCCGTCTTCCGGGCTACCGCCTATTGTACCGCGAATACCGGAAATAGATTTAATTAGTGTCATAAGTTTTCTTCAAATATATATTCTAGAATTTCATAATATACAGGCAAGCCTTTCGACTGGTCATAATAGGTGCCCCGCTTAAAAGGAACGATAAGTTTTACTCTAGCCCGGTCTCCCACATATTGCAAAGGAGTCTGCAAACCTTCGCTTACCCATTGATAGGAAGGATCGTATGGATTACTGTTCGAATAATCGCCGTATGTGAACGGAATGGGATAAGTCCCATTGCTATGTGGGCCATAATTCTCGTACACCAAGGTATCCACCTCCAGTATGTAGTGCAATTTACAACGGTACAACATTTTCGTTTTATACTGCACCGCACGCTCACTAGAACCCTTATCTATGATATTCAAATAAACACCATTTTCTAATTTAACGAATTGATTCTCCTTGAAGATGCTATCTTTAGGAAAATCGTCTAAAATCTCAAAATCATTAGCATCGATCAAACGCTCGATTGCCTTTTTCTCATCTTTCAACATATCCGTGTACGACTTTGTCTTGCTACAAGAGATAGCAACTAATGCGGCACACAGAATCAACAGGATATTAAAACCTTTCTTCATTTGTTAGTCTTTAATTGAATGAATCGCAAATGTAAATAATCTTCGTCAAACCTTACGCATGTTTGCCTAAATCTTCTGATTTATTAGGATTAAATTCCTGTAAACCTTTCTCAAACACGGCTACGGCCTCAGATAAAGAGCCATAGAACTCACCTCCGGACGCATTTTTATGTCCACCCCCGTTGAAATAAGTAGAGGCAAACTGGTTGCAAGGGAAATCGCCCACGGAGCGAAGCGATACCTTTATGTAATCGCTGTCCTCACGAATAAAGACACTAAAGCTTACGTTCTCTATGCTTAACGGTAAGTTCACGAAACCTTCCGTATCTCCAGTCTGGTACTGAAAACGATCCAGTTCCTCTTTCGATAATGTGATAAGAGCCGCCTGTTGTTCCGGATAGACCCTCATCTTCTCATACAACACATATCCCATCATACGTAAACGGCACTCGGAATAGACCTGATTCACCTTACGATAGATCAAATCCTTATCAATCCCCTTCTTGATCAATTCGCTGACAATCGTATAAATCTCCGGTTTATTCGAATTATAGGTGAACGATCCCGTATCCGTCATCATACCCGTATAGATACAAGCGGCGGCATCCCGATTCAATAAGTCGAACATCCCCATACGACAAATAAAACGGAAGATCATCTCACTGGTAGAAGACATCTCCGGATACGACATCGTCACACGACAAAAATCCGCGGGGTTCAAATGATGATCAATCATCACCTTGCGGCCTTCTGAGGCGATCACCGCCGGAGCCAGTTTCTCGATACGTTTGGGTTCATTGAAATCGAGGCAGAAAATAACATCCGCTTCCTTGATCAATTTCTCGGCGAAATCCGGATATTTCTCATGTATCACGACATCCTTAGCGCCCGGCATCCATCTATAAAAAGAGGGAAATGCGTTCGGTACCACTACCGCTACATTATCCTTACCGTAAGCGGATAGGAAATGATATAAACCAAGGGATGAACCTAATGCGTCGCCGTCTGGTGAGACATGCGTCACGATAACAAAACTCTCGCCTTTCTCTACGTATTTTTTGGCTTTCTGAATCTTCTCTTCTTGAATGATTTTAGTGATCATATAATCTTTTTGTTTTCACCCCAAAGGTACGACTTTTTTAGTTTCCGGCTATCAAAAAAAGTTCAATAAGGATCTTTACTGATATTATTAACAAAAGGGTTAAGGCGGCCAACAAAACTTTTGGTTCCCGTATCTTCATATATATCAAGCATAAAACAAGAAAACCATAACCTCCTAGCATCTCAAAGAAGCTAAAACGACCCGTAATCGTCGCATAAGGCATAACGCTAAACACGTCCACCACCCTTACCATACCATGAACCAGCCCTTCTACGATCTTCTGTATCCAGTCATATCCACAGAAATCTACCGGATAGCCTAACCACAAAAAGGCAAAAGGAATCAAAAACATAGCCAAGAGAGTGACCGGTAGATTCGTAAACAAGAAAACTGTCGAAAATTGTCCAAAATAATAAAAACAGAGCAAAGCAGTCCCTATCTGCGCAGCTATAGACACCGTAATCCATTCCCAAGGCATGGCCAACAAAGGATTTCTCACCACTATCCATTCCTTGAAACGAGGCACTAGGAATAAAATAAAAAACACGGCCAAATAGCTTAACTGAAAACCGACATCAAACAGATAATACGGATTATAGGCCAGCATACAGAAAGCGGCAGCGGCCAATGTATTATATCCATCCGTAACACGCCTAAGCGCCCTTCCTGTTAAATATAAAGATAGCATCAAGGCTGCCCGTACCGCCGAGGGCGCTAATCCTGTGATAAAGACAACCCCCCAAAGACTTCCCACCAGAATGATATAACGAACCCAACGTCCTATCCCCCATCTTGGCATAAACGAGCAAAAGAAAGATAAGAATCCACAAATCACGGCAACATGAAAACCGCTCACCGCTAATATATGAGACACGCCCGCCAAAGAGAAGCGCCTTTTCGTTTCCCGACTCATCGCTTTCTTATATCCCAATGTCAATGTAGCCAAAATAGATTTCTCCTCATCAGACAAACGCAAACGATCAAATGTATTTACCAAAGAATATTGAGCCTTGGTAGCCAATAAATCTAAAGAAGAAGCAGGCTCATTTACAAGCGCTATACGCCGGTCACTATACCAACAGACCTCAACCGCCAAACATACAATCAAAACAGAGACTATAGCTCCCCATATCCAACGGGAATCGTATTGCAACTCAGCATGCCCTCGCCCCCACGAGAACCCCAGAAAAAGAAAAATCAGAGCAGATAAAACCCCTAAAACATATAAGAGCAAAGAGGTAGGTAAAAACGCATAGCATAAAATTCCGGTTATCCATAAAAAAAGCGACCGTACAAAAGGCCGCTTTTGTATTTCCTCAATCATGATAGTTAGGTTTTGGTGATATATTAATGTGTTCTACAAAGCTTTCAAGTCTTTAATTGTTTGTATCGGATCTGGAGATTTGAATACGAAGTTACCGGCGACTAATACATCGGCACCTGCGTCAACCAAACGCTTTCCCGTCTCTAAATTCACCCCGCCATCTACCTCGATCATAGTACTCAATCCCTTCCGGTCTATCATTTCTCGTAAACGGGCCACCTTATCTACGGAATGCTCAATGAAGCGTTGACCACCAAATCCCGGATTCACGGACATCAATAAAACCATATCCACATCTTGGATAATATCTTCTAATAAGCAGATGGGCGTATGCGGATTCAAGGTAACACCCGCTTTCATGCCCGTTTCCTTAATAGCCGCTACCGTCCGATGCAAATGGGTACATGCCTCATAATGCACGTTCATCATATAGGCTCCCGTAGCCGCGACCTCAGGGATAAACTTCTGGGGCTCCACAATCATCAAGTGCACATCCATCGGCTTCTGGCATATAGGCTTTAATGCGTTAAGTACCGGGAAACCAAACGAGATATTCGGCACGAATACCCCATCCATAATATCCAGATGCAACCAATCGGCGTCACTTTCATTTATCATCTCCACCTCCTTCCGCAAATCCAGAAAATTAGCGGAAAGCAAGGAAGGCGCTATCAAATGCTTCATAATCTTGTCTTTTGTTTTTACAAAAGTACACAAAAAAAGAAAGAGAACCTAATAATATAGATTCTCTTTCCGTAATTCTTAGTTCAACACATACCCGCAGAACTCCGGACGTACAGCCGGTTCCGCTTGATAAGCCCTCGCAAACTGTTTCAAGAAATCCATCGTTTGCTTCCGAGGCGAACTTTTCGCCTCCGGGGCACTTTTCATTTTTTTCTCCAAATCATCCATGCATTGCGTAGAAAGCTTCCTCATAGGCACCTTTATTTTTATCTTGTTTGCTAATAAAACGTAGGGACCTAAGACTTATTGCATGGAAAGAAAATTATTTTACACCATAGATAGCTCGATACGGTTCTCATCGGCCATACGGCGCATATTCAAGATAGCGTAACGCATACGCCCTAAGGCCGTATTGATGCTAACCCCCGTGATATCGGCGATTTCCTTAAAACTAAGATCTTGATAGTAACGCATCTCCAACACCTCACGCTGGTTATCCGGCAAATGCTTTACCAATTTCTTCACGTCAGACAATACTTGATAGCGCACGATATTATCCTCTATCGTACCATCGCAAAGCTTGATGTTATTAAATAAGTCGATTTCTACCTCATCATTCGAGATCGTGTTCTCGCTACGTTCCTGACGGAAATTATCTATAATCAAGTTATGGGCAATACGAGTAATCCATGCCTTAAACTTGCCGTTCTCGGTATAGCGACCTTGTTTTATAGTCATGATAACCTTCACGAAGGTCTCTTGAAAGATATCCTCCGTAAGCTCTTTGTTACGTACTATGAAATAAATGTAAGAATGAATGCTACTTTTGTATCGATTTAATAAAATATCGAAAGCGGCATTATTACCTTCTGCATAAAGGACAACCAATTCCTCGTCGGTCATCATTTTTAAAGTCTTCATTACTTTCACATTTTTAGTTTATTCGAGTAATGTTTATGCTATAGGCGATGGGGTTTAACTGTTATACAATGTTATTTATGGAAGCAAAAGAACGAAAAATATTTTAAACCAACAAACATTTTATTTCAAATTATAAAAAGAATGTCCCCTGCCCGCACCTTTAACGTACGAACAGGGGACTTTACTGATCTAAAATATATGTATATTAGAACTTGTATCCCAATGTCAAAGCTACACGAGTCGTGTTTGTTTTCATCGTGGCGGGTTGGGCTTCGAGGAATGGTTTCGGATCATCTCCCGCAAACATATTAGAGAACGCATAAACATCTTCCTTATGCGTACGGAATACACAAGCCAAGTCCGTATAGAAGTTCGGGGTGAAGCGATAACCGATACCTACCGTATAATTCATGACCCCTTTATCGATCGTATAATTAGGAATCGTACCAACCGTAAAGACCTCTTTCTCTCCATTCTTCAGTTTATCCTTGATCGGACTATCGCTGTAGGCGACACCTGCTCTTACGGCAAATTGAGGAGTAACCTTTACCTCCGCACCTACACGGATCGTATTCATTGACTTGAAATTATCCGTTATATCTTGGTTAGTATACACGTTACTGCTACCATCCGTTTGATACATACGCATATTCTTATAATTCATCAACTCGTAATCAACGCTTATCAAAGCGGTCGTACCCAAGATTGCGGCGGCACTAAAGATCCATTTATCCGGAGAACGGAATTCATAGTCATAATAAGCATTATTAGGAGTAGCCGCATCCAGTTTACGCTCCTTCATCTCCCCTTTATCCATAAAGGTCAGATAAGAACCGGCCTCACCATAATAGCGATCTGTCATCTTATACCATGTAGGAGAATTATAAGCCACACCCAAGCGAAGAAAATCGGCGGGACGAACAATGGCACCCACATTAAATGAATACCCGGTACCATCCGTATCCAAGTAATTATCTAAGTATAAATTATTGCCGTTCGTAAATTCCTCATCATACGATGACTGATATCTATAGTTCAGATCCGTAATCGCAACCGTAGCGCCAAGCATCACAAGTTCCGATATATTTATACCGAAAGCCAAGTCATATTGATCCACGGAACCTCGCTCTGAAACTTTTAATTGACCTCCTTGCAATAAATACGGACTCCATTGCCCATCCGCATCTTTATCCCCGAACGCACTATAATACTCTTTATCATTATCGTTATATGAATCCATATAACCGGCATTGTATCCTAGAATAGATAGCCAATCACCTAAGTCTTGGTTATTATAAGGGTTATAGTCTTTACCCTCCCCCAACAGTCCGCTAGGCATTCCTGCCGCACGCATGGCCACATAATCAGAAAGAGAAGTATTCAAATCACCTCCTGTAGCCATCGTATAGTTCCGGTTATAATTCTTCAAGCGATTATAAGAGAAACCAACGTTCCAGCTCACGATACCCTCATCATTCGCTGTCGGGAAATATCCTACGTAAGCGATATTATCGAAACTCACCTTCGTACGGCTGTTGTCCACCTTCGAACCAAGCCAATCGGTCTTCGCGGAGGCCGAAGACAAACTCAATGTCGTAACCACCTCCGAGCTTTTATAAATCGCCAAGCCTGCCGGGTTCGTATTCATAGCGGAAATATCACCACCTAACGCACCAAAAGCACCACCCATTCCTAAATAACGAGCCGTACCATTCAACTCCGTCTGGGAATACTTAAAGGCATCCAACTGTGACTGCGAAAAAGCGGTGCCGCCACACAGGGCAAGCACCGACATTATAATTCCTATCCTTTTCATCGTATCTCTAATTTTATCAACCTAACACTTTTACCTGCGACCACCACCGGCACGGCCACCTCCGCCACCAACAGAGCCTCCACTAGAACGACCTCCACCGAAGCTACCGGAAGAAGAACCTACCGAACTACTACGAGAAGGAGAGGAACTTCTAAATTGACTGGAAGAAGAGCGACTATTTGAGAAATCGCTACTGCTTCTGGAAGAAGAACGTGTTACCGGAGCTGAATATTGACGTCCGGAAGAAGATGCGGCTCCAGAACTACTTCTGGAAATCCTTGTTCTCGCCGAGCTATTACTTATGCCCGAGCTACTTCTTGTCGTTGCCGAATTTCTAACAGAAGAGGAACGACGTCCCGCACCAGAGGAAATAGCAGATTCCCTACGGGTAGATCCCGCACGTCCATTGCTCAAGGAACTTGAAGACGAAGGTCTTGTAGTCGATCCGGAATTTCTCAAGGAAGAAGAGCCACTGCTCCGCCCACCTGTATAACCGGAACCTCTGCCACTCGCATAAGAGCGATTATCTCGATAAGAGGAACGTCCGTTTGAATAATGTCTACTTGGAGTCGAGTAGTAACCGGGATAGTAATGATGGTGATGTCCCCAATGGCCACCCCAATAGCCTCCACCCCAGCCCCAAGACGGGCCATACCATGGATCGTACCACGGACTATAATAGCCGGCATAAAAGCCTCCCCAGCCCCAGCCGAATCCCCAAGACGGGCCGTAGAAGCGAGATGAATAAGTCCACCAAGGGCTATAACTATAGAACCAAGGATCGTACCAACCTGTATACCAAGGCGAGCCCCAACCGTTGCCGACATTGATATTAAAATTCACGTTCGCGCTACCGTTCGAATAATCCGTATCATAGCCGTAACCATAATATCCGTCACTCAGATACAAATCGACTTGATCCGCTCCGGCGATCGTAATCTTACTCGGCGAATGATAACGAATGATACGTTCCGTATATTCAGTATCCGAACGACGCTCGGAAGAAGACTCATTCTCATCGCTATCCTCATAGATAACGGAATCATCCTCACGATAAGGCTCCTCCACCTCGACTGATGTATAACGACGGTTATATTCATCCACATCCCGGCTGTCTGAAGAAGCTTGGCTCTTGGCTGTAGCGACCAGGGCCCTAGACTCCTGTTTCGGCTGAACAACCTTTTTCTCTTCAACCTGTTCTTTCTTTTTCTTGTTTTTGGAAGAGAAATACACATCATCAAAGAACTCCTCCTGAGCCGCGGCACTAAATGCGATCAGAAGCATCATCACTAAAGATGTTAATTTCATGGGTTTCATATTTGTTTCTCCTCTACATTAAATAAATATTTTTCTCTTTTCATGTTTGACGCCCTTTTATGCAAAGGGTTTAAACGCTTTTTAGTTTTATAACAATAAACTCAATGTAATGTATGTACAAATATAATCGGTTCACGTTAATGTCCCAAGATTTACATATACTTTAACTTATAAAACTCACACATTTATTGTTATCTATAAAAGAAGATGCAAAGTTGGCGTAAACGCTGCAATCTCCGCAAATTCTTATTATTTTTGTTTCAAATTATAACGAAAAAATTACGCATATGGTATTAGCCTCGACAATAGATTTCACATTGCCCTTAGCGGACCCGGTATTAAAATTTCTCTTGATTCTTTTAATTATCCTGGCCGCTCCCCTTTTATTAAACAAGCTGAGAATCCCTCACCTGCTTGGACTGATCATTGCCGGCGCAATTATCGGACCGCATGGCTTTAATCTCGTATTACGGGATAGCAGCATTATCTTGTCCGGGACGGCGGGATTGCTTTATATCATGTTTCTCGCCGGATTGGAAATCGATATGGCGGATTTTAAGAGAAATAGTACGAAAAGCCTAGCTTTCGGCATGTACACATTCCTCATTCCGATGATCCTAGGAACGGTTGTCGGGATATGGATCCTGCGATTCAACGTATTGACCTCCGTTTTACTCGCCAGTATGTTCGCCTCCCATACATTGATAGCCTATCCGATTATCAGTAAACTGGGTATCAGCAAAAACAAAGCCGTCAGTATCACCGTAGGAGGAACGATGATCACTGATACCTTGGCATTGCTCGTCCTAACGATCATTGTCGGCATGGCCACCGGACAGGTCAACGATATGTTTTGGATTCGTCTGGGCGTTTCCATCTTGATATTCGCGTTAATCGTATTATTCGGTTTCCCTTTCATTGGGCGTTGGTTCTTTAAGCATGTACACGATAATATATCACAGTATATATTCGTGCTGGTGATGGTATTTCTGGGATCTTTCCTAGCTCAGGTAGCGGGTATGGAGGCGATCATCGGGGCGTTCTTATCCGGACTAGCCCTAAATCGCCTTATCCCGCAAAGCTCACCCTTGATGAATCGTGTCGAGTTCGTAGGAAATGCCATATTCATCCCATTCTTCTTGTTGGGCGTAGGTATGTTAATAGATTATCGTACGTTCTTTACCAGTTTCGAGACCATTAAAGTAGGACTTATCATGATTATCGTAGCTACGGCCGCCAAATACATAGCCGCTTGGATGACCCAAAAGACTTTCCATCTGTCCACGGATCAGCGAAGCGTTATTTTCGGCCTAAGTAACGCACAAGCCGCCGCTACATTGGCCGCCGTGATGGTCGGATATAACGTAATCACCGGAACAGACGCTAATGGGGAACCAATCCGGTTATTAAATGAGAGCGTGTTGAACGGTACGATCCTGATGATACTTGTCACTTGCACCATCGCCTCTTTCGCCGCCCAAAAAGGCGCTCATAACATAGCGGCCCAAGATATATCCGATAAGGAGGAAAACAAAAAAGAATCAGAGCATATCTTGATACCAGTCAGCAATGAAGAGACCGTGGAAGAGCTGGTCAACCTCAGCTTGGCGATCAAATCTCCCCAAAACAAGAACGGCTTGTTTGCCCTAAAAGTGATAGATAACCATCATTCAGACGAGAAAGCGTTAAAACAATCCCGCAGGGTTCTACAGACCGCAGTCAATACGGCTGCCGCCACGGATACCCGGATGAAGGATTTATTAAGATATGACTTAAGCGTATCGAATGCTATCGCCAGCGTGGTAAAAGAGCGGGAGATCACAGATCTGGTAGTGGGATTGCACAAGGAAAAAGATATACCGGCGGCCTTCCTTGGCCATATCGTGGAAAGCGTATTGGCGGAAAGTAGTGTAAGCACATTCATATACAAGCCCGCACAACCCATCTCTACTGTTAGACGGCATCTGATCATCATCCCGGAATTGGCCGAAAAAGAAATCGGTTTCAACCAAATCATCTTCCGGCTACGAAACGTGACCCAGAACACAGGTGCAGCGACAGTCTTTTACGGTTCGGAAGCGACCTTGAATGCCTTAAAGAAATTATTAGCCAAGAAAAGCGGAGAAGCCAGTTATATCGAATTCAACGACTGGGATGACTTCCTGATCGTTTTCCGGGATATAAAACCGGACGACACGATGTGGATTATCCTTAGCCGCAAGGAAGGACTTTCCTACGCTCCCGTCATGGCCCGTATCCCCAAGTACCTCAACAAATACTTTCAGGCAAACAGTTTCGTATTGGCATATCCCGTGCAAGCTGGCATGAACGAGGGTACTCGCTATCTGACTTAGCCATTACGGAACCAGCCTCTCACGCCAAGACTTTCGAGGTGAGTACGGCATTTTCCGCTTAGCGTATCCCAGACGGAGGATCAAGGCAGGAATCTCGTTGGTGAAAGACAAGTCTTTCGCCAGCAAACCGGAAAGATCACGCACCTCACAAGGCTGGTTCAAAAAGGCGAAAGCGATATTTTTTTCCGTAGCTCTCAAAAGAAAACGTTGCAAACTCCGGCCTAGCGCAAACCATTCCGGTAGCGTATTTGTCCGTAAGGCGAACCCTATTTTGTATGCCGGCTTTCAAGACACTTCCCATGATTTCAGTTCTCGCTTAAACAGACGATCGCTCATTTGCCGGTTATTCCCCGCAAATATATAAGAAGAAAGCGTATCGAACTCCCACTTTCCGTTCATGCCCGGACAAACGCCTCAAAAACAAAAAATCCCGTAAAGCTTTCGCCTTACAGGACTCTCTGCGGAAAGACAGGGATTCGAACCCCGGGAACCTCTCAGTTCAACGGTTTTCA
>OGQB01000368.1_pt1 | contig 47839 bp, 37 predicted proteins | sample 1553071 | NCBI WGS metagenome assembly OGQB01 (sample SAMEA2580284, study PRJEB22360) | human gut metagenome | biome: human gut; feature: human-associated habitat; material: faeces | place: Denmark | collected 2008/2010
TACATTTTGTAATAATCCACTTTTGTTCGTAGCGAATTTCTGAGCACAAACAGAGATATAAATTTTTATTTTTATCTGTGCATAAGAATAAAATAGGCTCGTATTCAAATTCATAAAAAACATATTCTAAATATAATTTTCCAACTTGATCGATATTTTCAAAATATACATTATTCATTATTTTTTACCTCCCCAAAATACTTTTGTGGATCTGATTCTTCATATATCCACCAATCTACATGTGTTCCTTCTACATTTTCTCTTTCTGATGTTAGTTGACATGGACCACAAGTTTTTTCTGTTTCTCCTTTTGCTATAAATGCTTTTGGATGATGTCTCATAAACATATTTAATGCATACTTAGCTTCTGAATATTCTATATTGCATGATGTTGAATATAATCCCGGATTTTTTAAATTAATTCTTTTTTTTCTGATGGGAATTAATCCTCTTTGCATTTCTTCATAAGTACTAATAAAACTATCACGATCAATTTGTCCTTTTTTAATAATTCTATACACAGATTTATTTTCTTCCTTTGCGCCTTCAGGTAAAATTTCTGTTTCAAAATTTTCCGGAAAACATTTTGGGTATTTTTTCATTTGTTTTACCTATACTCTCCCTCATTTTCTTTATTTGTATATTATCATACTATCACAACTGACACTACTTTGCTAGTAAAATGGTAGTTTTAGCACCTATTTTGATAAGTTTTCTACCATAAATATGAGATTTTTAAGAAAAAATCTTTTTCACATATAAAATTTCCGTACAAAAAAAAAGAGAAGCAATCATAAAAGACTACTTCTCTTTTGTGTTTCGGGTCTTAGTTACATACCAAAGTTCTGTCTACTTCATTTGCGTCTTTGGTATAATCTTTTAATTCCTGAGTCATAGTACTATGTTTTGTACCATATCCTTCTGGGTGAATATATTTTCTAAATGTGCCACTCTTTACAGCATATTTATAAGCATCCTGTCCTACACTCCAATCTTTAAAAATACCGCTGTTATTCTTAAAATTATTATTCTGTAGGTTAACGCTCTCATCCTGTCCCTGTGTCTGATTTGCTACAGAACCTGTGACAGTAACACCTTTGATCGCTGGTTGGTTTCCATCATACTTCACTGTGTAAAGCTGAACCCATTGAGCTTTCATTGTTACAGTTCCACATTTATTATATTCTCCATTATCTGCAGCATATTGACCAGTTTCATCAATATCATAATTATAAGATGCACCCGGCTGATAATTACCGATGAGTTCACTGTGTTTGTTTCCACTTTTATCATTATATTCATGATATGCTTTCCAACCTAAGAACTTATATTCATTTCTTGTAGGAACTTTCGTAGCTACATTCATATTCTGTTCATAAGTTTTCTTCTGGTCATTTGGAACACTGCTCTGGTCCCCACCATTTGCATCATAATGTACAGTATGCTTCCATGGTTCCCATTGAGCTTTTAAAACATATGTTCCACCATTTTGATCTCTTTCATAAGCAGTTCCAGGACTTACTACAGCAATCGCTGTTCCATATTCAAGAAGCCATCCAACAAAGTTATAACCTTCTCTTTTTGGAATTTTAGTACTCAGATTTAATTTTTCATCAAATGTCTTTGTTTGATCTTCCGGCATATTTGTTACCGTTTGACTAGATGAATTAGCAGGTACATTCTTATCATAATGAACCGTATGTTTCCATGGCGTCCATTGAGCCTTTAAGATGATCGTTGAACCATCTTTATCATCCACATCATAAGATAATTTAGCTCCTGGCTGATAATCAACTGCTTTTCCATTGATCTGAGCCTGCCATCCATTGAAGATGTAACCATTTCTGCTTGGTTTATTACTACTTAAAGTAAGAACAACTTCTTCTGTCTTTGTCTGATCTGTTGGCATATTGCTGACAGTCTGACTAGAAGAATCAGCAGATACATTCTTATCATACTGGACTTTGTATTTCCATGGTGTCCACACTGCATATAATGTTACAGTTCCATCATTTTGATCATGATTATATTTATTTCCTGGTTGATATTCAGCTTTACCATTTGCTGTTGTACTCCATCCTTTGAATGTGTAACCAGTTCTTTTAGGAACCATAGGTTGTATACTTAATGCTGTATCAAAAACCTTTACCTGATCTCCTGGCATATTTGTTACATTCGTTTTCTTAGAACTAGCAGGAACATTCTTATCATAATGAATGGTATGTTTCCATGCCGTCCATTTTGCTTTCAATGTGATCACAGATCCTTTTACATCAGGATCATAAGATAATGTAGCTCCCGGCTGATAATCAACTGCTTTTCCATTGATCTGAGCCTGCCATCCATTGAAGATGTAACCATTTCTGCTTGGCTTATTACTGCTTAAAGTCAGATTAACTTCTTCTGTTTTTGTTTGATCTGCTGGCATATTGCTGACAGTCTGACTAGAAGAATTAGCAGGTACATTCTTATCATATCTCACAGTGTATTTCCATGGTGTCCACACTGCATATAAAGTAACAGTTCCACCATCACTGTCTCTATTGTAAGAATATTGACTACCTGGCTGATAAGCAGTTCCTGTTCCATCCTTATTTGTTGTCCATTTTACAAATGTATAACCGATTCTGGTTGGCACATTAGACTGCAGAGTCAGATTCTGATCATAGATCTTTGTCTGATTTCCTGGCATGTTTTTTACATCTGTCTTCTTAGAGTTTGCTGGAACATTTTTGTCATATGTGACAGTATGTTTCCAAGCGGTCCATTTTGCATATAAAGTAACAGTTCCACCATTCTGATCATTTTTATATTCAGCACCCGGCTGATATACAACATTTCCATTTGCTGATGTACTCCATCCAGCAAAATTATAACCTTTTCTGGTTGGTTTATTGCTGCTGATCATCAGTTTTTCGTCAAATGTCTTTGTCTGATCACCTGGCATGTTGCTAACAGTTGTTGTACCTGTTGGAGCATTTGTTGGAATATTACTGTTATAATGAATCGTATGTTTCCAAGGTGTCCACACTGCATATAATGTGATACTTGCTCCATTGGAATCAAGATCTTTTGTGAACCTAGATCCTGGTTTATATTCCACAGAACCATTTGCTGATGTACTCCATCCAGCGAATATATAACCATTTCTCTTAGGAGTCATGCTACTTAAAGTAACATCGATCTCCTGTGTCTTTGTTTGAGCTGCTGGCATATCTGTTACCGTCTTACTAGAAGACGTAGATTTTACATTCTGATCATACTTGATATTGTATGTCCAAGGAGTCCATTTTGCATATAGATTTACGGTTCCACCATTCTGATCTGCTGCATAATTACTTCCAGGATCATACTTTGTTCCAGTACCATTTGACTGAGTATACCATCCTGCGAAAGTATAACCTTTTCTGGTTGGAACAAGATTACTGATCGCCATAAACTGTCCAAATGTTTTTGTCTGATCGACTGGCATATTGGATACTGTCTGACTAGTAGAACTTGTTGGAACATTTTTATTATAATGAAGAACATGTTTCCATGGTGTCCATTTTGCATATAATGTTACCGTTCCACCATCCTGATCATGTGTATATGTAGCACCAGTCGCATAAGCTGTACCATTTCCATCTGCCTGAGTATTCCATCCTAAGAATGTATAACCATTTCTAGTAGGAACATCAGAACTTAATGTGATATCAACGTTTGCTGTTTTACTTTGAGATGTTGGAATTCCTTTTACAGAAGCATCATTTCCTGCATTTGCATTATATGTTACTGTGTGTTTCCAAGGAGTCCATTGTGCATTTAAAGTAAAGTTACCAGTGTTCATTTCACCTGATGAATCTCCACCAACATAACATCGTGATGTTTCATCATATAATTGAATATCCATTCCATATTGTAAAGTACTACTTTTTGTACCTGATGGAATGACCGTATCAACTTCGATTGTTACATCTTCGTCTGCTGTTGCCATTTTATCAAAAATACTTTCTCTAGCTTTATTATAGGTTGCAGAGATCCTGTAATCAGATTCTCCTACTTTCTGTTTATCATTTGACCGAATTCGAACATAAAACTTAGCATCGTTATTATTATAATTAGAGTTAAGATAATATTGTGCGATCAATTTATAATGATGTCCTTTTTTCAAATGAACTTTTGAATATTGCACTGTGTTATACAAATTTACAGACTTATTATTTTCTACGTTTCTCCATCTGAATGAATTACTCATATCTGGTTGATTAACATAGCTTCCTGTCTGTTCTTTATGTTTTTTTGTACTAAGTCTATATCCAACATTATAAGTAACATTTTTAGGAAAATCACTTAAATTGCTGTCTTGATCCATTTTTAATCCCCATCCACTAAAATTATATTTGTTTTTAGTAGGGATGCCAACGCTAAACGTTTCTCCTGGATACTTGCTAATTGTAAAATCTTTTGTGCTTCCATTATAGGAACCACCATTTAATTTCACAGTTGCTGTATATTTTGCTTTTTCCCATTGAGCATACAAAGTGACGTTTCCACCATCCTGATTCACATCATAAAGATTACCAGCCTGATATGTCTTTCCACTTCCATCCTCTTTTGTATTCCATCCTAAGAATTTACACCCTTCTTTGACTGGAGTTGCAGAGTTGATATAGACATTGCTGTCTGTGTATTTTTCTCTGGTTGGAAATTCATTTGTTTTTCCATCTTCTGGAAGATTTCCTTCAATATCAAATAATGCATTATCGATATATGTAATATAATCCGATTCTACAGCATCATCATATTCTCCCCAATAGCATGTATCGCTATTTTCATTTTTAATTAAATAATAATCATCTAGTTTAATCAAATATTTTCCATTTTTTTGTTTCTTAAAAGATATTCCTGACATTGTAGTGTATGTGTTATCACACTTTCCACCTAAAGAATATCCGTATTTACTAGCATCTTTTATTATATCAAATTCTTCTTTTGTATTGGAAAGTTCAAATTCATTTTTTCCGTTTTTCAATATATAAAAAGATAAAAATTTTCCATTTTGTTTAATTGTCGTGCGAACTTGTGTTTTTGTTGCAACTAATTTAAACTTCTGAGAAGCTGTTCCATTTGGAGTATACTGTTGAAGCTTCACATTATCATTATCTTCTCCACCTGGAATATCCAATGCTTTGTCAGTATATTTATTGCAGATTGTCACATATCCATTTCCGGCATCTTTAAAATACCAAAGGAAATCGGATTGGTTTTCATTTGCAGCATTTAACTGTGTCCACATTTCAACGGTTTGTCCACTTAAATCACCAGGACCATCTCCTGAAAGATTCAGTGCTTTTCCATTATATTTGTTGATAATGTAATAGTATGGTGTATTTTTGTAACGTTCAAACGTCCAAATACATTGTTTTGCATTTGCTCCATATCCTTGGAAGGTACATACTTTTGCTCCATTTTCTCTGGAACAATCATAATCATGAAGATAACGAGATGAATTTAATCCAGACTGAATAAAATAATCTCCGTTATCAACAATTTTATAGTTATTCGGATTATCAGTTGATTTTACACTGTCTAAAGATCCACCCTGTGCATCATAAGATAATGTAGAGTGTAATGGGATCCAACGTGCTGTTAATTTAATATCACTGTTTCCCATAGCGATCTTAGTCATCGAAACATCATTTCCTGTGGTTTCATCTGTGATTTTCAGTCCTTGTAGCCAAAAGCTTATATTTCCTGTCAATCCTTTCAGATTACTTGTCCAGATTTCAAACCTGGCATCATTTGTAGTGGTATCAAAAGTACGTTCCATACTAAATTTTACCCATTTACCAGTCCATCCTTCTGATATTCCCCACATACAATGTTTCCAGTCATTGGAAGAATCTCCATGATAGAAATTTAAAGCGAAACTTCCGCCGCTTGGTCTTTCACTAATCCAGACTTCTCCACTGATCTTATATGTGTGTCCTGCTTGTGCAGTATATGTTGGAAAAGAAATGCAGTTATAATTATCAGTAGCAGAGTCTATTCCCCGCCATACATGATTCGTTCGATAATAGCCACCATCTGGGGCTTCATTTAAACTCACATTCCCATCAAAACTTCTGGAATACGTTCCTACATTTTCTCCATGACTTGTCGTCCAACCATTATTAGATGCAAAATATTGATAGTCTCCATGAGAAGTATCATAACCACCAAATTTATATCCTGGCCTTGTTGGGGAATCTACAGTAATCGTTGCTCCAGGGGATAAACGATTTACTGTTGTAACACCACTGCTTCCTTTATATGTTCCACCATTTGGGTCAATGGATAAGGTCGATCCAGAAGTGAAATCCAATATAATCGCATTACCGTCCGTTTTATCTCCGTTCATAGTAAAACTAATAGTTGAATTGCCACTATAATGTATTCCACTATCTGCTTTTATATTTTTGATTTCTACTGTTGCTCCATCATCAATCATATCCCAAGCATCTCTATCACTCCAACGAATTTGAGTTCCATTGACAAAAACATCAAAAGTTCCCATGCCATTGGTATTACTTTGTATGCTTCCACCGTTTAAACGCCCATTAATATCTAGACGATATTGTTTTTGCCATTTAGCATAAAAATTTTCTGTTCCACAGATTGTTTTATCCCATGGACTTTCATTAGCTGTATTTCTCCATCCAATGAACCTATATCCTGCTCTTGTTGGATCTGATGGGACTCCGGCTGAACTAGCCTTATTACCATCACTTACACTTCTAGTATCAACAGGATTCGAATTAACACTATCATAATAACGAACTGTATGAGTTGGTTTTTTATATTTTAGTGTTGATCCAAACGATGGATCTTTTCCTTCTGTTGCTGCATGTCCATGATGACTTCCTTCAGCATCATCTCTTAATCCACATTGCATCATGTTGATTTGGTAGTTGACAGCTCTATCTGTATTTGCATGGACTAAATCGTCCATAAATGTATTTTCAGTTGAATCATTTGCTGCACTATACTTAAAGAAATTCATTCGCCCCGCATTATCACAGTTTGCTTTATCATGGTCCGCTTGATCTTTTTTATAATGAGCTGGTTGAGTATAAGTAACTCGAAAGTATAAAACCGTAAATCCTGTTTCTTGGTCCTTTCTTGCTTTTACTTTATTACTACTGTATACTGGAGTGCCATTTTTAGTTTCTATCCATCCATTCGGAATAAGCGTGCTATTGTTTCTACTTATGTTATAAGTATAAGCCGTACTTGTAAAATTACTCCATGCTGGAGCATTATCTCTTGTTAATGTTACATTGGTTCTTTGCGTAGATCCAGCTTCTTTAGCTAAATAAAAACCACCTTTAGTGTATGAGACTTTTGGTTTTGGTTTTGCTTTTTCTTTTAAAATACCACTATTTTGTTTTACTTGGAATTTATTATTACAAATTTTTTCAATTTCATTAATTCCGCTTTTATTCCATTTACTAGAATCATTCAAAATATTTATAATCTTATTTATCAATTCAGAATGAGACTCTATTAAATACACAATATTTTTTCGATAGTTTTCTTTTCTCATTTGAAAGAAATTATCCATCAGCATATCAAAATCGTGAACGTCTTCTCCTAAGTTGTTATCCTTATTGAATTTTTTAAAATTATCAAAATATTTACTAAGACTTTCAACATAAAAAGTTTTATTTTCATTGTTTTTTTGATTCTGCTGTATAAAATCCAAGCCTGAATACATTAATAAATATTTTAATGCATATTGCTCGTTTTCATTACATTGTTTTAAAACTTTCTCTCGATCTGCATCACTTAAACTATAAAATAATTTATAGGGATCATTCTGAGAGATCTTACATAAAAATTCATAGAAATCGAATTCGTTATTTGCAATGTAATTTTCAACACTTTTCAAAGCATCATCAAAAGAAATCTGTTCGATTTCAATTTTGTAATCAAACAATTTTTGCAATGATTTGTCATCATATTCTAATTTGTCCTTTGCGTACTCTGATTTTTTCAAAGAAGAATAATCAATATCAGCAACTTTAAAATTGCTTTTCATTTCTTGTTTCTCCTTTTGAATGTCTTCATCGCTTCTCTGACTTTCATTTTGAACTTTTTCATCACTTACTTCTGTTGTCTTTGTCGTTAGTGTCTTTTCCGTTGTGTTAGAAGATTTATCCTCTTTATTTTCTACTACTTCCTCTTTCGTACTATTCTCATTCAACTGTAACGTTGAAGATTCTGTACTACTAAATTCTTCTTCCTTTTTCCGCTTTGCAGCTGCTGTTGTTACTTCTTCAGCATAAACTGGCACTGCATAAGAAAATCCGGAAGAAGCAGTCATAAAGAGTGCCAGAACACCAGTCGTAACGCGTTTAAAATACGTTGATTGTATTTTATCAAACATCGCGATCACTTCTCCTTTCTTTATTCAGTTTTCAAAGTTCGCGGACTGGATCACGCTGCAGATCGGACTCAGCGGCTCCGCAACAACGCAATCTTTATCATCCAATATAAATATGAGAGATTTGAAAAAAAATAATTGCATGAAAACACAATTTCTTCAAATTTCTCTCGATTTAAGTATGAGTTTTTTTAGAGAAAATAATTTTCACATATAAAAAAACAGCAGCCATATTTCAGACTGCCATTGTGATTACTTTCTTTTTGATTTTTTGTGTTTTTTCTTTCTTTTCTTTTTAAGTTCATCTACTGCTTCATCTACAAACAGATCCATAATCTTTTCGCAAATCTTATCACACAATTTTTTGCACAATGTCAGAAAACATGCGAATACAGTAATTGCGTTTTCTTTTACCTCTTTCAGAACAAACTGAATACTGTCTAAGATATGGTCAGAAATTGTTTTCTTTTCTGATTCTTTTGAAGCATATTTTTCAGGATCCTGCAAATATTCCTGTACAGTAGTACTTGTATTGGAATCCATTGTTCTTGAGCTTTCTTCCTTCATGGTAGTGTTTTGATGTTCATTGTTGTTTAAACTTCCTTCTCTATAAACATATGCTGCTGGCGTTTCATTTGCAGACACTAAGTAATTGTTATTACTATATAATGATACATTACCAAATGCAGCTCCAACGAATGCAAGCATGCCCATTCCAAAACAGCTAGCTTTTTTCAAAAACTTCTTAATTTTCATGTTCATAATGAATCTCTCCTTTTTTGATTTAAAATTTTTCTCCAGACGAAAATAATCCTACTTTCTCTCATCGTCATTAAGTTACGCTATAAGTATGATAGTTTTGATTCTGTATAACTTATTCTTTCTTCCCCCTTTCAACAAAAAAAAGCCCTGGATCTTTCCAGAAGCTTCTGCATAGATTATATCTTTAGGTACAAAAAAAAGGAGAACTGATATAATTCTCCTTTTACATTATTTATTATACTACTGTATCACGAAAAAATCAACCAGAACCGTATCATATTTTTTTCAACTAAGGACCAAGAATCGATACACTTTTTATCATGTGCCGATTCTTTTTATGAAAATAAAATCTTATATGTGAAAAATATTTATTTTCAAATCTTTCATATTTATAGTGAAACAATAAAAATCCGAATATTCTCTAAATGAGAACGTCCGGATGCTAATGTTTACTTATTGATTTTCTTTTTATGGATTATCCTTGCTAGGGGATAATTACAACAATTATGATTATTTGTCTATCGATTACAATAATCATAATTAAGACTACGTGTGATTGATTGTCGTTTTGACACTCATTCATAAAAAAGTGTCTTCGACACTTCAACTCCCCTGCCCCTCATTCTGAGGGCACTGAAAAAGTAGATTATACCGTCTATATTTGGTACAATGTATCTATCAAATATAGGCGGTGTTTTTATGATCGAACAACAGCAGAAATTGATGCTAAGTCCATACATGGAAATATATGAATTAGTAATCCCGAAAGATAATCTTCTCCGGCAGATAAAAGAATTGGTTGATTTTAGCTTTATTTATGATGAATTGCTTGCTAATTATTGTCTGGATAACGGACGAAATGCAGTTCCACCTATCCGAATGTTTAAATATCTTCTTTTAAAATCAATTTATGATTTATCAGATGTTGATGTGGTTGAACGTTCTAAATACGATATGTCTTTTAAATATTTTTTGGACATGGCTCCAGAAGATGAAGTTATAAATCCAAGTTCATTGACAAAATTTCGGAAGCTGCGTTTAAAGGATATGAATCTTTTGGATATGCTGATTGCCAAAACAGTTCAGTTAGCATTAGAAAAAGGAATTATTAAGTCAAAATCCATTATTGTGGATGCTACGCATACAAAATCAAGATACAATCAAAAGACTCCCCGTCAAGTACTCCAGGAACAATCAAAAAAACTGCGCCGTAGCATCTATGAGATTGATGAAACAATGAAAGAAAAATTTCCTGATAAAAACACAGAGGATTCTTTAGAAAAAGAACTAAAATACTGTAAACAGCTTATTGATGTTGTAAAAGGAAATGAAGAAATTTGCAGTTATCCAAAAGTGCAGGAAAAATTAAATCTACTAGAAGAATCTGTCACTGATGACATGGAACATTTAGAAACTTCAAAGGATGAAGATGCAAAAACTGGTCATAAGACAGCCGACACTTCATTTTTTGGATATAAAACACACATAGCAATGACAGAAGAACGGATCATCACAGCTGCCACAATCACCAGCGGCGAAAAAACAGATGGCAAAGAACTGCCAAAACTTGTACAAAAAAGTAAAGCTGCTGGGATACAGATTGAATCAGTCATTGGAGATATGGCTTATTCTGAAAAGAAAAATATCGAGGCAGCAAAAGAAGGTGATTATGAACTGATAGCAAAACTAAATCCAATTATTACACAAGGTAACCGAAGAAAGGAAGATGAGTTTGAATTTAATAAAGATGCCGGAATGTATCAGTGTAAAGCCGGACATTTAGCCATTCATAAATATTTCGATAAAAGGAAAAAAGATAAAAAAAACAAAAACCCACGTATGGTCTATTTTTTCGATATTGAAAAATGTAAATGTTGTCCTTATCGTGATGGCTGTTATAAAGAAGGAGCCAAAAAGAAAACATACACAGAAACAATCATTTGCGATTCCCACAGTGAACAGGTTAAATTTCAGGAAACTGAGCATTTCAAAGAAAAAATGCGGGAACGCTATAAAATAGAAGCTAAGAACAGCGAACTAAAACATCGGCATGGTTATGACGTAGCGTCATCATCAGGTCTTATTTGTATGGAAATGCAAGGAGCAATGACGATCTTTGCAGTAAATCTTAAGAGAATAATTAAATTAATGAATGAAAAATAAGAACTTTGGCCGAAAAAGACAAGCAATTTATATTTTGTCTAACAGAAAATCCACCAGAATCATAAAAACTCTGATGGATTTTTTCTTTTTTATTAAAGTCAAAATAAAAATGGTATGTTTTTCAGTGCCCTCGAATGAGGGGCAGGGGAGTTGAAGTGTCGAAGACACTTTTTTAGTTTGATATTACAATTTTCTACAAAAAAGTAATTATAAATTGTACAGTAGTAAATTTCAATTCCATGTGATAGAATTAAGTAAATTAAAAAGTACAAAAGGAAAGGCAAGGAAGCAAGAATTATATCGATGGGCAAAATTAATTTCAGCCAGTACTTGGGAAGAAGTCAGAGAAGAATCTGAAGGAAATCATTACATGGAAAAGGTGAGGGATGAAATGATTAAGATGAGTCGAGATGAGAGTGAAAGATATTTATATCTGAGAGAACAAATGGCAATCAGGGATAAGGAAAGCCAGTTGCGAAGTGCGGAAAATCGTGGGAGACGAGAGGGAAGAGAGGAAGGAAGACAACAGGGAGAAGTTTTAAAATTAATAATGATGGTAAAGAAAAAGATTGAAAATGGTGATTCTGTAGCGAAGATAGCAGATGATTTGTTAGAAGATGCAGATGTGATTGAGAAAATCTATGATATCGTAAAGGAAAATCCAGAGAAGACCAGAGAGGAGATTTGTGAAATTTTAATGAATCAAAAAATATAATCAGAAAATTCTTGACAAATAAAAAATCGACTCATATAATATAAACAAATATTTAACAAGTTAAAGTGATAAATCCGATGAACAAAAGTAAGTAGCTCATCAAACAGTCTTACAGAGAGTGACCGGTTGCTGGAAGGTCATAGATATGTGATAAGCGAATGGATTTGTGAGGAGCACAGAGAACTGTTTATGAAACTTAGTAACTGTCGCCGTTATCCCACGTTACGGGAACGAGATATAAAAGCTTTTTATTATCGAACAAAGCGGAGTATCTTAAGTGAGGAGAGATATTTTCTAAGATATTTTAACAAGAAGAGAAGATCAGAAGATATTTCTTGAATATGGGTGGCACCACGGTCTATCGTCCCTAGCAATAGGAACGATGGGCCTTTTTTATTTCATAGGAAATTTCGATGAAATCCCCCAATATGAACAAAGTCACCATTCATGCAAAACGGCCCTATCTATAAATCATAGTATACAGATATATAAACTATGAAAAATGAAAGCACGGCGATAAATTTTGATCAGGAGGCAGATATGTTATATCCGACATTAAACAAAGTTGAAGAACTATTAAAAGAATATCAGATGGTACCTGTATTTTACGAAGTACTGGCAGATTATATGACACCGATCCGTATGTTCCAGGCACTGAGAAAAGAAGGAACGCCATGTTTCATGCTTGAGAGTGTGGAAAATAAAGACCAGTGGGGGAGATATTCCTTTATCGGGATCAATCCTAAGTCAGAGATCAAGATTTCAGGAAAAGAATTAGAAGTCGATGGAGTAAAGCAGGAAGAAGAATTCAAGATGAGCTATCTAAGTGATCTGATCAAGAAATATAAATCCCCAGTTATGGAAGATTATCCAAAATTAACTGGAGGATTGATCGGATATTTTGGATATGACATGATCCGTCAGGTGGAAAAGAAATTAACAAATGTACCAGAAGATGATCTGAAGATGCCAGAATGCCACTTATGCATGTACGATGAGATCATCGCATTCGATCATTTAGCAAACAAAGCTGTGATCATCCAGAACATCCACAAAGGTGATAATATCAAACAAAAATATGAAGAATTAGAAGATAAAGCAGAATTGATCCTTCACAAGATGGAACGTCCGGTATCACTTTCCAAAGACAGATTTACACTTGCGAAGGCAGAAGTAACATCGAATCTTACAAAAGAACAATACGAAGCGAACGTAAAGAAAGCCAAAGAATATATCAAAAACGGTGACATTTTCCAGGTGGTCTTATCCCAGAGATTTGAGGTAGAGACAGATGTTGATCCATTTGATGTCTATCGATGCTTAAGAACATCAAACCCATCTCCATACCTTTACTTCTTTGATTTCATTGACTATCAGGTGGTTGGAGCTTCACCAGAGAAGTTAGTCAGTGTCTTAAATGGAATTGTAGCAACCAAACCGATCGCAGGAACGGTTCCAAGAGGAAAGACAAAAGAAGAAGATGATATGTTGGTAAGACAGTTAGTCAATGATCCAAAGGAAAGAGCAGAACATACGATGTTAGTCGATCTTGGAAGAAATGATGTCGGAAAAGTCAGTAAGTTTGGAACTGTAGAAGTGAAAAACTTTATGACCGTTGAAAAATATTCCAAAGTCACACATTTAGTCAGTGATGTACAGGGAGAATTAAGAGATGATGAAAATCCAATCAACGCATTGATGAGTGTTCTTCCGGCAGGAACATTATCCGGAGCACCAAAAGTAAGGGCCATGGAGATCATTGATGAGCTGGAAAATAAAAAACGAGGTGTTTACGGTGGAACCGTTGGATATCTTGGATTTGATGGAAATATTGATACCTGTATTGCAATCCGGACCGTCGTATTTAAAGATGGAAAAGGATATGTGCAGGCAGGAGCAGGAATCGTCAATGACTCTGTTCCAGAGAAAGAATTTATGGAGACAAAGAATAAAGCATTAGCCGTTGTAAATGCAGTGAAGGAGGCAGCAAGGTTATGATTTTAATGATAGATAATTACGATTCATTTACCTATAACGTATATCAGTACATTGGATCTTTGTATCCACAGATTCAGGTTGTAAGAAACGATGAAATAACGATTGATGAGATCAGAAACTTACAAAATCTAGAAGCACTTGTTATCTCACCAGGACCTGGATATCCAGACAGTGCAGGGATTTCAAAAGAGGCAATTAAAACATTTGGAAAAGAAATTCCAGTCTTGGGAATCTGTCTGGGACATCAGGCAATCGGAGAAGTATATGGCGGAAAAGTCGTTCCAGCAAAAGAATTGATGCATGGAAAAATGAGTGAGATCACAATCAATAACAAGAATCCTTTATTTGAAGGATTAGAAGATAAAATATATGCAGCAAGATATCATTCACTGATCATCGACGATGAGACATTTCCAGAAGATTTAAAAGTTATCGGAAGAGATGAAAAAGGACAGATCATGGCAGTATGTCATAAAGAATATCCAGTCTATGGAATTCAGTTCCATCCAGAATCGATCTTAACTGAAATGGGAATGAGAATCTTAGAAAATTTTTTAACAAACATCGCAGGAATCAGACTTAGAGATTCTAAAAAGGAGGAAACTATGAGCGCAGTCAATCAGGAAACATTAAAACCATTTTTAACAAAGATTGTGGAAGGAAATCATTTAACAGAAGAAGAAGCTTATAAGGCCATGGACTGCATCATGTCTGGAAATGCGACAGATGCTCAGATGGGAAGTTTCCTGACGGGTCTTCGTATGAATCATGAAACACCAGAAGAGATCACAGGATTTGCCAAAGTGATGAGAGCAAAAGCAGCGATCGTGCCAGAAGAAACAGAAGCGATCGATATCGTAGGAACTGGAGGAGACCTTGCAAACAGCTTTAATATTTCCACAACATCTGCATTTGTCATTGCAGCAGCAGGAGCAAAAGTTGCGAAACATGGAAATAGAAGTGTATCCTCAAAGAGCGGGGCAGCCGATGTTTTAGAAGCATTAGGAGCAAAAATCGGATTAACACCAGAAGAAAGCAAAAAATGTTTGGACGAGGTTGGAGCAGCCTTCTTATTTGCACAGACACATCACGGATCTATGAAATATGCCGGACCAGTCAGAGCACAGCTTGGGGTAAGATCTGTATTTAATATCTTAGGACCTTTAGCAAACCCAGCAATGACAAACTATATCGTTCTCGGTGTTTATGAAAAAGAGCTGGTTCGTCCGATGGCAGATGTTATGAAAAATCTTGGAGTTAAAAGAGCCCTGATCGTATATGGAGACGACGGATTAGATGAAATCTCAATCTCATCCACAACAAGTGTCTGTGAGATCAATGGAGATGAGATCAAAGAATATACGATCGATCCAGAAGAATTAGGATTAACACTTGCCAAGAAAGAAGATATTGTTGGCGGAACAGCAGATGAAAATGCGATCATTACAAAAGATATTCTAACTGGAAAAGAACAGGGAGCAAAACGAGACATCGTTTTATTAAATGCAGGAGCAGCCCTTTATACGATCGGAAAAGCAGAGACGATCAAAGATGGAGTGAAACTGGCAGCCGAGATGATCGATTCTGGAAAGGCAAATGAGAAATTAGAACAGTTTATTGCATACACAAATGTAAAATAAATGAGGTGGAACATGATCTTAGATGATATCGTAGAAAAAAGAAAAGAACAATTACAAAGAGAAAAAGACAATATTGAGCCGCAGGATATGAAAGAGATGGCATTAAATTCTAAGAATAAAAATCATGGATTTAAAGAGGCCTTAAAGAAATCTGGATTATCCGTGATCTCAGAAGTTAAAAAAGCGTCTCCATCCAAAGGTGTGATCGCAGAAGATTTTCGTCCAGTGGAGACAGCCATTGCCTATGAAGATGCAGGGGCAGCAGCCATTTCCTGCTTGACTGAAGAATATTATTTTAAAGGTGGCAGCAAATATTTTGCGGATATCAGAGCTAAGGTAGATATCCCAATGTTAAGAAAAGATTTTATTTTCGATGAATATCAGATTTATGAAGCAAAAGTCTTAGGAGCCGATGCAATCCTTCTGATCGCAGTAATTCTTTCCGAAGAAAAGATAAAGGAATTTTATGATCTGGCAAAAAGCTTAGAGATTGATTGTCTGATAGAAGTTCATAACGAAAAAGAATTAAAGAAAGTCGTTGCATGTGGATGCGATATTATCGGAATCAATAATCGAAATTTAAAAACATTTGATGTTGATCTAAATACAACAAGTAAACTTGCTCCACTTATTCCATACGAAGCAGTATTAGTTTCCGAAAGTGGAATGAAGGATGAAAATGATATGAAAAATGTCAAAGAGCAAGGAGCCGATGCAGTTTTGATCGGTGAAACATTTATGAGATCCGATAACATCAAAGAAACAATGAAACAGTTACGGAGCTGCCTATGATACAAAATCAGATCAAAGAACAAAGTCTGAAAGTGAAGATGTGCGGCATGCGCAGAAAAGAAGATATCGCATATGCAAATGAAGTAAAACCAGATGCAATTGGATATATTTTCTTTTCAAAAAGCAAGCGTTATGTCACAGGCCAGCAGGCAAGAGAACTTGATCAAAACTTAGATCAAAAGATCTTAAGTGTCGGAGTATTCGTCAATGAAACAATTGAGAAAGTTACAGAAATCGCCAATGAAGTTCCATTAGACGTGATCCAGTTACATGGCGATGAAGATGTTATTTATATTGAACAGTTAAGACAGCAGACAGATAAAGAAATCTGGAAAGCGGTCAGAGTGAAAGATACGAAAGACATCAAGGAAGCCCAACAGCTTCCAGTTGATAAACTGTTACTGGATACATTTACAGAAGGAAAAGATATGTATGGAGGTACCGGAAAAGTAATGAATTACGACCTGATTCCAAAAGAAGGAATCAGAAAACCATTTTTTATTGCAGGCGGGCTTCACAATAAAAATATAAAAGAAATCACAGAAAAAGTTCATCCATACGGGATCGACATTTCCAGTGGAATCGAAACGGATGGATACAAAGATTTGAAAAAAATGAAAGAAATCATGCAGATAACAGGAGGAAGACATGAATAAAATAGGAAGATTTGGAGAGTACGGTGGACAGTATGTACCAGAAATTGTAATGAACGCGGTAAACGAGTTAAATGAGGCTTATGAAACATACAAAAATGACCCAGAATTCTTAGCCCAATTACGTCAGTTATACAGAGATTACGCAAACCGTCCATCTCTTTTATACTATGCAAAGAAGATGACAAAAGATCTTGGAGGGGCAAAAGTATATTTAAAACGAGAAGATTTGAACCATACAGGTGCCCATAAGATCAACAATGTATTAGGTCAGATCTTACTTGCAAAGAGAATGGGGAAAAAAAGAATCATCGCAGAGACAGGTGCAGGACAGCACGGAGTTGCTACAGCGACTGTTGCAGCATTATTTGACATGGAATGTGTTGTATATATGGGAGCAGAAGACGTGGAACGCCAGAGTCTGAATGCATACCGTATGGAACTTCTTGGAGCGAAAGTTCATGCTGTAGAGAGTGGAACAAGAACTTTAAAAGATGCTATTAACGAGGCAATGAGAGACTGGGCTACAAATATTGAGACAACATTTTACTGCATCGGTTCTGTTATGGGACCTCATCCATATCCAACGATGGTTCGTGATTTCCAGAAGATCATCGGAGAAGAGACAAAAGAACAGATGAAGGAAATCGAAGGAAAACTTCCAGATGCTGTATTTGCTTGTGTAGGAGGCGGATCGAATGCAATGGGAATGTTTTATGACTTTATCCCAGATGAAAGTGTCAGACTGATCGGGGCAGAAGCAGCTGGAAGAGGGATTGATACGTTAGATCATGCAGCAACGATCGCAAAAGGAAGTAAAGGTATTTTTCATGGAATGAAGAGTTTGTTTTTACAGAACGAAGAAGGCCAGATCGATCCTGTATACTCTATTTCAGCAGGACTTGATTATCCGGGAATCGGACCAGAACATGCACATCTTCATGAAATCGGAAGAGCAGAATATGTGAGTATCACAGATGAACAGGCAGTCAAAGCCTTTGAATATTTATCCAAAACAGAAGGAGTGATCCCAGCGATCGAATCATCTCATGCAGTTGCAGCGGCAATGGAGATCGTTCCAACAATGAGTAAAGACCAGTCAGTCGTTATCTGTCTGTCTGGCCGTGGAGACAAAGACGTTTATCAGGTAGCAAGATACAGAGGAGTGCAGTTAGATGAAAATTAGAGAGACATTTGAGAATAGAAAAAAGAATGGGCAAAAAGCATTAGTAACTTACATCGTATCTGGAGATTATGGGTACGAAACAACAAAAGAAAATATCAGAGCTATGGTAAAAGCAGGAGCAGATGTGATCGAGATCGGTATTCCATTCTCAGATCCGATCGCTGAGGGTGTTGTCATTCAGGAAGCCAGCCATCATTCACTTGCAGGTGGTACAACACTAAAGGGAATCTTTCAGATGGTAAAAGAATTAAGAGAAGAGATCAAAGAAACACCATTTGTCATGATGATGTATCTCAATACGATCTATCGTTTTGGAACCGAAAGATTCTTTGATCTTTGTAATGAATGTGGGATTCAGGGCGTCATCGTGCCTGATATGCCATATGAAGAAAAAGACGAGATTCAGGGCGTGGCAACAGCTCACGGAGTTGACAATATCAGTCTTGTAACACCGACATCTCATGACCGTATCGCAATGATCGCAAAAGAAGCAGAAGGATTCTTATACTGTGTATCCTCCATCGGAGTTACAGGAACAAGAAGTGAATTTACAACAGATTTTGATGAATTCTTCGGTGTGATCAAGAAGAATGCAACAATTCCTTGTGCGGTGGGATTTGGTATTTCAGGACCAGAACAGGCAAAGAAAATGAGTACATACTGTGATGGTGTTATCGTCGGAAGTGCGATCGTCAAATTGATCAGTCAATATGGTAAAGAAAGTCCTGAAAAGGTTTATGAGTTTACAAAGAGCTTAAGAGATGTATTAGATGAATAAAATGATCGTCAAATGATATTACGTGAAAATTACAGCAGTCAGCGAGGGTTGTTGTAATTTTCTGCATTTTTTTGTAAAATAAAACTAATGGCAAAGAAAGGAAGAGACAGATCATGTTATCAAAAGAAGTAGTAGAATTATCGAAACAGCATTCTATTATCCGTGATATTTTCGAATATGGAATGAAGAGAGCAAAAGAAGTCGGAGCAGAAAATGTATTTGATTTCAGTATCGGGAATCCAAGTGTTCCAGCACCAAAAGAAATTGATGAGACAGCACTTCGCCTGTTAAAAGCAGCAGATCCAGTGGATATTCATGGATATACAAGCAATGCTGGAGTACTGGAAGTAAGAGAAAACATTGCCAAGTCTTTAAATAAAAGATTTGATACAAATTATACAGCAGCGAATATTTTTATGACGATCGGAGCGGCAGCAGCCCTTGGTATCTGCTTTAAGACATTAGTTGATGGGCCAGAAGATGAAGTTATCACATTCGCACCACATTTCCCAGAATATGCAGTATATGCACAGGGAGCAGGATGCAGATTAAAGGTCATTTCTGCAGATACCAGAGCATTCCAGATTAATTTCAAAGAATTAGAAGAAACGATCAATGAGCATACCAAAGCAATCTTGATCAACTCTCCAAACAACCCATCCGGAGTTGTTTATTCCAGAGAGACGATTGAGAAATTAGCTGCATTATTAGAGAAGAAACAAAAAGAATATGGACACAGCATTTACATCATTTCCGATGAGCCATACAGAGAGATCGCGTATGATGGATTTGAAGTGCCATATGTTCCACATTTTTATAACAATACATTAGTAGCATATTCTTTTAGTAAATCCTTATCACTGCCGGGAGAACGTATCGGTTATATCGTAGCACCAAATGAGGCAGAAGATTTTGAACAGTTACTGCCAGCGTTTATCGCATCTGCACGTTTACTTTCTTATGTCTGTGTGCCAACCTTATATCAGAAAGTCGTTGGAGAATGTGTAGATTTAACTTCTGACCTTTCAATCTATCAGAAGAACAAAGATTTATTCTATAATGCATTAGTGGATATGGGATATGAATGTGTAGAACCAGGTGGAGCTTTCTATTTATTCCCGAAAGCATTAGAAGAAGATGCCAATGCATTTTGCGAGAAGGCGAAAGAATATGATCTGTTGATCGTACCTGGGGACAGCTTTGGATGCCCAGGATATGTGCGTATTTCTTACTGTGTACCAACAGAACGTATCGAAAAAGCCCTTCCATTATTTAAGAAACTGATCGATGACTATCGCAAATAAGCCAATATAGATAAAGGAGACTTTCAATGAACAGCTGGAGAGACAATGTACGAAAAGTAGAACCTTACACACCGGGTGAACAGCCAAAAGAAGAAGGTGTGATCAAGTTAAATACAAATGAAAACCCTTATCCGCCATCCGATAAGATCAAGGAAGCGATGAGTGGGATCAAGAATTTGCGCAAATATCCTGATCCTGCAGCAACTAAATTGGTAGAAGCGATCGCTTCTTATCATGGATTTAATAAAGAAGAAGTATTTGTCGGAGTTGGATCTGATGATGTGCTTGCCGTTGCATTTATGACATTTTTTAACGGTAAGAAACCAATCTTCTTCCCAGATATCACATATTCCTTCTATCCTGTATGGGCAGAATTATTCGGAATACCATATGAGAAGAAAGCAGTCAATGATGCATTTGAGATTCAGAAAGAAGATTATTACGCAGAAAATGGCGGGGGGGTATTCCCAAATCCTAATGCACCAACAGGCGCATTTTTATCTTTAGAGGTTGTGGAAGATATCATCCAACACAATCAGGATGTCGTTGTGATCGTTGATGAAGCCTATATTGATTTTGGCGGCGACACAGCGAAAGAACTGACAAGAAAATATGATAACGTTTTAGTCGTTCAGACATATTCCAAATCAAGATCTTTAGCAGGACTTCGTATCGGATATGCGATTGGTAACAATGAACTGATCAAGGCAATGAATGATGTGAAATATTCCTACAACTCTTATACGATGAATGAGCCATCCATTGTTCTTGGAACAGCTGTCTTAGAAGATGAAGAATATTTCCAGGAGACAAGAAATAAGATCATTGATACAAGAGAATGGTTCCAGATTGAGATGAGAAAGATCGGATTTAGTTTTGCAGATTCCAAAGCAAACTTTATCTTTGCGACACATGAAAGCGTACCTGCCAAAGAGATTTTTGAAGCAGCGAAGAAAGCAAAGATTTATGTCCGTTATTTTGATCAGCCAAGAATCAATAATTATTTAAGGATTACAATCGGTACGAGAGAAGAAATGGAAACATTACTTGATTTCTTAAAAGAATTTACAGCAACAAAATAGAGATTGAATAAAAAAAGAAATTTTGAAAAATAAATTTCTTTTTTTATTGCAATCAACTGGAAAATATTGTATGATAATATGGAAATTATTTACATATGAAGACAAATGAGGGAAACAAATAAAATGGGGTTATGGCATGCGTTTTCATCCACAGAAAAGGAGAAGACCATGTTGAATGAGAAAGAATTTTATCAGTATGTAGAAGCGAATATTTTAAACTATCTTCCAGAGATGGAAGGAAAGAAAGTTATGGTGCAGAGGGTTAAGAGGAATAATCAGATATCGATGATGGGGTTGTCGATCGGAGAGACCAAGAATTATCTGGTACCAGTGTTGTATTTGGAGATATTTTATCGAAATTATTTAAGGGGACAGGAATTATCAGATACGATGAAAGATATCGCCAGAATTTATCGAGGACATCAGGTTGGATTTTATCTGGATGAGGATAAAGTTTCAGATTATGAGCATATTAAGAAGAATCTGTTTTATCGTGTGGTTAATTATGAGAAGAATAAAGAGATGTTAAAGTATACACCATACGAGCGGTTCTTAGATCTGGCAGTTACATATCGTTGGGCAGCATACCGGAATCATGACGGGATGGCGAGTGCATTAGTGAGGAACAAAGAGTTGCTGTTATGGGGTGTGACAAAGGAACAGATGATGAAGGATGCAAAGGAGAACACGGAGAAGATCTTCCCACCAGTGATGCGCAAGATTCAGTCTGTGATACCAGTAAAGATCACGGATATGGAGATTCCATTGTTTGTATTATCAAATGGAGATTATATGAATGGAGCATCCGTCATGCTTTATAAAGATCCACTGAGAGATTTCGCGAATTATATGGGACATGATCTTTATATTCTTCCAAGCAGTATTCATGAAGTGATCCTTTTACTGGATGATGAATATGTGCAAAGTTCAGAGGAACTACGAGAAATGGTTAGAGAGACAAACCGTATGGTTGTGGATCAGGAAGAAGTTTTATCAGATCACATATATCATTACGACAGAGAGAAAGATGAGATTAGAATTGCCAAGTAATAATTTGTAACGTATAATAGTTCATTAAGAGATGGAAAATGGTATGAAAATTCAAGAATATACTAATTACATCAGGGAGTGAAAAAATTATGAAACGTTGGGAAATTTATCTGGATATTATCATGGAACTGTTGGTCATATTAGCAGGTGCATTGCTTTTGATCTTTGTATTACCAAAATCAATCGTATTTTTATGGCCATTTGTAGCAGGATGGATTATTTCAATGATGGCCCACCCAGTGATCGAATATCTGGAGAAGAAGGTAAAATTACCGAAGAAGTTCGGTTCTGCAATCTTGATCGCGGCAGTTATCACAGGAATTATAGTGGTTCTTTATTTTGCAGTCAGAGGTATCGCACTGCAGGTCATCGGATTTATACAGGATGCACCAGATATCCGTCATGAGATCATGAGACAAGGAATGATCTTTCAGAAGAAGATAGAGCAATTTTTAAGTATTCTTCCACCATCTTTTGGAAAACAGTTTGATCAGTGGAGCGGATCGATCGGAGAGCTTTTCAAGAAAGCGGCATCTTCTGCAGGAGATTATGGGGTAGCACATGCAGGTGGTGTTGCAAAGGGTGTGACAAGCGGTCTGTTAGGGCTTGTTGTTATGTTATTTGCAGCTTATATGTTTTCACTGGAACGGGAAAAACTCATAGCATGGTATGAAAAATGTATTCCAGGATTTGTGAAGCATAAGATCAATGTATTTATGAAGAACTCAGTTGGAGTCTTAGTAAGTTACTGCCTTGCGCAGTTAAAGATCATGATAGTGATCATAGCGATCCTTTGGATCGGATTTTTTATTGCAGGGATTGGACATTCTTTTATCTATTCGGTATTAGTAGGAATTGTCGATATATTTCCAATCCTTGGAACAGGGACTGTGATCATTCCATGGGCAATATTTAAGCTGATCACAGGAGATATCAAAACAGCAGTTATCTTACTGATCATTTATGCGATCTGTCTGGTATTGAAACAGGTCTTGCAGCCAAAGATGATGGGAGACAGTATGGGAATCTCAGCACTGACAACGATCTTTTTGATCTACGTTGGTCTGAAATTCGGAGGATTAGGAGGAATGTTATTAGCCCTGATCCTTGGAATGTTTGTGATCAATTTATACCGATTAGGAGTGTTTGACCGTAAGATCGCATTTTTTAAACGAAGATTTGAGATGCTTACGATCAACAGCGAGGAAGAAGAAAAGGAGAACAAGAAAGAATGAGTTATGCAGATCAGGTATTTATATCTATGTGCGAAGATATTTTAGAGAATGGAACTAGTACAGAGGGAGAGAAAGTCCGTCCGCACTGGTCAGATGGAGAGTCTGCCTATACGATCAAACAATTTGGTGTTGTAAATCGTTACGATCTGTCCAAAGAATTTCCAGCATTGACTTTAAGAAAGACATATATTAAGTCAGCTATTGATGAATTATTATGGATCTGGCAGAAGAAATCAAATAATGTAAATGATCTGAAGAGTCATATCTGGGATGAATGGGCAGATGAAGATGGTTCGATCGGAAAGGCTTATGGATATCAGATGGGTGTAAAGCACCAATACAAAGAAGGAATGATGGATCAGGTAGATCGTGTGATCTATGATCTGAAACACAACCCATACAGTAGAAGGATCATGACAAATATTTATGTCCACCAAGATCTTCATGAGATGAATCTTTATCCATGTGCGTATAGTGTGACATTTAATGTAACAAAGAAACCAGGACATGATAAGCTCACATTGAATGCGATCTTGAACCAGCGTTCTCAAGATATTTTAGCAGCAAATAACTGGAATGTTGTGCAGTATGCAGCATTAGTTTATATGATGGCTCAGGTATGTGATATGGAACCAGGAGAGTTAGTTCATGTGATCGCAGATGCACATATTTATGATCGCCATATTCCAATCATCAAAGAGATGATCAAACGAGAGACATATCCTGCACCGAAAGTAACGCTTAATCCAGAAGTCAAAGATTTCTATGAATTCACAACAGATGACTTTAAGATCGAAGACTATCAGGCAGGAGAACAGATCAAAGATATTCCAATTGCAATATAAGAAGGAGAAGATAAGATGAATCTTATTGTAAATGCAGATAAGAACTGGGGAATTGGAAAGAACAATGAACTTTTAGTCCATATTCCAAATGATATGAAGATGTTTCGTCAGATGACAACAGGAAAAGTCGTTGTCATGGGAAGAAAAACATTAGAAAGCTTTCCAAATGGAATGCCGCTTCCAAAGAGAACGAATATTGTATTAACACATGATAAAGACTACGATGCAAAAGGAGCGATCGTAGTTGGAAGTAAAGAAGAATTGTTAGATGAGCTGGAAGAATATAAGGATGAAGATATTTTTATCATTGGTGGAGAAAGCATTTACCGCATGATGCTTCCTTATTGTGATACAGCTTATGTTACAAGAACAGACTTCGCATATGATGCAGATACTTATTTTCCAGATCTGGATGAGATGCCAGAGTGGAAACTTGTGAAAGAGAGTGAAGAAGAGACTTACTTTGATATTGAGTATCAGTTTCTTGTATATCAAAAATAATTCACTCTTTCAATGAATATTTTAAATTATAATTGCCCAGTGACCCATTCGCATTCGGATTCTCACGCAGCTGTACTAAGTTCGTGACAGGTCTTACGACCAGCCACTCACTAAGTGCAGGCGTGTTCATACGGTCACTGGGCAATTATGATTTAAAATATTCTTTATACAGGAGGATATTGAATTGTTGTTTTGAAATGCTTCAAGGTATGGAGTGTGGGGCTTTGGAATATATGTTATAATGAAACCGATTAAGATAAATGATTGAAGTTTTGGAAAGGATGAGAATAAATGAATCGATCAAAATTGAAATTAACTACGATACTTGCATTGACAGCATTTACAGTTGCTGTGATTCCAGTTTGTTTACAGAGAAAATCTGCGAATGCAGCTTCGAAATATACTTATAAAAAAGGCTTTACTTATGAGAAGATTTCTCCGAATATTGAAAAGAGAATCACGGGAAAATCTTATCGAAAGAATAAGAATATTAAGTTGTCTGATTTAAGATATGTACAGGTTCTTCATTATGGTTTTGATGGGAAGGTAAAAGAGGGTGAGTTGATCGTTAACAAGAAGATCGCGAAGAAAACGGTCAAGGTCTTTTATGCTCTTTATCAGAAGAAATACAGAATTGAGAGAATGAGATTGATCGATGATTATGGTGCGAATGATGAGAAGTCTATGGCTGCAAATAATACCTCTGCGTTTAATTATCGTGTGATCAGTGGAACGACGAAACTTTCCAACCATTCTTATGGAATGGCTATCGATATCAATCCAAGGATCAATCCGTGGGTCAAAGGAAATAAGGTATCACCGGCAAATGGGAAGGTGTATAAACAGAGAAAGACGTCAAAATGTAAAGGAAAATATAAGAGATATATGATCCATAAGAATGATACAGCTTATAAGATCTTTAAGAAATATGGATTCAGCTGGGGTGGTGAGTGGAGAAGCTCTAAGGATTATCAGCATTTCGAAGTGAATAAATAGAAATGATCAACTATTGATTCTGGAAGGTTGTTGGCTATAACATGTATTGGTTTAAAGATTTAACATAATTGAACTGCGAATATATGTTTATCAATATATAATTAATAAAAGAAAGGAGGCAGTAGGAAGAGATGAAGAATTTAAATATTCCTGTTGGGATTTCGGATTTTGAGAGAATTCGAGAGTTGAATTATTATTATGTGGATAAGACCGGATTGATCAAGACATTGTTACAGGGTGAGATGGATCAGGTAACGTTGATCACGCGACCTAGACGGTTTGGAAAAACGATGGCGATGAATATGTTGAACAGTTTTTTGGATATCAGGAAAGATAGCAGACATTTGTTTAAAGGACTTGAGATATCTGATGAGGTCGAGATTTGTGAGAAATGGATGAATCAGTATCCGACATTATTTTTGTCTTTTAAGGATGTAGATGGAACTACATTTGAGAATGCGTTTAATTTTTTGAAATTTATTATATCTGAAGCATGTAAACAACATGTATACTTGTTGGATAGTGATGAGATAGATGAAGGGGATAAACTGGTATTTCAAAAATTTAAGACTTGTAGTGCAAGTATGATGGAAATTCAAAGTTGTATATTAAGAATTACCAATATGCTGAAAAGTTATTATAAAAAGCCAGTGATCCTTTTAATTGATGAATATGATGTTCCAATTGCAAAAGCCAGTAGTAATGGTTACTACAAAGAGATGTTAGAAATTATGAAAGGTTTGCTTAGTACAGCCTTAAAAGATAATTCCTCATTAAAGTTTGCAGTCATCACAGGATGCCTAAAGATTGCCAAAGAAAGTATTTTCACTGGAACAAATAACTTTGTATCAGATACGATTTCATCCACAAGATACAATGAATATTATGGATTTACACAACAGGATGTAGATAAGCTTTTAGCAGATGCGGAGATTGAAGAGAAAGCGGATCTGATTAAAGAATGGTATGATGGATATAATTTTGGAGAGTTTGAAGTTTATTGCCCATGGGATGTCATGAATTATCTAAGAGATCTTCAAAATGATCTGAATGCAAGACCAGTCAGCTACTGGAAGAATACCAGTGATAATGCGATCATTCGCTCCTTTATTGATTATACAGGAGCTGCTATACGAAAAAAACTAGAAGTATTGATCGCAGGTGGAAGCATCTGTCAGAAAATAGAAGAAGACCTCACATATGATTATCTACATTCATCAGAAGATAATTTATGGAGTATTCTCTATCTTACTGGATATCTTACAAAAGTCGGAGAACGTGATAAGGATGATCAGATAGAATTAAGAATTCCAAACAAAGAAGTAAAAGAAATTTTCGAATCAACCGTAAGGAAATGGTTTGAAGACAGTGCAAGAGTTATGAATCGGAAAGATTTATTTGATGCAGTGTGGAACAAAGATGCGGATAAGGCAACAAAAGAAATCAGCACATTACTGCGAATGACGATCAGTTATTATGATTATCGAGAAGATTTCTATCATGCATTTCTTGCAGGAATCTTTGCAGGAGCAGGTTATAGTGTAGAGTCGAATAGAGAGCATGGAGAAGGACGAAGTGATATTGTAATCTACAATGATGTAACAGGACAAGTTGCAGTATTTGAAGCAAAGTATTCAAGGAAATTAGAAGATTTGGAAAAAGACTGTCAAAAGGCGTTAGATCAGATCAACACAAAGATGTATGCAAAAGAGTTTGAAGATGCTTATGAGGAAGTATTGTGTTATGGAATTGCTTTTTATAAAAAGCGGTGTTTGGTGAAGAGTAAATAGAATAAGAAATGAAAAAAGCTCCACAAGGATGAACTTTGTGGGGCTTTTGTTGTATCTAAGATTTCAATTCAACTCTGCAATCCGACTAACTCCAACATAGATCTCACTGATCTTATACCAAGTAGGGTAATCAACAATCCCAGTCTGTGGCAGTCCAAAAATATTCTGGAATTTCCGAACAGCATTCGCAGTAGATTCTCCATAAACACCATCCACAGCGATCGTAGGCAGAGAAGGATAATCTTTAGCAATACGATTCAATTGTTGTTGTATTTGTCGAACCTTATCCCCGCTGCTTCCAATCGTCAGATCATATCCCGGCCAGGAAGAAGGAATTCCTGAAATCTGTTCTGCAGTATTGATGTACATACTCTCTCCATAATAATATCTCAGGATTTCAATCGGAGCATATCCCTGATCGCCTAAGTATTTAGAACCCCACTGCGTCATCCATTCCGGACAAGACACCTTCTTCCCATCACAATACTGCGTAAGGATCGGCTGTCTCACATTCGGACGAGACAGATAATCTGCAAAAATTTCATCAACGATCGTATTAATAGAATTATAAGTTGTCTTTCCAGGAATGAATTTATGATCATAAGCTGTAGAAGATGTGATTGTAAAATCATGCCCTTTATTTCTATACCATTCTGTATACACACGATTCAAAGTAAATGACATGATCGCAAGAATATTTGCTTCAAGCGTTGCCCTTGGCCAAGTGGAATAAATCTCACAGGCGGCAACATTTTTGATGTAATCTTTGTAGCGGACATAATAATTTTGCGCAGTTTTATCACCGACAGGACCATCATGAACAATAATATATTCAGGAATCACCACCCTGCTTAAAACGATCTCACCGCTTTCGTTGACTGGCTTGATCTCAGATTCCGCAATCTTGGGAGGATAATTACCCCATAAGGTATGCGGACCGATCACGATCGGGTGTTCTTCTGTTGGAGTGTGGGTTTCTTCAGGAATCATGGAAACAGGCTGCAGGCCTTCCACACCAGAAAGAATCTGTGCACCTGAGATCGTGACAGGTTTATATTCATCAGAATGTATTTTTAGATTATATTCAGAATAAGGCTGATTTTCACTCGGAGACATGCTGTATTCCACGGGAGGAGCAGGAAGGTCAACGACAGGTGTCTGCCCATTTTCATCAGTAGATACAGTCTCAAGAACAGAATCAGGATCACCAGTATAAGAAATCTCGATCGTAACGTTAGGGATCGGGACGGCTCTTTGTCCTGAAGTTACCTGTATCTTTAACTGTCCATGATCGACAAGATTGTTAGTTTGTATTTCTGGCATAAAAATATCCTCGGAAGATCTTTTACTCTCACTATATGAGAAAATATGATATAATGTGCACAAGTAGTGTAAAAATGTATGCCAAAGAGATAAAGGAGGCCACTATGCAGAAAGATTTTATATATGAGAATTATCTAAAAATGCCAGATGATCTTGAATTTGAGCAGGCGATGAAGGTTTATGAAGAACTGTTAGAAGAGAATCTTGAAGAAGATGAGATCTATGACAAGTTATGGGATCATGCACTTCATTGTATGATCGATTATGGAAGCCTCCGCGCACATTGGAAGATCACACCGAAGACAGACAGAAGCAATGATGATAGGACAGTGATGCACGATAGTGTGATCCATTCTTTAGATGAATTGGCAGCATATACAAAAGAGCATGGCAAAGAAGCAAAATGGAGAGAAGAACTTGGATATCAAAGAAAAAGAATCGGGGATTTTGCATGTTATGTTTCTTTGATCTATGGAGTATTTGCAAGGTGAAATATGATGAGAGTGTCAAAAGTAAATTTTGCCAGATAAAACGATCAGTAAGGAGGACATTATAAGATGGCAAAGAAAGAACCAAAAACAAATGCAATGCGGATGCTTGAGAGAGCAAAGATCCCATTTGAAGTACATCGTTATGAATGTAAAGAATTTATTGATGGAATTACCATCGCAGATATGTTAAATGAACCATATGAAAGAGTATTTAAAACCCTCGTGACTGAAGGAAAAGGTGGAGGGTATTTTGTATTTGTCATTCCAATCGATCAGGAATTAGATCTTAAGAAAGCAGCGAAGGCAGCAGGTGAGAAGTCTGTGGAGATGATCCATGTCAAGGATATCAACAAGATCACAGGATATATCCGCGGTGGATGTACAGCAATCGGAATGAAGAAAGACTATCCAACAGTGCTTGATGAAAGTGCCAATGCACAGGAGAAGATCATTGTAAGCGGCGGTAAAAATGGAATCCAGATTGAACTTACGACCGAAGATTATTTAAAAGCCTGCAAGGGAAAAACGGCAGATATTACATTGAGGTAGGGAGTAGAAGTTATGATAGATGAAATCTTAAAATATAACAAAGAATTTGTAGAAGAAAAGAAGTATGAACAATATAAGACAAGCAAATATCCAGACAAGAAAATCGCAATCATCACTTGTATGGATACAAGACTGACAGAACTTTTGCCGGCAGCCCTTGGGATCAGGAATGGAGATGTGAAGATCATTAAGAATGCCGGTGGGGTAGTAAGCCATGCCTTCGGAAGTGTGGTACGAAGTGTTTTAGTCGGAATCTTTGAACTTGGGATTGAAGAAGTCATGGTCATTGGACACACTGACTGTGGAGTACAGCATATTAATAGTGATATGATGATAAAACATATGATGGATCGAGGAGTCGATGAGGAGAAGATTGAGCTGATCCGTCATTGTGGCATTGATTTTGATACATGGCTGGAAGGATTTGACTGTGTGGAAAGTTCTGTAAAAGATTCTGTGGAAATGTTGAGAAAACATCCATTGATTCCAAAAGATGTGAAAATATCTGGATATGTGATGGATTCTGTGACAGGAGAGCTTCATGTTGTAGAGCCATAGAACAACTGCAGCATTATAAATGAGAGGGATAAAAGGTATGAAAAAGATATGGAAGATCATGATCTTATGTATGATCTTTTGTTTTTTCTGTGCTGGATGCAGCAATGATGATGAAATGATCAGTGAAGATCATCCAAAACCAACGACAGAAAAAAGAACAGAGATTATCAAGCAAAAGACAACACAAAAAAAGAATGAAGTAACGGTTGATCAGGAACAATCAAAACAACAGGAAGATCGTATAAAGATTGCAATCGATGCAGGACACCAAAAGAAACAGATGAGTGAAAAAGAAGCGATCGGACCTGGTTCTGATAAGACAAAACCGATGGTATCCTCAGGAACCGAAGGTGTTGTCACAAAACGAACAGAATATCAGGTGAATTTGGAAGTTTCGTTAAAGCTAAAAAGTGCATTGATCGCGAGAGGATATGACGTATATATGATCCGTGAGACGAATGATGTGTCACTCAGCAATAAAAAGCGTGCTCTTATGGCAAATGAAAGTGGTTCAGATATTTTATTAAGGATTCATTGCAATAGTGCAGATTCTCAGTCTGCAAATGGGGCGTTGACAATGAGTCCGACATTATCGAATCCATATTGCAGATCGATCGCTGCAGATAGTCAGGAACTTTCAGAATGTGTGGTAAGTACATTATGCAGAAGGACTGGGGCAGTGAACCGCGGTGTAACGCAGACAGATGAGATGACAGGGATCAACTGGAGTAAGATTCCAGTGACGATCGTTGAGATGGGATTTATGTCAAACCCAGAGGAAGACCAGAAGTTATCGGACAATCATTATCAATCAATGCTTGCAGAAGGAATTGCAGATGGTGTTGACCGGTATTACGAGAGAAGAGGAGAAAAGAATGAAGAAAAATGAATTATCGTGATCATCGTATCACTTGTGATCGCAGCACTTGTCATGGGATTAATGAAAGCGGTGGCAGAAGCGGATATCAATTGGTTTCAAAGCTGTCAGATCGCAGGAATGAGATCTTTGGGATTAAGTCTAGGATGGATCCTTGGAATTTTAGGATTGTTTTTAGGAATGTATCAGTTCGCGATTCTGATCATTGTAGTTGGAGGAGTCCTTGGTATGATCTATATGATCGTTGCAATGATGAGTTATCCGAATACGAAGAAAGATATGATCGCATATGTTGTATTGATCCCCATATTGGTTGCAACATTTATATCATATTTTGTTTTGAAAGAGTTTGTTTTATCATCACTGATCAACAATGGCGGGTCTACAACCAATTTTTTAAATAATATTTTATGATATAAGTGACAGAAGTATAAAGACAAAGATATTAGGAGGAGCAGACAGACATGATACCAAAAGATCCAGTGATGTTGTTAAGCTACATCAATACACAATTACGAGATTTTTATGATTCATATGAAGACCTTTGTAAGTCACTCGATCTTGATCAAAATGAAGTAAAACAAAAGCTTTCCATGATCGGATACGAATATGATGAATCATTAAATCAGTTTAAGTAGCAGACTAGTCGAATCAATGAAAATATGTTAAAATTGTACGTAAAGGAGAACATATTTATGGAGTTGATTCGGTTAGAAAATGTAAAGAAAATATATCAGACAGGAGAGGTGATCACCAAAGCCGTAGATGGGATCGATTTTACGGTGGATCAGGGTGAGTTCGCCTTGATCATTGGCGCCAGTGGTGCAGGAAAAACTACCGTTTTGAACATTTTAGGAGGTATGGATACTGCGACCAGTGGCGCTGTTTATATTGATGGAGAAGATATCTCCAAATGGAATAAAAAACAACTGACAGGATATCGAAGAGATGACATAGGATTTGTATTTCAGTTTTACAATCTGGTGCCCAATCTTACTGCAACAGAGAATGTAGAATTGGCACTTCAGATCAGTAAGAATCCTCTGAAAGCAGAAGAAGTATTAAAAGATGTGGGACTTGGACACCGTCTGAATAATTTTCCTGCGCAGTTATCTGGTGGGGAACAGCAGAGAGTTTCTATTGCACGTGCATTGGCAAAGAATCCAAAGATCTTGCTCTGTGATGAGCCAACTGGTGCTCTGGATTATCAGACAGGAAAATCTATTTTAAAATTATTGCAGGATACCTGTCACAAGAAAGGAAAAACAGTGGTTGTGATCACACATAACCTTGCGATCGCACCGATGGCAGACCGTGTGATCGAGATGAAGAACGGAAAGATCAGCAACATTACGATAAACGAACACCCTCAGCCGGTGGAGACGATTGAATGGTAGGAAATGCGTATGAAGAAAACGGCATTACATAAAGATATATACAGAACGATCACAGGAACCCTTCCGAGATTTTTATCAATCTTTTTTATCGTTGTACTGGGCGTTGCATTCTATTCAGGAATCCGTGTGACACAAAAAGATATGCATATCACAGCAGACCACCAGTTTGATGGAAGTCGGCTGATGGATGTCAAAGTCATGGGAACACTTGGAATTTCAGAAGAGAATCTGACAGCCCTTCGGAAGTTAAAAAATGTGCAGTCGGTCGAAGGAGGACATTCTGTAGATGTGATCGCAAGGAAGCAGGGAAGTGACGAAGAACATGCGATCAAAGTTATGGGGAAGACTGATAAATTAAACCAGATAACGATCATAGATGGAAAACTTCCACAAGCATCGGGAGAATGTCTGGTAGATGAATGGTATGCCCAGCAAAATGATCTGAAAAAAGGGGATGTTTTAAATTTATCTTCTGGAAATGAAGATGATCTTAAGGATACTCTGAAAGATACAACCTATAAGATCACAGGAATCGGAAGTTCATCAGAATATCTTTCAAGATCCAGAGGAAGCACTGGCATTGGAACGGGAACGTTGTCAGGCTTTATTGTGGTGCAACCATCAGAATTTTCCTCAGATATCTATACAGAAGTTTATCTGACTGCGAAGGGAGCGAAGCAAGAGAGAGCCTACAGTGATGCTTACAAAAACAAAGTAAAACAGCTGGAAGAAGAGATCAAAGATATTTCCAAAATAGAAAATGAGAAACGGTTAAGATCTGTTCAGAAAGAAGCCGAAGAGAAGATCGACAAGAAAGAAAAGAAATTCAAAAAAGAACGAAAAAAAGCATATAAGAAACTAGATCAGGCCGAGAAAAAGCTAAAGAAGTCCAGACAAAAGATCAAAGATTCCAAAGCAAAATTAGCGAAAAGCAAGAAAGAGATCTCTGATGGAGAGCAGCAGATCAAGAATGCAAAAGCTCAGTATCAGTCAGGGATCAGACAGATTCAGAATGCCAGAAAGCAGTTAAAGACACAGAAACAAACAATTCGGTCAAAAAGCAAAGAATTAAAAACACAGGAGGCAAAGCTAAAGACACAGGAGAAGAACTTACAGACAAAAGAACAGCAGATTCAGGGTGCCATGCAGGCTGGAATGATCTCACAGGAAGAAGCGAAAGCTTCCTTAGCACAGATTAATGCAGGAAAAGAACAGATCAAGACAGCAAGAAGCAAGATCAATGCAGGGAAAAAACAGATCAGCAGGGCAAAGACAAAGATTGCAAAGGCTGAAACAACCTTGGATCAAAAAAGCAGCCAGCTAAAGAAAGCAAAGCAAACGATCAAAACAAATGAAGCAAAATTAGTATCAGCAAGAAAACAGATCACCTCCGGAGAAAAAAAGATTGCAAAAGCAGAATCAAAACTTTCATCCGGGGAGAAAAAATTAAAGAGATCAAGAAAGAAAGCAGAAAAGAAATTCAAGGAAGCCGAGCAGAAGATTGCAGATGCCAGACAGGATGTTAAGGATATCAAGAAAGGGAAATGGTATGTCTTAAACCGTGAGAAGATGCAGTCTTATGTGGAATACGGACAGGAAGCAGACAGAATTGCAGCGTTAGGACGAGTGGTACCGGTCATCTTTTTCTTAGTTGCAGCACTGGTAAGCTTAACAGCGATGACACGTATGGTCGAAGAGCAGAGAACACAGATCGGTATGATGAAAGCATTGGGATACAGTGGAGTTCATATTGCAATGAAATATGTGACCTATGCCCTCGCAGCAACGCTTAGTGGAAGTATTCTAGGGGCAGTGATCGGTGAAAAACTGCTTCCATGGATCATCATTAACGCTTATAAAATGATGTATACAGGACTGGGAGATGTCTATACGCCATTAGAGATCGAATATTCTGTGATGGCAGGTGGACTGGCGGTTGGAGTTGTTGTTTTAGCAGTATTATCTGCATGTTATAAAGAATTAAGAGAAAAACCTGCACAGCTGATGCGTCCAGTTGCTCCAAAAGAAGGAAAAAGGATTTTGTTAGAACGGATTCCATTTATCTGGAAACGATTAAGTTTTATCTGGAAAGCAACGATGCGAAACCTCTTCCGCTACAAGAAGAGATTCTTTATGACGATCTTTGGAATCGGCGGATGTATGGCATTATTACTCTTAGGATTTGGAATCAAAGATTCGATTTCAGCAATCTCAGAAAAGCAGTATGGGGAGATCATTACTTATGATTTCTCGATCACACACAAAGACGGGATCAGCGAGACAAAGAAAGAAGAGCTGATCCAGTATGCAAAGAAACAAGAACATATGACAGATTTGATAGAAGTAAGCGAATCTGCAGTGACGATCCGTGCTAATGGGAAAAAACAGGATGCAACGATGATCCAGCCGATGTCTAAAAAAGATCTGAATGGCTATATCAGCCTTCAGGATCGAAAGAGTAAAACAAAGTATCAGTTAGATGATGATGGGATCATCTTAACAGAAAAGGCAGCGTCCCTGCTTGGTGTGAAAAAAGGAGATTCGATCAAGATCCAACGGTCTGGAGATAAACAGATCACAGCAAAAATAAGTCAGATCACAGAAAATTACATGCAGCATAAAGTCTACATGACACCAAAACTTTATGAGAAACTGTATCATAAAAAAGCACAAACGACAGGTATATATTGTATTGAAAAGAATATATCTAAGAAAAAGATGCAGGAAAATGGAAAACAGATTCTTGCAAGAGATGAAGCCTCAACACTGCATTTTTGTGCCGACGATGAGAAGACAATGTCAGATATGGTCAATAACTTAAATATTGTGGTGGTTGTTCTGATCGTATCTGCAGGACTTCTTGCATTTGTGGTATTATATAACTTAAATAACATTAACATTTCCGAGCGTAGAATGGAACTTGCAACGATCAAAGTTCTTGGATTCTATGACGGTGAAGTCGGAGCGTATGTGTATCGAGAGAATATCCTTTTAACGATCCTTGGAACGATCGCAGGAATTATTTTAGGAATTATTTTACACAAATACGTAATCTTCACAACAGAAGTTGACTTGATCATGTTTGGAAGGCAGATTTATGTGCAAAGCTATATTTACAGTATTTTACTAACAATCGCTTTTTCGATTCTTGTAAATGCCTTCGTGTATTTCCAATTGAAGAAGATCGATATGGTTGAATCGTTAAAAAGCACAGAGTGACAGAAAGGAAAAGAGACTATGAAAATGAACGAATTAATGATTTATCAAGTGTTTCCACTAAGAGCATTAACAGATGGGCAGCCATCTCATGGAATTCTCGAGATGATAGACTGGATTCCACATATTAAAAAATTAGGAATGAATGCAGTATATTTTTCACCTGTATTTTCATCCAGTGATCATGGATATGATACAAAAGATTATCAGAAGATCGATGAGAGACTTGGAACCAATGAAGACTTTAAAAAGATGTGTGATGCCATGCATGAAGAAGGAATCCAGGTGATCTTAGACGGGGTATTTAATCATGTCGGAAGAGAGTTCTTTGCATTTGAAGATGTGAGAGAAAAGAAATGGGATTCTCCATATAAAGATTGGTTCTATATTAATTTTGATGGGAATAGCTGCTATGATGATGGATTCTGGTACGAAGGATGGGAAGGACATTTTGAACTGGTCAAATTAAATCTTGACAACGAACAGGTTAGAAATTATTTATTAGAATCTGTCGGAATATGGATCGATAAATTAGGGATTGATGGATTAAGACTGGATGTTGCTTATATGTTAAACCGCAATTTCATGAAAGTGTTGGTTGACTTTGTTCACAGCAAGAAACCAGAATTTTTGATGATCGGAGAAATGCTTCATGGTGATTACACACAGCTTGTGAATCCAGAGCTGTTGGATTCTGTGACAAATTATGAATGTTATAAAGGTTTGTATTCAAGTTTCAATACACACAATATGCATGAGATCGGATATTCCCTAAACCGTCAGTTTGGACCAGAAGAATGGACGTTGTACAAAGGACTTCCATTATATAATTTTGTAGATAACCATGATGTGGAGAGAATCGCAAGTCAGTTAGAGGATAAAGAGCATTTACCATTGATCTATGCAATGGAATTTGCGATGCCAGGAGTTCCGGGTGTTTACTATGGAAGTGAATGGGGAATGGAAGGAAAGAAAGAACAGGGAAGTGATGACAGCCTGCGTCCAAGAATCCATAAAGAAGATTTAGTAGAAAATGAATTAACAAACTATATCGCACAATTGGCAAAAGTAAGAGCTGGATCACCAGCTTTAAAATACGGTGATTACTTACAATTAGCGATTGCACCAGATGTTCTTGTATTCCAGAGAAGAACGAATGAAGACCGCATCATTTTTGCAATGAACTGTGGTGATGGCGAATTTACAGCACATTTTGATGCTCAGGCAGGATGCGGGATTGATCTGATCACAGGAGATTCCGTTGATTTTGGAGGGGGACTTACGATCCAAGGAAAAACAGCAATGATAATTCGAACAGAAGAGGTATCCCTTCCTTGACTTTTATGTTAAAAACATATAAAATTAAATGAGTGTGAATACACAAAAAATTGAATAAGGAGGAAACCTGTGGTTGGTATTATTATAGCCATTATCGCAACTCTGGTTATCGCAGTTCCGGTATCTGCCTATGTAGCGAATACAAGAAGCAAGAAGGCAATGGAAATTACGATCGGGAATGCAGAAGATAAAGCAAGAGAGATTATAGATGAAGCAATCAAAGCAGCAGATGCGAAGAAACGTGAAGCTTCTTTGGAAGTAAAAGAAGAAACTATAAAAGCGAGACATGACTTCGAAAAAGAGACAAAAGAACGCAGGGCAGAACTGCAGAAGTATGAGCAGAGAGTTCTTTCTAAGGAAGAGACTGTCGAGAAGAAAGCAACCGTGCTGGAACGCAAAGAACAGTCATTAACAGCCAAAGAAAAGAACATCGATACAGAGAAAGCTCAGTTGCAGGAACTGCAGGCAAAACATCTACAGGAACTGGAAAGAATTTCTGGGTTGACCTCTGATCAGGCAAAAGAGCAATTATTATCAGCAGTAAAAGAAGATGTGAAACACGAGACAGCAATGTATGTCAAAGAAATGGAGACAAGAGCGAAAGAAGATGCCCGAAAGAAAGCCAAGGAATATGTGGTAACTGCAATTCAGAAGTGTGCAGTTGATCATGTGGCAGAGACAACGATTTCGCTGGTACAGCTTCCAAACGATGAGATGAAAGGAAGGATCATCGGTCGTGAAGGACGTAATATCCGTTCCATTGAGAACGCTACGGGAGTTGAATTGATCATCGATGATACACCGGAAGCTGTTGTACTGTCAAGCTTTAATCCGGTTCGACGCGAGATCGCAAGAATCGCTTTAGAGAAATTGATCGTGGATGGAAGAATCCATCCGGCACGCATCGAGGAGATGGTTGAGAAAGCTACAAAAGAAGTCGAAACTATGATGCGCGAAGAAGGGGAAGCAGCAACATTAGAACTTGGGGTTCATGGAATCCATCCAGAACTTGTCAGACTTCTTGGAAGAATGAAGTTCCGTACAAGCTATGGACAGAATGCGTTAAAGCATTCCATGGAAGTTGCTCAGTTATCCGGACTTTTAGCAGCAGAGATCGGTGTCGATGTGAGAATGGCCAAGAGAGCAGGTCTGCTTCATGACATTGGTAAATCCATCGACCACGAAGTAGAAGGTTCTCACGTAGAACTTGGTGTGAATCTGTGTAAGAAGTATAAGGAGAATCCAATTGTCATCAATGCAGTGGCATCTCATCATGGGGATGAAGAGCCAGAATCATTGATCGCATGTCTGGTACAGGCAGCTGATGCAATCTCAGCAGCACGTCCAGGTGCAAGAAGCGAGACACTGGAAAGTTATACAACAAGATTAAAACAGCTGGAAGAGATCGCAGACTCCTTCCAGGGTGTTGATAAAACTTTTGCAATTCAGGCAGGTCGAGAAATTCGAGTTATGGTAGTTCCTGAACAAATCAGTGACGATGATATGATCTTACTGGCGAGAGATATCTCAAACCAGATCGAAGAGAATCTGGATTATCCAGGACAGATCAAGGTCAATGTGATCAGAGAGTCACGAGTTGTTGACTATGCGAAATAACAAGAAGCGATAGAGAAATCTATCGCTTTTTCCAATTTATAACGTGAGTGTCAAAAGTATAAATAAAGGAGATTTTTTATGAAAGGATACGAGAAACTAGAACAACATCTGATACATCAGGGAAAAGTTGTTGGATTTTATGAGGATATTGTAAAACTTCCAAGCGGCAAAGTTGTCACATGGGATCTGGTCAAACATAAAGGGGCAGCAGCTGTTGTTCCTGTTACAGACAAAGGAACGATCTTACTTGTAAGACAATACCGTAATGCCCTTGATCAGGAAACACTGGAAATCCCGGCAGGTGGAATTGAACCCGGGGAAACACCTCTGGAGTGTGTCACAAGAGAGATTGAAGAAGAAACAGGTTTTATTGCTGGAAAAATGACCCACCTAATGACTGTGATCACAGCCATCGGTTTCTGTGATGAAAAGATTCCGATTTATGTTGCAACTGATCTAAAGCTGTCTAAACAGCATTTGGATGAGGATGAATTTATCGATGTAGAAGAATATACAATCGATGAGATCAAAGATATGATCTTTTCTGGAAAGATCATTGATGCAAAAACAATTTCAGGAGTTCTTGGATATCTGAATATGGAGAAATAAAAGACTAGATCAGGAAAACAGAATATAAAAGACAGGCACTGCATAAGATATGACAGGAGGAAAAAATTGTGGAAAAAGAGAAATTCTTTTCAGGATTATGGATCATCATTGGGTTAATCTTTGGGAGTGTATTTACGAATTTTGTATACCAGGATTATCTCGCATATGGAGGTACCGTAAGATCACTGGTTTTAAATAATACGGATCTATATAAAGCAAGTATCAGTCTGTTTTTTTATATTTTGTTTAAAAGAGGAAAACAATATGCATTTATTTATCTGGGGGCATATCTTTTGCAACCTTGGATTTTTTTATACAGTTTTGCATTTTGTATGGCATTTTTCTTTGGATCAATGTTATCTTTGCAGATCGTGCAAATGGGCATCAAAGGACTGGTTCTTGTATTTATGAGTTTATTTCCACATTTTATCTGTTATGTGATCACCTTGCTGCTGCTGATCAAGCGAAACTTTTATGCCCAAAAAAAAGAAGAAATGCTCTATGAACAGAGACATTCCTTCTTATTTCGTTTCAGTATTTGGTTTGAAATAACATTTATAATACTGGGATGCATCCTGGAAAGTTTCATCAATCCGTCGATCATGTCAGGAATCCTGAACCTTTGGAAGTGATATATCTAGGATCTTATACGTTTCTATATATAATCTGCCATGCGGTAAAGCAGAGCAGCAGATTTGTCCCATCCAAGACAAGGATCAGTGATAGACTGTCCATATACACCGTTACCGATGGACTGGTTGCCATCTTCGATATAACTTTCGATCATGATACCCTTAACAAGAGATTTGATCTCAGGTAAGAAACTTCTGCTGTGAAGAACTTCCTGTACGATACGAGGCTGCTGATCCCATTGTTTCCCAGAGTTAGAGTGGTTTGCATCAACGATAACAGCAGGGTTCTTTAACTGGAATTTCTCGTACATATAAGCAACACGAGTCAGATCTTCATAATGGTAGTTTGGAATATTGTTTCCATGACGGTTGACAGATCCACGTAAGATGGCATGTGTCAGAGGGTTACCATCTGTCTTGACTTCATATCCATTTGCAATGAAATCATGCTGGTGCTGTCCAGCTGTGATAGAGTTCATCATAACAGTTAAGTCACCACCAGTTGGGTTCTTCATTCCGGCAGGAATATCAAATCCACTAACTGTTAAACGATGCTGCTGGTTCTCTACAGAACGAGCTCCAACGGCAACATAAGATAAAAGATCTTCCATATATGGCCAGTTTCCTGGATAAAGCATTTCGTCTGCAGCAGGCATATGGAATTCTTCTAATGCTTCCATATGAAGTTTGCGGACAGAACGAAGTCCACTAGCCATATCTGGTGCTTTCTCAGGGTCTGGCTGATGAACCATACCTTTGTATCCGTCACCTGTTGTACGAGGTTTGTTTGTATAAATACGAGGGATGATCAGTAACTTATCAGCAAGATCTTTCTGAACTCTTGCCAAACGTCCGAGATAATCCATAACAGCAGTTTCATTATCTGCAGAACATGGCCCGATGATAACTAAGAATTTATCAGATGCGCCTGTGAATACATCACGGATTTCTTTGTCTCTTGCAGCTTTGATTTGTTTTGCTTCTTCACTCAGAGGCATCTCTTCTTTTAGTTCCTCTGGAGAAGGCATTTTAGCGATTTTGTGCATTCCCATAGTTGTTTTCTCCTTAACAATTCATACAATAAAGCAAATTTGCTTGTGTATATTTTAACAAATAATAATCTTTGTGTAAAGATAAGGAAATGTGAAATGGGACTTTACAAAACAGACAGGAGTTATTATAATAAAATTTATAAACAGGAAACACTTTCATTTTCTGGTAATTGAATATTGAAGTAGAGAAGATTGATTCTCCAACTTCAGGGCAGAGTGAGATACGAAAGTATCAATTCTCGACTGGCGGTGATACTCCAAGAGAGGCAAGTCCGCGAGCGTTTGGCCGATCAGGTTAGAATCCTGAACCAACAGTATAGTCTGGATGAAAGAAGTAGTTGGATGACATATCTTAAGATGTTATGTAGATAGAAGATATGTGATCAAGTCAGAAGCCCTGTCGTTTATGTAGATAAATGGACAGGATTTTTTAATTTATAGGGAGATCCCATAAATCTAAGATTTTAAATCAGAAAGGGAGAATTATCATGGCAGGAGACACAATGACAATGAAAAGAACGAAGTTCAATATCAGAACGATCGCAGTGACAGGTATGTTAGGAGCATTAGCAACTGTGCTGATGTTTTTGGAATTTCCAATTCCAATGTTGATACCACCATTTATCAAGTTTGACTTTTCAGAACTTCCAGCATTACTGGCAGCATATGCGATGGGACCGGTATCTGGAATTGCAGTATGTTTTATCAAGAATGTGATCAACCTTCTTCATACACAGACAGGTGGAGTCGGAGAACTATCTAACTTTATCTTAGGTGTATGCTTTGTATTACCAGCAGGACTTATTTATAAGAGAAAGAAAACACAGAAGAGTGCAATGATCGGAGCATTAGCAGGAGCAGTCCTGATGTCAGTAGTCAGTGTATTTTCAAACTACTTTGTTGTATATCCAGTATACACAAACTTCATGCCAATGCAGGCAATTCTTGGAGCATATCAGGCGATCAACAAGAATGTAAAGACATTATGGGATGCATTGATCTGGTTTAATATGCCATTTACATTTATCAAAGGAATGTGCAGTGTTGTGATCACATTCTTTATCTACAAGAAGATTTCCCCAATCTTAAAGGGAACAAACAGATAAGAAAAAGGTGTCGGAATAAGAATTCCGGCACCTTTTGCGTACACAGAGTTAAAAATTAATCTTCTAATTTTTTAGCTGCTTTTTCCATAAAAGGTTCACTGGCAACGATGAATCTTTCGTGAGTACCGATTCCAACACGCCCTTTGTTATCAGTTACTTCTACATGGAATACCAGACGTTTGCGGTCGATCTCTGTTAAGGAACAATGACATTTGATCGTTCCACCAACTGGTGTTGCGGAAACATGCGCAATGTTTAAATTTGTTCCAACAGTAGTCTGTCCTTCCTCAAGTTTTCCAGCTAGTAGATTAACTGCAGACTGCTCGATCAAAGAGATCATGGCAGGTGTGGCATAAACAGGAAGGCTTCCGCTTCCCCATTTCTCAGCAGTGTTTTCTGGAACTACTTCTTCTGTTAATTCGATTTCGTCTCCAACATGAATGTTCATAATTTTCTCTCCTAAAATTTTAGTTTATATGTATATCTTTAGTATAGCAAAGTTCGTTAAAAATTCCATAGTTTTTTCACATTTTTACAAAAAATTGCACAAGGAAGAAAGACTGGACTCGATTTGAAAAATAAGGTATGCTATTGGTAAATTGGAGGTGCTTGGTTTGAAATTATATTTGATCAGACATGGAGAAACAGATTGGAACAAGGAATTTAAGATTCAGGGAAGTTCAGACATCGAATTGAATGAATATGGAAGAGAATTGGCATTTATTACGCGAGAAGGTCTTAGACATATTCCATTTGATATCGCATATACCAGTCCGTTGAAACGTGCGAAGGAAACAGCAGAGATCATTCTTGGAGGCAGGAATATTCCGCTATATGAAGATAAACGGGTTCAAGAAGCGTGTTTTGGATCGTTTGAGGGTGCAACGTTAAAGGAATTGAGAGAAAGACAGGATCCATTTCTCAAATTCTTTGATGCGCCAGAAGAATTTAAAAAAATTGAAGGATGTGAGACACACGAAGAGGTGATCGCAAGATCATCTGATTTTTTCAATGATATGATCTTGCCAAATGAGAAAAAATATCAACATATAGCAGTATTTTCTCATGGAGCATGGATCCACAGCTTACTTACATATATTTATCAGAGAGAGATTAAGGAATACTGGCATGCGCCAAGACAGGAAAACTGTGGTGTGACAACGATCGAGATTGAAGATGGTGTCTGCCATGTATTAAAGGAATCAGAGATTTTCTACAATAAAGATGGAGAATGATATATGACAAAAAGACAATTTATGGAGGAATTAAGATCTTCCTTAGAGGGAATGGTATCACAGGCAGTGATTCAGGAGAACATGAATTACTATGAGGATTATATCAATGAGCAGATCCGAAATGGAAAGAACGAACAGGATGTATTGAATGAATTAGGAAGTCCGAGACTGATCGCCAGATCGATCATTGATGCCAAAGGTGAGGATGATGACCATGTACAGACAGAGTATTACGAAGAGGAACAGGATGAAGGAACACCAGAAGATATGTTTGGTGGTAACACACATATTTTTACGATGAATTCTACAAAGTTCAAACTTGGATGTCTTCTGTCAGTGATCATATTTATTTTTATCATTTATTTACTATTTCATGTATTTAGTGCAATGATGGTTGTGTTAGGCCCCGTGATCATTATCGGTGTGATCGTAGCTTTGATCATGAAGATCACAGGAAGGTAAGGAAACAAAGAAAGGAATCAATATGGATATAAATGAAGAAGCATATGCGATACAGGAAGAAGTGGTCGAATTTCGAAGAGCACTGCACCGTTGTCCTGAGATAGCATTTCATGAAACGATGACGATGGAATATATCAGAGAACATCTGGAAGAATGGGAGATTTCTTATAAGATTTTTGATCCATCAGGAATCATTGCAGTTGTTGGCAATGGCAAGAAGGAAACGATCGCATTAAGGGCAGACATGGACGCACTGGAAGTACAGGAAGAGACAGGACTTGATTTTGCATCTTTGAATCATGGATGTATGCATGCATGTGGACATGATGGACACACAGCAATCTTACTTGCAACAGCAAAGATATTGAAGAAACATGAATCAGAACTTGACCGCAGAGTATATCTTGTATTTCAGCCTGCGGAAGAAACCGCAGAAGGAGCCAGATTCATGTTGAAGACAGGAGTTTTGGACAGTGTGAAACGCATTTATGGAGTCCATATTTTTAACGGTATACCGTCTGGCAAGATTTCACTGGAAGCAGGCCCAAGAATGGCAGCGACAAACTGGCTGGCAGTTCATTTATACGGAAGATCAGGACATGCAGGGAAACCACATGAAGGGATTGATACTGCAGTGGCAGTATCTTCCATGGTTATGAATTTTCAGAGCATCATCAGCAGGAATTTAAATCCATTAGATCCAGCAGTTTTAACGATCGGAAAGGTCGAAGCCGGGACAGCGAGAAATGTGATCGCAGGGGAAGCAAAGATCGAAGGGACTGCAAGAACATTTTCCAGACAAGCTCAGGAGATGATCGAGCACAGAGTCAAAGAGATCGCGAAAGCCCATGAACAGATGTATGGAGTAGATGTTTCGGTTGATTTTCAACAATCAAGCCATGGGGCACTGATCAATGATCCGGGTGTTGTAGAAGATGTCATGGAGAAAGCAGGGGAAGTCTTTGATCCGTCAGAGTTTACCCATGTTGAAGCAATGATGTTAGGAGAAGATTTTGCAAATTATCTGGAAGAAATGGATGGATGTTTTGCATTTATCGGTGGCGGCGACCACCCTGCAAACCATCATGGAAAGTTTGATTTTGATGAAAAAGCATTGATCAGTGGTGTCCGTCTCATGCTGACATTTGTAATTGTATAAGATATAGTTCATGAAAATCAGTTGTAGACAGGAACAACATATGATATAATCAAAAACCAACAGAAACACGTATATTTAATAGAAGAAAAGGTAGGGAAATATGAATTTAGTATACCACAGTACAAGAAATAGTGAAGAAACAGCAACCGCCTCTGAAGCTATTTTAAAAGGATTAACAAGCGATGGAGGATTATTTGTACCAGACAGCATTCCAAAATTAAATGTATCGTTGGAAGATCTGACACAGATGTCCTATCAGGAAATTGCTTATGCAGTCATGAAAGAATTCCTTACAGATTTTACAGAAGAAGAATTAAAGACATGCATTAATAATGCATATGACAGTAAATTCGATACAGAAGAGATCGCAGTGACAAAGAAAGTAGATGGAGCATATTATCTGGAATTATTCCATGGAGCAACCATTGCATTTAAAGATATGGCATTATCTATTTTGCCACATTTACTTGTAACATCAGCAAGAAAGAATAATGTAAAGAATGAGATCGTGATCTTAACAGCAACATCCGGAGACACAGGAAAAGCGGCTTTAGCAGGATTTGCAGATGTACCGGGAACAAAGATCATCGTATTCTATCCAAAGTCTGGAGTCAGCCCAATTCAGGAAAAACAGATGGTAACACAGAAGGGTGACAATACATACGTGATCGGAATCAAAGGAAACTTTGATGATGCTCAGACAGGTGTTAAGAAGATGTTCTCTAACAAAGAGTTAGCGAAAGTGATGAATGACAACGGATTCCAGTTCTCATCTGCAAACTCAATCAACATCGGACGTTTAGTGCCACAGGTTGTATATTATGTAAAGGCTTATGCTGATTTATTAAAACAGGGTGCATTAAAGGCCGGAGAACCTATGAATGTAGTCGTTCCAACAGGAAACTTTGGTAATATTCTAGCTTCTTATTATGCAAAACAGATGGGTATTCCAATCGGCAAATTTGTCTGCGCATCTAATAAGAATAAAGTATTATTTGATTTCTTTGAGACAGGAAAATACGATCGTAACAGAGAATTCTATGTTACAACATCTCCATCTATGGATATTCTGATCTCAAGTAACTTAGAGCGTATGATCTATAGAATCGCAGGAAATGATGCAAAACAGTGTGCCAAATTTATGGAAGCATTGACAAAAGACGGTGAATATGTGATCACAGATGCCATGAAAGCAGAATTATCTGAGTTCTTTGGAGCTTTCGGAAGTGAAGAAGAAACAGCAGTGAAGATCAAAGAAGTCTATGACAAAGAAGGATATGTGATGGATACACATACAGCAGTCGCAGCAGTTGCATATGACAAATACAAAGCAGCGACAGGAGATGACAAAACTCCAACAGTGATCGCTTCTACAGCAAGTCCATACAAATTCACAAGAAGTGTTATGGATGCGATCGATCCAGCATACGATGCAGAAGATGACTTTGAATTAGTTGATGAACTTAACAAAGTATCTAAGACAGCAATTCCAAAAGCAATCGAAGAGATCAGAACCGCACCAGTTCTTCATGATACGGTATGTGAGACAGCAGCAATGGAAGACGAAGTGAAGAAGATTCTTGGAATCTAATGAATCATAAAAAAGCAACCCATGGAAGAAAATGGGTTGCTTTTTTTATGCGGAAATGTTATGATAAACCAAGATAGGGAATAAATGGAAGAGAATACAATATCAGATAATTCTAAAAACATATCAACAAGATAAATCTAAGATGAGATCGATCAGATCTGACAAATCCATTCACGACATATGATGATCGAATGATGATGAATCCAAGGGAAACTGACAATTGAATAAGACCATTTTCCGGCACAGTCCGGGAGGACATATTCCGCCATGATCTGCGGGCAATGAATTTTATGCCATGAACAATAGGATGGAGGTTCTTTTATGATACCACGAAGAGCACAGGGAGCGAACAAGGATATGATAATGAGACTTCTGCATGGTCATGGAGGTGAGTGCAGCCTGTCATAAGAATGAGGGGAGCCGGGAGGCTATGAGACATTTTGTCTGTTGGAGAATGAGGGAAATATAAAGATATGACAAGGAGGTGTTTAACTGTTAAAATAATCTTATAAAAAATTATAAATATATGTTGGATTTTATAATTTTTATTGGTAGAATAAATTATAAATATTATATGGAGGATTTGTTTATGAGTAAATATTATTCTATCAATAAATTTTCAAAAATATTAGGTGTATCGGCTCAAACATTAAGGAATTGGGATAAAAAGGGTAAACTTCATCCACATCACACTTCCAGTAATGGATATAGATATTATTCGCATGAGCAA
>OGQB01000393.1_pt1 | contig 46305 bp, 39 predicted proteins | sample 1553071 | NCBI WGS metagenome assembly OGQB01 (sample SAMEA2580284, study PRJEB22360) | human gut metagenome | biome: human gut; feature: human-associated habitat; material: faeces | place: Denmark | collected 2008/2010
TTGGCGGCAGTGACTTCGCAGTCCGGCAGCGACAGCACCAGTTCCTGCCGCAGGTCGCTGTATTTCTTATGCTCCGCTTCGGAAAGCTGCACGGTATATTCGCTCATGATCAGTTCCGGCATTTTCAGGTGGTCGGTCGCTCTCATGGATACCGTGATGTCGGATATCTTTTCATATATCGCATCCTCCACACCGGGAAGAGGCTTATAGCTGTACACGATCATGCCGTTCCGCTTATCGGGCTGAAAGTAGGTATTGCGGTACTGCCCGATAAAACGTCCAAGCCGCTGTCCCATATCCAGAAGGCGGAACTCCGCATACAGGTCCATGAGTCCGTTTCCTGTCGGCGTACCCGTCAATCCCACGATGCGCTTTGCCTTCGGTCTTGCCTTCATGAGAGCCTTGAAGCGTTTTGTCTGGTGGTTTTTGAAGGAACTCAGTTCATCAATGACGATCATATCAAAATCGAACGGCATCTCATCTATCAGCCAGCCGACATTCTCGCGGTTGATGATATAGATATCCGCCTTCCGGGACAGTGCCGTTTTGCGCTCTTCCGCTGTGCCGACTGCGATGCTGTATGTCAGCCCTCTCAGGTGATCCCATTTCTCAATTTCCTCTGCCCACACCCGTGTTACACGGATAGGGGCTATCACGAGAACTCTGCTGACCTCAAAGCTGTCGAACAGCAGGTCATTGATGGCGGTCAGCGTGATGCTCGTTTTTCCAAGTCCCATCGACAGCAGCAGTGCTGCAATGGGATGGTTTTTTATAAAATCCGCAGCATATCTCTGATAATCATGCGGTCTGTATCTCATCAATCATCCCTCCGATCTGAGAAATATCGTCAAGCACATATACCTTGAAACCTAACCGCCGCAGGAGCTTATGTCGGGAAAACTGCAAGGCTCTGGGCTTTTCACCGGGTGCTTTCACTTCAACAAATGCTATCTTCCCATGCGGCATCAGTACCAGTCTGTCTGGAACTCCGCTGAATCCCGGCGATACGAATTTCAATGCGATACCGCCGGAGTCCCTAACTGCCTTTCGGAATGCCTGCTCGATATACTTCTCATCCATTTCTTCACTCCAATCTGAAACAGCGGTACAGAAAATCCCTATACGTGCGTATTACGTGCGCTTTCGCACGCGGTTTCTTACTATATATTCTTTTATTTGTACTATAAAGATATAGTTGTATAAGTTGTTTCCGTAATGACTGTTTTTCCTCGCGCTATGGGAATATTGAATGAAACAAGTGGAGTGAGACAACCTCACTGACCACTTGTTTCACGATGTTGTCTCAGCCTTTACGGGTATAGATGCGCTGCAGACCGTAAATGGGAAGCCTTTTCTTCGTACCGTTCTTTTCCCAGCCGCTGATGCGTGTCATGATAGCGGTGATTGCATAGCTGTCCGCAGGCTTGATGTCCTCCTTCAGCTTTCCAAAGCACTCACACCAAATCTCAATGTTCGATACAGTCTCACGGCGCACCGAGCCGACAGGCTGTGTGGGTTCATCGGGGTTCTGCAGGAAACTGCGGCGTTTGTAGATATCCATCGTATCCCAGTCGGTAGGCAGAATCGTATCCAGATAACGGATGACGAGCCCTTCACGGTCATCCTGCTCCATTGCAGCAGACTGCTCCATCCTTGCATAGCTTTCAAGTTCCGCAGGCAGGAACAGCGGTTCCCCCTCTTTCACATACACAAATGCCTCTGCCCACATCATGTCGATATCGAATTCTGTCAGATCCCACGGCTTGTACTGGTCGCCACCGGGAACTCTGACCGTCCAGAAGCGGCGGTTTCCGGTCACATCACGCAGAAATCCGTTCTCGGAATTGGTCGTGCCGAAGAAAACACACTGTCTCGGATGCGGGGTGACACGTCTGCCGAAGGAGGCACGGTACTTGTCGTCCTGACGGGAAATGAACGCCTTTACCTTGTCGATGTCAGCCTTCTTCATTCCGGCAAGCTCACCGATCTCCAGAATCCAGTATCCCTGCAGCTTTTCCGCAGCAGTCTTGTCGTTCATATCGGAAAGGTTCAGGCTGTCGGAATACCATTCGCCGCCGAGTTTCCCGATGAAGGTCGATTTGCCGATGCCCTGCGGTCCGTTCAGCACAAGGATATGGTCGAACTTGATGCCGGGGTGATATACACGCTGCACAGCGGCACACATGATCTTGCGGGACACCGCCCGGATATATGCGTTGTCATCCGCACCGAGATAGTCGATCAGCATAGTGTCGATACGCTCGATGCCGTCCCATTCCGGCAGACGGGAGAAATACTCCCTGATTGGATGATAGGAACGATCGTCAGCAGCCTTCTGGACGGCGATATCGTAATTACGAGCCGAAAACGTACCGTAGCTGGCATCAACATAGCAGATAAGCTGTGCGTCATCGGCATCACGCCAGAAACGAGCAGGATGCTTCCATGGCACTTCGCCGCTGATCTCCATACCGTCCGCCAGTTGATTGAACACGATGCTCCGCAGATACTGGTCATTTTCCATGATCAGGCGGATGTTGTGCAGGCAGTTCTCCAGAACGCCGTCCTTATTGCGGCGCAGGCGTTTCTTCCAGTCATCATCGACAGGGGCTGAGAAGTCGCTTGCCGCTTCCGCCAGTCTTTCTTCCACTGCAAGCAGCTTCACGGCATCAAGGCTCATAGCGAACTTGCACATCTCACGGTAGGATGCTTTATCATCCAGACTGCCGAATTTGTGTATGCGCACGATATCAAAGGCATTGCAGAGTTTCAGGTATGCCGGGTCTTTTGCATGGTGCGAGTACACGAACATATCCTCCTTGATCTCGACACCCGCCATGCTGTGTGCGGTGATGAGATGCCAGCGGTTCTTGTTATCAGTCGGCTCATATACATCAGACAGGAATTCCGACAGGGCTTTGCTGATCGGGAAAAAAGCTCTGTTGAACAGACCGACAGCACCTTCCTTTTCCAGAGGATTCTGCACCTTCTGCTGCGTGACCTGATTCGCCTTGCTCTCACGGGAAGAGGTCGGGAGCTGTGTCGGATCAGTCCATTCCGGGTGTGCCGACAGGATATCATCGGGATCAAGCCACGCCTTGTCCACTTCCTTGAACTCAAAAGCACCGTTCTGCGGACAGGACGGCCAGTACATAAGCTGATTCGGCTGATAGGAACACTCGTCAAAATAGTTGATGCCTAGTATCTCAGCGACATACCGGGCGACCGCCACGAACTCTTCCGGTGTCACATCCCGTGTCATCGGAACAAGGATACGTGCTCTGGGGTTCTCAGGCGTACTGGAATGCGTGGTATACAGGCAGGCGGTATACGGCATCGTTGTTTCAAAGTTATCCATGTATTCACGGGTAAGGCGGTCGCCGTCAAAGGAGAGGATAGACCTCTTTTCAACGGTATCGATCTTGCGTCTACCGCCCTTCAGCACACCGCCGACAAAGCCGCCGTGGTCTTTTGCCGCATCACGCTGTGACTTCGACATTTTGGCATATTCCTCGGCGGTTTCCGTAGTTCTCTGCGGAACACGCAGGCGTTCCTTGAGGTCATCATAGATGATGGTCTTGTTCACCCATTTCTTTGCCTGACAGCTGTTGCCGTAAGCGATAGCAAGTGGTCTCATGTGCATTCCTCCAAATCAGTAGTAAAATAGCGTATCGGGATATGCTTCCGTTTCGCACGGTCAATCTCCGCCTTCATGCCGGGACTGATATAACTGCCGAAAACCCACAACTCCGCACATTTACTCAGCAGTATGATATTCATGAACAGAGCGGTATCCCGTTCTTCCGAGATATCATCATTCATGAACTGCGTGAAATATATGTGCGGTGTTATGGGCAGGCAGTGCATATCGACAGCAAAGCGGCTGTATTTTCGTGCGTTCTCAGTGTTCTTCTCCGTATCTCCGGCATAGGGAGAGCAGATGTAGACGATAGGTCGGAAGGCGGCAGCTTTCGCCGCAGCCTTCTCTTCCTTCTCAATACGGGTAAATGCTTCATATTCGGTGGGGCTGTAATAGCCCTCGCCGTTATATTTGTCTGCCATTCAGCCCTCCTTGATCTTTGCGGCATACCATTCCAGATAGCGTTTTCTCTCATGGTAGTCCGGCACAGACACAAGCAGTCCGATATCGACCTTCTGCAGCGTTTCAAGCAGATCAATCTGCTCCTGCGTCAGGTACGGGCGGATGCTGGTCTTCTTTTCGATGCCGTGCTGGATTCGGAACTGCTTTGCAGTCATACCGAGAACGATGCGGTTGAGCATATCGCACTCGTTGCTGAAGTGATAAGGCTTCGGATCGTCTTTCAGCAGGCGGATGTTTTCGGTCAGCAGCGGGAACTCCTGTCTTGCTGAGACTAGCGTTTTGATGAAGGCTTCCATTTCGTTGAAGCGACGGATATACAGTTCCTTGAACTGCGCAGCCCTTTTGCCGCGATAGCCCATAGCCAGAAAGACGAAGCCGTCACGAGTCATCACATAACACGGCTGCTTATGCCCCTGTTCGTTGATATACGTCGACTCCTCAAAATTGAGGAGTCGGAAATTCTCCGAACAATCGAGATTTCTAATGTCACGAAGCACCAAATCGTGCCTCTTTTCAAAGAACTGCGCCACGAAACGGCTGTCAACTCTGACCGTGTCCTGCTTGTCAATGAACACACCGAAGTCATCCATAGGAATCAAAGTCTGCATAATAAAAACTCCTCTCGGAAAATTTGAGGTATCCCTCTACTACTTCATTGGAAACGAGACAGCCGTTTTGACGAAGGGTTCGTTAATTTTTCTGGTAGAAATCGCATTCGTACCCATCAGCCTTGAGAATAAGTCCTTTTGCCCACGACGGGACTCTGCTCATCTGCTCACATACAGCATCTACAGACATCCGCTTATCCGCCTCGATGATGATCTCGTCATGCACCGTTGCTACCATAAAACAGTGCGACAGCGTCTGCATACTGTAAAAAAGCAGGTCGCGAGCAATCGCCTGCGTTACATTCTCTGCAATCTTGCCGGAGAAGGTTTCAAGCCTGTCCCACTTCTTGGCGGTATTCAGCCCCATGTATGTGATACACTTTCCGCCGAACTTACTGCACCCGATCTTGGGTTGAGCATAAGCAAGCCTTCTGCCGGAGGGCAGCGTGATAAAAAGCATACCGCCTGCATACGAAAACAACAGGCCGTGTGTTTCCTGCACCGTTCCCTGAGATACAGCGGTGATCGCTGCCTTCTCCAGATCACGCCAGAGCCGGACGATATTCGGGTTTGCCGTCCGCCACGCATCCACCAACGGTTTCAGTTCTTCTTCCTTCATACCGGACTCCAATGCGCCCATGCTGATCAGTGCCCCGACACCGCCGCCGTACCCGCAGGACAGTGTTGCTTGCTTGCCTTTCTGCCTCAGTTCTGCATTTTCGCCATGCTTCTCGACTTTGCAGTGGAACATACGGCTTGCGGTCGCGCAGTAAATATCGCCGTTGTTCGCAAAGGTATCCAGCACCCACTGTTCTCCGGCAAGCCATGCCAGAACACGGCATTCTATCGCCGAAAAGTCCGCTACAACAAACTTGAATCCCGGACGGGGAACAAAGGCGGTTCGGATAAGCTGAGACAGCAGATCAGGCACATTGCCATACAGCATCTCAGCATCCTCATAACTGCCGTATTTGACTGTATCCCGTGCGACCGCTAAGTCTGGGATATGGTTCTGCGGCAGGTTCTGGAGCTGCACGATCTTGGAGGACTGCCGCCCTGTGCGTGATGCACCATAGAAGCTGAACATACCACGGACTCTGCCGTCTGAGCATACTGCCGCCTGCATTGCCGTGTATTTCTTGACCGATGACTTGGATAACTGCTGCCGCAGTTCCAGCACCGTTTTGACCGGCTCTTCCGCTGTCTTCAGCAATGCGGCAACTTCCTTTTTGCCAAGGGAGTCGGGTGTATATCCCTGCTGTTCCAACCAGTCCAGAAGCTGATATACCGAATTCGGATTCTCCACTCCGGTCAGGCGGCTCATCTCCGCTGACAGCGTTGCTTTCGCCTGTGCATCAATGCGGAGTGCTGCATCGGCAAGGTCAGTGTCAACGGCAATGCCGCGATCGTTTATCTCCTGATCCAGATAGAACTCTTCCCAGACAGCAGCAGGAACAGGATAACGTGAGAGCCGTTCGTCAATGGCAAGTTCTGCGACCACATCCTGCCTGTTGTATGTCTTGAAAATCTCCCATTTTTCCGGTGCATCGGAAGGAGCGTGAAACTGCGGAACACCGTCAATAACGGCATACGGGACGCAGAAGTATTTGATGAGCGCCTTGCCTTCCGGCATTTTCTGCTGTTCGAGTTTCAGCGCAGCACCGGCATCCGCAAGCGTAGACGGCAGTGCAAGCGTTCTGCAATGTATCATGGTGCATTGCCAGCCACGGGGGGACAGGTAGTCTCCGACTGTATCTTCGGGGATACTGTAGCTGCGGAAAATATGCGGATAATTATCACGGAGATACTTTGACAGACAAATACGTTCAAAGTTCACATTATGGGCGCGTTTGATGACAGTTTCATCGACAAGCGCACGGAGGATATCTTCGGGAACAGTATCACCGGCAGTGAAGTCATATTGCTGTACCTCTCCGCCGTCAACAGAAATGCTCATAAGCGTTATAGCAAAGTATGGAGAGTCGGCATAAGCATACACGCCGCACTTGGTAATATCACGGTCACTGCGAGTCTCAAGGTCAATTTCTATACAATTCATATCGTCACATCCTTATAGCAACAGAGCCCAGCCGCATGGTATTGGGCTGGGCTCCGGAGTCAATTAGCTGAGAAAATCGTCATCGATGTCTGCAAAGTCATCCTCTGCACGGCTGTGTCCGCCAAGGGGTTCGCCGTCCTTCACCTTCATCAAATTGTTCAGGCCGCAGGCGATGCCTTTTGCCGTTTTGGTCGCATATGCGTAGAAATTGATGCTTGCACGACCGTAAACACCGCTGTATACCTCGGAGGTGTCGATGATCGGCTGACGGTCTGCATCGACCACGCCGGGAGCAGTGATGGAGTTTGCGTTCACGAAGTAGCTGTTCGCATAAGCCGGATCATCGGGACGCTCGGTATCTCCGTCCCTGAGCGGAGTTTTCAAAGTGCTGAGCGGCGGAACGCTCTTGCTGGTACCCTTGAGCTTGCCTGTGCCTTCCTCGTATGCCGCCTGAATCGCTGCCTTGATCTTCTCGATGGTTGCGGTATCGCTCTTCGGGATGATCAGGCTGACCGAGTATTTCGGCTTTGCGCCTTCCTCGATAGCCTTCGGCTGCCACACATTTGCATAGCTCCAGCGGCACACGCCGGTGATCACCTTTGTCGGAATAATCTTCTTTTCCATAGTATCAGTCCTCCATAAAATCGTTTTTGGCTGTATTCCACTCCGCCCTGCGGTCGGAGATAGGAACGAGTGTCGGTTTGCCAGGTGGCTTGTGGATCAGGCCACCGAGCAGTTCTTCAAATTTTCGCTTGCCGAGCAGCTTGGTCATCGCAGTAAGCCCCAGAACCTTGTGTTCATAGGGATCAAAGCCTGCGGCGGTCACTGCATCCGCAACGGCAGCTTCATCGGTGTATTTGCGGACGGAACGCCCCTCGACCAGTTTCCACTGCGACCAGTGCTTTCCGGAGAGAGCCTGCTGCATCGCATAGTCCTTGATGTCGGATATCCACGAGGTGAGGTCATCTGCCTTTGCAAGGATAGCCTCGATCTCATCATCGGTCAGTTCCGGCGGCATTGCGAAATCATATCTCGCAAGCGCAAGGTTGTATTCAGCCCGTTTGCGGCAGGTCTGCTTGACCTTGCAAAAACGGCAGTGTTCACCGGCGCAGAATGCACCTTCACCTGCGAGGGCGAGTACAGCGGCAGGCTTCAAAACAGTATCACCCCACTGGAGCAGTTCTTCTACTGTCTTTGTACAGGTATCACAGTGGTTCAGGCGCGGCTGAAAGATTGTCATCTTCACTTCAGTAAATTCATACAGCGAAGAAAATGCATCTATCGCTCCGAGGCTATAGCACATTAGCTGGGTATTATCCTGCGCACTGACTTCGAGCTGACCGTATTTCAGGTCACATATATGCAGCGTCTGATCGGAGATCAACAGAAAGTCGGCAGTACCGAAGCATCCTTCCGCCCAGCGTTCACAGGATACACGCTGTTCAACAAGGACAGTAGGATCGCGGCATGAAGCACGGGCGGCTTCGATCTGCTCAAGCACATAGTCACGATACTGGTCGGTCGCCTCAGCCATTTCAGCATCGGTGCATTCAGGAATAGAGATATCCTCGCCGAGTGCCTGCCTGATCTTTGCCTCGCCGATAGAATGCGCGAGGGTACCCGCGAGAGCATAACTGCTGTCTGAATCCGGTGCTTTGGCATTCAGCGCAGCAGAGGGCGGACACGAAATCCACATCTTACTCGCCGAAGGCGGCAGGTTGGAATGTACATCAGGCATTCAACTCACCAGCTTCCTCCAGCAGTGTCGGATACTCGGCGGGATCAACAGCACTGAGCTTGTCGCCGCCGTGTTTCTTCAGCAGTTCCTTGACCTGCACTGTCTTACCCGCACGGGACAGTTCCGAAAGAACAGCACGAACCTGCTCAATGGTTACGGTCGGCTTCGGTGCAGGCTGCGATTCAGCCGCCGGAGCATCGTCCGTATCGCCTGTGGGCAACTCCTCAAAGGTATTGAGGTAGTTCTCAGTGGTCTGCTGTGTGAACTTCTGCAGCACGGCAGTGAGCGCATTCAGCGCATTTACCAGTTCCATCGTCACATCCATGTTTAAGGGCCTCCTTTGTCAAATTTTTTGCCAGTCTTTTCGATACGATGCTGATTGCAAGCAGCGTATCCACCAGTTCACGAGTTTTCTCATTCACGGTTCATCACCTCCCTCTACTTCCCATTGGAAAGCTGACGGTCGATTTGACGAAGGATTTTCAAAAAAATTCTTCTGTTAGAGTTGCAGTCACTTTTTTCATGCGAGAGAGGAGCGTAGTACGGGGAATATCCAGTTCCTGTGCGATCTCTGTATCCGACAAGCCGTCCCGACGCAGTTCAAAGGCACGGAAGATGCCCGGTGCAAGCTTGTCCATTCTTTTAATAAGTGCTTCGAGCAGAAGCTGATCGGCTGCGATCTCCGCAGTATCGGATGCTTCATCGACCATCTTGTCTAGCATGGTCTCCTCATCGCCCTCGTCATTTGAGGTCGGGCAGTCAAGAGAGAGCGTGTCCCCGCAACGGCGATACTTGCAAGTCCAACAGTCCATATCACAGTAGCGGTAGTCTGCTTTCGGACACACACAGCGACCGTGGTTCTGCTGTGTGCGACGGTAAGCGTTGATGTCGCGATAATAATCATCGTGGGCTTCTTTTGACACTTCGATTGACTTATTAAGCGATCTGATGTAAATTTTCATGAAAAAACCTCCGTTCGATTTGGAACGGAGGCATCGACCGGCTGCAAAATGGGCGCAAAAACCCAAACCGCATTCCGGAAAGGATCACTCCGTTCCAGATTGCGGCCGCCAGCGCAAAAGGCAGCCTTTCATATTCAATTCAGACTGAGATTACCCGTTGCGCCACCGCTGATCAGACAGTGCAGATAATCTCGGTAAGCAGTTTTTTGTCATGCTTGTGACGGTAATGAATTGTTGTTTTATCAGTCATCTAAGACTAATCAGACAGTCTGCTGAATTTTAGTAAAAGCATCTCCACCGAAGTCATACATTCTGACATATCTACACTTTTTATGCCTGCACCTCTTGAAATAACTGTCATTTTGTGCTACAATGTAAATGTATATTGGGGAAGATGTTGCTTCTTATATCCAGCCTCAATTATAAGCTTATACTTAACATGGTTAGTGTCAATGTTAATATGGTTAATAGCGTCAATAAGGTGATAAATATGGACAAAACTGATTATCGCCTGTGTGGTGGAACATTCTTTGTATTACTTTTGCAGGCTTTAAAACAACGAACAAAGGCAAGAAGTCACATTAAGGGTGAAACTGACGGCTTGGATGATTCTTCCGTTCTGATTGGATTGTTCAAAGTTGCGTTTCCCACCTATGCGGAGCCACATAAAGAATCCTTCCGTACAATTACCTCAGCCTTTAAATCCTGTCAACGAAGTGATAGTATGTATATACCTATGACAGAGCAGAATCTTGTTGACAGTTTTGATTCAGAAATACATACGGATTATGCGGGTGTAGTAACTCGGATGGAGCAGTTTGTTGAGCAATTTTTAAATCGAGAGAAAAAATGTACAAGACTAGTTTGCTCTCTTTATGACTTAGTGGTTTCAGATTCAACAATTGATGATCAAGATGTGTTTTATGTTGATGAAAACGGAAATGGAATCACAAAAGCTTTGATGAGAAGTTGCAACAGCTTTCGATTGGCTAATATTCTTGTAGGAATCTGGCATTTCGTTATAACAAAAAGAGCCGACAATAGCGTCGGTTCGGAGACATATATTAACTGGCATTCACAGCCCGTATCAAAAAACGGCAGGCGAAAATTCATCAGCACAATCGGTAGCGATTTTCTTGATGCCATTACACTACGCGATGTTGGTGTAGAAGCATTGCCTAATGAAGAAATAGAGTACAATTCTGATACCGACAACCTTTTCAATGATATCGCCCCTGAATTAACAGATCAGCCGCCTCTCATTGTATTGCCAGCTTCTTTTCTAGAGGATGAGTCTGATGTTATAAGAAAATATTTAAGGAAAGCAAAAGACAAGTATATAAAATTAAAGACTCTTCTTTATGCAGATAATCCTAAACCTTTTTATGATTTCTATGTATGCAATAATGTTAGTCAAAGAATTCGGGTTAACAAGAATTCGTACAGTGAAAAGGTTATTCACAATCCTGATGCCGACTTGCTTGCTACCTGTTCAAATTATGTCATCATAACTGGAACAGGTGGATTAGGCAAATCAATGCTTATGCGGCATCTTCTTTTAGATTCTATTGATAAATTTGACGATGGTGGACGAATTCCTATCTTTATAGCGTTAAAAGACTACATCTCCGATTACGATAGTATAACTAGTTATGTCTTTGACAAATTCTCGTGTTTGTGTGATGAAGTTGATATTTCTGATTTTACACAGCTATTAACCGAAGGACGATTTTTATTACTCTTTGACGGATTGGATGAAATCAGTACTGAATGCCGACGCTCGTTTGAAACCCGTATAGACAGTTTTACGGATAAATATTCTGGAAATATGTTTGTTATCTCATCACGTCCATTTAGTAGCTTTATTTCTTACAATAGATTCACAGTTCTGTATCTTAAGCCTTTTACCAAAATTCAAGCCTTACAGCTTATTGATAAACTTGATTTTAGACCCGATGAGCCGATAATAAAAGAAAACTTCCGGCAGCAGCTCGATAGTAAGATATATTATTCACATACAGAATTCACGCAAAATCCGTTATTGCTTACAATCATGCTCATGACATTTGAACAATTTGCGGAAGTACCTTCAAAAATGCACATCTTCTATCGTGAAGCGTATCTTGCACTATCTCAAAAACATGATGCAAATAAAGGTGCATATAAGAGAACCTTGAAAATGAATATAACTGCGGATCGATTTGCAGACTATTTTGCAGAGTTTTGTGCAAGAACATATCGTGATGAAAAGTTTGAGTTGTCAGAACACGAATTTGAAGAATACTTCAAGAAGCTAAACGAAGCTCGGAAAGATGACTTATCGGCTGAGTATACAGACTTCATTTATGATCTAGTTAACAACCTGTGCTTGATGTATTTTGAAGGAAACCGCTTTCATTTTACACATCGGTCTTTTCAGGAATACTTCTGTGCATTATATTTTTCAAAGCAGAAGGATAAAACATTAAAAGCGATCGGAGATTTCTTTGAAAAAAAGCGTCAGCGTAATTTTGGTGACAAAACTTTCCATATGCTTTATGACATGATACCTGATAAAATACAGGAGTATATTTTTATTCCTTATCTTACAGACCTTTTTGCTCACTGTGATTCTGAAAACGGATACCAGACTTTTCTTGAAACGCTTTATCCTTCAATCTACTATTCACACGGAGAAGTTCCGGACATCTATGATAACGCACCTCTGTCATTTTTATATAGATTTATTATCGAACAGTTTGAGATTAACCCTGAATGTGGAAGATGGGATACTTCAATGTTTCCAGAAGAATCCGATTTTGAAACAGAACAATTTGGATATTTAGCTGATGACTGGGTTGATTTAGAGGGGAATAGCTATGAAGACGAACTTATGGAAATAGATGAAGCACCTTTTGAATATGTTGAAGAATATGGCTATCCCGATATAGTAGGCAGACATTACGAGTTTGAAGTATCGCAAATATATGAGGAATTCTTGGATTATGGCGATTTTTGCAACATCCTTGAAAGTGACGATTTTCCACTTAAAGTTGAATACAAGCTTGCAAAAGAATTGTTAGAGTCTTTATCCGAATCGCTTACGCCAAAAGGCGATGATCTATTTGATTTATTTTGAAAAAAAAAACGGTTAATTTGTCATTTAACAAATTAACCGTTATAGAAAGGAAGAATTACAATGGCATTAATCCCCAATAACCCCCAGCACAAAATGCAAATTGAAGCTGGTACTGTAGGACGTAAAAGAGGGCATAAATTTGAAGCGACCTTGTCGTCGGCTATCAACGCTATGAATAATAAACATTTTGTTCCACTAACAAATATGTCTCACCTTTTCATCGGAAATCCAGCCGCATTATTACTGCAATACATTGCGAATGATACCGGATTGGAAATATTAGATGCTCATGCATCTTGGTTAGGCGGTCTCGCAACATCCGGACTTGGCGATGCATTATTGGATGAGAATGGAAATCCTATCACCAAAAGCAAATCTGACGTACTAATAAAAATAGCTACTCCTTATGGTGTTAAGGTTGTTGGAATATCTGTAAAAACTTGCAATAAGAAAACCCCAACTAATGATCAGATGTTCTTTACAACAGCAAGGGCTTTTTGCACATTGCTGCGCACAAATGGAATTCCTGTTAGCATAGAAGCTGAAAGAGGCTTATCGATGTTCTGCGGCGATATTGGATATAGGCCGTTTGATTTAATGCCTACGGAACAATTGCAATATCGAATCGCCAATCAAAACCGTGATCCGAACCGCTTTTATTGGGAAGAATTGACTCCACAAGCACAGGCAGACTGGAAATCTATTTTTGATTTTTATCAGAATCAGATTACATTACTTCTTTTCCAAAAAGCATATAAAGACGATCCTTTCCCACCTGATTATTTATTACATCAGACAGTGCATTATGACGACTTTAACAACTGCGAAATTGCATTGTTTTCAATGAAAGAGATCGTTATACTCTCGGAGCAACATAGCGGATATGTCTTATCAGAGTACAGAATACATAAAGGCACGTACAAAAATGATACCAGTTCACATCTTGCGCCACGTTTTGGTTTTATTCAATTCCAGCGAGGTGGGCAAAAGCAACATCCAACCCAACTGCAATTCAATTTAAAGGCTGGCTATTTCCGCCACATTTAAGATTGCTCAGAAAAGAACTGTTCAAATATTGCTTTTGCTAATACTGCAGCTAAGACTGGTGGGACAGCATTTCCTATAGCTTTTCTTATATCTCCCCATTTCCCAGTAAATACGAATTCATCTGGAAAAGACTGTGCGCGAGTTGCCTCTCGGATTGTTAAAGATCTTGTTGATGTGGGATGAACATTTCTGCAACCTGATATCATGCTAAAATTAGTGGATATAGTAGAGCAAGGTTCATCCCACATAATTCTTTTATATGTAGTATTAAATCCACTAGGCGGACGCATCTCAGGATCCTTATTTTCATGGGCACTGCATCCTTCGGGAACATCCTTGAGCCATTTAATTACATGATCAGGATGCACGATACTCCAATGCAGTGGATCAGATGATTTTTCACCAGATTCTAACGGTTGCAAGTCGCCAGTAGCATCTCTAAATGTGAGACGCTTTTTATAAGAAAACAGCTGATTTTCATCACCGTACTCTCCGATAGGAAAATCAAATCGTTTATTAATATCATTGCGTATGCCGATTAAAATAACTCTTTCACGCGATTGTGGAACGCCATAATCAGAAGCATTTATTTCATTTCTTATTACATGATAACCAGCCTTAGAAAAAGCTTCTAATATACAGTCAATAAACAGTTTCCCATCAGAGTTTTTCATTGAAGTTAATAAGCGGACATTTTCCATGACAAATATTTTCGGCTGCAATATTGAAACGATATTGACATAATATCGGTATAATTGATTCCTGATATCTTCCGGATCACGTTTCCCCGCCAAACTAAATCCTTGACAAGGCGGACCGCCCACAAGTATATCTATGTTTCCAAACTCTGAAAGCCATCCATTTACTTCTTCATCAGAAATATCACAGATGTCTTTCCCAAGCAATCGGCTATCAGGAAAGTTTTCAGCATAGATTTTGTTAGCTGAGTTTTCAATTTCGACATGACCTACAAGATTAAAGCCTTCAGCAGCAAAACCTAATGACATACCACCACACCCGGAGAACAATGCAATTGCTTTAGGAGCATTAGTCGCTTTAGGAGTTTGAGCACGGCGATACAAATCAGACAACAGTTGGGAATATGCTGTTCTTGTTTTAGTTGAGCACAAGGCCAGCCGTTTTCTGTAATCATCTCCGTCCTGAATAGTTTTAGGTAAATCACGTTTTTCTTTGGAAGAATGCGTGATTCTTTTTTTTCTTACATCAAAAATACATTCCTCAATATCTCTAATAATCCCAGATAGGGCAGCATCTAATTTCGATAGTTCTGTAGAGGACGGAATACTTTTTCTAAGCTCCCACGCTGAAATTGTAGCTTTACTATAACCAGACGCTTCCGCAAGTTTTGTCTGACTAATTTTATACTTCATTCTTCTTTTTTTCACTTCTTCGTATACCATACAGCAGCTCACTTCCATTATTTGATAATAGCTTAGGTTAAAACGCATATGTGACTTCTTTTATAAAGCAACCAGTATCTGTCTGCAAAAGCAAAATGAGCATCTTAACCTACTGAGTCGAATCTATTATACCATAGACTCAGTGAAAAAGCAAGTAAACTATTGTCCGCACCATCGTGTTAGAACTGTGCAATAATGATTATTATAGTTATTATGTTACATTTTAACGAACACCCTATAATTCAACGAACAGCCTCAGTTCGTTGAATTATGCACCTAGCCGCATTCAGCGCACCGGCGGCAGGGCAAAAAAATAAGACCTCATCGGTCTGCCGTCTGCGAAAAGCCCTGAAATCAAGCCTTTTTGCGGTATTCCTTGTATCAATCTCGCAACTGCTTTATCTATCAAGACGCTATCTTTGATACAATGTGCTTTTCCCGAATATGTATCCCGATGCCCGTAGAAAGCCCTATTCTGCGGGCTTTTTCGCGTTTCAGAGGGCATAAACCGGCCTGCGAAATTGCTCCGATATACTCTTGCTGTCGATGTGCTCATTCCGGCTGTGCCTCCTTTCCGAAACCCCTAATAGGCAATCCTTAAAAAGTATAGGTATCCTTAAATTGTGTAAGGATACCTTAAAAGGTTTATTCCTCGTTATGCCTGCTACCGCGCTTGTACGGATTTACATGTACAGTCTTACCGTTCTGTTGACGATCGTATCCCGATACATCATGTTCTCGTGGCGACGAGCGTTCATCGGGATATTCTCTTGTGTCATATGAATCACTGTAATCATCGTCATACTCATCATCAGCATTGTCGCTATAATCATCATATGAATCTGAAGATGAATAATCAGAGTCGCTATTTTCAGATGATCTCCCTCCACCTGAACTATTACTTGCGATAGCAGCCGTTGCGATTGCCGCAGCAGCGGCTCCACCCCATTTCACTATTCCAGTCAGAACAGGATGTTTCTCACTAAATTCTCGTACAGCGTCGACCGCATGAAGTATCTTATCTCCAAAGCTCTCGTGAACCTCCGGTGGAGCCACAGCTATCTTCTTTTGCGACCTGTGTTCTACGTTATGTAAACCACCATCTTGTTTCGAAGACTGCGTTTGCCCTGACGATGCTTCTTCTGTCTTGGATGGTTCTTTTATTCCATCGTTGCCTTCCTGTTTATCAATAACAGGAGTCCGCACCGGCTCAGTGAGATTGATCACTTCGCAGGGAATAGGCTTATTCTCTCCGAAATCCACGAATTCTTTAGTTTCCGGATTATAGTACCAGTTAGTCGGATTCTGCCAGCTACCCTTATGCGCCTCCAGATGTTCCTCTCTTGTGAGGAACTGTATATTATTTGGATCGCCCTGATACTCCGGATATTCTGCTGCACTTTTCATATGCTGGCCTTCAAAGGCACGACCGTTTTCGTCATAGGCCTTTCCTTTTTCCGGATTAAGAATATCCTTCTGCTGTTCCTGAGACCAATCCCTTGTCCCTTTTCCTTCAGAGACTAATTCTTGTTCTCTTTCCCAAGCAAGCCTTATAGCCTTATTTCTTTCCTTTATACTCGTTTTTGACATAGGATCACTCTCCTATACCAAGCAAGTCATAAAGGTCATTCAAAAAAGCAAGAAAATCATCATAAACCAGTTCGTCATCTATATCGCCAGCTTCATGATCGTATATTGAGATTTTCTCTCCGGACTTCTCGCATAATACTGGATCACCAGAAGCCAAAGCACCGATGACGATGTAATTGTCGCTCGGCCTGTCATTTTCATCTACATCAATGAACGGCTTATGCGCTACTCCGTAAAATTGAACTCCAGCTGGTAGAAATAACTCACCACCGTCAGAGTGCTGCAACCATTCTTTATATTTTTCAGGAAGTTCAATTCCTTGTTCTTTCTCGAACTGAGTAATCTGTTCCTCTGTAGCGCCTTCAAGGAAATGCGTCTTCCCTTGTTCATTTAGCTTTTCTATACTTTTCTTCAATTCCTCTGAAATCATAAACATATACTCCTTTATTCACACAGCTTCTGATACGCCTTCTTAACGATACCGGCCATCAGCTTCCTGCGCTGTTCAAGAAAGTCCGGATACGACATCTTCTCGAAATCGACCGGAAGGGCATTCTCTGCGCAGGTCTTCTTATATCCGTCCTCGCCGAGCTTCTGACGATACCTATCCACATACTCTGCAGGCGGATCATCAGAAATATCGATGTTCGTGTTGTAGTCCAGATAGGTGAAGTTGGCAATCTGGTTACGATCACGGTCGCTGGTGTATCCTATCCCGGTCAGATAGTTCTTAGGGAAGATATGGTGCTTATCAACAGCCTTCTTATCACCGCTGGCTTTGCCGCCAATGTTGTCGTGCTAAACAGCATAGGCGTCCCTAAAACATTGAGAGCGGCAATATATCCGAACCATGCTGGTGAAGTTGCAGCCGCGCTCATGAGATCGGAAGGCAGTGTGAGGTTGAAATAATCGTCTGAGAATCTGGTGGAGATTACTCCGTCCAAATAAGATATAAACTCGTCAGCAGTATGTACATTTCTCAGGTCAGCGAACTGCTTCTCTACCTCGGACTCTGTGGAGCCGGTATAGAAGTACGTTATCGTAGACATGAAAATCCACTTTTTTATAACCTTCTGCAGTGCAATCGGCTGAACCTTATAATCGTACTTTCCAATCAGATAGAGAACATAGCAGAACACAACGGCGTTCGTGGATGCGACGATGCTTCCGTTGACGTATTCGGCGTCGGCAAATAATCCCATGAAGGCATGCCAGTTATTCAGGTTTGTTACCTCATCCAGCGCATTTTTGAATTTGGTAAGATTTGCGTCCATCTCCTCTTTTGTCACGATGCCGGTTTCGAGGTTTTTGCCTCGCATGAGCATGTAAGCATAGCGCAAACGGGCACGACGAAAGCCAACCGCAACAGCCATACGAATGAGGTGCGATGGATCAGCCTTCAGGATAAAGTTATACGGAGTACCGTCTTTCGGGATACGAGACTCCGCGCAGAACTTATCGATCTTGTCGTGGACATCATTGTCATAAACGGCGAGAAGAGTCTCTATGAAGTTCTTCTCAGTCAGCTTCTGACCGCCGGAATTAACGCGCACGAAAACCTCTGCCACGTCCTCCTCGGTCGCCTTGGCGTTAATTCGGAGTGTAGGCAAGGTGTAAATGGAAAGGTTGAGCAGGTCATTCAGGTTTGTTTCGATTGCTTCCTCTTCATCGTCGGTCAGGAGAGCTTTTCCGTTTCTCTCCCTGCCAGCATTGCAATCCTTGATGAACTGCCTGCGGAACTTCGGAACATCGTGATTTGCATCCGCCTCAAAAACAGCACTGATTCCGCTAATCCACTCCGGATTCCGCTCATATGCCTCTGTCCAGACTGCAAACTCGCGAGTGAGCGGATTGAAGGATATCCTGATTTGCCGCTCGGAGTAGTTTTTATCCTTGACCTTGATTCCGGATATGGCCGCCAACAAAGCGGTCAGACGCTGCTGTCCATCGATAACCAGATAATCCGGTTGGATATAGGTCTTGTCGTTTGTCCCGATATGGTTCACGGTTTCGTAACCATCAGGAGACTGCCAAAGCATAATGTATCCTATCGGATAGCCCTTCAGCATTGAATCCAAGAGGTCACGCGCCTTGCTATCCTTCCATACAAAAGGCCTCTGCAGATCAGGAAGACCAACCTTTCCGTTCCTTACATCACTAAGCAAGTCACCGACTTTGCTCGGAATGTTGTCAAATAATTCTTTTCCCATGTGGCTTAATCCTCCTCGCTAACAAAGATTCCCGGAACATTCTGCCGGATGTATTCGACTTCGTTCTCTACGCTGGTTCTCCCGCACTTTGATAACGAGGCCTTCAGTTTCAACTTTCCGGTGCTGCCGTCCTTCACGACATACTCTGGATTTTCTTTTATAAACCGTGCCGACTCACGAGAGAAACCGTTTCTCTGTAGAAGGATCGTCAGCGGATTCGTGGTGCCATACTCTACATATTCGTACCAGTTATTCGCGTCCAGTTCATCATCACCTTTAATACGCCTAAACTCATTAGAAAAGCGCAGGAAGTAATTTGATATGCTGAACAAAATCACGTTTTCAATCACCTCAAGCGTGTCCGCAAATACAATGTTGCGATGAATAAGGGATGTATCGTCATACACGCCTTTGGTATATCTGTTGATCCAGAAATCCTCCGGATTGTCTCGGTGGTGTTTTAACGCGGCCTTCATGATAAAGTTCAAACCGTTTCCTTCCATCCACTGGCAGAGGATAACCGCATACCAAGTTCTTAGCGATTCTTTTCCAAGCGTGCTCGATTCATAGATCGGCCACTGGAATACGCGACTCAGCCTGTTCAGAAAGCCAAGAACCACTTTATAATCAAACCGGCCATCAACAACTTTCGGATAACGCAGATCGTCATTCTTAATGGCCATGATGAGACACTTTGTCTGATCAACAGATGTGTTTATATCATCGTCCGGAATAGTCTCCGTGTTTTTGAATTTCTCGCGGATGTTCTTTTCATCCTCATCGGTCAAAAATGACTTAAACTCCCGACGTACAAGTGTGTCCTTATCCTCAACAATATCCCGAAGGAGAATAAGTCCGAATTTCCGCATCATGATATATGATTCTTCTGATTGAAGCGGATCGCCATTCGAATTGACGCGCTGCGGGATTACAGAGCTGCCTTCCTTGAGGATATCGGCAACATACTTCTTTTCGATTTTTTTGAGCACCTTTGGATTCGTAGCAATAGAAAGCACCTGCTCCGGCACCTTTTCTTGCAGCATCCTGACATAATCATCGGACTTTACGGTTTCCTCCTCATCAGTAACAAAGTAGACATTACCAAAGAGGTTGAAGCTGATCCTTCCGACACGACCTATCAGATTTCTGAAATCAACCGGCTCCATCTCGCTGCGAAATATCTTGTTGTCTGTGATGAAGAGATTGTCCGCAGGCAGGTTTACGCCCTCCAGCAAAGTGCTGGTACAGAACATAATCGTGATATGTCCCTCTTGAAACAGCGTCTCTATCCTTGCACGAATAGATGCTGGCAGATAACCGATATGGTATGCGATGCCCTTTCGAATCATGTCGGCAAGGAAATAATCACCGTGGACTTCTTGCCGAATATCTTTTGCGAGTGTCTCCAACAGCTGGTCATTCTTTATCCCATCATACCCAAGAGCATCAGAGAATTTACGGGCAGCGTCAATCGCCTTATTTCTACCATTGAAGTACACGATGGTCTGCTTCCGCTTATCCTCCGGCAGGCCTTTGTTCATTTTCTCAAACCTCAGCAGGATGTCTGTAAGGTTAGCGCTCCGACCACCACGGTCACGGATATTTGCAACATGGATTCTTTTTCCATTGTGCTCGTTATATACCTGTATCTCCTTGTTTTTCAGATCAACAAGGAACTTCACCTGCACAACCGGTGAATATGTAATTGCCAGATTGCTATCATCACCGGCTTCTATATCCGTCATCATCCGAAGATAAACCTGCGGATTTGGAATATTCGGGGAGGCAAAGATGAAGTGTGGCTTATGCTCTCGTTTCAAAAGCATATCCACAACCTTGTAATAAAACGGAGCACGGCTGTTCTTGCCAGACAACTTATGTGCCTCATCGACAAACAGATAGTCTATCTGTACCTTCGGTTGGCTGATCAACAGGTAAAGTAAGCGCTCCGGCGTGAGAGCGAAGATATAATTATGTTCCTCCTCCAACGCAATATCACTGGCCGCAGATACCACACGATAATTGCAGCGATCAAGGTAGTTGATTTTCTGAAGGTTTCCATTTTCACCGAGGTCATCAATAACTTTGCCACGGACTTCGTTTATGAGTGCCTTTGTCGGCACAATCAGAGCATAGTTCTTCTGTGCTCCGTGAATGACCTCATTCTTGATAAACATCCGCATAATGAAGGACTTGCCCATGGAAGTCGGAGCAGAATAGCTGAAGCAATCATCGGTCAAATGATCATAGGCTGTTTTCTGAGCAGCAAAAAACTTCTCATCCGGTTCCGCGGGAATCGTAAGATAGTCATCTCTGAAATCGGAAAAGAATCTCTCCAGTGCTGTAATATCCTGATATTCGGAATTGATGTGTTCGACACCCTTGTGGTTTCCGATACTCGAAAAGACATCTCCGGCATAGAGCTTAATCAGGGAATCCTCCGGGTAGAGTTCATTCAAGAGGATTACAATTTCCTGTGCCCAGATTTTATGTGCATTTGCCTTTTCAGGATCATTGGATTTTGACAGAAGATCAGCAAAACGCAATGCATCCCGCTTTTCCTTGTCATCAAAAGGCATTGGCTCCTTTTTGTTAAGCTGCAGAAGCCGGAGGGCATAGTTGTACAGCACTTTCTCATGGAGCTTATTCAGATATGCGTTATCTTCGATGTCTGCAAAGATGGCGGCACCGAGTGTTCTCTTTTCACCGCTCATAGGTCAACATCTCCATCCAATACGTGCTGCATTATCGTTTTCTTTTCGTTCTCGGCATCATTCAGCGGAAGAAGATAGAAATAGAATGCGTGGTTTTCCAGCCCGCAGTCTTTTATCTTCTGCGCGATGTACTCTGCGTGCGCCTGCGCATCCTGTTCCAGCTTCTCCTGCACGATTTCCAGCAATTCGTCATCGCTCCGGCCAGAGGGAAGGATGCCGAAGTTGTATCCCAAGAACACGCCATAGGATATCGCGTACTTGGATTTCTTTCCTTCTTCCGGGACAACATACTCTTTGAGAATGGCAAGATCGTCCTCGTCATAGAATCGGTCAAGGACTGTCTTCTCGACCATGTAGACCTCGTCGTCCTCATGGGCACTTATCTTCTTTATAATCTCGAAAGCCTGATCTATGGCGTCCTTGATCTCGCCGACGATGTTTGAGGCTCCAAACACCATCTGGTTATAAGCCGCGCCGGTGCCATCGGCGCAAAGGAAATGAATCCCGTCTGCCTCGCTCAGGTATTGCGCTGCATCCGTACTCAGCTCTATCTTGCTCAGTAGCTTATAGGCTTTCAGCTTCTCTTCAAGGAAAGCGTAGATCATAATCTCGCCGAGTTCATTGCCGGAACCCTTCACGTCTGCCGCGCCTCGTTTCCGCATAATACGGAGTGCCTGCTGCATGACAGCATCCAGATTTCCAGATTTTTCATATTGCTCCTGCTTTGCCCTTGAGAATACATACCTGCCAATATTCAGCATCGTAAACTTCTCAAGGTCGGAGATTTTGATTTTCCCACTCCTGATGTTGAGGTAAAAAAGGCGCATTGAACCCGGTCGATCATCACTGATACTTTCGCTGTGATCGACCTCTGTAAAGTAATCATCAAATGTTTTATCCTTTACAGTTTTTGTAAACTCCAAAGCCTTTACACCTCCCAGCCATTACTTGTCGTCTTTCTTTTCACCATAAGGAACCGGATCTTCAGCCACCATCATCAAATCCTGCTGTGGAGTAAAGTCATATTTCACGACCTTCGGCTCCGATCCCGGCATCAGATACGGTTTTCCTTCAGGATTGTAGGTAAGGTTAAACACCAGATCAGAAAGCCATTTCTTGAAGGACGGATTGTCTTGGAACTGCTTGAACAGCTCCATATTGTCCGCCATGATGGAGAAGATAACCTGCTGCAGGGCACGCTCGCTTTCGGTACGCGCTTCCTGCTCATCAGAATTCTTCATGGCATTCTGATACTTCTTATCCTTAGACACCATCTCCGGAATGGCCAGAATCTGGCGTTGCACATTGTCAGCATCATTCCAGTTGATGTTTCCGAACATATCATTAAAGTCCATGATGATCTTGGAAAGCAGATCCATTTCCGGCTCAACGATGTGGCCGACCGTACCTGCAGGTACCGGAGCAATTTCCGCATCATCGTCCTCCAGCTTAATTGCGATGGCCTCTTGCGCCTCGTTACGATAGCTGCTAAGGTCAATCGTCTGAAGGATACCCTCGGAAAGATCATCATCGCGTGGCGATGGTAGCTTCGGGATCAGCAGATTCATGAAGATAGACAACTTCTCCCACTCAACATTTCCGTAAGGCAGGATCGCGCCAAGGAAACCATAAGTACGCACAAATGACTTAGCCGCGCTCTTGAACTTAATCTGATCGTCCAACTCCAGCTGCTTATATACGGCTGTGCAGGCATCCAAAATAGGATCAAGCCTGTCTCGCTCCGCACCGCCAAGGAACAGATCCACCAGCTGGTTGACATCGCTGTCATCATAAACCTGATAGCTTTCCATCAGCGTTATGAGATCATACAACTTATTCGGATCGGTCTCTCCGGAGAGAATCGTCGTCCTATAGAACCTCTGGAAGGCATCCTCAATCGTGGATGTTTTGTTGGCAAAGTCCAGAACATAGACTTCGTCCTTGCCGGGACAAGCCCTGTTCAGACGAGAAAGCGTCTGAACTGCTGCAATATTATAGAGCGGCTTGTCCACATACATCGTCTGAAGCAGCGGCTCATCAAATCCCGTTTGGAACATATCAGCCACAATCAAAATACGATACGGTTCCTTCTTAAACTCCTTCGGAATTTTTGCATCCGGGAATCCATTCATCGCAGCCGATGTAAGCGCCGGTTCCTGACCGTTATATTTATGCTCACCGGAAAAGGCCACAATTGTCTTATACGGACTATGCCTGTCAGCGAGACACTTGTTGATTGCATAGTAATACTCGATACATCTTGGAATGCTGGCCGTAACCACCATCGCACGAGCCTTGCCGCCGATCTTTTTCTTGGCAATGACCTGTTCGTGGAAGTGCTCCACCATCATGGCGGCCTTCTTTGCAATGACGTCCGGATTGCCCTCGACGAAAGCACGCAGCTTCTTCTGCGCACGCTTCTTATCAAACATCGGATCATCCTCGACCGTCTTCATGAGCTTGTACCAGCTATCGATGGTCGTATAATTCCGCAGCACATCAAGGATGAAGCCCTCCTGAATGGCCTGCTTCATCGTGTAGACATGGAACGGGCGATGCTTGATTTCTCCGTCCTCTTCATAAGGAACCCCAAACATCTCCTCGGTCTTATTCTTCGGTGTAGCAGTGAAGGCAAAATAGCTGGATGAAGAGACGAGCTTGCGTCCCTCCATCATTGCATTGATCTTATCTTCATTGTCCGCATCGTCATCTGTAGCAAGGCCGGAGAGCGCCAGATTCATGTTAGCAGAGTTACGTCCACTCTGGCCGGAATGCGCCTCGTCGATGATGATGGCGAACTTGCTATTTTTATGTTCCTGTCCAATCTCGGAGATTATGTACGGGAACTTTTCTATTGTGGATATAATGATGCGTTTGCCATCCTGTATAGCCTTGCGCAGATCTCCGGAATGCTCTGCCCAGACGACCGTGTTCTTGACCTGCATGAACTGTTTAATCGTATTTCGGATTTGCTTATCCAGAATACGACGGTCAGTGACTACCAGAACGGAGTCGATCATCGGATGACCGTCTTCTTCAAGACCGATCAGCTGATGCGCAAGCCATGCGATAGAATTGGACTTACCGCTACCTGCGCTGTGCTGGATCAGGTACCGCTTGCCGACACCATTCTCCTGCACGTCTGCCAGCAGCTTCTCCACGCAGTCCAGCTGATGATAACGCGGCCAGATCTGTTTAATGGACTTTTTCTTGGTATCCTCGTCCACCTCTTCAATGACCTGCGCGTAGTTTTCAATAATGCGGGACAGTTTTCTCTTGGTGAGGATGTCCTTCCAGAGATAGTCCGTCATGAGGCCGTCCGGATTCGGAGGATTTCCTGCTCCGTCGTTATAGCCCTTGTTGAACGGTAGGAACCAGCTGTCTTTTCCAGCCAGCTTTGTGCAGAACTGGATCGTGGCATCATCCACGGCAAGGTGAACCATGCAGCGCTTGAAGGAAAACAGAAGATCATGGAAATCTCGGTCTTCCTTATACTGGCACACGGCGTTTTCCGTGTTCTGCTTTGTGAGCTGGTTCTTCAGCTCCATCGTGATGACCGGAAGGCCGTTGATAAACAGGCAGACATCCAGTGCCAGCTTTCCGGCATCCTGTGAATAGCGCAGCTGCCTTGTCACGCTGAAGATGTTCTTCTCGTACATGATTCTGGCCTGCTCGTTATTTTCGGTCGGAGTCAGGTAAAACATGATGAGGTCTGCCGGATAGACCTTTACGCCATTGCGCAGCACATCAATAATGCCACGCTTGGCAATCTCTCCGGATAACCGGTTTAGAAACTGTCGCTTCTTCGTATCCGAAGCGAACACGCCCAGCTTGTCCATTTCCTTCGGCTGCGTGTCCTGCAGGAAGCGGAACAGCCGAGTCTCGTCGACAGCGTATTCTTTGTTATAGTCGGCATTTGTTCCTTCCTCGTACCCGTTCCGCTCAACCAGCCACTTTACGATTAAGGATTCAAGGCCGTTTTCCTTTGTGTTGGTAAATGGCATACTTAATCCTCCCGTTCCTCGGTTTCTTCTTCGTCAGAATTTATATCGGAATCATCGTCGCCTTCGTCTTCAACGTGTTCAAATTCAGGGATTTCAATTTTCCTTACATCAATCTGACCTGTAATTGCATCGGAAACCAGTCGATCTTTCATATCATGCAAAGTTTCAATTTCTTCTTCTATCTTTTCGATTGCATTCTTGTACTTCACTTGAATTTCATCAAGATATTTCACTATGGCATCCTGTTCTTCCTGTGGAGGATAAACAGTATAAATAGCTCCGAAAGCGGGTGTATAGAGCCTGTTAAAGCCACTACCAACACCACGGGAGGCATTGGCAAACTGCTCAACTTGTAATGGATTTCTGAACACGTACTCGTAGAACTTTACATTAACATACCTTTCCGCAGAAGGATTAAATACGCTATAATCCGGAGAAACGCAACCATTTCTCGTTACACAAATAAACATCCCACTCCATGCCTGCATTCTGTTTTCAAGGAGTTGCCCCGGTCTCACAATGCGATATTTTGTTAAATCAGATGCGCTCGGCTGTTTGTCGGAAGCCTCGGAAAAAGGAATTAGTCCCTTCTTCCGGCTAAACGTTAGAAGTTCCTCAGTTCCATCATCGTTTCTGCAGTTATCCTCATCAAAAAGCCATTTAATTTTTATGATTTCCCAATTCTTAGGTATCGATCCCAACCAATATATTCCGCTATCAACGAATTCTTCATTGCGTATACCCTGCGTCACGGCCTTGTTGATTGAGTATCGTAGATGCTCATTTAACAGGTCAATCTGTGCTTTCTTTGCCAATATCATCTTGTTGAGCTTGGACAGTTGCCAATCAAGATATCTGACAATCTGATCTTGTTCATCTCTCGGAGGGACAGGAAGCTGGACATTGTTCAAATAATCCATTGAAATGCGCATTCTCACTGTATTCAATTTTCCTGTGCTCGATTCATGCATTAATATGCCTTTTCCAAGTCCGAGCAAACTCCGTTGAAATGTTATAAGCCTAAAAATCCTATGGTAATACCATACATTACAGGACTCCTCATTTCTGGGAAAAAGAGCATAGTAAACTGGGCTTATAGCTCCTGTCCATCTGGATACTCCAGCCGCCCCAGCCACCACATTCATACAATTTACAAGCAAATCATTTTCGTGAGCCACATTATAAAGAGTCAAATCTTCTTTTGGCTTGTTACCGCCAACGTCTTTTTTTTCAGCAACAGGAACAACCCCCTGATTGGCGGTCAAAGAAAGTATAAAGTCCGTCACAATAGGATTGTTACGTTCTTTCCTATCTTGGAAGATTCCCTTTAAGCGCATCATTTTCCAGTGAGCCGGAATTGATTGAACCCACTTCTCGTCAACGCTTCTATATTCGTCATATTTCATCCTTTTAATCCCTCCAAAATATCATGCATCATGCCGTCAGTAACATTTTCGAGAGATACCAAGTCAGATACAATATCTTCCATGTTCCTCAGTTCAGTTGGCTTATAAAAGTATTTAATGAATGAAAGCTCATAGCCTATTTTTACACTTTTCTCATCTATCCAAGCATCAGCAGCATACGGTTTCACTTCGTCAACCAAGAACTGTTCTATGCCACCATTATATGTAAAAGGAATGATTTCTGTACTTCTTAATTCCGAGTCAGCCTCGCCCTTTACTGGTTTTGCAGAACGATCTTTCTCGGTAATATATGGACGCACTTTCTTTAGAATTGCTGCTTTCAGCTTTGTTGCCTTCGAAAACGCTTCCCAATCATCTAACGGCGTTCCTTCCGGCAGTTTGTCAATAGCAGCCTTATATGTTTTTAGTTCATCGTCTTTCTTAAACACACCAGCCGGTATTCTATTTTCAGGATGCACCATAAGTCTCAAAGGACGTTCAACTGTAACAGACCAGAAACCAAATTCCTCGTTATTGAATATCTTACTTACCTCGTTTTCTTCCATTTCAAGGAACAGACGCATAATTTCAGATCTTATCTCAGCAGTGAATTCGCAGTTTTTCTTTCCCATATTTTTGCGCAATGGAGACTTCATAGAAGATGCGTCTATAAGCTGAATCTTTCCTCTACGATGTTCCTCTTTTTTATTCGTTAAAATCCAGATATAGGTTCCCAGTGGAGTGTTGTAAAACATATTATCTGGCAATGCGATAATAGCTTCCACTAAATCGTTTTCAATCATAAAACGTCTCGCATTGCTTTCGCCGCTGCCTGCGTCTCCGGTAAACAACGATGATGCATTGTGAACTTCGGCTATTCTACTTCCAAGAGCTGTATCCTTCTTCATCTTAGCAATATTGTTCAGCAGAAACAGCAGCTGGCCGTCGCTGGTACGCGGGATCATCGGCATAACCTCGCCGCCCTCCAGATAGGTGTTGAAGCGCGTGTCGAGAATTTCTTTCTTACCGCCCATCTTCTCGGCATCGGTCTTCCAGCTCTTTCCGTAGGGAGGATTTGAGAGCATGAAGTCAAACTGACGGGAGGCATGCTGGTCATCAGAAAGCGTGGAGCCGTACATGATGTGCTCGGCCTCTTCACCATCACCCTTCAGCAGCATATCCGCTGTGCAGATGGCGTAAGTTTCCGGATTGATTTCCTGCCCGAACAGATGAATTGCGACTTCCTTACCGCGTCTCTTAGCCAACGTCAAAAGTCTGTCCTGAGCGACGGTGAGCATTCCCCCCGTACCGCAGGCTCCGTCTATTGCCGTACCGAAAGTGATACAATTTAACGCATACACGAAAATGCACCCAAGCGGTTGCATTTGTAGATTACTGGGTGCATTTGAGCGAATGATGCACCGATAAACTGTGAAATTTGTTATAAGTATATTATAAACAATTTCGCACATTTTTTCAAGATGTTTTTCTTAAAAAATACGGCAGCACCGTTGTTCAGGTGCCAAGCAAAAAATCAACCCAGTCAAAGCATATTCCGCTTTTCATCACATCGCACGAAAGATTCCTCTCCAAAGAGAAAAAATTATTTAATCTTCAGAAATATATCTCAAAAGCTTGACAAATTTATCTGATAGGTGTATACTGCTGGATAGTTTACATTGTGAACTATATTTTCTGGTAAAAAGGAGGCATGAGGTATGAAAGACATGAGCTGGATAGAAATGATGAAAAAAGCACAGGAAATTCGGCTTTTTACGAGTCTTCAAATAAAGCGTGCCCAAAAAGGCGGCATTACATCTGCGCAGGAACTGGATCTTCTCTCCCGTATTGTATTATCAGACGCAGAACTGACACCCCTTGAATTAACGGTACTGACAGGCTTAAGCAAATCTGCAGTGAGCCGGTTAATCGAACATCTTGAACGTAAAGAACTTTTACAAAAGAAATATAATTCAAATGATAAACGAAGTTATACGCTCCTTTGTACTGCCAAAGGAACAATGGAGCTGGAAAAGACATACCAGTATTGTCTGGAGCCTATTTATCGGCTTCGAAAAATCCTCGGAGACGAAAAATTCGAAGCCTTAATTAAATACATTAAAGAAGCTAATGATCTAATGATGAAAAATGGGAGGTAACTTATGAATTTTTATCAGGAACTTCAACTCAACCAGGCAGGTTCAAAATCGTATATTGCAAGTTTTAAGAATCCAAAAGATAAATGTAAGCATATTGCTGTTTATCTATTCAAAATTGCACTGGTTGTTGCTTTTTGTGTTTCCTTTGTCACATTATTTTCTGTACTTTTTGGCAATGAAAACAGCATTGCCGGTGTAGTTGTACTGCTTTGCGTGTTATCATTTCGATATTCCGACCTTGGAATCCAGAATTCTCAGGGCACACTTGGAATTCTTTTCATCTATGGTATTCTTGCATTTGGTCCGAAGCTGTCTAATCTCGCTCCCACCGGACTGTCATTCTGCATCAATCTCATCTGCATTTTCGCTCTGGCACTGATAGGATGTCATAACATTACGATGTTCAACCATTCTACTTTTGTGCTTTCCTATCTTCTCCTGTTTGGTTATGATGTAAGCGGAAAAGCATACCAGATGCGTTTGATCAGTCTTTTGATCGGAGCTGTTTTGACCGCCTCTATTCTATATTTTAAGCATCGCAAGGTGGAATATAAACGCAGCTTCATGGACTTATTTAAAGAGATTCATCTTTCTTCTTCCCGTACCAGATGGCAAATCTGTCTTTCTGTGGGCATTTCCAGTGCAATGTTAATCGCTGCACTTCTCAATGTTCCGAGAGTATACTGGATTGGTATTGCCGCAATGTCCGTTCTGATACCATTTCGTAAAGATGTCGAATATCGCACAAAGCATCGTGTTTTAGGCAATATATTAGGCAGTGCAATCTTTTTTATTTCATATTTGATTTTGCCGGAAGAAATTCGTCCTTGCCTTGGAATTATTGGAGGAATCGGAACCGGATTCTCTGCCAGCTATGTATGGCAATCTGCATTTAATGCATTCAGCGCAATTACAGTGGCTGTACCAACTTTTGGTCTTGCTTATGCAGTTTTACTTCGTATTTTTACAAATGTATTTGGCTCAATTTATATGTGGCTGTTTAATCGGGTATTTGACCCATTTCTTCTTTTTATCAATCAGATATTTGAAAGACCAAAACGCATAACCACTACCTCTTAAGGAGTCAAACAAAAAGGGTCTGCTACAGTACGCACATACTGCAGCAGACCCTTTATTTCATCATTCTCTTAAATCACACTTCCATCTCTGAAAGTAACCGTTTTTTCTCCGTTCTCATAAACCGTGATGTAATCAACCAATGAACCCCAAAGGTCGCTATCGAATTCAGTCACCTGTCCGTTTAAGGATTCCAGCGTTTCCTGAAAGTGGCGGAGATTCTGTCCTCGTGTTTCTATTTCTTCAATCCGCATGGCCAATTCGTCATGCTTTTTCTTTGCCGCCTCAAATCGTGCGGAAAGGACATCATTTTTCTGCCGGTACTCCTCCTGGTCGAGTGCGATACGAGCATTCTCCAGCATTGCCGCCTGAACCATATCCGCAACAAGGGACATTTCCCCGGCATATTTTTCTTTTTCGGCTTCCAGTTCTGATGTATTGGTCAGCTTATCACAAATCAGCTTTACGTTTTCTATCAGTTCATCCCGATTGGCAAGCAGCTTATTCAGGCTTTTCAGAAACACAGCCTTTACTTCCTCTTCCATGATGTGCGGTGTAGTACAGCGCTCATCGTTATATTTGTTGTTGCAGCGGTAGATAACTTTACGGTACTGGTCGGTGGAGTGCCAGACCTTAGCCCCATACCACCCTCCGCATTCACCGCACTTAATTTTACTTGAAAAGATACTGACACCGCTATAGCGTGATGTTCCTGTCTTTCTGCGTTCCATTTCCTGCTGAACCATATCAAATACTGCAGGATCGATAATGGCTTCATGGTCATCTTCGATATAGTACATCGGTATTTCACCACAGTTTTTCTTTGTCTTTTTGGTCAGAAAGTCCACAGTAAATTCTTTCTGAAGGAGTGCGTCACCTTTGTACTTTTCATTTGTCAGAATACGGCGGATTGTAGTTGCATTCCACTTATCTTTTCCGCCGGGCGTTTTAATGCCTTTCTCTGTTAAATGAATAGCAATCGTATGCGGTGTCATGCCTTCAAGAAACAGACGGTATATCAGCTTTACAATTTCGGCCTGTTCCGGGTTCACAACCATTTTTCCATCAGGGCCTTTGTCATATCCGAGAAACCGGCTGTAGGCAACACTAACCTTACCATCGGCAAAACGCTTTCTGTGTCCCCAGGTTACATTCTCTGAAATAGAACGTGCTTCTTCCTGGCTTATACTCGACATAATGGTAAGAAGCAGTTCTCCTTTGCCGTCGAACGTCCAGATATTCTCTTTTTCAAAATAACACTCCACGTTATTTTCTTTCAGAAGACGAATGGTTGTCAGGCTGTCAACAGTATTTCTTGCAAAACGGCTCACACTTTTTGTTATGATAAGGTCAATTTTTCCTGCCATTGCGTCCGATATCATTCGCTGAAAGCCCTCTCTGCGTTTGGTGGAACAACCGCTGATACCCTCATCAGTGTACACCCCAACAAACTCCCAGTCCTCACGTCCTTTTATGTATTCAGTGTAATAGCTTATCTGAGCAGCGTATGAAGTTAACTGTTCTTCGCTGTCGGTTGACACACGAGCATAGGCAGCAACCTTACGCTTGACAGGTGCATCAATCGGTGCTGATGTGTATCGGCTGATTGATGCAGGTATTTTCGTTATTTTTGGCATTTTTTCCTCCTTGGTATTGGCCAATGATCCGTTACAGAATGACCATCTCGAAAATAGAACTCCAGTCTGTCTTCTTCCACATCGATATGGTCAATTCTCTGTTCAAACTCCTCTTCATTAAATGCATCGATGCTGAGAACCTGTGCTGCCATAGTACGCAGTAAATCATCACGAAGACTTACGGAATTACATCCTTTATGTTCCGAACATCTCCAGTGACTAACTTTGTCGCCATTTGCAGAGGTGCGTGTGCCTTTCCGGAAATTACATCCGCACCTTACGCATTTAATCACTTTTGAGAAACAAGTCATATCCGCCCGATTCGGTCTTTTTCCATTTTTGCGTTTCAAGGAAGTGGCAGCCCTTCGTTCTTCCGTCCAGCAGTCCTGATGGCCTGTGTTTTTACACGCTTCCGTTACAACTGTTCCGTCTTTCAGATGAAACTCTAATGTTTCACGCTTCGGAACATAAATAACATCCACACGTTCAAGAAAAACAGCCTCATCAAATTCCTGCAATCCAAGTACTTTTGCACAGGTTTCCTGTAAGTGCTTATGATTGATACTGCCGCCGACAGTACAGCGACCGCCTTTTATCTTTCTGCTTCCACAAAGCCAGTATTCTGCATAACCTCGGTCTGTTCTGACTTCATGCATATAGCTTTTATGGCAGAAAGGACACTTGATTTTTCCTGTAAAGCAGCAGGTATTCAGTGATTTGTTTGCCAGAGGGCCTAACTTTTTCCTTCTTTCCATTTCCTCCTGCACCCACCTGAAAGTCTCCATATCTATAATGGCTTCATGCGTATTTTCCACATAGTATTTTGGCAGTTCGCCGTTATTCTTCTTTCGGCGTTTGGTAATCGGGTCGGTAATGTATTCCTTTTGCAGAAGCATATTGCCTGTATACGTGATATTGGTCAGAATAACCTTTATATTGGAATCTATCCAGCGATATCCTCTCTTTGTTGTGATACCTTCGGCATTCAGTTCCCGTTCCGTTTCCAGCCTTGATTTTCCGTCAAGGAAGTTTCGGAATATTCTCTTTACAATTTCTGCTTCTTCCGGGACAACGACCAGTTTGTCATCAACCCATTCATAGCCGAGTATTGGATTTCGATTGCATGGATCACCTTTTTCAAAGCGTTTCCGAATGCCCCACTTTACATTTTCAGAAAGACTACGGCTTTCTTCCTGTGCAAAGCTGGCGAGAATGGTCAGCATCAGTTCGCCATCACCCGACAAGGAATTGATGTTCTCTTTTTCAAATCGTACTTCAACACCGATATCTTTCAGATGCCGTATCGTTTCCAGAAGATCCACTGTGTTTCTGGCAAATCGTGATATACTCTTGCAAAGGATAATATCAATGAGTCCTTTTTCACAGTCAGAAATCATTCTCTGAAACTCCTGCCGTTTCTTGGTCTCTGTTCCTGATATAAAATTATCAGCATAAACACCTGCGTACTCCCATTCGGGATTCTTTTGTATCAGTTCGCTATAGTAGCTTATTTGTGCTGACATTGAATGCATAAGGCGTTCACACTCCATTGATACACGAGCATAAGCAGCCACTCGCTTTCGCCTTGGCAATACGGGCTCCGTAGGTTCTATTTTGATGATTTTACGCATAACAGCCCTCCTTTCACTACACATATTACCGCTGTTCAGGCTCTAAGTCAACGAATAATGTGCCGATTTTCGGCTCGTATTTCTCCCTGAACATTGTATCAATCTGACGATATTCATCCTCCGAAATCAAATTTGCATGAAACATCTTCTTTACAATGCTCATCGTCACCTGGTACATGGCTTCCTTCTGAATATCCATCTTTTTCACCTCCAAATCGTGCAAGAATATAGCATCTGTGGCAGCAGTATTTTCTGTGATTATTGCCGTATGCCTGAAAAGGCTTACCACAATTTGAGCAGATAAAATCGTACATGGCTTTCCTGTTAACATCTTTTATATGAGCATTCCACCATTTCATTCTGCATTTATCCGAACAGAACTTTTTCTGACGTACTCTTGGCGGCTGCGTGATTGGCTCGCCGCAGCAAAGGCAGAACTGCCCTTTATGTCTGCTGCAAAAGGATTTTATCGTGTTGACAGACAATCCTACAGTTTCCGCTATCATAGAAAACGACATTCCCTTTGAACGCAATGTGAGTACAGTAGATTTTTGTGCATCTGTCATTGAAATCACCTCCTACTTTACATAGGACGGAAATATGGCTTTTGAGTACCGAAAAACAAAAAATCCCCACGAAATATGAAAAATTCATATCTCGTGGGGATCGTTATCAGATGTCAGCCTTGTTCACCCAACCGGTGACATAGGAACCGGCAGGCGTTTTTCCGCAGTTTGCAGCAGAATTTGTAATACGCATTCTGCCATTTACAACCTGTCCATCATAGAGATAGTACGTTCCGGATTTCTTTGTTCCAGTCTTGACTGTGCTGGAGGAATACAATGTGGTATTGTTCAGCGTAATTTTTGCGCCTTTTGTATATGTCTTTTCGGCAACGGTATATACCACTTTTCCTGAATTATCAAAAACGCTATAGCCAGTCTTGCAGGCTTTCTTTGCATTTTCCAGAGAAGAATATGCACCAATCTGGCTTTTAGCGTCAGACCAGGACTTTCTTACTCTGTAAAGCTGATTTGCAGGTGTAGGATTTGGAGTTGTAGATGTAGAACCAGCACTCAGATAAGATTCGACCTTCTTCTTAAATTCCGCCCAATGAGGCAGAATGTAGGCAGGACAGTTTTTGTAAGAATTCTTCGCCGTATTGAGATAGTCCACAGTACCCGATTTTCCGTCACGGACATTCAGCCAATGGGTATGGGTGTAGAGGTGATTGATGTCCAGGTTGTACTTTTTCAAAAGTGCTGCCGCAAGCCTGGCACAATTATCCTCCGACTTCTTGTCCTTATCGTTGTATGCAGAAGACATAATACACTCAATAGCGATATTTCTGCGGTTGCCGTTTCCACTGCCGTCAGCGGCGTGCCAGCCGGAGAGGCTAAGGGGCAGATTCTGCCAAGCACAGGTGTTGTCTACATAATAATGTACTCTGACGTCTTTCATATTGCCATTGTAAGTTGCTCTGGTGTATTGCTCCGCAGGTGTCGTTCCACTTGCTACCGAAATCCAATCTGTGTTGTGAACAGTAATACCGATAACTTTGCCCTCCATAGAAACGGAGGGCATATCGATGTGGTTTGGATTGTGTTTTGTGAGCAGAAATTCGTTGACGGTTACACCGCAAAGAGTTGTTGTGTTATCAGGTTTCAGAATTGCCATTGTCATTTTCCTCCTTGATTTCTTCTTCCACTCTGCCTACTTTTGTTTGCAGAACATCAATTGCTTTTTTGAATACAGGCGGATAGGGTACGCCCATCAGCGTGGTATTTTCCACAATAGACAGCAGCTCATTCAGACAGAAGCTGATGCAGACCGCATCTCTGATGTAGTTTGTGCCGATGAGAATATCGATTCTCACACCAACCACAACCATGAGCAGAATGCAGAACTTCTTCGCAAGACCAATCCAGCCTGCCTTGCTATTTAGCGCACCGCTTTTGCTATGTTTGGATTTTCCCATGACTGCAGTGACCAGACCTGTTGCAAAATCAATACCCATAAAGACCACAAGTGTTGCAAGTGCAGAATCCCAGCCGCCAAATAGCGTTGCGATAAATCCGCCCACAATGCCTGCGATTGTACAAAGCCATTCCTTCATAAACATCATCCTCCCATAAATTTGATTGATTTTACCATCGGATGTGAATTGTCCGATGTGCCTTTGAAGGCAAGATAATATTCTCCATCCGGTACATTTTCCAATGACTGCATCACGGAAATATATGTATCGGAATAAAGCCATTTGAATTGTAAAGTTACTGCATTTCCTGCCTGAATTTCCCCATAGATATACTGAGCCAGTTCAGCCCCGGTCTTATCAGCTTTCTTCACCAGATAAAATTCAGCGTCCTGTGATGCGCCGACTGTATAGCTGAGAATCAGATTCATGGAAGAAGTGAGAGCAACCGGTGTCAGGCAAAGCACAAATACAGTTCCTGCCCAGCTGAAATCCGACTGATTGAAGTACAAAGCATAGTCATTCTCTGCACAGCAGAAATGGGGATAACTTTCCGCAAAGCCTGCAAGTGAACGGTAACCATCGTTGTAATAAGTGTAGACGCTCTCACCATATTTCTGCAAAGCATCACTGCCGGAAGAAAAGACCGTGATGTATTCAATACCGGAGCGGCTTTCAAGAGCGATAATTCTGGTTTCAAGAGCAAGGATTTCTTCTTCCTTTGTCTGAAAATCAAACTGAACAGAATCTCTTAGCTGCTGAGTGTCGGCATCAAACGAATCGCATCTGCTTGTAAGACCCATGATATAATCCATAGTGCTATCCTGCAAAGACTGTAATTTCTGCTGCAGTTCCTCAAAATCTGCTTTATCCGGATAATCTGATATATCAGGCGTGATGCCGTCTTTTCCGTCATTCCCTGGAGGGCCCTGTTCACCATCCTTGCCATCAGAACCTCTCAGGCTTTCAAGCCACTCCGTTTCTGTGCCAATAAAGCCATTTGCAATGGCAATTTCATATGCAGATTTTCCGTCAGTTCCAGGAGCACCGTCAATGCCATCTTTACCGTCCTGTCCATTTGTTCCGTCAGTTCCATCTTTTCCGTCAGAACCTTTCAGGCTTTCCAGCCACTCAGTTTCTGTACCAATAAAGCCATTCTCTACAGCAATCTCAAATGCCGACTTGCCGTCAGCTCCCTTTTCACTTATCTTTTGAAGCAACTGCTGATAAAGGTCGGGCGTTGGCGGTACATTGCTGCTCTCACCGTCAAAACCAGACGGTCTGATATGCAGCGTTTTCACAACCGTTGTTGCCCTGACAGTTTCCGATGATTCTGCATCATAACCGAAAAGAGACATTTTCACAGCACCAGCAGCGAGTTCTGCCGGCAGCACACAGCTTGTCTCATCAAAGCCAAGAACTCTGTTGTAGGTGAACTCGTCCTGAGTGAACTGTACCACCTTATGCAGCGGTTTCCAGCTGTTATCAAATACAAAGTGTATCTTTACAAAAGCAATCTGGTCAGCTGCAATGACCTCATGCTCCAGAGTTTCGATGTTTTGTCCCTTTACAAGAAATTTTATCATGCCTTCACTTCCTCCCAAGTTTCCGCATCTGCATCATATTCCATATATCCGTCCAGGCACTGAATCCTGACAAGCGGACTATCTACTGTACTGCTTGAATGACCGTCCCAGTTGGTGTTCTTTTTTACTGCACTCCATTCAGCAAGACTGCCCTCATAAGTGATTTGCGTGAGGCTTTCACAGTAGTTGAAACAGCCGCCGATAAGTTCTGTTGTGCTTTTGGTGATCGTGAAATTCTTCAGCTTGATACAGCGTACAAACATTCTGTCACCGATGACCTTACCGCTATATCGAACGGTTTCAAGCTTCTGACATTCTCCAAACGCCTGTTCACCGACTGTTGTCACAGATGCGGGAATGGTAAGGGATTTGATAGCTGTACCTGCAAAGGCAGACTTTGCTATCTCGGTCACTTTAGACGGAATTGTAATTTCAGTCAGTCCATAAAGATTCTGATGCACCAGATATTCATCAATGTGCGGTATGAAACTATTTCGCTTGATGGTTCTGAGCGTTGTCGGAAGAGTGGCTGTTTTCAGATTGTTGCAGTATTGGAAAGCATATTCACCAACCGTTGTGATGCCTTCTGAAACGACAACAGAAGTGATGTTATCATTTTCGCAGAACGGAGATTTGTTTCCGCTTGTTTCATATGCACCCATATAATCATACATTGCTCCCGTGCCTTTGAGAATCAACCTGCCGTCAGAGTAGAGAACGTAGTTGATATCAGCACCGCATTTGCCGACTGAAACCACATCTCCGGTCATTTCATCTACCTTTGTTGTCAGTTCTGACACCTGATTGGTTAGCTGAAGAATGGTTGAATTGTAATCATTTATCTGTGCTGTAATCTCCGAAAGCTGTGACATCATATCCGTGACCTTGCATTTTCCGAGAATACAGCGTACATATCCGCAGTAGGTTGTATTTTCCCTGTAATCCGTTATTTTAATTTCTGCTGCACCGGCATCAATCCTGACGGCACAAAGGGTGAGATATGTTTTGGTTTCTGTATCTTTGAATCTTGGAATTGACGGCGATGTGGCAGGTGTACCGGATAGAATTTCAAACTCTATCTTGCGATAGTTTTCACCTGTATTACAGCAGATACCTACTGATAAATATCTGCCCAGAGATTCATTCACATAGCCTGAAAGGTCGTAAGTATACGGCGTATCAGAAAGAAAGTAATGTCCGTTTATCCAAGCTTTGCCGCTGCCGATAGTCAGTTTTAGCTTGTTTGCTGTCAGCTTGAAACACTGACCGTAATTGTCCTGAATGCCGTTGCAGATGATACTGCCAAGATAGTCACAGAAATTCTCGGCAGTATATGTTCTGTCGAGATTCTTTGCGTTGAAAAATCCATATGAAAATGCCATAGTCATACCTCCTTGAATGTGGGTGTGAGATTTCTGCCGTTCTGGTCGAAGCTCTCAATCATACCGATCAGCTGTATTTTATTCTGCCGCAGACCAAATCTGCGGTGTTCCACTGTCACATAATCTCCCACGAAATAATCTACACCATATCGGAACTGTGCCTGCTGTACCGCAATCTGCGATTCAGAAACCACAAGGGGCTGCACCATGCTCTCCTTGCCTTTTTCCTGTAAAAGATTGATGTATTCATCATCGGGAATTGGTTTGGATGCGCCGTCTTCCTGTTCTTCGTCCGCCATATCCTTTGCGTCCACGTACACCTCATAGCGGTCAAGATGTTCCGGTTCATCGCCGTCACAATATGTGGTACGTTTTCTCTCTTCTCCTTCGCCCTTGCCCAATATGTAGGCATAGTTTCTCTGCACAGAACTATCTGTGGAATAGGAAAATGAAAGCAGATTGTTATATCCGTCTGAGAAAACAATATGTGGGTTATCCTCTTGTAAGATACTTCTATCTGTACCCTCAGACAATTCAAGCAGCATTTCATACTGTTCATCGGTCGTCTTTACCAGTCGTATATTGGCAGTCCCACCGATTTTCTCGCAAATGGTGTATATCCATTTCATAAGGTTATCGTAGCTGATTTGCAGTTTGGTGTTCTGATTCCAGCAAGAGCCGGAAGAATCACCAATCGAAAGCCCCGGAATCTTTCTCGCACCTGTCCTGCAGGCGTTATACTGCACCACATTATTCACGATCTGTGCGTATGAAACTTTCTTTGTAAAGTTGAAAGTGGGATAAATGATTCTTCTCTCCAGCAGACACATTAAAAAGCGACCGCTCACAATGAGATAGTCGCCGTCTTCTGCATCTGTTTCCAGCTGTACCGATTCAATCAGTCCGTAGTGTTCTTTATCATCATCACGCCCCACAATTCTGCCTGTCCGGAAGATTTCAATATTTTTCGGAGATGCGGCAATGTACACTTCAAATACACCGCAGGCATAGTATTCAATATCCCACAGGAGAGAAGAAAAGCTGTCGCACACTGCCTCCAGAGTTATGGAGAGTTTGTCATCAGCCGGAATCATATTGTATATTTCAATCTGCATAAATCACACTCCCAAGTATGCATTGCGGTGTATCAGACGGACTTTCAGGCTTGACAGTCCCTCAGACGCACGGACATAAAACTTATTTTCTCCCTGCTTTAAGGTAAGCCAGGTGGAACCCGAAACAAGCCGATTGATGATATTTGTGGTAACGCCCTCACGCTCCAGTGTAACCGTCTTATTGCCAGTTTTCGTAGTTATGGTGATGATATCGCCGTCTTTGATATCGCCGAGAATCTGCATATATTCGTCCGTCAAAGCGTTGTAAATAGTTGGATTCTTTGCAGGACCTCCGCTGATTTCAAGGGTAAAGCCCACTTCATCACCGTCATTGACAATGGTCATGATGTTTTGTGTACTGTATTGACCGATTGGAAACGGTTCATCGTTATCGGGGAAAATGAAGTGAAAAGCGCCACGGATTTTGGAATATTCGGCAATCTGCGTTTCTGTGGAATACCAGTAAATATCGGGGCAGAGAATAGATATCTGCCCTTTGGTCAGCATTTCAAAGTTCTCCATTTCGCAGGTCTCCACAATACCCTCAGCATACACAGAGATGTTTTTTGTGGAGTAATATATTTTGATGTATCGTGATGGCTTGACCACCTGATACAGCTCATGCCTGCGTTTTTCAACATCAAAGCCACGCATTTCAAAGGGAATGACCACGTTTCGCTTTTCAATGAAAGCATTGTTGAGGTAGCTGCCGTCCATTCCGGCATAGCTTGATGTGCTGACTGTTCCGGCAGGCGGATTCAGCCCTTCAATCTTTGAGAACATGAACCTGTTTGCTGTTTTGGACAAGTCGATTTGCTGACCGGTTTCGTTTTCGAGGGTTAGGGTATAGAACATCTGGAATCACTCCTTTCTGTAAAAACATATTGACAGCCATCAATCTATATGTTATAATGTCATATAGATAATTACCAATATGAAAGAGGCGTACAAATGATGACAGACTGTAAAAATGTAGCTTCGGTTTTTAAAGCACTTGGTGATGAAAATAGGATCCGAATTCTTCAGATGCTTCATGGTGGAGAATTATGCGCCTGCAAGCTGTTGGAAACATTGAATATTACACAGCCTACGCTTTCACATCATATGAAAATACTGTGTGATAACGGAATTGTCAACGTAAGAAAAGAAGGAAAATGGTCCCACTACTCTTATTCAGATAACATTGATATTACTTTGATAAATATGATTTCATCTATTTTCACATCACAGGAGGATAAACAATGAATCAGATAAAAGAAATCTGCTTAAAAGAAAAAAGCAAAAACCCATATATGATATGGCGCAAACTCATAAAATTTTCAAACGTTCCTATGCACGGTCCCATTCATCATATAATAGATGGTGCTGCCTTCATGACCGCAATGTACAATGCGGGTGTAAAATTCAATCTTGACACAGCACTTGATGAACTTGCAAATCGTGGTTCTGATATGCCCGGAGCAACTTGCGGGAAATGGGGAATGTGTGGCTCTGCTTCATCTGTAGGTGCAGCACTTGCGATTATTCATGAAACAGGACCTCTTTCAAGCAATGAATATTACAAGCATAATTTACAACTTGTATCAAATGTTCTTTTGAAGGTTTCTGAAATCGGTGGTCCGAGATGCTGTAAAAGAAACGGATTTCTTGCGATTAAAACTGCTGCTGAGTTTGTTAGTAAAACATACGGCATTGATTTGGAATGTGATAATTTTTCATGTGATTTTTCAAATAAAAATGCTCAGTGTATTAAAACGAGATGCCCGTTTTACAGGAGGACTGAATGAAAAGAGTTGCTTTTATATGTGTTCACAACTCCTGCCGAAGTCAGATAGCAGAAGCTCTCGGTAATCATCTTGCAGGGGATGTTTTTGAAAGCTATTCTGCAGGTACAGAAACAAAACCGAAGATAAATCAAGATGCTGTACGCATTATGAAACAACTCTACGGAATTGATATGGAGAAAACACAATACTCGAAGCTGGTATCTGATATTCCCGAACCTGATATTGCCATATCAATGGGGTGCAATGTAGGTTGTCCGTTTATTGGCAGACCGTTTGATGACAACTGGGGGCTTGATGATCCGACAGGAAAATCTGATTCTGAATTTATTAAAGTCATACAAGAAATTGAAAAAAGAATTTTAGAGCTGAAAAGTGAATTAAACATATTTTAATTACACTTTCACCGCATTCTTCGTCTGTCTGTAAATCTCCAGCCGTGACAGTGCTTTCGGACTATTATTGGTCTGATTCACTGTCCGGCTGTTGTCGTTATTGTAGTAGTTGTTGACCACAGAACTTTCAGTCCCGCCGTTCATGATAGCACCTGTCATGCCGTCAAGTTTGTAGCTAAGGTCGGAATTCAGTGCAATCTTCATCGTGTCCGCCACACCGGATACTGCCTTTGCCACGACCTTTTTGCTTTTGATAATGCCGTCTGCCAAGCCCTGCATAAAGTCCGGCATCCAGCTTTCGTATTCCGTCAGCGGACCTACGTCCGGTACAGAGAAGTGCAGATAGCTTCTGATGGTATCCGCCACATCTGTACAGGCATCGGAAATCCAGTTAATACAGCTTTTGATACCGTCAACAATGCCGCTGATGATATCCGAACCCCAGCTGAATGCATCACTCGCCAGTCCCTTTACAAAATTTACCGCCTTATCAAATCCGCCCTTAATGGTATCGTAAATACCGCCGATTGTACTGGAAATCGCTGATTTTACGCTGTTCCAGATGCTTGTCACCGTAGAACGAATGGTATTCATCACCGATGAAATCGTAGAAGAAATGCTGTTCCAAACGGAAGAAATCGTATTTCTGATTCCATTTACGACACCTGAAATCGCACCGCTGATGGCGTTCCAGATGGAGGAAATTACCGATTTGATGGTGTTCATCACGTTTGAAATAAAGCCTGAAATTGCATTCCATACTGTGGTGATGATATTTGAAATCGTACTCAGCACCGTGGAAATTGCAGTACTGATTGCATTCCATATGGTTTCAAAGAATGACTTAATGCCCTCAAGCAAAGGCGTGATAAACTCCACAATGGCATTCCATATGGTCTGTATATTCTCGGAAATCCAGTCCATCACATTGCTGATAATGATATGTATTGCCTGGAAAATGGTTTCAAACAGATATTTCAAAGCCTCCAAAAGCGGAGAAATGAACTCATATATCGTATTCCATATGCTTGAAATGGTATTGTAGATTGTGGTGCATACCGTAGAAATGACCGTCCATATGGCATTGAAAATCGTGGAGAAGAAATCGTGAATGCTTGTCAGGATTCCTGCGAAAAAGTCATAAACAGCCGTAAAAATAGAAACTGCTGTATCATGAATAGCAGTTACAATACCCGTAAAGAAGGAAGAAATCGCATTCCAGGTGTTTACGAAGAAATCTGCGATTGATTGGAAAAAGGAACAAATACTTTCCCATATACCAATAAAGAAATCCTTGATTGCTGTCCAGACCTCGTCCCATGAAGTACCGAACCAACCAAGGAATACATCTAACACACCGGTCAGCGTGTTCAGAATATTGCTGAGTGAGTTTACAATGAAATCCCATATGCCTGTAAAGAGGTCTTTTATGCCATTCCAGCACTGATCCCAGTTTCCGGTAAACAGACCGATGAAAATGTCGAGAATACTTAAAATGGTGTCGGTGACGAAAGAGAAAATATCTGCAATGTGCTGAAATACGCCCTCAAACAGCGGGGCAAGAACTTCACAAAGTCCATTCCATACAGCTTTTACAAGTTCGCCGAAGTTCTCAAAATCAAAGCCGAGCGCATTGATTCGGTCGACGATACCGGAAGTAAGTCTTTCAAATGTAGATTTTATCTGTTCCCAAATGGAGAGAATGCTGTTTTTGAAATCCTCATTGGTATTCCACAGATTTACAAAAGCAGCGACCAGTACAGCAATGATTGCAATCACAGCCACCACCGGTGCAGAAATACCGCCAATGGCAGCTCCAAGAGTGGAAAATGCTGTCTTTGCACCTGCAATCATAGTCGGAACTTTGCTGATAAAGGTCATCAGACTTCCCACCGAGGATATGACTTTGCCGATTACCACCAATAAAGGACCCATTGCCGCAGCAACGAGAGCAACTTTCACAATCGTCTCCTTTGTGGCAGGGTCCATGGCGTTGAGTTTATCAATAAATTCCTGAATTTTCGTTACGATTGATCTGATGACAGGCATCAGAATTTCTCCAAAAGAAATAGCCAGTTCTTCCAGCTGTGATTTTAAGATAGTCAGCTGACCGCCAAGGTTGTCCTGCATGGTTTCCGCCATAGAAAGTGATGTGCCGTCACAGTTTTCAATCGCAGAGGACAGCTTCTCCACGTCCTGGGGCGCGGCATTCATCAAAGCAAGGAAACCCGACATGGCGTTCTTGCCCACAAGAGCCTGTGCTGCACTTGCTTTTTCAGATTCTGACATCTGGTCAAATGCTACACGGCAGTCCGCAAGAATATCGGAAAGGTCACGCATGGAGCCATCAGCGTTGCTGGTTGCAATCTCCATTTCACCAAAAGAAGAGGAACAGAACTTGACCTCTCCCGACAATGCGGTCATAATAGAACGCATGGAAGTACCGGACTGTGTGGACTTGATGCCTGCGTTTGCCATTAAGCCTAATGCCTCGGCTGTATCTTCACAGGAAAATCCCAAAGCACCTGCAATCGGAGCACAGTACTTGAAGGATTCACCGAGCATAGATACATTGGTATTGGCATTGGAACTTGCGGACGCTAAGACATCGGCAAAATGACCGCTGTCAGCAGCGGATAAGCCAAAGGCAGTTAATGCATCAGTTACAATATCCGATGTGGTTGCCAAATCCTCGCCACTTGCAGCCGCAAGGTTCATGATACCGTCAATACCGGAAAGCATATCGCCGGTTTTCCAGCCTGCCATAGCCATATAGTTCATAGCTTCAGCGGCTTCTGATGCTGAAAACTTTGTTTTAGAACCCATTTCACGAGCCTTGTCACGAAGCTTATCCAGGTCATCACCGGTTGCACCGGATACAGCGGCAACCTTGGACATTGCAGAATCAAAGTCAGAGGCGGTTTTCACAGCAGCAGTTCCAAGAGCCGTCACACCTGCGGTAACAGGCAGAAGTTTTTCACCTGCACCTGAAATTTTATCACCTGCATTTTGGAGAATTTGTCCTGCCTCACCGATTTTAGCAAGTTCAGAATTTGCATTTTTGGCTTCTGCTTCAAGTCTTTTCAGTTCGTTTTCTGTTTCGACAATCTCACGCTGTAAGGCATCATACTGCTGTTGTGTGATGTCGCCATTTGCAAGAGCAGTATTTGCCTGTTCTGCGGCAGTTTTCAGCACTTCCAGCTTTTCTTTGGTGGCAGATATCGCATCTGCCAGCAGTTTGTGCTTCTGGGATAAAAGTTCCGTGTTGGTGGGATCAAGCTTCAGCAGTTTCTGGACATCTTTCAACTGCGTCTGCGTACCTTTGATGTCCTTGTTGACACCTTCCAGCGCTTTGGACAGCTTGGTGGTATCGCCGCCGATTTCTACGGTAATGCCTTTGATGCGGTTTGCCATGTAATCACCTCAGTTCTAAAAAATATCAGCTTTTTTATCAGTAAATCTATTGACATTTCTGCAAAAATGACGTATACTATAAGTGGAGGTGTAGCGTATGAATATTATTGCAGCAATTCAAAATACCATTTCTATTTCGCAGTTCAATCGTGGACTTGCAGGAAAAATTTTTCAGGATGTCAAAAACAGCGGTGCAAAAGTTGTTATGAAAAACAATGCACCGGAATGTGTGCTTCTTTCTCCGGATGAATATGTCAGCCTGATGGATGAAGTGAATGATGCCCGCTTACTCACTCTGGCTGTAAAACGAATGGAAAAATTCAATCCGGAAGAAACGATTCCGGAAGAAAAAGTTATGAAAGACCTCGGAATCACAGACGACGATTTATCCGACTTTGATGAGGTAGAATTTGAATGAATTGGGAAGTAGAATATCTGCCGGAAGCCGAAAGTGATTTAAAATCGCTTGACGGAAGTCAAAGAATACTGGTCTTAAAAGCAATCAAGAAAGTGAAACAAAATCCGCTTCCTGTTTATGAAGGCGGATATGGGAAACCGCTTGGAAACAAAAACGGCAATGATTTAACTGGCTTTCTGAAAGTCAAACTGAAAAGTGCAGGTCTTAGAGTCGTATACAAAGTTGTCAAGCAAAATGATAAGATGCTGATTATTGTAATTGGTGCCAGAGCCGATGAAGAAGTATACGGCATTGCTCAAAAAAGAATACAGGAAAATGACTTGTAATCAAAACGCATCAAAATCCCTCTGATCCGCCAGCACATCATAATGACACTCGTCATTTTCCTTTTCGGTGAACATATCATTCACGACTCCGATCGTGAGCAGATCAAGCTCCGAGAGGGACAGCCCGATCTGCACACATCGGAGAAGGAAGAGGGGCGTTGTCATCGGGCGGTCAGTTTTGCGATGTTTTTTTTAGACTCCGCCTGCGTCTCCACGTTGAGTCCCCACAGTTCAATGAGCTGCGGCAGCACCTCGTAAATGGAGAATGTGTTGAAGGCTTCGAGCCATTCGTCGGGATTGTCCGGCACGTTCTCCGGATCAGCGTGTTTTGCCATGATGTAGGCGATATTCTCGAACACCTCAAGGCTTTCAATGTCCAGTGCAGAGGATTCCTCTGTATTTTCTCCCACAGACTTTTGCAGTGCTG